>Ga0210401_10000810_pt1 | contig 37900 bp, 25 predicted proteins | sample IncBWH32MmetaG_FD_150866 | JGI IMG/M metagenome (GOLD analysis project Ga0210401, IMG submission 150866) | Forest soil microbial communities from Barre Woods Harvard Forest LTER site, Petersham, Massachusetts, United States - Inc-BW-H-32-M | ecosystem: Environmental > Terrestrial > Soil >... | reverse complement strand
AGGGAGCGCACTACATTCTGGGACCCTTTGGAGAAGACAGTGATCTGCGGAGATGGGGACACAAGCTTGCGGAGCGAGGAGGGAAAAATGCCAAGAAGCGAGCGGTGGTGGCGGTGGCCAGGAAGCTGGCGGTGCTGCTGCATCGGTTGTGGGTAGGCGGAGAGGTATACGAACCCCTGCGCAACAGTCAGAAAGCGATGCGGGGCGTGGCCTAGCGAGTGGCGATCCGGGCAGCCGAGCTCAACCGCCGAGTCCAGGTGACTGCGGCTAAGTCCTGGGGCCCGACTCCCGCCCAAGAGGTGGGACGAGAGGTCGATTCACAGGTAGCAGCACCTCCTGAATCGAGAACACCCACCAGGCACCGAGCGAAGATCGCTCACTAAAGAGTGCGGATGGAAGGATGGCGACAGAGGCGGCTCGGTTCTAAGGAAGACCACTCGACGAGCAAAGGCAACTACAAAACCGCCTTGACACTAACCGGCCTTCTCATGGAAGGACTTGACAAACCAACTTCCAATTTCTCCGGCTATTGTCTAACCTGGGTTAGCGATAAACTCGATCTTCTTCCGCAGTTCCGAAACAAAGTTCAAGCGCTAGGATATTTGTATAGCGCGATCCTTGGGGCGGGAGGAAACAGATCTCATGCAATTTCATCTCAACGGTTTCCAGCCCGGCGACCCGGAAATCTTTGACCCGGCGGAGCGATACCCTGCCTCGGGCGCAACCGTATCTCTTCCTCCGGAAGTCGACATCCTCATCGTTGGCTGCGGACCGGCTGGTTTGACGTTGGCGGCTCAACTCTCCAGCTTTTCTGACATTAAGACGTGCATCGTCGACCAAAAGCCCGGCCGACTGCTTCTCGGTCAAGCCGACGGCATCCATTGCCGCACGATGGAAATGTTCCATGCGTTTGGTTTTAGCGAACGCGTGTTGAAGGAAGGCTATTGGGTCAGCGAGACGACCTTCTGGAAGCCTCATGACCAGAGGCGCGAGAATATCGTCCGCAGCGACCGCATCCAGGACGTCGAGGACGATCTGTCAGAGTTTCCACATATGATCCTCAACCAGGCGCGAGTACATGATTTCGTCCTCGACGTCATGCGCAAGTCACCGGCCAAGATCGAGCCCTACTACGCACGGCGTGTGCTCGACCTTCAGATCACCCCGGCGACCAACGGCGACGCTGCTCGCCAAGGCGTAACGGCCCGGCTCGAGCGGCTCGATCCTCCGAACGAAGGACAGATCGAGACTGTGAGAGCCCGCTATGTGGTCGGCTGCGACGGGGCTCGCAGCACCGTGCGTAAGTCCATCGGACGCGCGCTACACGGCGACTCTGCCAATCATGCCTGGGGTGTCATGGACGTCCTGGCGGTCACCGACTTCCCCGACATTCGCGTCAAGTCGGTGATACAGTCCGCCAATGACGGCAGCGTGCTCGTCATCCCGCGGGAAGGTGGTTATCTTGTTAGGCTGTATGTCGAGCTCGATAAGCTCGATGTCGGAGAGAGAGTCTCAAATCGCAAGATTACGCCCGAAGATGTAATTGCCAAAGCGCGGCGAGTTTTCAACCCTTACACTCTCGAGGTCAGAGAGATCGCATGGTGGTCCGTTTACGAGATAGGCCAGCGGCTGACCGACAAATTCGATGACGTGCCCCAAGAAGAGATCAAGAACCGCTTGCCTTGCGTGTTTATCGCCGGTGATGCCTGCCACACGCACAGCCCGAAGGCGGGCCAAGGCATGAATGTCTCGATGCAAGACACCTTCAATCTCGGATGGAAGCTGGTTTCCGTCCTCCGTAATCAATGCGCACCCTATCTCTTGCATACTTACTCGACGGAACGGCGTGCCATCGCCCAGGAGCTAATCAGCTTCGATCGCGAATGGGCCACCATTCTCGCGTCCTCGAAATCATCAAGGAACGGAGAAGGCAAGGGATTTGATCCGGACGAAACCCAGAAATACTTCGTCCGGCACGGACGCTACACGGCGGGAACGGCGACACACTACAGTCCGTCGATTATCACCGCCGAACCGACCTACCAGCACCTGGCAAAAGGCCTAGTGATCGGCATGCGATTTCATTCCGCACCGGTCATCCGTCTGGCCGACGCTATGCCGCTCCACCTTGGCCACGCAGCGAAGGCGGACGGCCGCTGGCGGGTATTCGCCTTCGCCAGTGCGGAGGCTCCCGTTGCTTCCAACTCCGGAATTCGGGCCCTGTGTGATTTCCTCGCAGAGGCACCGGAGTCGCCAATCAAGAAATACACCCCGAAGGGCGCGGAAATCGACTCAGTGGTCGACGTACGTGCGGTCTTCCAGCAGCATCATCGCGATCTCGCGCTTGGGGCTATGCCCTCCTTCCTTCTGCCCCGGAAAGGACGTTACAGACTTATCGACTACGAGAAGATGTTCTGTCCAGACCTCAAAAACGGCCTTGACATCTTCGCCATGCGTGGAATAGATCGAGACCGAGGTTGCATGGTTGTCGTGCGTCCGGACCAATACGTCGCTCACGTTCTCCCGCTAGATGGCTATATGCAACTCGCGGCATTCTTTGGCGGCTTCATGCTGCAAGCGAATTAGTCCGCAAAGACGCTTTCCGAGTGGCTGCCAGTTGCCCCCGGGGCGTACGCCACCGCGCTAGCCGCTGCATGGAGCACCCACTAAGTCCCGATAAGTCTTATCGGAATGCGGCCTAGCACCAAAACTCCAGACAGGCCCACAGCCAAACACAGGCCTTCCGAGTGGGGACGCCCGACCCGTTAGTCGGGAGATTGGCGTTCGTGCGTTTCAGACCTCAGCGGTAGTGATCGCACCGAGCGACGCGGAACTCACCAGCGCGGCGTACTTGGCGAAAACGCCGGTCTTGTATCGCGGCGCGGGCGCCTTCCATTTTGCGAGGCGCGCCTTGATTTCGGCGTCGCTTAATTCGACACGCAAACTTTTCGTCGCCAGATCGAAGACGATTTGATCTCCCTCGGCGACGATCGCAATCGGTCCGCCGCGCGCGGCTTCAGGAGCGGCGTGGCCGGCCATCAGGCCGCGCGTCGCGCCGCTGAAGCGGCCGTCGGTCAGCAGCGCCACATCTTCACCCAGCCCCAGGCCCACGAGGGCAGCAGTAAGGCCGAGCATTTCGCGCATGCCCGGGCCCCCGCGCGGCCCTTCGTAGCGCACGATGACGACGTCGCCCTTCTTGATTTTTCCATTCACCGCGGCATCCATGGCGTCTTCTTCGCGGTCGAACACCCGCGCCGGGCCGCGGTGGTATGGCCTTTCGTGGCCGGAAGTTTTCACCACGCAACCTTCCGGAACCAGATTACCCCGCAGAATCATCAGGCCGCCCGTCGTCTTGATCGGGTCGGAGAGCGCGTGCACGACGTCCTGGCCCGGGCGTTCCTTCGCTGAGAGCGCTTCCTCGTCCAGCGTTTTCAGGCTGGCCGTCATCTGTCCGCGATGCAGCAGGCCCGCGTCCAGCAGACGCTTCGCCAGCAGGGCCGTCCCGCCGGCATTGTACAAATCCACGGCGGTGTATTTTCCCCAGGGCTTCATGTCGGCCAAGAGAGGCGTTTTCGCGCTGATGTCGCCGAAATCGTCGAGGCGAAGGTCAATGTCCGCTTCATTGGCCATGGCCAGCAAATGCAGGACGGCGTTGGTTGAACCGCCGGTCGCGACGACGGAAAAAATCGCGTTCTCAAACGCCTGGCGCGTCAAAATCTTGCGCGGTGTCACGTCTTTGCGAAGCAGTTCCATGACCAAAGTCCCTGCCCGATAGGCGGCTTCGTCCTTGCGCGGATCGGTGGCGGGAATATTACCTAGACCGATAGGTGTCAGGCCGATAAATTCCAAAGCCATGGCCATCGTGTTGGCCGTGAATTGGCCGCCGCAGGCGCCTGCGCCCGGGCAGGCCACGGTCTCGATTTCTTTTAAGTCCGCATCCGACATTTTTCCGGCGGAATGCGCACCGACGGCTTCAAACACATCCTGGATGGTGACGTCGTGCCCGCGAAAACGTCCCGGCTGGATCGAGCCGCCGTAGAGGACCAGGCCCGGCAGGTTCAGGCGGGTCAGGCCCATTGCCGTTGCGGGAATCGTCTTGTCGCATCCGGCGAGCGCCACCATGGCGTCGAACATGTATCCTTGCCCGACGAGCTCGATCGAGTCGGCGATCACTTCACGGCTCACGAGCGACGCTTTCATTCCTTCCGTGCCCATGGTTTCGCCGTCACTGATGGCGATGGTGTTGAATTCGAGAGGCGTGCCGCCGGCGGCGCGGATTCCGTCTTTTACTTTTTCCGCGAGCTTGCGCAGGTGCGAATTGCAGGGCATGGCTTCGATCCAGGTATTGGCAACGCCGACGAGCGGCTTGGCCAGGTCATCGTCGGTGAGGCCGATCGCGTAAAAATAGGCGCGCGCGGGCGCCCGCGAAGGGCCGTCGACAATAATGCGGCTATGTTCCCTGAATCGCGAATCCATGAGCCCTCCGAAGAGATTGTGACTGGTGCCGGATAACTAGTGACTGGTGATTCGTAAAAACCTGTCCGCCAACTGAGAGTGAATCAAAGTGTGGTCATCGAACAGCTATGGATTCTTCGTGCCCTCGCTTTTCTCTGTGCTCTCTGTGTTAAGTTTTCGATTCGTGAACGCAAAACATTTAACACAGAGGACACTGAGAAGATGGAGGGCCACGGAGAGCGGGCCGTCGATTCGTTATGCGCCTTCGGCGATTACCCGGTTCTTTTTCATCCACGGCATCATCGAGCGCAACTCCGCGCCGACTTTTTCGATCGGGTGCTTCTGGCCGGCTTCCCGGAGCCGTTTGAAATTTTTGAGGCCTGTGGCGGCTTCATTCATCCATTCCTTGGCGAATTTGCCCGATTGAATATCGTTCAGGATCACTTTCATGCGCTCTTTGGTGGCCTTGTCGATTACGACGGGGCCGCGCGTCAAGTCGCCGTATTCGGCCGTGTTGGAAATCGAGTAGCGCATTTCGGAGATTCCGCCTTCGTAAACCAGGTCCACGATCAGCTTCATCTCATGGCAGCACTCGAAATAAGCCATCTCGGGCGCGTAGCCCGCCTCGACCAGCGTTTCGTATCCCGCCTGAATCAGAGCGGTCAGCCCGCCGCAGAGCACGGACTGCTCGCCAAACAGGTCCGTTTCGGTTTCCTCGCGAAAATTGGTTTCGATCACTCCGGCGCGCGCGCCTCCAATGCCGCTGGCGTACGCCAGGCCGATTTTCTTGGTGTCACCCGCAGGGTCCTGGTGAATGGCCAGCAGGCAGGGAACTCCCGCGCCCTGTGAAAACTGATGGCGCACGAGGTGTCCCGGGCCCTTCGGCGCGACCATGAAGACGTTGACTTCCTTGGGCGGCTTGATGAATCCGAAATGGATCGAGAAGCCGTGCGCCAGCGCCAGATATTTCCCGGCGCGCATGGCCGGCGCGACATCTGAGTCGTAAATTCCCGGCGTCAGCTCATCGGGAGTCAGGATCATGACGATGTCGCCTTCTTCCGCGGCCTGGCGCACCGTCAGCACGCGCAGTCCGGCTTTTTGCGCCTTGGCGACCGAGGCGCTCGTGCTCTTCAGCCCGACTACCACGTCGCAGCCGGAATCCGCCAAATTCATGGCGTGGGCATGGCCCTGCGATCCAAATCCGATCACGGCGATTTTTTTGTCTTTGATGTAATTCAAATCCGCGTCTTTATCGTAGTAAACCTTCACATTTCCTCCTGTTGCGTTTCTGGGTTGGCAATTTCAGTCACTGGAACTGTTTTCTTGCCGCTCGTTGTTAAAACTGCACCAGCGCGCTTTTGTTGCGCCCGCCTTCAGGCGGGCATCTTCGATTTCAAGCACTTGCTCGCCGGAAGGCGAGCGCTACGCGGCCTGGACTTGGGATTAGCAAATAGAATCTTCTGCACGTGCATGTGCAATCTCGCGGGGACCAAAAAACACAGGCTGAAGCCTGCGCTACTTAAGGGCATCCGCGGCAAATAGTTTAAACCTTTGCTTGCGGGTAGCAGCCAAGAATTTTTACCGAGTCGGCAAATTCCTTGAGTTCTTCGAGCGCCGCGCGCGTTTCCGGGTCCTTGAGCGAGGCCTGGAGATCGAGATAGAAACAGTAACTCCAGGGCGTGCCGGGAATGGGGCGGCTTTCAATCTTCAACAAATTCAGGTTGCGCCTGGCGAAAGCGTTCAGCGCGGAACACAGCGATCCCGGCTTATGCGCGAGGTGCAGGACGAGAGAAAGCTTGTCGGCGTTTTCCGCGATTTCGGCGGAAGTGGCGAGTAACAGGAAGCGCGTGTAATTCTCCGGATGATCCTCGAGGTGCTCGCGCAGAATCACTCCGCCGTAAACTTTTGCCGCGCGCTTGCTGGCAATTCCCGCCTTGGTCGTGTCGCCCGCGCTCATAACTTCCCGAACGCTTCCCGCAGTGTCGTCGGTGGCCACGCGCTTGATGTTCGGATGATCAGCGAAAAATCGTTCGCACTGCGCGAGGGCCACCGGGTGGGAAGAGACTAGCGTGATGCGCTCAAACGTCGTGCCCGGAACTGCGATCAGATTATGCACAATCGGAATGACGACTTCGGCCTGGATGTGCAGTCCGCTGGAAATCAGCAGGTCATAGGAGCGGTGAACGGATCCAGCCAAACTATTTTCAATTGGGGCGAGGATATAATCCGCGACATCATCTTGGATGCCGGTGTAAAGCGCCTCGAATGTGAGTCTCGGGACGAGTTGAATGTCTTCGCCCAGCAGTTTGACGGCGGCTTCTTCGCTGAACGCGCCGCGCTCGCCCTGAAAAGCGATTCGGGAAGATGGAGGGATTTTCATTCCTCTCGTCCACAGATATGAATTTGCTGATTCAGGCGTCTCGACATAAGCACCCAAACTAGCAGGGCGCAAAGCCCTCCGTCAAACTGTGCGTCAATCGGGAACGGGCCTAAATTCGAGCCTCAATTCACACTCGAAATTTAAATTGCGGCTCTGGAGGTCCGGCGATTAGGTCGGACAATTCGCGGCGCAATATCGAGGCCTTTAGACCCTGGCAGGCTGCGGAAAAAGTAATCTATTTCTCATTCCGAGCGAAGCGAGGAATCTTTTTCGATTTGCCCCGGGAAAAGAAAGAGAGATTCCTCGCTTCGCTCGGAATGACAAAATTCTGGAGGAGTTTTTTCCGCGGCCTGTCGGAGCTATCACGACGATAGATCGCACGCGCTACGAGCGCGGGACGCGCTTGCCTGCCAGCACGGTGGCACTCGGGGAGAGCCGCTCGTGGCCGGTGATTTTATTGTTGTAGTTATCGAGGAATTCGAAATCTCCTTTCTGCAACTCGAGCACGGCTACGTCGGCGGGCGCGCCCACTTTGAGCGTGCCGCGATCCTGGAATAGCGGGAACATGCGCGCGGCATTGACGGTGGCACGCGCAATGGCCTGATCGACCGTCATGCCGTAACCGAACAGCTTCGACATGCAGTTGGGAAGGTCGATGACGCCGGTCTCATGGGCGTTGGTGTTCCAGTCGGTGGAGAATGTGTCGGGCCAGAATCCGGCCTTCATGATCGCGGCAATGGTGTCCCACCTCATGTGCCCTTTCTGGCCGTTGCCGACGTCGAACCAGACGCCGCGGCGCCGCGCCGCCAGCACTTCGGGCAGGATGTGTCCGCTGTCGTCGATAATGCTGTGAGGTGGCGGCGCAAACATGTGGGTGACGATGTCGCCGCGCTTCAACAGGGCGATGAGCTTGGGAAGCGGCGAGATGGTTTGCCCCATGTGGATCATCACGGGCAGGTGGAAGGAGGTGGCCACTTCCTGCGTGCGGCGAAGCACCTCGAAATCATTCTCGCCCGCGACATCCTGAGAGAGCCGCGCTTTGACGCCGACGATGAAGTCGCGATTTTTTGCGATCGCCTCGCGCGCCGCAGCGACATCCGCGTTCTTCAGGTCCATGGTGTCGCCATCGGGCAGGATGCCAGCGCGGCCGATGTTGATCAGCACGCGGCCCTGCTGCGGCGACGATCGCGCGACGGCAATGGTTTCGCCGATGTGATCGGCCCCTTGCGATCCCGCGTCGATCCACCCGGTCACGCCGTCCTGCAGCACCATGCCGGGTCCCTGAGTGAAGCGTCCGCAATGAGTGTGGATATCGAGCAGGCCAGGGACGACAAGCTTGCCGTGCGCGTCGAGGGTGTCGGCTGCGTCGCCCGCGATGCTGGCTTCAACGGCGGCGATGCGGCCGCCTGAAATCGCCACATCGCGGATCGCATCGAGCCGGACGGAGGGGTCGATGACGCGCCCGCCCTTGATGATCAGGTCATAGCCTGCCGCGAACGCTGTCGGCAAGCGGGCAAACATCGCCGCGCCTGCGCTCGCTACGGCCACTGAAAGAAACCGGCGCCGGTTCAACATTGCAGCCCTCCCTGGTGTGTCTTGAAGGTCAGATATTGAGCGCGACGAACCTGTCTGTCAACATGCGATCGCCCAGCGGCGTTTTCGTGGCGACCGCCTTCAGGCGGGCGCGTTGGAATCAGATGGATGCTCGCCTGAACGCGAGAGCTACATAAACCAATTCCGAATTCTCACAGTTACGGTAATAGCCTCGGAAAACGCCTGCTTAGCGTGCCAGGAGGAAGCACCTTCAACTACCACCAATCCTACAATTTATTCAACCCATCCAGGCCGGCGACTTTGTAAGCTTCGGCAAACGTCGGATAATTGAAAACCGTGTCGCGAAAATAATCCATGGTGCCGCCGAAGCTGAGGACGGCCTGGCCGATGTGCACGATTTCCGCGGCGCTTTCTCCGATGACGTGAACGCCGAGGACTTTGCGCGTGTCCGGGTGGAAGAGAATTTTCAGCATGCCGGTGTGATCGCCGACGATTTGCGCTTTGGCCAGCTCTTCATATTTTGAGATGCCGACTTCAAAGGGGACGTGCGATTCGGTCAGAGTGGTTTCGGTCTGGCCGACCATGGAAATTTCGGGGATGGTGTAAATGCCGTAGGGCAGAAGAGCCGTGCTCATTTCGGCGGGAGCGCCGAAAATGCGGCAACTGGCGATGCGGCCCTGCTCCATCGACGTGGAAGCGAGCGAAGGGAATCCGATGACGTCGCCGGCCGCGTAAATATTCGGGACTGAGGTTTGAAAGGATGCATTCACTTCGAGTTTGCCGCGGGAAGCAGTGGTGAGTCCGGCGGCTTCGAGGTTCAGCAGATCGGTATTGGCCTGGCGGCCGACGGCGTACATCAGGCACGTGGCATGAATGTGTTTTCCGCTTTCCAGATGCGCAACCACGCGGCCACGCTCGTCGGTTTGAATGCCCGTGACTTTTTCGCCGAGGCGGAAGATGGCGCCCTGGCGGCGCATGTGGTAACGCAACGCTTCCACGATTTCGGAATCGACGAAATCCAGCAGCGTCGGCCTTTGCTCGATCAGAGTGACTTCCACACCCATGGCTACGAGCATCGAGGCATATTCAAGGCCGATCACGCCGCCACCCACGATGATCAATTCGTGCGGGATTTCTTCCATCTGAAAAAACTGGTCGCTGGCGATTATTTTTTTGCCGTCAAAGGGAATGTCTTCGGGATGGGAAGGCCGAGTGCCGCAGGCGATCAGAACGTTGCTGGCGTGAAGCAAGTGGGCTTCCGTAGCTCCCTGCACTTCAATGGTATTGGCGTCCTGGAACTGGGCGGTCCCGCAAAGCAGGTCGATCCCGTTGCGGCGCAACTGGTCGCGAACGACGCCGGTTTCCCGTTCCACGACCTGGGATACACGGGCGGCCAAATCACGAATGGAAATGCGGTCTTTGACAACGTAGTCGTTTCCGTAAAACGAGCGATGGCGGAATCCGGTGAGGTGAAGAATGGCTTCGCGCAGGGTCTTGCTGGGAACGGTGCCGCCATGAATGCAAACGCCTCCGACCATGTCGTTGCGATCCACCATGGCCACGCGCTTGCCGAGTTTGGCGGCGGCGATGGCGCCTTTTTGGCCAGCAGGCCCGCTTCCAACAACGACGAGGTCGTATTGTATCGGCTGCATCAATCCTCTTCGGCTGGGTTCACGCAGAGTTTCTGTATGCAAAGGTGGGCGTCCTCACGTTTGAACGGCAATGAAATCCGTTCGCGCCCAGTGTAAGGGAGCGCGGGAGCAGAAACAATCGTGGGACAGGCCGATGACACCTTCATGAGGCCCCTATTCTAGAACCGGTTCTTGTGTAAGTGGTGTTGATACAACAACTTTGCGCCAGATAGATACATCCGCGTATATGCGTCCTATCGAGAAATTGAATTGGCGATGCCCACAATGCCCAATATTAAGACGCGCAGATGAAAGCCGGGTTGCATTCCCAATAATTTTGATCGGCTGTATGGATGGTTAGCTTTATTGGTTTTCAGTCGTAACCAGATTGGGAGGATACGCGCGTAGAAATCATGGGACAATGAGAGAAGAGGAAAACGTCCGACTTGGAGCCTTGGAATTGTGGGGAGAATTCTTGTAACCAAAGTGTGCCTTACAACCCTCTAAGATATTAGATTGAATGACGTAGACAGGAGCGAGACCCGGACTTTTCGGACAGAAAATGCACATCTCCGCGCCATTCATACGACGGCCCGTTGCGACTTCGCTTTTGAGCGTGGCGATCCTGCTTGCGGGCGGAGTGGCCTTTTATTTACTTCCCGTGGCAGCACTTCCGCACGTTGATTTTCCCACGATCTATGTTCGCGCGTCCTTGCCGGGGGCAAGCCCGGAGACCGTAGCGTCGTCGTTGGCCACGCCGCTGGAGCGTCAGTTTGGCAGGATTGCGGGCGTCACGCAGATGACCTCCGCCAGCCAGTTGGGCAACACGGGGATCACACTTCAGTTCGACCTGGACCGGGACATCAATGCGGCAGCGCGCGACGTGCAGGCGGCCATCAATGCAGCCGCCGGACAATTGCCTGCCGGCCTGCCACAACTCCCGTGGTATCGCAAGATTAATCCCTCTGAAACCGACATTCTGGATTTGTCAATTTCCTCGGAAACCATTCCCAGGAGCCACCTGTACGATTTGAGCGATTCCATTCTGGCGCAAAAGATATCGCAAGTGGATGGCGTGGGCCAGGTCAATACGTACGGTGGTGCAAAACCGGCGGTCCGCGTGGACGTGAATCCCAACGCGCTGGCCCATTACGGGCTCAGTTTGGAGGAAGTACGAACTGCGCTTCGTTCGGCAAACGCGAACACTCCGAAAGGAAATCTGGAAGACCCGTCCAACCGCTGGGTTCTGTCCGATACCGACCAGCTCCTGAAGCCAGAACAGTATGCGCCATTGATTGTGGCGTATCGGAACGGGGCTCCGGTCCGGCTGAGCGACATTGCGAAGGTGACGGAGGGAATCGAAGACCTTAGAAATTCGGGATATTCAAACGGCAAACCCGCCGTGGTGATCGGCATTGGCCGGCAACCCGGCGCCAACATTATTGAAACGGTTGACCGTATCAAAGCGCTGATGCCGGAACTGCGCGCCTCGATTCCACCATCGGTCACGCTGACCCCCACTTTTGATCGCACCACAACCATCCGGGCGTCGGTCAAGGATATCGAATTCACATTGTTGTTGACCGTCGCGCTCGTCGTGATGGTTATTTTTCTGTTCTTGCGCAATGCCTGGGCAACAGTGATTCCCAGTATCGCGGTGCCGCTGTCCATCATCGGGACATTCGGCGTCATGTACCTCTTGAGTTACAGCCTCGATAACCTTTCGCTCATGGCTCTGGCGATCTGCACCGGATTTGTGGTGGACGACGCGATCGTTGTGATCGAGAACATCACCCGCTATCTGGAAGCCGGAGAATCGCCTTTGGCCGCGGCGATGAAGGGATCGCGCGAAATTGGGTTCACCGTATTGTCGATGAGCCTTTCGCTGATCGCTGTATTCATACCTCTGTTGCTGATGGGCGGAATCATCGGTAGACTCTTCCGCGAATTCGCAATCACGTTGAGCGTGGCCATCGTGGTTTCCTTGTGCGTTTCGCTGACCACGACTCCGATGATGTGCGCCCTGTTCCTGAAATCGGAAAAGGACATGAAGCGCGGGAAATTGTACCGGGTCAGCGAACGGGTATTCCAATGGGCCGTCTCAACCTACGCTTCCGGGTTGCGCTGGGTTCTGCGCCATCAACCCTTTATGCTGGCGCTTACGGGCGCGACGATCTGCCTCAGCGTTTACCTGTATATTGTGATTCCCAAAGGTTTCTTCCCGCAGCAAGATACGGGTCTAATGGCTGGAAATATCCTCGGGTCCCAGGACACATCGTTTCCTGTGATGCAGGATAAATTGAAGCAATATACAGACATCGTCATGGCCGACCCGGCGGTGAAGGCCACGTCGGCAAACACCGGAGGCGGAGCCGAAAATACCGGGCGTATGCAGATCGAGTTAAAGCCCATCGGCGAGCGAAAAGTCACTGTCGACCAGGTCATCGCGCGCCTCCGGCGCAGACTGGCGGTGGTTCCCGGGGCCACGCTATTCCTCCGCGCATATCAAGACATTACGGTCGGCGGGCGGATCAGCAGTTCGCAATACCAGTACACGCTATCGAGTGAAAATCTTTCCGACCTTCTCGCATGGGCGCCGCGCGTCGAGGCCAAGATGAGGCAGATGCCGCGGTTGCGGGATATCGCCAGCGATCAACAGACGCGCGGTTTGCAAGCCACGCTGGTGATTGACCGCGATACGGCGTCGCGGCTCGGAATTTCGCCGGCGACCATTGATAACACGCTCTATGACGCGTTCGGCCAGCGGCAGGTATCCACGATCTACACGCAATTGAATCAGTATCACGTGGTGCAGGAAGTCGATTCAACCTTCCGCGACAGCACGGATGCCATCCAAGGCCTTTATGTGCGGTCCTCCACTGGAACGCAGGTGCCCTTGAGCGCGTTCACTCACTACGAGACGCAGAATACCGCTCTGGCCGTCAACCATCAGGGCCAATTTCCGGCGGTCACGATCTCATTCAATCTGGGCGAAGGAGTCGCCCTGGGCGACGCCGTGACGGACATCGAATCGGCGGTCTTGCAAATAGGACTCCCCTCCGATATTCATCCCACGTTCCAGGGAAATGCACAGGCATTCCAATCTTCGCTCTCCAGCCAGCCGTGGCTCATTCTGGCCGCGCTGGTCGCTGTCTACATTGTGCTGGGCATGCTTTATGAAAGTTACATCCACCCGGTTACGATTCTCTCGACTTTGCCTTCCGCCGGCGTGGGAGCTCTCTTGGCTTTGCTGGCATTTCACACTGAATTGACGGTGATCGCGCTTATTGGAATTGTGTTATTGATCGGCATTGTTAAAAAGAATGCCATCATGATGATCGATTTTGCGCTGGAGGCGGAACGGTCCGGGAAGACGCCCGAGGAATCGATCTATCAGGCTTGCCTGCTGCGTTTCCGCCCTATCATGATGACCACGATGGCCGCGCTCTTTGGAGGGCTTCCGTTGGCGCTGGCGACCGGCACCGGCGCGGAATTGCGCAGGCCGCTGGGCATCAGCATCGTGGGGGGCTTGATGGTCAGCCAGGCCCTCACGCTGTATACCACACCGGTAATATATCTCTATATGGACCGGTTGCAACTGCGATTCCGGCGGCGCAAGCCCGTGTCGGCGATTTCCGGCAAAGTTCCACCAACCCCGGCGTCCCTCCAGGGCCCATCGCTGACTTAAGCACCAAAGTGCCGTAGAATCCGGGATGGAACGCTGCATGAAGATCCTTCCCTCCATTGCGACTGTAGTCCTGCTGCTCGGGCTAAGCGTCAGCCTGCTGGCTTTTCAAGGCCGCGTGTTCGAGGATGATGAAGAGGCCCCGGCGCTTGCCGCCGATGCGCATGCCAATGCGGAATGGGCGTTCGCCCGCTATCATTTCAGGACGGGCGATGAATACGGCGGCTTTCGGCGCTTCCAACTCTGGAGGGCGGATTATCCGAAAGCGGACCGGCAATTTACCATGGGTGTGCGGCGCCTGACCCGGCTGCACGCGCGCGGATTGGAACAGATTGTCGACGCGGACTCCGACGAGTTGTTCAACTGGCCCTGGATTTATATGGAACATGGCAATGGCTGGAATCTCACCGAGGATGAGGCGGCGCGGCTACGCCAGTACCTGCTGAGGGGCGGCTTCCTGTTGTCCGATGATACGCACGGAGACTATGAATGGGAGTCGCTGGTGCGAGGTTTGGAAATGATTCTTCCCGGCCGGCCGATCGAAGATTTGAAGAACGACGACGAAATTTTTCACGTGATGTACGATCTGGACGACCGAGTCCAGATTCACGGCACGCGATTTATCTGGGGAAGCTGGCCATACTCGCCCGACATGGTGGTTCCGAAATGGAGAGCGATCCGTGACGACAAAGGGCGAATCATCGTGGCCATCTGCCACAACTCCGACGTGGGCGATGCCTGGGAATGGGCCGATAGTCCCCACTATCCTGAACGGGAAACTTCGCTGGCGTACCGAATCGGGATCAACTATATCCTCTTTGACATGACGCACTAATTTTTGCGGGGGCGGAATTGCCGGCTGGATTTACGGAGGCGGACATTTTCCAATCCATGCAGAAGTTTCGGGCCTGATTTTGATCTGCGGATGATGATTCATGCCTTCTGCTTTGCAGAGATTTGAGCGCCGAAGCGAATTGCGGTTGACGCGGCACAGCCGAGGACGTATGTTTTGCGCAAAGTTTTGGAGGGGATCGGTAATTTTTGATGGGCCTTTCCCCGGGCGCGGGATCGGCCGGCTGGGTGGCAAATAAAAAGGGAGATCAAATCGTGAGACACAAAAGCAATGACGGGAGCTTCCACTTCATTGTGCCGTTTCTGCTGGCAGCGGCTTCGCCAATATTTTTACAGGCGCAAAGTCTTCCGCCGGACGGGCCGGGAATTCCGACCATTGCGCTGACCCGAGGACCGGCCACTGCAGAGCCCGCTCCCAATCCTCCCGACCAACAATCCCAATGGAACATGGAATTGGCAGGGTGGAGCGATCTTCAGGGCCGTTCGGCCTACCAACCGATCATCATCAAAGAAGGGGATCGTGAAATTGCCTACGTCGGCCACCACACCGGCAGCGCCATGAATCCGCTCACGGGCGTTGTGGAGCCGAACGGGACTTCGATCGTTGATGTGACGGATCCAGCGAAGCCCAAGTATTTGGCTCACATTCCGGGCTCAACGGAAGCGGGGGAAGAAGCGGGCGGCGCGCAGATGGTGCGCGTGTGCAGCGGGAGCGTATTGCCGCACGGAGTGCGCGGAAAATGGTACTTACTGCGGCCGCTTGGATCGAAGGCGCAGGAAATTTATGACGTCACCGATCCGGCGCACCCGACCCGCCTGACGCAAATCGTGGGCGACCTCGATCGCACGCACAAAAATTGGTGGGAGTGTGATACGGGGATCGCGTATCTGGTGGCGAATGCGCCGGCCGAAGGATGGAAGGGCCAGCACATGAAGATTTACGATCTGAGCGACCCGGCCAAGCCCGTGTACATTCGAGACTTCGGATTGCTCGGCCAGCAGCCGAACCCAACGTCGCACGAAGGCGTGGTGGAAGGAATTGCAATTCACGGCATGATTTCGGCGGGGACTGCGAGGAACCGTGTCTACGCGGCCTACGGCACCGGAGCGAATGGCGTCATTCAGATTCTGGATCGAAAGAAACTGCTCACGGCTTTTGAGAATCCCAAGAAGCCGACGACGGAAGAAATGCTCGCGCCGCAATTGGGATACTTGACGATGTCGCCTGACCAGGGAGCGCACACTACGTTTCCGGTCTATGGCGAGCCCATTCCCGGATTTCAGGGCCACGCTGCGCTTAAGAATCGAGACCTGCTCATTGTCCCGTCAGAATCGTCGCGAGGCGATCACTGCTCACCGGGTCCAGGCGGAGACCGCGCAGGCCCGCACCTGGCGTTCCTCGTGGACATCAGCAATGAAGCCACTCCATGGCCCCTTTCCACGTTTCACGTGCCGGAAAATCCAGGGGATTACTGCGGCAAGGGCGGGCGGTTTGGCACACATTCGGTGGCCGAATCGTTTTATCCGCCGTACTACGGGAAGATTGCGATATTTTCCTGGTTCAATGCGGGTACTCGCGTGTTTGATATTCGCGATCCTTTTGCCGTGCAGGAAGTCGCCTATTTCATTCCCGCGCCGAACAAGAACACCATGGCCTTTTGCCCGGAGGATGGGATCAGCCATCCCGCCGGCGATCCCAAAATCACTGCCGCCTGCCAGAAGGTAATTGAAACCAATAACGTCGAGGTTGACGATCGCGGGCTGATCTACAGCGCGGACCGGGCCGGGAGCGGACTGCACATCATGCGGCTCAGCGGGCATGCGAAGGAGATCGTAGCGGGGAAATAGTTTGCTTAAAGTGGCGCATGCTTCAGCTTGCGGATTTGTCGCGGAATTAAAATAAAATTCCGCAAGCTGAAGCATGCGCTACTTCTCGTGGTAGACGTATTTGTTGTTGTCGCAGACGTACTCCGCAATTTCCCAACCCGGTTTCAGATGATAGGTCTGAGATGTCGTCCACGGTTTTGTATAGGCCTTCGAATCTTCGATCGTGAAATCGTCCACCAGAGTGTTGTGATCGGCGCGGTGGATGCGCTCCACGACATGCAGAGCGTCCGTGTGCGGAAGGCCGACGTGATCGAGCCAGGTCACATCGTTGAATCCAATCGTATCGACAACCAGCGTGGCGCCATCCCATTTCCCGACCGAATCGCCGTTGTACGTGGGGTCCAGATCGTTGCGGTGTCCGCGATTCATGTGGATCTGGCGGAGTTGGTTTCCCGCCTCCTCATAGATCAGTACCATGTCCGGAACCTGGAAAATCTCCATGGGCAGAGGCACGAACATCAGGCGGGGAATTCCGTGAGGCAGGCAGACCAGATTCGGATCGTTGACCAGGGTGTCGGCTTTCTTGAATTGTGCTTCACCCCAGGGCGTGAACGGCGGTGTAGTCCCTTTCGGAAATAAGGCCGGATGAAATTGGTCGATCATCCAAACTCCCGTAAGGTCGGCCACGGCTGCGGTATTGGCTGGATTTGCCGTCTGCGCAAAAATCGCGGGGAGAACCAAAACGAATGGCGCGGCGGCGATCAACGTAGCTTTCCAAGGGGCTTTCCAACGATTTCGCAGCATGAAGCTCCTTCACCGGGGTGGGAGTGAAAGACGGCTCACCGGACCTGCGCGGAGAGTTCCTGCCCGTTTGCAAACGCGATCTTTTCGAGGCGCATCACGGTTCTGCCGTCCTTGGCGCGATTTCCGTACATCGTGATGGCGTCCCCGGGCTTGACTGTGTCTCTCTTCCAATTAACTCTGGCGAGCATGCCCAGGCTGGCCAGTTCGCCGGTCCATTCCACAGCGGTGCCCTTGTCGTCTTTGGCCTCAATGTAGATGTAGGCGTGAGGATTGCTCCACTCGAATTTCGTGACCGTGCCTTTGATGGGAGTCACGGTGGCCATGTCATATTCGGCCGTGGAGTGGTGAGCGAAGGCTGCGCCAGACAGCAGGAGGGCGCCCGCGGCGAGCGCAAAAACGAACATGAATCGCTTGGCGTTCACTGCGATTTCCCCCGGAAAGCTGGAATTTTCTAATTCAAGGCCACGAAAGGGAAACATATGACGGGTGTTTCGCTGTGTCAACTCCCTTTGTTAAATCAATCCTTAAACTTGTCGGGGCTGCCTGGAAATATTCGTGACAGCATGTATCGCGGCTCATGCCTCGTGCAACGTGCGGTGATTCTCACGAGAGATTGTGCGGTCGAGGCTTGTTTTGTCTCCGGCTCGACTTCATAATGGAGCGAAGTGCCATGGTCAGAATGAATGTACGAAAACTCTTATCGCTCGCGGTAGCAGGCCTTGGCTTGCTGGGAGCCGCGCGGGCGATCTGTCCCCGAATCTCTTCCGCCGCGGCCGTCGATGATGCCAATGCGCCGGTGATTCGCTTTGTGAAAAATCCGGAAATGGCGCCGCCGCTGCAGGCTCAAGACTTGTCCGGAAAACCAGTGAACAAGGACAACTGGGCCGGGAAAGTCGTGCTGGTGAATTTTTGGGCGACCTGGTGTCCCCCCTGCCGCGTGGAAATCCCCGAACTCTTGGAGCTGAAAAAGGAGTACAAGAACCAGTTGGAGATCGTGGGGATTTCCGAAGATGACGATCCGCCGGAAAGTGTGTTGAAATTCGCGCGGCAAAAGGGAATGACTTATCCCATCGTGATGGCCACGCCGGAGTTGGTCGAGGCCTATGGCGGCGTGCCCGCCCTCCCCACTTCGTTCCTGATCGATACGCAAGGCAGAGTGGTGCAGAAGCATAGCGGGCTTTACCCGATCGAGACGTATGATCTCGAAATCCGCGCGTTGCTGGGCATGCCCACGAATGCGCGCGTAGAGACCTTTGTAGATACCGGGCAGGTATTTCTGAGAAATGCGGCCAACGCGACGGAATTGCCCGGGGTCAACTTCAAAGGTTTGACCGCGGATCAGAAGAAGCGCGCCCTGCGCCGCCTGAACTCAGATAGCTGCACGTGCGGATGCAAACTGACGCTTTCGCAGTGCCGCGTGAACGACAGTGAATGTCCGGTCAGCGGCAAGCTGGCTGCGCAGATTGTCAAAGAAGCTGCCGGGGGAGCGAAACCGGCGCGAACGGCGCCCCCGAAGGGGACGAGTTCGATTACTCAATAGTCTAAAGTAGAGCAGGCTTCAGCCTGTTGGTTTTGAATTCTTCAAAATCCCATCAAACCAAACAGGCTGAAGCGTGTTCTACCCGGAGGCGCAAAAATATGTTGCGAAGTGGCGCGAGTTGCAATTCTTCGAGTGATGTTGTGGCCCTTCCAGATCCCGCGGTGGACAATCCGCTGGCCGCGGCAAAAGCCCAGGAGACGGCCGTCATTGCCGGGGGCTGCTTCTGGGGAATCCAGGCGGTGTTTGAGCGGCTGAAGGGCGTCCTCCGCTCCACGTCCGGCTATTCGGGAGGAGCGGCGAACACGGCGACATATGAGAAGGTTTGCTCGGGCCGCACCGGCCATGCGGAATCGGTCGAGGTTGTTTTCGATCCATCGCAGATTTCGTTCGGGCAAATCTTGAAAGTATTCTTTTCCGTCGCGCACGATCCCACGCAACTGAACCAACAAGGGCCCGACCATGGAACGCAATATCGCTCCGCAATTTTTTACACGTCGGAAGATCAGAAACGAATCAGCGAGGCGTACGTGAAGCAACTGGATTCGGCCAAGGTGTTCCGGCAGCCCATCGTCACGCAGATTGTTCCGCTCGAAAAGTTCTATCCCGCCGAAGATTATCACCAGGGGTACATGGACCTGCATCCCGAGAACATGTACATCGTGATCAACGATTATCCGAAAGTTGAAAATCTGAGGAAGCACTATCCGGCGCTGTTTGTGGAAAAGAAGCGAAGCGCTAAATCTATTTGAGTTTGTCGAGATTGTACTTCGTTTCCACTGGCTGCCCGGCGGGGAGCATTACCCGGACTGTGGCTCTGCCTGGCGCGAATTGCCCAACGTCAAATTGCAGAAGAATTTCACGCGTGTAAGTAATGCAATTGGCGAAAGTCGAATTCTCGACCGGACTGAAGGGATCGCATACCACAGCGCTGGTCACCTTTCGTGGCTCGACCGGTCTTGCCTGTGACACGGAAACCTTGAAACTATCGGCGGGCGGCGCTGGACCGGTATAGCCAGTTTTCAGCGAAACGAGGACTCGCACAATGACCAGCCCCGGGTTCGCCTGGTAATCCTCTTCGGCTTGAAACTTGTCGTAGTTAATCGTCCGTAGGGTTCGCAGTACGATTTGCTCGTAGGGCGTCTGGAATTCGACCGATGATACGTATGAAATCGAATTATCAGCAGGGTATTTGAAGTCATGTCCGTACTGATTGAGGAAATCGGCGAGATCTTCATGGTTGGAAGTCTTGCCGAGAGAATAGGCCTCTTCGACTTCTTGCGGTTGGAGGGATGAGTTAAAAGCCAGCGCGCTCAGCGACGAGAGAGCGCAGAGGACGAGCACGAAGAACTGAATTCGCATCACACGGGCCGGAGGCACGGTTACCGAGGATAAGCTTCTTGGCACCATTACGTCCAAGTATAACTCCAAAGCAAGAAGTCAAAACCCGCACCCTTGCGGAAGGCGCAAGGGCGCGGCGCCCGAAAAACAAAAACCGGAGGCCGCGGATGCGGCCTCCGGTTTTTTAGATTTCCAGCGTTTAGTTGGCGAGCGGGTCGGGGCGCAACTGGAACTTTACGGCCTTGCTGGTTGTGCCTTTGCCGCCTTCGATGTGCCACGGGGTGCGCGTGGCGTAGGTGGACCAGAGTCCCTTGCCTTTCCAGCCGGCGTTCGGATCGTCGATGCGGCCGTCCAGGCTCTTGGCGAAGAAGCCCATGGGGTAGGGAACTCGCATCACGACAAACTTTCCGGTCTTGGGGTCGAGGGCCTCGAGCGCATCGTTGTCGTTTCCAGTGGCGATCGGAATGTTCTTGCCCATTCCAAAGGTGTCAAATTGATCGACCCAGTTGTAATAGTTGGTGTCGGCGCTGCCGTATTCCGACTGGCCCTGGAAGCTCGGTCCGGGCGTGCGATAGAGCGTCCAGCCTTCTGGGCAGTGTTGGCCGGTGGCAGTGGGGCCGTTGAGAGGGCCTTTGCACTTGCGGCGGTCAAAGCTGGCGAAGTGTCCGCTGGCAAGCACGGTCCAAACCACGCCGTCGCGAGTGATGTCCATCCCGCGCGGTGAAAAGCCCTGCACGGGCGCTTTGGGGTTGTTCCACGGCACTTCGTAAATTTCCGCGAGCGCAGTGCGTGCCGGGTCAGGGCCAGGAACCAGGCGAACGAGCGCGCCGGGGAAGCCCAGCACCGTGCCCCAAATCGAGCCATCGGCCGGGCTCGGGCTCACGCCGTAGAAGCCCACCTTGATGCGCATGTCCTTGGTGGGATCCATCGGCTGGCCGGGTTCCGTGTATTCATCGCGCTTGCCGTTGCCGTTGGTGTCCAGGACGAATGGCGTCCAGCCCTGCGATTTTTCGGAGTCGTGCGTTTCATCGTACATTTTGGTGTTCAGCCAGCCGACATTGTCGCCGCCGGGATTGCTGAACCACAGAGTGCTGTTGGCGTCCTCGCCAAACATCAGGTGCTGCGAGCTGCTGCACATGTCGACGAGCGTCCACTTTCCCGTCTTCGGGTCGTAGAAGTTCGTCTGCCGCGAGCTGTTCGCCAGCGGGAGAACCATGGCGGACTCGAGGCTCGAACCCTTCTTGCAGTAGTCGGGATTTTCGCGGGGACGCGTGGCGGCCGCGGTCCAGATGCGGCCCTGGGAATCCATCATCAAGCTGTGTGCCGTCGCATGGGAGATGGCGACCGGCTCGTTCCCCCAATACGGCGAAGGTTCGAGCACTTCTTCCGGCTCGGCCATGGGAGTGCCCGGTTTATAGGGGATCGCAATCTGTTTAAACGAATTCTTGGTCGGATCGAGGACGGTAATGAAGTCAGAGCCGTCTTCATGGACCCCATAGACCAGCCCGTTGGCATTGGAGCTCGGGTTCCGACGATCCACGGAAATTTCATCGTGGAAATATTCCTTCGGAGTGGCCCAGTCCCACTGGGTGATCACGACGTTGCGCTCGACGCCTTGCGGGCGCGGAGGAGCGGGCGGCAATTCGCCGTTCTTGATGCGATCGCTCCAGTCGGCGTATTCCGAAAGCATCCGCTTGCGGCCAACGCGCGTGGCGACCGCGCTCATCATGCTGCCGACTTGCGCGGATTGGATGCGGCGGTCCCAGGCGGCGTAGGAAGTGTCAAAGGCGCCGAGCGAAGATTCGATTTCACGCGTGGCCTTGTCGCCGAGTTGGTGGCAGGACTCGCAGCCGTCGGTCTTGATGTTCTCCACCCAATTTCCCTGATCCTTGATGCGTTCGGAGATGCCGTTTCCTTTGTCGCCCGTGCCCGGGAAATCGCTCTTCGGTGGAATGTGCAGCAAGGAATACCAGTAGGCGGCGGGATAGTACATCGCGGCGGCGTGCGCATCGGGCGCGATGACCGCGGTCAAGTCGAGCATCTTGCCGGGCATGGCTTTCACTTTAGCAGAGTCGACGAGGCCGTAGCCGCGCACCCAGACGTCGTAGGTCGCTTTCGGGAGCTGGGGAATGACGTAGCGGCCCTGATCATCGGTGACCACGATTTTGCGATAGCCGGTGGGCAGATCTTTCGTTTCCGCGATCACCCAGACGCCCGCTTCGGGGCCCTTGGAGCTGGTGACCACGCCGCCGATGTCGTCGGAGACGATTTTAATTTCCGCAGCGGGCTTGCGCGCCGTGTGGCCGGTGCGCACGATTCCCAGGAATGCGGTGAGCGTGATTGCCACGATTGCGAGATACGGCATTCTCTTGTTCATATCAGCTGATCTCCTTCGGCGGCTGGGCCAAGGCCAAGGCATCCGCAATCGAGGATTGGGATGCTCAACAACACCCTGAATTGAGGGCTGCGAGAAATCGTATGCCCAACCGAAACCATTGTCAATCGCATGTCCCACGCGATGGGCAGCTTTCTTAAAGACCAAAAATCTATGCAAGCACGATCGGCCACTGTTCGTTAAGAACAAGGTAAGGGCGCTTGGCCGGCTTCCGGGGAAATTCAAATTTTCCTTTGGATCCTTGGAAAATTGGAGTGATTCGCGACTTCGTGGGGAATGGAAAGCGCAGGCGACCCCATTTATGTCTAAGGGGTTATTTTGATGGGGAGAGGGCAGGAGCCTAAACCCGCACCCTTGCAGAAAACGAAGGGGTGCGGCACCCGGTTCGGGCAAACACTGTTTGCGCCAAATTTAGAAGTCAAGGCCCGGTGAAAAACGCCCGGAGTTCACTTACGATCTCCGGGCGTTTGTATTGAAGGGTCAACTAACTAATTCGCCAGTGGATCGGGACGCAGCTGGAATTTTACAGCTTTGCTGGTTGTGCCCTTTCCACCTTCGATGTGCCAGGGCGCGCGCGTTGCATAGGTGGACCACAAGCCGCGGCCTTTCCAGCCGGTTTTTGGATCGTCGATTCGGCCGTCCAGGCTTTTGGCGAAGAAGCCCATGGGGTAGGGAACACGCATCACGACGAACTTACCGGTAGACGTATCCAGAACATCCAGCGCGTCCGTGTCATTGCCGGTAGCGACCGGTACATTCTTACCCATACCGAGGGTATCGAACTCATCGACCCAGTTGTAATAGTTCAAATCCGCGCTGCCGTAGTCAGTGACGCCTTTGAAGCTTGGACCGGGCGTGCGGTACAGCGTCCAACCTTCCGGGCATTGCTTGCCGGTCGCGGCAGGGCCATTCAGCGGGCCTTTGCACTTGCGGCGGTCGAAGCTGGCAAAATGGCCGCTGGCGAGGACGGTCCAAACGACGCCATTGGTGTCGATATCCAATCCCCGCGGTGAGAAGCCCTGCACGGCGGCTTTCGGTTCGTTCCAGGGCACTTCGTAATATTCTGCAAGTGCAGTCTTGGCCGGATCGGGTCCCGGGTTCAGGCGAACAATTCCTCCGGGGAAGCCGAGCACGGTCCCCCAAACGGACCCATCCGCAGGGCTGGGAATGATGCCGTAATATCCAACCTTGATCCGCGTGTCTTTCGCAGGGTCGGTTGGCTGGCCGGGTTCGGTGTAATCATCCCTCTTGCCATTTCCGTTTGTGTCCAGGACAAAAGGAGTCCAGCCTTGCGATTTCTGGGCGTCGTGAGTTTCGTCGAACATTTTCGTGTTCAACCAGCCCGCGTAGTCGGTGCCCGGATGTCCGATCCACAGCGTGTGATTTGCGTCCGGGGCAAAATTCAAGTGCAGTGAGCTCGAGCACATGTCGACCAGAGTCCATTGTTTCGTCTTGGGGTCGTACACGTTCACCTGCCGGGAGCCCTTCTCTATCGGGAATGCGATTGCCGACGCAAGGGGAGATCCCGCTTTGCAGAATGCAGGATTGTCGTGGTCGCGGGTTTGGGAAGCAGTCCAAATTCTGCCCTGAGAATCCATCGCTAAACTGTGCGCCGCGGCTCGGGCTGTAGAGATCGCCTCGGATCCCCAATAAGGTGAGGGTTCCAGCACTTCAGGGGGCTCAATGAGTGGAGTTCCTGGATTCGAGGGAATTGGAATCTCGGTAAACGAGTTCTTGGTTGGATCGAGAATCGTCAAGAGGTCCGTGCTTTCCTCATGTACTCCATAGACCAAACCGTTGGGGTTCATGGTGGGATTCCAGCGGTCCACGGTGATTTCGTCGTGGAAATAGTCCTTTTGTCCGGACCAATCCCACTGCGTGATCACCACGTTTCGTTCCTTGCCTTGCGGACGCGGCGGGGCGGGCGGCAATTCACCAGCCTTGATACGATCCGTCCAGTCCGCATATTCCGTCAGGAGCCGCTTTTTACCTGCACGAGTGGCCGACGTATTCATTGCGCTGCCGACTTGGCCCGACTGAATGCGCCGTTCCCATGCGGCATACGAGGAATCGAATGCTCCGAGCCCCTTGGGCAGCTCCCGCGTCGCCTTGTCGCCCAGCTGGTGGCACGATTCACAGCCGTCGGTCTTCACCCATTCAATCCAATTTCCCTGATCCTTGAAGCGCTCGGAGATGCCGTTTCCCTTGTCGCCGGTGCCTGGGAAATCGCTCTTCGGCGGAATGTGCAGCAGGGAATACCAGTAGGCGGCAGGATAATATTGCGCCGCTTCGCGCGGATCCGACGCAATGACGGCAGTCAGATTGAGCATTTTCCCCGGCGCCGATTTTACTTTGGGAGAATCGACCAGGCCGTAGCCGCGCACCCAGACGTCGTAATTGGCTTTCGGCAATTCGGGGATAACGTAACGCCCTTGATCGTCGGTCACGACGATCTTGCGATAACCCGTGGGCAATTCTTTTGTTTCCGCGATCACCCACACGCCCGCTTCGGGGCCCTTGGAGCTGGTGACCACGCCGCCGATATCGTCAGAGACGATTTTAATTTCCGCGGCGGGTTTTCCTGCCGAGCGTCCCGTGCGCGCGATTCCCAGTACTGCGGCGAGACTGATGGCCACGATTCCGAGATACGACATTCTCTGGTTCATGACGGTTGATCTCCTTCGGCGGCTGGGCCAAGGCCAAGGTATCCTGAATCGAAGATTGGAATGTTGAACAACAGTTTAAATTGGGGGCCGTGAGGGATCGTATGCCGGGCCGAAACCATTGTCAATCGGTGGTTTTTACAGGGTTTGCAAGGTGTCAGAGTGCAAAAGTCCGGGGGAAAGAGAAGAAAATTCAATGGATTGACAGGGCAAAATCAGAAAATTTGCAGAACCTATTCCTCAAAACCTTTTAACTCAACTTCCAGTTCCTCACGAGGCTTGAGCTCGATTTTCTCTTCGAGAGAAATCTCGATTATCTTCGACGAATGATGTCCTCTCGGCGCATTCGTCGTTTTATCTATAGGCAGAATTTGATACCCCTTAACCGCCTTTAATCTACAACGTCGAATGAGGAAATCTTGATTTGCGTTCAGGTCGATGGGATCGACGCCCTCTTTTCTCTTGTTAGGAAGTATCAGCGTTTTGCATATTTCCTTCGGTAATTGGATATTTATTGTTCCTTGCCACAAGCCTAATGATGCGTAAAACAATGGAGGCAAAGGCGAGTGGTTACAGCCAGGGACGTAGACGCCTCTTACTAATTTCGAGCCCATCCTTATCTTCTCCTCCCTGGCGGGCGGCGTACCCTTTCGCTCTCCACTTGATCGTCTCCCGTCCGCGTTCTAATACTACTTGTTTATGTTCACGCTGAGTTAATATTGTAAACTTGAAATGGACGGGTAGCCCAGACTTTGAATTGGAATTGTCGGTGCCCTACCCTCGTGGGTCTCGAGCGTGGAGTCTTCCGGTGACCGAAGCGATTGCGAGAGCAAACCAGTTTTTGCAGATTAGAGCGATGTGCCTTGAGACAATTGGGTGCGCGGCGCCGTCCGCCGACGGTTATATGCGACGAATACCAGAAGCACGCCAACGATCACGGTCGTCAGCGCTGCCCCGCGTTGCCCGACCTTCAAATTCACCGCTGTGGCGCCGATCATAATAATTACCAGCGCCGCTGCCGCTAGTGGCGTCAAGCCAGTTCGAATGCGAAGAATCCCTGGCAGAACCAAACCAATCGCGCCCAGTATTTCGGCGCCTCCGATGAAATGCAGGAACCAGCCTGGAAATGGAATTTGCTTGGCCATCTCTGCAACTGGGATGATGAACTTCATCACGCCGGAGAACATAAAAAGCATCGCGAGCAAAGCCTGCAGGACCCAAAGTAGTACATTCATCTTCCGACCGGACCGATCCGTTGCAAAAGTTTTCATTTCTATCTCTCCTCGGGCGGCGGGAAAATCCGTAAATTCGGAAACCCGCCCAGCAAATACCCCTTACTTTCTCAATGCTCAAAAATACCAATTCATTAGCGCTTCGCATTGGATGAGACAAGCCTCCAAAAGTCTTCTTCTCAGAATGTGGCTTTGGGAGACTTGGGGGGCAGATTTCGCCTCAAATCCTGGACGGGTAGCCAGACTTTGAATTGGATTTGTCGCGTGCCTCACACGGGCCCGCATACTCACGATAAGCAGCGCCGGAGGCGCGAAAGAAGATAGCCCAGGGCGGCAGCCCTGGGAGAAGGGCCGAGGACGCGGCAAGCCCCGTCCAGGGGCGAAACAATGAGTTTGAATATAGAGCGATAAACAGAACCTGTGTCGCCCCTGCCGGGGCTGTTGCCGTTTGTCCTAAAGATTCCCAGCACTGATGTGCCGGGCTACGTTATATCGCCCCTGTGCGGGGCTCTCGTGGCGAGAAATTCGGGCTTTCCCGCATTTCTCACAAGCTGCAATGACGTTGGCTAGGAAGATCTCCTCTTCCTCAAACCTGAAACCTGCAGAGAGATTCTTCGCTTCGCCCAGAATGACACACTGCTTCAAGTTGTCATTCTGGGCGAAGCGAAGAATCTCTCTGAATCCGGCACTACACGAGAACCATGACCTGGACTGGTGAGAAATGCAGACTAGTGGGTTTCGAGGGTGGGTGCTTTGTGGCGACCTTAGTGATTGCGAACGCTGTCGCGCCTTCAACACGCCGGGAGATGCGATTTTATTAGCTACAACGGTGGTGCCGGGGGGGAGAGTTGAACTCCCTACGCCGGCCTTTTCAGGGCCGCGCTCTACCGGTGAGCTACCCCGGCACTTCGGTAGACGAAAGATTGTAAGGGCGCAGGAGGCAGGAAGCAAGAGGTCTGAGGTGGGCCTGGTGGGCCGATCAGCGGACTTATCAAGAGTTCGCGCGATTTGAAAGAGTCCTCTAGCAGGCTGCGGAAAAAGTAGTTTATTTTGTCATTTCGAGCGAAGCGAGGAATCTCTCTTCGATTTGGCCCCATGAAAACAAAGAGGGATTCCTCGCGTCGCTCGGAATGACAAAATTCTGGAGGGATTTTTCCGCAGCCCGCTAGAACTTCCAAAGGGAAATTCGCGCTCGCTACTTCTTTGGCGTTGTGGGAAGGACAGAATTACTAATTCGCCGATTATACTCGGCCATGTCTACAGGCGAGCAGAGCAACTCTGGCATATCGAAATCGGATGGCAGCAAGTGGAGAGGGAACTTGTTGATGCCCAGCCAGGGTTGCGTATACATCTTGGGATCGTCAATCGTAACGGTGAGTTCCATGTTGTCATGGTCCAGCCGGTGAAACCGTTCCTCCACACGCAACGCATCGCTATGCGGACGGCCAGCATGATCGAGCCAGCTTCTGGGATTCAGGCCGACCGTCTCCACCACGAACGTGTAGTCGTCCACCCATTTGCCAACCGAGTACCCGTTCCAACGTGGTTCTGGATCCTTGGGGAGTTCCCGGCCATCCGTCCAGATTGTGCGCCAATTGCCGTACCATTGATTCAAGTAAATCACCTGGTTGGCGGTCTGCACGAGCTCGAAGGTCCTCAATTCAAAAAGCTCCATACGCGGGAACCCAATCGGATCACATTGGTCCAGTGGGTCATTGGAAAGCGCGGCGGGGACTTGTCTGACGCCGGGTCCCGAGGGCTTATTGGCTTTGAGTGCCGCCAGCCCCAAAGGAGTGTAAGGCAGAGGATGCTCAATACCCGTCTCGTCGAGTCGTCCTCCTTCGGCACCAGCGCCTGCTTCCAGCCCTCCTGCGGCACCTCCCTTTTTTTGTGGAAAGAGTGCCGGGTGTTCGGCCGCGCCGTTTACCTGGAATCCCCCATCCAATCCTGCTGCGTCCCAGATCCCTGAAAGGTCACGACGCGGAGCGGGGGATGACTTTTTCGGGGTGTAAGTAGACTTGCGTGGCGCGATATTATTCCATTTTTTCGCATCACCCCCTGCTGATTGCGGCGCAGCAGTTTGGACTCGCAGAATGGGTGAGAACATCAATCCTGTAGTGAGAGCAAGGATCAAGACCGCCCGGCGCTTGGACATATCCGAAATCCCTCCGTCAGCTAGATTCCGACCTTTTGAATCAGCTTCCGATTACGGCATGACAAATCTCACATCCACTTGGAATAATTCAGTGCGCTAATCGTTGAAGTTCGAACGCTCACGCGAGCGATTCCTCATGGCTTGAATTGTTTGCCATTGATCACGATAAGGCTCTTTTGCGTTGCCAGGCCCGCGGTTGGTCCCGCGACACCGAAACGTCCGAAGGGCTGCCCGTTCTTGGCTGGGATGATTTCCACGACGACCTCATCTCCAGGCTTAAAAGTATTCTTGGTCCAGCCTACTTCGGTTTGGGATAGTGGGTTTTGAGCCTCTATAGTCCAATGCACCGTCTTGCCGCTGGTGTCCTTGGCATCGACCTCCAGGAGCACATGTGGATTGGCCCAAAAATAGTCCGTCACCGTTCCCTTTACCGTGACCGTTTTCGCCGAGTCGTACGACGCGTTGCCGTGATGCGCGAATAGCGGAACCGAAACGATCACACCACTCGCCGCGAGAGCAAGAGGCAGAAGGAATTTCACGAGTGACCTCCTATCGTTGGTCGGGACGAACCACAAGGCAAACAAACCTGCCGCGATATTATCACGTTTATTCCGCATCAGACTGGCAGTCTCGCTAACGGCACGGACACTGGCGGACTGATCTCAAGGCCGACGGTTGCCGGGGCCAGGTCATGATCAGCAGGCGTTGTCGGAAACTGGCTCACAACAGAGGCTGGAGATTAGAGGTCGGGCCGAAAAACACCACGGTTGCGGAATGCACACGGGCTCGCCAAGTTCTGGCTCGGAATTTCTAATCTCGATCTTCCAACTTCCACTCTCTAGCGCAGCGACTGATCGATCTCGCGGATCCAGTCTTTGGCTTTCAGGACTTCGCGGGGCTTGGTGCCGTCGGGGGGGCCGACGATGCCGTCTTTTTCCATGATGTCGATGAGGCGGGCGGCGCGGCCGTAGCCGATGCGCAGGCGGCGCTGCAAGGTGGATGTGGAGGCGCGGCCGGCCTCGCAGACGACGCGAACGGCTTCCTGGTAGAGATCGTCGTCGACCGGTTCTCCGTCCGGCTCGCCATCGGGGCCGGCGGCGTTTTCATCTTTGGGGGCTTCGAGCAAACGCTCGTTGTAGACCGCTTTGGCTTGCGAGCGCCAGTGATCGCATACGGCGGAGATTTCGTCTTCCGTGACGAAGGGGCCGTGCATGCGGTTGAGGCGTGCGGAACCCGCGGGCAAGTACAACATATCGCCGCGGCCGAGGAGCGATTCCGCGCCGTTGGCGTCGAGAATGGTGCGCGAGTCAACTTTGCTGGCCACGCGGAACGAAATGCGCGCGGGGAAGTTGGCCTTGATCAAGCCGGTGATGACGTCGACGGACGGGCGCTGCGTGGCGAGGATCAGGTGAATGCCGACGGCGCGCGCCATTTGCGCCAGGCGCGTGATCGATTCCTCGACGTTGGTGGTGTCCACCATCATCAGGTCCGCCAACTCATCAATCACGATGACGATGTAAGGCAGCGGCTTGAGCTCGGCGTTTTCGTTTTCGTCGAAGAGCGAGAGCGACTGGCCCTTCAGGAACGTGCGATTGTACTGATCGATATTGCGGACGCCGCGGGCGGCGAGCAGCTTGAGGCGCGATTCCATTTCGCGCGTGGCGTTGCGCAAAACATTGGAGGCGACTTTCGGATCGGTCACGACCGGAGCCAGCAGGTGCGGGATGTCTTCGTACAGGCCAAGCTCCAGGCGCTTCGGATCGATCAAAATAATTTTCAGTTCATCCGGCGTGCCCTTGTAAAGCATCGAGAGAATCAGGGAATTGAGGAAAACGCTTTTGCCCGTTCCCGTCGAACCGGCGATGAGCAAGTGAGGCATTTGCGAGAGATCGGAAACGCGATTGCGTCCGATCAGGTCTTTTCCGAGAGCCAGCGTCATTTTGGAAGGCGAATTGACAAACTCGGCGGATTCGATTTGCTCGCGCAGGGCGATCGTCTGCCGGTTTGCATTGGGGACTTCGATGCCCACCGTCGACTTTCCGGGAATTCGCTCGATGAGAATGGATTCGGCTTTGAGCGCCAGGCACAAATCGTCCGCGAGCCCAGTGATGCGGCTGTATTTAATTCCGGCCTCGGGCTTGAATTCATAAGTGGTCACCACGGGGCCGGGATTGATCTGGGTCACGCGGCCGCCGACTTCAAATTCCTGGAACTTTTGTTCGATGGCGTGCGCGCATTCCTTGAGCTCGTCTTCCTCGATTTTTTCGTGGCGCGGGGCCGGGCGCAGCAAATCGGGGGAGGGCAGTCGATAGCTCGTCGCGCCCTTGGCAATTTTGGGCGATGAGGGCTGCCTGGACGGCGTCCTTTTTTCTTCCACATTGCGGAAAATAATCGACCGCGCGCGCTCGGGTTCTTCAGACGCGGATTCTTCGCGCTCGTCCCTCTCGGTGACGGCGCTGCCGTCCACTTCAGCCACGGATTGCGCGGGGATGGGCGGCCGGCCCTGCGACTTGATTTCCGCAAGGCGCTTTTGCATGCGCCTGTCTTCGCGTTCTTCACGCCACAGGGCGATGCGCTCCCTGATGGGCGCGATCACGTTCAGTTTGCCGAGCGGGCCGCGCAGCGTTTCGTGCGTTTCGATAAATGAAAATTTTGTGGTCAGGAAAAGCGCGACAAAAAAAATGGCCAGCGCAACGAGGTTTGCTCCCACGGTGTTGAATCCGGCGAGCAAACCAGAAGTTACCAGATGGCCCAGCATGCCGCCGGGCGGAATCGCGCCGCGCACTTCCGGAATATGCCAGAGCGTGAGCATTGCGGGAAGCATCAGCAAAAGCAGCGAGTACCCGACGATCTTGATGGCAGGGGAATCCAGGGGTTCGCTGCGGAACCACTGCGATCCGACGATGAAGATGCCGATCGGCAGCAGGAATGCCGCATAGCCGAAACCCTGAAACAGCATGTCCGCGCCGTAAGCTCCGGCCGGGCCGATCCAGTTTCGCGCGGAATGCAGTTCGGAAGATTCGGCGGAAACATTGAATGACGGATCGTGAGGGCTGTAGGAAATCAGCGCCAGGGCCATCAGGATGGCGATGGTCACGCCGAGAAAGCCAATCAATTCATTGAGGCGGTGATTCTCAGTTGGATTAAGAACGCGCAAGAATTTCTCCTCGAAATAGGGGGAAGGTGCTCGTCGCAGGAAGGGTGCGCGGGCGCTGGCGCGCGGATCCCATCTGGAAGTGCACGAGCAACGCAACGACTATACCAAAGACCCGTGGGCAGGCAATAGGGATATCAAGTTCGAGTAGTGGGTCGGTTACCGATCATCCCACTTCACTACGGCGCGGTATGGCTGCGCCTTCGCTACTCCCAGGCGCGGTTATCCACTGTGTTCTGATAGGTGGCGCCGGGCTCCGTCAGTCCCCAACCGAGAGTCCATTGGTAAGTATGGTCGAAGCGCTCGCGAGTGTAAGGTTCGGGGGGCGCGTTCAGGATGCGAGAGAGCTTGAGGTCCCCAATCTCCAGCTCGCCGCCGGCTTCTTCGATCAGGTAATGCGCATATTTCGCGGGATTCTTTTGGATTGCCGCGGCGGCTTCCGCTTCGGCATTGAACATTTTTTTGAGCGTCGGCCCATCCAATTCGTCCCCGGAGGCTTCGCTCCTGGTGGAATGAGATTCGATGAGCACCGTGTGCCCGCGCTTTTCGGCGACGCTGATCCACGGCTCCATTAAACAGACCGCCTTGACCTCGCCCTTGCTCAATGCTTCCAGTCGCTCCTCGTGCGTTCCGGCGTTCATCCACTTGATCTGATCGCGTTCCAGGAAACCTTCCAGCATCTTGAGCATGGTGAAATGCGAGCCGTTGAAGGGGCTGACGGCGATGGGTTTGTTCTTCAATTGTTCGGGTTCGTAGATACCGAGCTTGGTGTCGGAAACTATCGCGAAGGTGGACATGGCCGAACCCAAGGCAACGATTTTGGCCGGGCGATGCCCGGAGGTCACGTTGGATTCGACGGCGCGCTTCATCACGCCCCACTCGCACATGCGAAACTGATCGCACGCGCCTTTATCGTAGAGGGATTCCATGGTGCGTTCGAAAACATTTTCCCGGAGCGCCTGGTGATCCGCGCGCCGTTGCGCCGTTCCCGGCGTCTTGAGAATCTCGACATCGAGTCCTTCATCCCTGAAAAAACCCTCATCCCGGGCCACGAGCAAGGGCAGATCGTGGATGGCATTCATCATGGAAACTCGAACTTTCTTAAGGGACTGCGTTGCTGTACTCATCGAGGATTCCTTTCTAGCTTATCCCGGCAACAATCAGCAATATCTATACTCTCTAACTTCCTATGGGCAACAGGTTGAGAGTCCGCATGCGAATAAGTGCGATATCCATTTTTACCACGTTTAAATCACCGGTGAAAAGTAAAGATATTGTCAATCCAACTCGCGCATGGTCTCGCCGCTCTTCCGGAGATCGGCGCTGCTCCGATTCAAGTTTATGCGATAGCGTTTCGGCCGGGTCTGCTGCCGGCCGCCGGGCCAGCAGGGCTGGCCCTACTCTAAAGTCAAAGTGTTTGGCGCAAAAAGTTCTTTGAGGGCAGGCTTGTTCGGTATCACTTGCTGCTCGAACGCGAATTGGACGATTGCCTCTAACGCTTTTCGATTGGCATTGACGCCGAATGGGAAGGGATCTCCACCCACCGCGCGTCCCAGGCCAATCGCTGTCTCATCCGCCGGGGAAAGATCTGCGCCTTCATCCAGCCGGGCGAGGTAATTATTCTTGGCAGCCTTGAAGGCACCGAAGAGCTCCTCAGCCACCCACGGTTCCGCGGCCAAAATTTCGTTCCGGATCACTAAGCAGTGATTGACCGGGTAGATCCCTGTCTTTCGGAAGTAAGCGATGCCTGCGTTGCGGGCGTCGGGAATGAGAGATTTGACGTCCGCCGAGTCCACGCGAATATCTCCAACCGCAGCGCCGATTTCGCCCGAGGCCAGCAACTCCGCGGTCGCTTTCCCCTTGTACGAATAGTTCACGTTGGGCGGGGCTTGATATTCTTCCACGTGTTCATCGCCGGTGGCAGCCCAGGTGATCCGTTTGAGGTCTACTCCGTAATCGGTCTGAAGAATTCCCCTGGCCCACAACCCCGTTGTGACGGTGTAGCCGCGATGCACACCGACGGTCCGTCCTTCCAAATCCTTGGGCCCTGCGATTCCGGAATTCATGTTGAAGAACACGGCTCGATGGTGAAAATTTCTGGCCGGGAATACGGGAATGGCCGTGAAGGGTTTTCCAAAACTTCGGGCGCACAGGTAAGTCGAGAGAGCCATCTCGCAGATATCGAATTCCAGATCGCACACCATGCGTCGCATGGCCGCGATAATTGGGTCAACTGGAATGAAGTTCAGGGTCAAGCGACCGCACGGCGTGCTTCCATCTTTCAGGGACTGGGTAAGACCGGGGTTGCCAACGGCTATCGTTAGAGGGCGCACCTCGATGAATCCTTTGGAATCCGCGAAGGAGGATACTTGCTTTAGCATAGCGCCGCAAGGTTACACGAGCCGCTAATTCCGTAGGCTGCGGCCAAGTTGCGCGGACGAATCCTCCGCAGGTACGATACGCACATTCTGGAGAGTGCGTATGCTCATCAGCGATGCCCAGGTGCACCTCTGGGATGCCGACCGGCCGGACCGGCCCTGGCCAAAAGGATCGCAGCGACCCCCGCACAGGCCCAACGGGTTCAGCGCTGAGGAAATGCTGGTGGAGATGGATGCTGCCGGGGTGGACCGCGCCGTGATTGTCCCGCCTACCTGGGTTGGTGAGGACAACAGGATGGCCTGCGAAGCTGCCGCGAGGTATCCGGCAAGGTTTGCAGTCGTCGGGCGGTTCGATGCCAGAGCCAGCGATGCCCGCTCGCAACTCGAAGGATGGCTCAAACAACCGAACATGCTTGGAGTTCGGATGTCTTTTCACGTAAAACCATTCGTTGACTGGCTTGAGGATGGCTCTCTGGAGTGGTTCTGGGCTACTTGCGAGCAGCTGGGAATTCCGGTTATGGCGCTCGTACCTGGAATGGTTCACAAAATTCAGCCTGTCGCCGAGCGTCACCGCAGCCTTACTATTCTGATTCCACATATGGGCTGTTCGTTGGATGTGCGTGGCGACAACGCGTTTGCGGGTCTGAGCGATCTCTTGGATTTGGCGCGTTTTCCCAGGATTTTCATCATGGCATCCTCCGCGCCGTGCTTTTCCAATGAGCGATATCCCTTCAGTGACCTTCACCAGTTCATTCGCAGGATCTATGACGTTTACGGTCCAAAACAAATGTTGTGGGGCGCGGACCGGAGCCGCTTGACCAGCACTTACCGGGAGTGCCTGGACCTTTTTCAGGACGGCCTCGACTTCCTCTCCGCGGAAGATAAGGAGTGGATTCTGGGCAAGACTTTGACGCAAGCGCTGAATTGGCCGGAAGTTGCCGCCGTTCGACAGCGACGTTGAATTCTCGTTTACTTTGATTTTGCAGGTGCGAACACGGACCGGAAAATCGAAGGTGAAAGATGCGGATGAAATTTGTGTTGCTGGCATTGATCTTAAATTTGGGAAGCGCGTTCGCTGCTCCCGCTCGAAAACCCGCCGCGGCGGCCATCGCGGGCCGGGTGAATTCGGACGCAGAGGGGGCGATGGAGGGCGTGCTGGTCAGAGCCAAGGGCGAAGGCAAGTCGATCAGCATCACCGTGGTCACCGATCACGAGGGACGCTACTCTTTTCCGGCTGGAAGGCTCATGCCCGGCAAATTCGACTTGGATATCCGAGCGGTCGGGTATGACCTTGCCAGCCCGATGTCCGTCGAGGTGGCGGCTGGAAGTACCACCCGTGCAGATTTGAAGCTGGTGAAGACAAAGGACCTCCTATCTCAGCTTACGAGTTCCGAGTGGTTGCTTAGCGTTCCTGGAACAGAGGCGCAGAAGAACCAGTTGTTCCGGTGCGCCGCTTGTCACTCTCTCCTGCCAATTGTGCAGAGCACTTACGATGAAAAAGGATGGCTCACCACTTTTGCGAGGATGAGAAGCTATTCCGAGCAGGCTGTACTGAACCATCCGGTCTCATTGCCTTACAAAGTTGCAGTTCAGCCCGACCCTGAATTTGCGAAATATCTGAGCACGATTAATTTGAGTTCGACGAACAATTGGAAATATGAACTGAAGACGCTGCCGCGTCCGACGGGCAGGGCCACGCGGGTCATCGTCACGGAATATGATTTGCCCGACCCTGGAAGGCTCCCGCATGACGCGGACCTCGATGACAAGGGAATGGTCTGGTACAACGATTTTCGAGAGCCGCTCATCGGTCGTCTGGACCCGCGAACCGGCGAGACCAAAGAATGGCGCATGCCGCCGCTCAAGCCGGATTTCCCTGAGGGGACTCTCTCCATCGAGTTCAACCGCGATGGCTACTTGTGGATTCCGCGATTCCGCCAGGGAGGATATACGCGCTTCGATCCGCGGACGGAGGAATTTAAGACCTGGCTGGTGCCGCCGGCATTTAACGATGCGCGCGCGATCCAGCCGCAAGTGGCTGCCGCGCCGGACGGAACCGCGTGGTTTCCAGGAGGCGAGAGTCTTCAGATTTTTAAGGTCGATCCGGTGAAGGATGTGGTCAGCGAGTATCCGATGTATCCGGACTACCATCCCGACGAGAAAAGCTCCGGCATCATCCAGTTCGCTTACAATGCAACGCCGACTGGGCACTCGACCTACGGCCTTGCCGCCGATTCAAAATCCAACGTCTACATTTGCGACATTGTGGGTGGCAACATCGGCAAGATCGATGGGAAAACGGGCCAAGTGACTTTGTATAAGACGCCCACATTGAATTCCGGCCCGCGCCGCGTGTCGGTGGATTCGCAAGATCGCGTCTGGTTTGGCGAGTATTACGCGAATAAGGTCGGCATGTTTGACCCGAAGACAGAGCAGTTCAAGGAATGGACTGCGCCGACACCCTGGGTGGGCCCTTACCCTGCAAAGACGGATAAAAACGGTGACGCCTGGACAGCGGGCATGAGTACCGACTTGATCCTGCGACTCGATCCCAGGACGGGCAAATTTACGGAATACATGCTGCCAACGGTGGATGCGAACATTCGGCACATCGATGTGGACAACTCCACGTCGCCGGTTGCCGTGTGGGTTGCGGAAGTTCATCAGGGCAAGATCGCCAAGATTGAGCCGCTCGATTGATTTCAGTAGCGCAGGCTTCAGCCTGCGGGGGTTAGGCCTGGAAAGAACAAAACCCCACAGGCTGAAGCCTGCGCTACTAAATTCGTTGACGGCTTCCTTGGGAGAACTATAGAGTCTGCAAGGCATTATCGCGGTGGTTGCCGTTCGGACGCAGAAATGTGAAGGGAGAAAGGAATCCATGAAGACTAACTACAAAATTATGTTGGGAATGCTCGCCGGGGCCTTGATCGGCGTGGCGGGCTCATCGGTGATTCATGCGAGGCAGGCCAAGGTGTTGCCCGGCTACGCCGTTGCGGAAGTCGACGTAACGGATCCCGCCACGTTTCAGAAATATGCGGAGAAAGCTCCCGGGACTATTGCAGCGTCAAACGGTCACTACATTATTCGCGGCGGCAAGTCCGTGTCCCTCGAGGGGGAACCGCCGAAGCGCTTCGTCGTGATCCAATTTGAGAGCGTGGCAGCAGCGAAAGCCTGGGAAGATTCGCCGGCATACGAGGCAATCAAGCCGATCCGGCACAGCTCGGCAAAGAGCCGCGTATTTATCATTGAAGGCGCCGGTCCGCAATAACGGCCCTCGTCTGCCCAAAAATTTGAGTCGCTGACGTGTAACCATGTGATGAGGAGGAATTCGATGCACAAGGCGATTCGTGCGTTCGTGTCCACAACTCTATCCGTGGCTGCGGGCTTGCTTTTTTCCTTTTCCGTGAGCAGCCAGCAAGTGCCGCAGGAACTACAACCACCTGCTAATGAACACCTCCTTTTGCAGGTACATGCCAAGGGCGATCAGATCTATTCCTGCAAAGCGGATGGAGGGCAATTTTCGTGGACGCTGAAGGCTCCCGAGGCCCGGCTTTTCGAGAAAAGCGGCAAGCCGTTCGGCAAGCATTTCGCCGGCCCGTCGTGGGAAGCGAACGATGGCAGCCGCGTCACGGGAAAAGCTGTGGCGAACGCGCCTTCCCCCAATGCCGAATCCATTCCGTGGTTGCTGGTTGCCGTAGCGAGCCATTCGGGAGAGGGCGTGCTCGCGCATGTCACATCCATCCAGCGCATCAACACCAAGGGCGGCAAACCGCACGAATCCGCGTGTGATGCCGCGCATGCCGGCCAGGAAGATCGCGTTCCCTATTCTGCCGATTACGTTTTCTTCGCCCCCAAAT
>Ga0210401_10000809_pt1 | contig 37958 bp, 34 predicted proteins | sample IncBWH32MmetaG_FD_150866 | JGI IMG/M metagenome (GOLD analysis project Ga0210401, IMG submission 150866) | Forest soil microbial communities from Barre Woods Harvard Forest LTER site, Petersham, Massachusetts, United States - Inc-BW-H-32-M | ecosystem: Environmental > Terrestrial > Soil >... | reverse complement strand
CGGCCCAGCTCGGTGATCTCGTTGATGAAGCGCTGGTGCATGTCCTTGCAGGCGTCCAGGCACAGCGTCACCAGGCTGGGCTCGTCCGGGGCGCCGCAAAAACGGGTGAAGGCGTCGGCCACGGCCAGGTGGGGGTCCTCCGGGTGGCGGCCATGCAGGGCCAGGTCGTAGGCCTTGAGCCGCGAGCCCAGCAGGCCGATGGCCTGTTCCTTTTCGTTGGGGAAGACCTGCACCAGGCCCTCGGCCAAGCGGCGTATGTAGAAGACCTCGTACTGCTCCACGCCCTCGCGGCGCATGCCCAGGGATTCGAGCAGGCCCAGGCCGTACTGCAGCCCCAGGCCCGCCTTCAGCAGGAAGTACTCGTGCTGCACCCGCTCCCGCGGCTGGGCCGCGGCGAAGGCCGCCGCGTCCGACCGGCGCAGCTCGTCCTCGCTGGGCACCAGCCAGGGCAACACCCCGTTGACCACGTCCACCGTGGCCAGATCCTGCTTCAGGAAGCCCACGTCAGGGAGCGGAGCCGGCTGTGAAGGTCGGGCCCGACGGGACCGGCGGGTTTAGGACGCCCGCGGAAGGGGAAAGGTTCGCGCCGGCGGAGGGGGCGGCCACGGCGCCCGCGCCGGGCGACGCCGGGACTGGGGCCTGGTCCACGGCCAGCGGGGCGGCCGAGGCGAGCGGGCTGGGCAGGGTCTGCAGGGGGGACTCGGAAGGGTTGGCGGCAAGGTCAAAGGGCACTTCCGCGTGGTCGTGCAGCACGTGCCAAACGAACGCCGCGAAATAAAGGTCGTCCAGCTCCACGTCGGCGCTGGCCACGCCGTAGTCATTGTACTTGTCCCGGTCGGGCTCGTAGGCCGACACCTGGGTGGGGTCGCTGCGCTTGATCCAGATCTTGGCCCGTGTCTTCAGCTCGCGGCGGGGTATGCTCACGGCCATCTGGCTGCGCCCGCCCCCGGCGTCGGTCACCCGCAATTGGACCTCGCGGAAGAGCCCGGCCGAGGCCTTGATGAAGCCGTTGGCGCGGTCCAGCTGGTCGATGTCCCAGTGCAGGTAGGGCTCGTGCTCCAGGGTGGTGGCCACGGCGTCGAAGAGCTGGTCCTTGGGCACGGCCAGCTGGCCCTGCTGCAGCCAGGCGGCGTCCGCGGCCGGGATGCCGCGCAAGGGCCGCAGGGTCATGTGGTAGGTGGCGCAGCCGCTCGCCAGGCCGGCCAGGCACAGTCCTTGGATCAGTCGCAGGGGTCTCATCAGCCGGGCCAGATTACCACAAAGGCCGCCCGGCCGCCCGGGTCATCGTCCGCTCCATGGCGCGGGCGTTGGCCTCCCAGCGGTACAGCTTGGCCAGCAGGCCCTGGGCCTGCCGCGCCAGGCGCCGCCCCAGGGCCGGCCGCCGCAACAGCCGCAGCACGGCCTCGGCAAAGGCCTCCGGATCCGCGGCCACCAGCAGGTGGCGGCCATGCTCGGCCTCGGCCCCGGCCGCGGCCAGGGGCGAAGCCACGCAGGGCGTGCCAGCGGCAAAGGCCTCCAGCAGCTTGTTCTGGCGGCCCGCGCCGGTGAAGACCGGGCACACGCTCGCGGCCGCGGACCAGAGATGCGGCCGGGTGTCGGCCACGAAGCCGGTGAAGCGCAGCCCCGGCCGGCCCTCCAGGGCCCGCAGGCCCTTGGGCGCGCCGCCGCCGACCACCTCGAAGACCAGGTCCGGTTCCTGGGCCAGCAGCAGCGGCAGGACCTTGGCCACGAACCAAGCCACCGCGTCGCTGTTGGGCGGATAGGCCAGCTGGCCCACGAACACGATGGTTTTGCCGCGCTTGGGCGCGCGGGCCGGCGGCCGGAAGGCGGGGGCGTCCACGCCGTTGGCCGCCACATGCAGGGAGCGCGCCGCCGGCGGCGCCATCCCGGCCACGGCCACGGCGTCCTGCCGGGCGTTGAAAAAGCCCGCGTCGAACTCGCGGGCGCAGCGCGCCTCCCAGGCGGCCAGGCGCCTGGCCTGCATCCGCTGGAAGCCCGCCCTCAGGCCCCGGCCTTGCAGGGCCAGGGCCGCGGCGCGGCGCTCGGTGTAGCGGGTCATGGAATCGCAGTAATCCAGGAAGCGCGGCCCGCGGAAGCGCAGGGCCAGCGGGGCCATCTTGAGCCGGTAGGCGAACACGGCGTCGAAGGGCCGGCCCGCGGCATCGGCCGCCTGCAGCAGGGATTCCATGGCGTGCGCCATGCCGGGCGCCGCGGCCGCGGCCAGGGTCGCGGGCGTGGACCCGGGCAGGCTGAGGGCCGCGGAGAGGAGCCGCCGTTCCCTGGGCCAGGGCACCCGCCGCAGCTCGGCCAGGGCGCCCCCCAGGGCGCTGGGGCCGGCGTCGGCGGCGCGGCGCGGGTCGGTCAGGCACAGCAGCGTCACCCGGTGGCGCCGGCCCAGGATCCGCAGCCAATGGAAGAGCCGCAGCCGGTCGCCGTCGCAGGGGCTGTCCGGGAAGACCGGGGAAAGGACCAGCAGCTTCACGCCCGGGCCTCCCCGGCGTAAAGGGCCTGGCTGCGCGACACCATGGCCTCAAATCCGAAGTCCTCGCCCACGCTGCGGCGGGCGGCCTGGCCCATGCGCCGGCGCAGGGGTCCGTCCTCCAGCAGGGCGCCCACCCGGTCGGCCATGGCGTCGATGTCCCCGGGCTGGCAGAGGTAGCCGTTGATCCCTTCCTTCACGATCTCGGCGGCGCCGTCCACGCCCGTGGCCACCACGGGCAGGCCCAGGCTCAGGGCCTGGGGGAACACGCAGGGCAGCCCCTCAAACAGCGACGGCAGCAGGAAGACGTCCATGCCCGCGGCCAGGCGCCGCGGGTCGCGCTGCCAGCCCAGGAAATGCATGCGCCCCTTCAGCCCCAGGGCCACTGAAAGCGCCTCGGCCCGGGCCCGCAGCGGCCCGTCGCCGACGTACACGAAGTCCACGTCGCGGTGCCGGGCGGCCACGGCCGCGGCGATGCGCACAAAATCCAGGGGGGCTTTCTGGGGCTTCAGGTTGGCGATGACCCCCACCACCTTGGGCCTCAGCTTCGGCAGCAGGCGCTTGAGGGCCGAACGCGAACGGGGGCTGCGGGCCCAGGCCTGCCGGTCCACGGCCGCGCGCAGGACCACGTACTGGTCGGGCCGGCCGATGCGGTGCAGCAGCCCCTTTTCGCGCAGGCTCACGGCCACCACCACCAGCTTGCCGCCCAGGCGGGCCAGCCAGCGCTCCAGGAAGACCAGGGTTTTGAAGCCGGGCGCGCTCTGGAAGTCGTTGAAGGACCAGCCGTGCACGGTGTGCAGGCGGATGGGCACGCCGGCCAGCAGCCCGGCCAGGCGGCCCAGCAGGCCGGCCTTGCTGGAATGGGTGTGCAGCACCTGGACGCCGTGGCGGCGGAGGTAGGCCCAGAGCCAGAACAAGGCGGCCAGGTCCCGCAGCGGGCGCAGCGGATGGACCAGGCTGGGCACGGGCACAAAACGGGCGCCCAGCCGGCGTTTGGCTTCGGCGTCCAACTGGCCGCCGGGGCCGGCCAGCAGCGCCACGTCAAAACGGGCGGGGTCCAGGCGGGCCGCCGTCTCCAGCGCCACTTCCTGGGCCCCGCCCAGGTCCAGGCGGGTGATCACGATGGCGACGCGGATGCGTCCGCTCACTGGGGGCTCACTGCAGGGGTTTCTCCAAGAGGCGGATCGCCGAACCGTTCCAATCCTTGGCCGCGCCGGCCTGGAAGCCCAGGCGGGCGTAGTAGGCCTTCAACTTGGCGTTGGCGTCGATCACGTCCAGGCGCAGCCAGGACTTGGCCCTCGCCCGGGCCAGGCTCGCGGCCAGGTCCAGCAGGGCCTTGCCCAGGCCGCGGCCCTTGAAAGCGGGGCGCACCGCCAGGCTGTGGACCCACAGGGCGCTGTTGTCGCGGCCAAGGTCCCCCCAAAACAGGTCCTGGGGCTGCAGCACCACGCATCCCGCGTCCTGCCCGCCCCGCTCGGCCAGGATGACGCTGCCTTCGCGGAAGCGCCGCTCCACGATGTCCTGGCCGCCTTCCAAGAACTGGCTCCATTGCGTGGAGCCCCGTTTTCGCAGGTTCTGGGCCACTTCGCGCAGCAGGGCCAGCACGCGCGGGGCGTCATCGGCCTTCAGGTCGCGCACGGTCCAGGGGCCGTCGGAGGTGAAGACCAGGGTGTTCACGAGGCCTCGGCCTTGCGGTGGACGCACTTGAGCGCGGACCAGCGTTCGCTGACCGCGCAGACCTTCACGTCCACCAGCCCGTGCGCCAGGGCCCAGGCCCGCACCTCGGCCTCACCGAAATCCGAGGCGCCGCCCTTCAGCCAGCTGATCCAAAGGCTGCCCTGCGGGTGCAGGGCCCCGGCCAGGCGCGACAAGGCGGCGTCGTGGCCCTTGGCCCGCTCAAAAAACGCGTGGATGAAGCGCAGGTCCTGCCCCAGGCGGGGGCTGAAGAGGGCCCGGGCCGCGGGCAGCTCCAGCCATTCAAAGTAGCCCGCCGGCAGCTCATGGCCATAAGCCCGCAGGCCCGGCGTCAGGCCCAGCTTCTGGTACAACGGCTTGCCTGAATAGCCCGCCCGTGCGCGTTCTGACTTTTTAGAAGTGCTCATGATATTGCCAAGGCTCCCTGCCAGATGGCGTCTTCCATCGCCGCATACTCCCAATTGCCCCATCTGCCCGTGCTCACAATATTTTGTTCGCGCAGCCAGGCTTGGATGGTGTTCACGCTGGCCGTGCGGTGGGCGTCGTAGACCACGTAGGCGTTTTCGATGTCGGCCACCCACTGGGCCGCGATGGTGTCGCTCTTGCGCAGCAGCCCCATCCTGCGCAGGCCCGCCTTCACGGCCTCGGGGGCGGCCCGCTTGTCGATGGGCCGGTCCTTTGAATAGCTCATCTCGGCGTAGACCGAGGACCCGCCCTTGGGCGCCAGGGCCTTGGCGAAATTGTGGTAAAAGCCCACCCGGTAGAAGGGCAGCTCGGGCCCGGGCACATAGACCCATTGTTTGGTGCTCACGTTGCGGTTGGAGATGCCCAGGTTCACGTTCAGCACGCTCGAGGCGCGCAGGCGGGCGGCCGCCTTCTTCACCGACGGGGGCGCGTCGTGGATGCAGGCCACCAGCGCGGGCAGGGCCATGGTGCTCACCAGCCGGCCGAAGGCCATGGTCTGGCCGTCGCTCAGGGTGACGCTGCGGTGGCGCGGGTCCACGGAGATGGCCCGCACGCGGCTGCGCACGGCCACCCGGCGCGCCAGGGCCCGCGACAGCACCTCGATGCCGATCTTCTTGGGATAGATGAAATTGGCGTTGTAGCCCTGGGGCTTGCCCACGTCGAAGAGCGCGCCTTCGAACATCTGCGCCAGCGAGGGCTTGGGCACGAAGCGGCCCATGAACTCGGTGGACATCTCAGAGGGGTGCACGCCCCAGAGCTTGGTGTTGTAGGGCTCCATGAAGTGCTTGTAGATGCCCTCGCCGAAATATCCCAGGTTGAAGTCTTCAAAACTGGAGAAACCCGGCCGGGAACTGGGGCGGCGCTTCTTCTTGGAGGGAGGCAGGGCGCCCTGGGCGCGCAGGGCGCCCTCCAGGCATTCCCGCACCACGGCGGGGGGCAGGCCGAACAAATTGGATTGGAAGGGGCCGCGGGTGAAGCGGCCGAAGGAATAGACCCAGGAATCCCGCTGCACCGGGACAAAGGCGTCCTTGAGGGCCAGCTCCCGCAGCACCAGGTGCTGGGTGCGCTCCTCGCGCATGTGGAGCAGGTGCCCGGTGTAGTCGAAGGAGAAGCCGTTGACCTGCTCGCTGCGGACCAGGCCGCCGGGGCGGTCCTGGGCCTCGAAACAGTAGTAGGCCTGGCCCTGCTTGCGGGCGTGGTAGGCGGCGCTCAGGCCGGCCAGCCCCGCGCCCAGGATGACCAGCGGCCGCGTTCCCATGGCCTAGGCCTCGGGCAGGGGCTCGGGCTCGCCCTGCGTCAGGAGCTTCAGCCGCAGGCCCACCACGGTGCCGGGGTAGAAGGGGACCTTGCTGTTGCGCATCTCCCCGCCGCGCAGGGTCAGGGCCGCCTCGCCGGACATGCAGACCATCTCGCCGCCGGTCTTGCGGGCGGTGGCCAGCAGGGTGTTGAGGAAGCCCGGGCGCACGGCGCCGTCGGCGCTGCGCACCTTCAGGGTCAGCGCGGTGAGGATGCCATTGGCGTCGCCCTGCAGCGTCTCCAGCATGGAGGGAAAGCGCTTGAGGCTGGCCCACATGCCCTGGCCCGTGTCGGCGGCGGCGATCTCCAGCACGCCGTTCTTGGGGAAGGCCTGGCCGCAGAGCATGGCCCCGGTGTGCACCTTGCCGTGGCGGAAGGCGTTGTCGCCCAGGCCCATCAGCATCTGGTTCACCCGCTTGAAGTCGCCGTCCGAGGCCGGCAGCACGCTCCGCAGGATGGCCACCAGCCGGGCGCAGGCGTTCTCCAGGTCCTTGGGGTCCTCCACCAGCCACAGCTCCTGCGGCCGCTCGGCCATCTTCTCGCCGGTGTAGATGTTCACCGACGCCTCCTGCAGGAGGTTGTAGAGGCCCATGCGCATGAGGTCGTTGCTCACCCGCCCGTTCTCCGGCCGGCGGATCACCGAGCCGGAAGGCAGGCGCTTGGCCGCCACCAGCCAGGCCAGCCGGGCGCCCAGGGCCGCCACGCCAAAGGCCGACACCCGCTGGGTGTCGGTCAGGTCCACGGTCAGGGTCTCCCCATAGGGCACCTCCATCACCTGGCCCAGGGCCTCGCTGAGCAGGCCCGGGTAGTCCATGGACAGGGTCGAAGGGAAGCGGATTTCCTTCATGCGCGGGTCTTCTTCCTTGAACGGGACGGCGATCCGGGCTGCTTGGGCGCGTGTTCGGGCATGCGTATGCTCATGAACCAGGCGGCCAGCATCACGCCGGCCACGGCCAGGCCTGCCCACAGCAGCAGGGTGTTGTGCAGGCCGGCAAAGCTGACGGCGTAGACCAGGCCGCCCAGGCCCAGCGTGCAAAGGCTGAGGGTCAGGGCCACGCGGGGCACGGTCCAGCCCAGCGCGCGCAGGCGCAGCGGCACGTGGTCGGGGCTGCCCTTCCACGGCGGGATGCCCTTGCGGGTGCGTATCACGATCATCAGGGCCAGGTCGAAGAGCGGCAGGGCCAGGATGACCAGCGGCGAAAACACGGCCAGCTCATTCTGGTGCGAATAGCGCAGGTTCAGGCTGATGGCCGACAGCGTGAAGCCCAGGAAGTGGGAGCCCGCGTCGCCCATGTAGACCCGGGCGGGCTTCCAATTGTAGGGCAGAAAGCCCAGGCAGGCCCCGGCCAGGGCCGCCGCGGCCAGGGCGTCGTCCCAGCGCCCGCCGTGGGCCGCGAAGGCCCAGAAGGCCACGGCGCTGGCCGCGGCCACGCTGGCCGCCAGGCCGTCCATGATGTCGACGAAATTGAGGGCGTTGGTCACGGTCACCACCCACAGCACGGTCAGGGCCGCGCCCAACCAGTCGGAGGTGACAAAACGTACGCGCAGGCCGCAGTAGACCAGGACCAGGGCGCCCAGGATCTGGCCCAGGAACTTGGCGCCCGGGCCCAGGGCCTTGCGGTCGTCCAGCAGGCCCAGCCCCAGGGCGATGCAGCCGCCCAGGCCGATGGCGTAGACGCCGCGGCCCTTTTCCAGGCCGCCGGCCCAGGGCCCGTAGCCTTGGGTGGGCATCAGGAAAAATTTGACGGTGAGGAGGGCCAGGCCAAAGCCCGCGGCCACGGCCACGCCGCCCAGGTAGGCCACGGGCCGGCTCTGGGTCTTCAGGGCCGTGTTGGGCCGGTCCAAAAAGCCGATGGCCCAGGCCAAGCGGATGGCCAGCGGGGTGAACAGGGCGCCCAGGACGGCGGCAAGGATCAGGACTAGGAGGGAGGCTAGCATGCCCAACAGAGACAGGGGTGCGGATCCATCAGCGCAGGCGCGCCACAAACACACCGCCCTGGTCCAGGTGGTCGGCGGGCGGCGCGGCCTTCAGCAGGCCCAGCCAGGCGTTGAAACGGGCTTCGGCCGCCGCGTCGCCCTGGGGCCAGTAGGCCGGGGCCCCGCCATTTTGTCCCAGGCGCTGCCACTCGGCCTCATTTAAAGCCACGAAATCATACCCTTTCCGGCGGAGCAAAACACCCAGCTCCTCGGGGCTTTGGCACTGGCCCACCCAGGCGGCCAGGGGATGGGCCTCAAAGGCGCTGGCGGCCAGGGTTCGGGAGGGCATCCAGGCGCTGCGGGCGTCGCCCAGCAGCAGCACTTGGCTCTGCGGGTTGCCGCCGTGGGCCAGGATCCACCGCTCCATCTGCAGCTGGGGCACCCCCCGCCGGGCCAGCTGGGCCGCGGGATCGGCCAGGCCCAGGGCGCTGTCCAGGGGGTCGAAATCCATGGCCATGATCTCGAAGCCCTGCAGGGCGCCGGCGGCCAGGGCCAGCAGCACCAGGCCGCGCCACAGCCAGGTCCAGGTCACGGACACGGCCCAGGCCTCCGCCTCCACCGCCACCTGGGCCGCCAGCAGGCTCGCGCCGGGCAGCAGCGGCAGGGCATAGCGCAGCACGTGCGGGCCCAGGCTCCAGAACAGGAGGCCCAGCAGCACGTAGGCGCCCAGCCAGCGCTGCGGCCGCTCCAGCTGCAGGGCCAGGGCCGCCGGGGCCAAGGCCAGCAGCAGGAAGCCGGGATGGCCGCCGCCGCCGAGGCTGGCGCTGTCGAAGAACGCGGCGTAGGGCAGGCGCAGCCACGCGCCCCAACCCTGGCCGCCGAAGGCCTGCATGTGGCTGAAGTAGGCGGCGGGGCCGCCGTCGGCCAGGGTCCAGCCGAGGAAGCGCAAGGGGAAGGGGTAGAAGGGCTGGCCCTGCAGCACGGCCCCCTGCAGCAGCCAGGGCAGCAGGGGCAGCAGCAGGAGCCCCAGGCCCGCGGCCAGCAGGCCGGGGCGGCGCCAGGCGGGATCGTTGAAGGCCATCCACGCGGCCAGCCCCAGCAGCGCGCAGGCGTGCACCAGGGCCACGGGCTTGCAGGCGCAGGCCGCGCCGCAAAGCAGCGCCGACAGGAGCAGCCAGCGGTCGCGCGGCCGGGCCAGGCGCTCGTCCAGGGCCAGCAGGAAGGCGTTGAGGGAAAGGAAGCTGAAGAACGCCATCCATCCGTCCGGGCTGAAGACCCCGAAGCTGAGGGCCACCACGGGCTGGGCCAGGGCCATGGCCGGGGCCAGCCACAGGCGGCGCTCGCGCAGCAGGCGGGCCGACGCGTCCATCAGCGCCAGGGCCAGGGCGCCGGCCAGGGCCAGGTTGAGCAGCGAAGGGGCCAGGGCCTGCTCCAGCGGGGCCCCGTCCAGGGCCAGGGCCAGGGCCCACAGCGGGGTGGGCAGGCTGGGCAGCCAGGTGAAGAGCACCGCGGGCTGGGGGCTCAGGCGCCCGCTGAGGGCCGCGCGCTGGGCCTGGGCCAGGTGGTAGACCAGGGCGTCGTAGAAGCTGGGCGGCGCCAGCGCCAGCAGCAGCACGGTGGCGGCGCAGACTGCCAGCACCAGCAGGATGCCGATCTCGGTGCTGGAGCCTTCCCACGGATGCTTGTTCTTGAGGTTGCGCTGGAAGGCCTTGCCCAGGGCCTCCAGGTGCTCCCATTGCAGGATCAGCAGGCCGGCCACCAGCAGCCAGCAGGCCCAGGGGAACAGGACCCCCACCGCCCCGAGCAGCGAGGCCAGCAGGCTCACGCCCACCAGGCCCAGGCCCAGGCTGAAGACCGCTTCCTGCACCAGCGAGCCCTGGTAGAGGTCCAGGCGCACCAGCACGGCGCGGCCCAGGCCCAGGGCCGCGGCCAGCAGGGCCAGGCAGCAGGCGGCGGAGCGCAGCAGCGCCAGGGCGCCCTCCAAGGGCACGGGGTAGCGGAACAGCGTGGCCGCGAAAAGGGCCAGGGTCCACAGGAAGAGCAGCAGGAATTTCAGTCGTCGCATAAGGGGCTCAAGCGGCTCCGCGGGGACGGGCCATCAGCACCCGCGGGCTGAAGCGATGCCACTGGGCGGCCAGGTAGATCCACCACAGCAGGTTGGCCAGGGCCCACAGCAGCGTGCCGCTTGTGCCCAGCGCGGGCGGGGCCCAGGCCGCGGTCCCGGCCAGCACCGGCGGAAGGAACAGGCCGTAGAAGCAGGCCAGCAGCGGCAGGCAGGCCAGGCTCAGCCGCAGGGCCAGGCGCGGGCTCACCGCCAGGGCCAAGGCCACGGGCCAGGCCAGGTATTGCGGGGAAAGGCCGGGGGCCAGCAGCAGCAGCAGCAACGCCACCCAGGGCAGGCCCTCCAGGAGCTTGAGGCGCCGGCACTGCCACAGGCCGGCCGCGTAGGCCAGGGCGAGGCCCAGGCCGGCCGCGGCCCGCCACAGCCCGTCCAAGCGCAGGTAAAGCTGCACACCCGCGCCCAGGGCGAAGCAGGCGGCGCGTAGCGCCCCGCTCAGGCCCAGGGCCGCGGCGCCGCTGTAGCCCAGGCGCCCGGCCACGGCCGCGGGACCGTCCATGGCCAGCCAGGGCGCCAGCAGCAGCAGCGGCGGCAGCAAGACCCAGGCGCTGAAGCGCAGGCGCTCGCGCAGGCCGGAGAAACTGCCGAGGTAGAGCGGCAGGAACGCCAGGGGCCAGGTCTTGAGGGCCACGGCCGCGGCCAGGCAGAGCGCAGCCCACCATTCGGCCCGCGGCTGGCGCGCGTATTCCAGCATCCACGCGGCCAGCAGCAGCAGGGCCAGGGCCAGGCTGTCGAACTGGCCGTGGGCGGCGCTGATGAGCGCGGCCAGGGGATTCAAGGCCCAGCCCAATCCGGCCAGCAGCCCGGCCCGCTCGCTGCGCCAATGGTCCGCGCCCGCGGTCCGGGCGCTGCCGCCCCGGCTGCGCCGCTCGGCCAGGCTGTAGAGGAGCAGGCTCACGGCCAGGTCCCCGGCCACGCCCGGCAGGCGCATCCAGATCCCCGCCTCCCCGCCGAGCCATTGCTGCAGGCCGCCGAGGCAGCGCAGGATCATCCACCACAGCGGCAGGTAGGGGTAACGCCCCAGCGTGGACGCGGCGCTGTAAAGGCCCGGGCCCGGAATGGCCGCGACCCGGGCGTAGCTTTCCATGTCAAAGGCCGCGCCCGGGCTCAGCAGCAGCAGGGGGCCGCGCAGGGCCAGGGTCGCCAGGGCCAGCAGCGCCCAGTGCCGGCTGCGCGGGCTCAATGCCGGCCCCCGAGGATCCATCCCGGCACCTGGGTCTGGCCCTCGAAGTGGTCGTGCAGCTGGCCCATGATCTGGGACTGCAGCGGGACCTCGGGGTCCAGCGGCAGGGTCATGGCGGCCGCGCCCGTGGCGGACGAGGTGATTCCGGCCAGCAGGTTCTGGTCGCCGCCGGGCCATGCCGGGGCTTCGCCGGTGAAGGGATACACGAAGAGGAAACAGCTGGACGGTTCGCGCCGGCTCAGGAAATACAGTTCAGGCTCGTTGCCCCAGATGAAGAGGCGCTGCTGGGGCGGGCAGAGCCGCTGCACTTCGGCCGCGGCGTCCGGGGCGGTGGCGAAGCTCCTCACATGGTAGACGTAGAGCGTGGCGTCGGCGGGCGTGGCCTGCGCCCAGAGCCCCGCGTCCTCCACCAGGTAGGAGCCCACGGCCAGGGCCAGGAAGCCGGCCCGCAGCGCCAGCGCCGTCCACGGCGGGCGGCGCCCGGGCCGGGGCGCCCAGAGGTCCACCAGGCCGAAGCCGGCCAGCACGGCCAGGGGCGGCGGCAGCAGCAGGCCGTAGTGCGGGTAGTAGCGGCCGGAGGCCGCCAAGGTGGCCAGGCCCACCGCGAGCCAGGCCGCGACCATGCGCCGGGGCGCGTTCTCCCGCGCCAGGACCCGCCAACCCAGCGCCGCCAGGCCGAGCAGGCCGGCCAGGCTTGGCCCCAGGGCCCGCAGCAGGCCCAGCAGGCGCAGCCAGGCTCCGGACTGGCCCTGCAGCACGTAGCCCTGGTTGTAGGCCAGCGTGCAGTTCAGGAAATCCCATCCGGCGCCGGCCGCGGCGAAGCAGGCCGTGGCCAGGGCCCACGGCAGGGCCGCGCCCAGCAGGGTCCACAGCACCGGCCGCCACAGCCCGCGCCGCGGGTCATAGGCCGCCCAAGGCAGGAAGAGCACGCCGGCCAGCATCGGCTGCTTGAACAACGAACCCAGGCCCAGCCAGGCGCCGCCCAGCAGCCAGCGCCGCGGCCCGGCCGCGGACGGGTCCGGCAGGAAGAACACGGCCAGGGCCGCGACCAGGGGCAGGGTCTGCCAGGTCTCGGTGTTGGCGGCCACGGCCTGGCTGCGCACCTGGTTGGCGAGCAACGCGGCCAGCAGCGCCCCCAGCCCCGCGGCCGCGGCCAGGCGGCCGGGCGCCAGGCGGAGGCGCCCGCCCAGGCGGCCGGCCCGGCCCAAGGCCAGCACCAAGGCGAAAGCCGCCAGCACCGTGGCCGCGGACCAGGCCAGGCTGATCCACCGCAGCCCCAGCACCGGGTCGCCGCTGAAGCAGGCCTGGGCCAGCCAGTGCGGCAGCAGCGTGAGCGGCGGCTTTTGCTCCACCCAGTCACGGTAGGGCGTGCCCTTGCCCGCCCGCCAGAGCCAGGCCAGGGTGGCGAACTCCCCCTCGTCGCGGTCCAGCAGCAGGCGCAGCGCGGGCAGGCGCAGCAGCGCGGCCAGCGCCGCGGCGCCCAGTCCCCAGCGCCAGGCCTTGAGGGGCGGCCTCACGTGGGGCCCAGGGCCAGGCCGGCCACGCCCGCGGGCATGGGCAGGCCGGGCTCGAAGGGCTGCGGCTCCTCCAGACCCAGGTGCCGGCTCTCATCCAGGCGGCGGTCGCGGCCGGCCACCGCGCCCTTGAAGCGCAGGCGCCAGGCATGGGCCCGGCGCTTGAGGCCGCGTTTCAGCGCCACCCGCTCCAGCCCCCAGTAGCCTTCGGGCTTCCAATCCGCCGATTCTGTCAGGGCCATGAAATCGTTCTCCGCCAGGTCCAGGCCGTTGCGTTTCAGGGCCAGCTCGGCCCGCGCCACCCGGGCCTCGGCGAAGCCGGGCCGCAGGCGCAGGGCCGCGTCATAGTCGTCGCGCGCCTCATCCCAGCGCCGCCCGCGCTCCATCAGCTGGCCCAGGTTGAACCAGGCCCCGGGGTAGTCCGGCCGCAGGGCCAGGGCCTGGCGGTAGCTGGCCTCGGCGTCGTCGCGCCGGCCGTTGTCCAGCAGCAGGTTGCCCCGCAGGTTCCAGGCGCCGGCGTAGTCCGGCAGCAGGCGCACGGCCGCCTCCGCCGCGCCCAGCCCCTCGGTGAACTGGCCGCTTTCGCGCAGGGACAGGGCCAGGGCGCAGTAGGCCTGGCCGAAGTCGGGCGCGTGGGACACGGCCAGGCGCTGGGCGTCCGCCGCGGCGCGGTAGTGGCCGCGGGCCGCGCGGGCCAGGCCCAGCTGGAACCAGACGCCCGCCTGGTCGCCATGCAGCCGGGCCTGCTCCCTCAGGCAGTCCTCGGCCCGGGCCAGGTGGCCCTGCTGGAAAAGGGCGCCGCAGTCGTCCGCCGCCAGGGGCGAGCCCAAGGCGGCCAGGCAGAACAAAAGGATGGGCATGTCAGGGTTTCTTGGCTTGTCCGTACGCCTGCACGGCCAGACGGCCGAGCAGGCCCAGGTTGGGGTCTTCGCGGTCCAGGCCCGCCGCCTTCACATAGCGGGCCTGCAGGTCGCTGAGCACGGCGCCCAGCACTTTCTCTTCCATCACGTTGCAGCGGCCCTGGGTGCGTTCCTGCAGGGTCTTGAGCATGTTGATGAACTGGCGCGCGCGGGGCAGGTTCTGCTTGCCGTCGGGCTTGCCGGCCTTCTTGTCGCCCAGCTCGGCCGCGGCCGTGGACGCCACCAGCGTCACCAGGTTGATGAAATCAAGGTCCTGGGGCGTGGCGTCTTCGGGCATGGCTTGGGGGTCGGGAGCGGACATGGGGTTCCTCGGCTCTTAGGGGGCCCAGTGCAGGCCGTACCAGCGCTTCAAGGCGCGTTTCCAGCTGTCGGCTTCCGGGCCCAGCGGTTCGCGCCCGCGGCCGTCGTGCCCGGTCTTGCGTGTGAAAAGCTCCAGCTCGGCCCGCAGCGCGGCCAGCTTTTCGCCCTGGTCCTGGCGCAGGAAGGCCAGGGCAGGGGGCGGGGCCTGGCGCAGGCACATCCGAAGATGCGGCACGCAGAGCTCCAGGTGCTGGCGCATCAGGGCCTGGGCCTCCGCCTCGCCCGCGGCCTGGGCCAGCAGGTGGCAGTGGCCCAGCTCGGCCTCGTGCTCGCGCTGGCAGCCTGGGCAGGGCGCGGGCCGGGCGTCCCCGCGCCAGGAGCGCAGCCGGCCCAGGGGGCCCTTGCCCGGCGGCGCCAGGTCGCCCAGTTCGGCCAGGCTCTCCTCGATCAGGTGGCCGTAGAACAGGGACACGGCCAGGCCGTCGGCCTTGCTTTCCAGGGCCTTGGCGTGGCGGCCGCACCAGCCCTGCGCCGCCTTGAGCGCGCCCCAGTTGTCCTCGTCCGTCACGCCCTCGTCCAGGTAGGCCACCAGGGTGCGGTCCATGGATTCATGCACCACTCCGCAGACCGGGCATCCGCCTCTGGGCAGGCGGTCCATCAGCTCGAAATACGCGCGGTGCTTTTCCATCAGCGCTGGCGGCGGCGCGGGGACGGCTTGGGCGCGGGCAGGGCCTCGGACCCGTCCCCGCGCAGGTCGGCCATGCGGGGGCGCTTGGCCCAGTCCTCGCCGCCGTGCTTGGCGCGGCGCAGGCGCTGGCTGGCGTAGATGCTGCGGTGCCCCAGCAGCAGCCAGGCCAGCACGGCCACCCAGGCCACCGGGCCCAGCACCGAGCCGCCGAAAAGCTCCACCGCCATCACGGTCATGGCCAGGGGCACGTTGGCGCAGGCGCCGAAGAGGGCGGCCAGGCCCACGCCCGCGGCCAGCGGCGCCGGCAGCCCGAGCCAGGGGGCCAGCGCCGCGCCCAGGCAGGCGCCGCTGACGAAGAGCGGGGTCACTTCCCCGCCGATGAAGCCGAAGCCCAGGCTCACGATGGTGAGCAGCAGCTTCAGGGCGAAGGCCCAGGCCGGCGGGGCGGCGGGCCCCAGGGCCTGGCTGATGAGGGGCGTGCTCAGGCCCAGGTAGTCGCCGGCACCGAAACACTGCCACAGCAGGACCACCAGGGCGCCGCCCGCGGCCAGGCGCAGGGGCAGGCTGGGCAGCCAGCGGGCGGCCCGCGCCTTCAGCGCGTGCACGCCTTCGATGAAGACCCATCCCGTGGCGGCCACGGCGCAGGCCAGGGCGGCCAGGCGCAGCAGGGTCAGGGGGTCCAGGTGGATGGGATCCAGCTGGGGGAAGACGATGTGGTGGATGGGGAAGGCGCGCGTGCACCAGTCCGCCAGCAGGGCGGCGAAGAGGGCCGGCACCAGGGCCGCGGTGTCCAGCTCGCCCAGCAGGGCCACCTCCAAGCCGAAGACCAGGCCGGCCAGGGGCGTGCCGAACACGCTGGCCAGGCCGGCGGCCAGGCCCGCGGCGATGAGCTGGCTGCGCAGGCGCGGGTCGGCCTTGGCCCAGGACGCCACGCTGTCGGCCAGGCTGGCGCCCATCTGCACGCCGGTGCCCTCGCGGCCCACGCTGGCGCCAAAAAGATGGGACCACACCGTGCCCAGCAGCACCATGGGGCCCATGCGCAGGGGCAGGTTGGGGCCGCCATCGTGGTAGGTGTCCAGTACCAGGTTGTTGCCGGCGATGACGCGCTGGCCAAAAGCCTGAAATGCCCATCCCAGGACCAGGCCGGCCAGGGGCAGCAGCCACACGATCTGGGGCTGGGCCACCCGGTAGGCGGTGGCGTGTTCCAGCAGGTAAAGGAAGAGGGCTCCGGCGCAGCCGGTCAAAAGGCCGATGAGGCTGCCCAAAAAGGCCCAGCGGGCTAAGGCTAGTAGGCGGGGTCGCATAGGCTTCAATGTAACACAAAAAAACAGGGCGGCCACCGGGGCCGCCCTGTCGCTTTTAGGCTCTTGGAACGGCGTTAGTGCGCCGGCTCCACGTTGCTCGCCTGCGGGCCTTTTTGGCCCTGTTCCACGTCAAAGGTCACTTCCTGGCCCTCCGCCAGGGTCCTAAAACCCTGGGCCTTGATGGCCGAGAAATGCACGAAGACGTCCGGGCCCGAGTTCTGCTCAATGAACCCGAAGCCCTTCTTTTCGTTGAACCACTTCACCTTGCCCTTGACCGCGCCCATGGTGCCTTGCCTCCTGCCTTAGCCTGTTGCCGTACCGCTTGCGCTGTACCGCCCTTGCTGGTCCCGGACCCGCCGCGTGTCCGGCAAAAACCGGCCCTTATTTTGCCGCCGGGTCCCGCATTTTGAAAAGCGGGATTTTTGTGAGCGCCGCCACAGCGGTCATCGTTCTGTTACATCGCCAGCCCCTCCCCCTCCGGGGGAGGGAGGGGCCCGCGTGAGCGGGAGGGTGGGGGTTGCGCCGCTTACTTCCTGGGCTGGACCAGCGGCAGCAGCGCGTCGATCACCGCGGTGACGCAGGCTTCCACCTTCAGCGTTTCGGTCTGCAAGGTCAGCTCGGGCGCGGACGGCGCCTCGTAGGGGCTGCTGATGCCGGTGAACTGGGCGATCTCGCCCTTGCGGGCCTTGGCGTAGAGCCCCTTGGGGTCGCGCTGCTCGCAGACCGCCAGGGGCGCGTCCACGAAGACCTCCAGGAAGGCCACCTGCTTCTCCCGTGCCAGCTCGCGCACCAGGTCGCGGTCCTCGCGGAAGGGCGAGATCAGGCTGGTGATCACCACGGTGGAGCTGTCGGCGAAGAGCACGGCGGCCTCGCCGGCCCGGCGGATGTTCTCCTTGCGGTCTTCCTCGCTGAAGCCCAGGTCCCGGTTCAGGCCAAAGCGCAGGTTGTCGCCGTCCAGCTGGTAGCTGTGCATGCCGCGGCGGGTCAGCTCGCGCTCCAGGGCGTTGGCGATGGTGGTCTTGCCGCTGCCGGAGAGGCCGGTGAACCAGAGGATGGCGCCCTTGTGGCCCTTCAGCTGCTCGCGCTCGGCGCGGGTGACGGCGCCGCGGTTGTAGTGGATGTCCGTGGACACGTGCTGGCTGTAGGCGTGGCCGAAGATGATGCCGCCGCCGGCCATGTCAAAGCCGTCCACCAGCACGAAGCGGCCGGTGCTGCTGAACAGGTCGTTGTTGTCGAAGGCCAGGGGCGTGCGCGAGCTGAGCACCAGCTCGGCCACCTCGTTGCGCTGCACCATCTCGGGCACGCCGGCGGGGGCCGTGAGCGTGCTGCTGTCCAGCACCCCGCGGATCTCCTTCACCTGCACCTCGGCCTCCTGGGTGGCCAGCTTGAGCTTGTAGCGCTTGTTCTTCACCAGGGGCTGCTTGCCCAGCCAGAAGAGGCGGGCCTGCACCTCGTGCGACTGCACCAGCGGGCTGCTGCTGTGGGTGGCGATGTGGCCGCGCTCCACAAAGATCTGCTCGGTCAGCGTCAGGCCCACGCTCTCGCCGGACTCGGCGTGGTCGGTGGCCGGGGCGCTCCAGCGCTCGATGCTGGCCACGGTGCTGGTCTTGCCGCCGGGCCAGAAGGTGAGCTTGTCGCCCACCTTCACGTGGCCGCTCTCGATGCGGCCGCCCAGGATGCGGCGCTCGTCGAAACGGTACACGTCCTGGATGGGGAAGCGCAGGGCCGCGGCGGCGTCCAGGGCCGGGCTCTCGAACTGGTCCAGCTGCTGCAGCACGGTGCGGCCCTTGTACCAGGCCAGTTCGGGCACGCTGTGGGCCACGTTGGCGCCTTCGCGCGCGCTCATGGGCACGAAGGCCAGCGGCTCCACGCCCAGGCCCTTCAGGAAGTCCCGGTATTCCTTCTCGATCTTGTCGTAGGTGGCCTGGTCGTAGCCCACCAGGTCCATCTTGTTCACCAGCACCACCACCTGCTTGAGGCCCAGCAGGCTGAGCAGGGTGCCGTGGCGCCGGCTCTGCTCCTGCACGCCCTCGTTGGCCGCGATGAGCAGGAAGGCCGCGTCCGCCTGGGCCGCGCCCGTGACCATGTTCTTGATGAATTCCTTGTGGCCCGGCGCGTCGATGATCACGTACTGGCGCTTGGGGGTCCTGAACCAGATCTGGGCCGTGTCGATGGTGATGTTCTGGTCCCGCTCGCTCTGCAGCGCGTCCATCAGGAAGGCGTACTCAAAGTCCACGCCCCTTTTTTTGCACGACGCCTGGATGGCCTCCATCTTGCCCGTGGGCAGGCTGTCCGTGTCGGCCAGCAGGCGGCCCACGAACGTGGACTTGCCGTGGTCCACGTGGCCCACGATGACGATGCGCAGCTGCTGGGCCGCGGGGGCGGCGGTGTCGGATTGGGCGGTGCTGACGGTCATGGAATTCCCGAGCAATGAAAGTTATTTGCTGTGCACGTGCACGGCGTTGCCGTAGGCCTGGGGCAGGCCCTGCAGCAGCGTGGCCTTGAACTGGGCCTGGCCCTTCAGGGTGTAGTCCCACCAGGCCAGGGTCATCTGCTCCACCCGGCGGTCCAGGGCGGTCTTCTCAAAGACGTCGGCGAAATCCAGGTGGCTGGCGCCGCGGAACACGGCCAGGACCTTGTCCCCGGGCGGCAGGCCTTCGTAGACCTTGCGGCGTTCGGTCCACGGCGAGCCGTCCAGGCCGCGGTCCAGGGTGCCGGTGATGACGAAGACGGGCCGGTTGATCTGGGCCCAGGATCCGTCCTGGAAAAGGCCCTGGTTGGGCCCCTGCGGGGACAGGGCGATGAAGGCCGCGGGCCGGGGGTCGCTGTGGTCGCGGACCTGGCCGTCCGGCTGGGTCACCCTGGCCCCGGCCAAGGCCAGGGCCGTGGACGCGCCAAAGGAATGGCCGGCCACGCCGATGTGGGCCGTGTCCATCTTGCCGGCCATGCCGGGCAGCTGGGCTGCCAGGGTGGGCAGCTGATTGATGATGTAGCGGACGTCCTGGATCCGGGCCTCGAACTGGGCCGGGTCCTCCACCATGGTCTTCACGGCCAGCAGGTTCTTCAGGGGGCGGCCCGGCTCCAGCTTGCCGGTGTCGCTGCCCAGGTGGGTCGGGTTCAGGCACACATAGCCGTGCTTGGCCCAGTAGGTCCCCAGGTACGCGTAGCCGTCCTTGCTGCCGCCGGCCCCGTGCGAGAACACGATCACCGGAAAAGGGCCCTCGCCCTCGGGCAGGTAGGCCTTCAAGGGGATGTCGCGGTTGCGGTCCGCGTCGCGCAGCGGGAAGTCCATCACCGTGATGTCAGCCTGGGCCAGGGAGCTGAGGCCCAGCAGGACGGCGGACAGGACGCCGTGCCTCAGCAGCCTCACATGTAGCCTTGGGCGCGCAGCTGCTCAAAGGCGTGTTCGCTCTCAGCGTCCTGGGCGCGGGTGCTGCGCTCGGCCACGCGGCTGTTGCGCAGCTCCTCGATGATCTCGGGCACGGTGGTGGCGTTGCTGTCCACGGCGCTGGTGCAGGGCGCGCAGCCCAGGCTGCGGTAGCGCTTGCCGTTTTTGGCGAAGTAGAGCCCGACCACCGGGATCTTCTCCTGGTGGATGTATTCCCAGATGTTGATCTCGGTCCAGTGCAGCAGCGGGTGGATGCGGATGTGCGTGTCCGGCTCAAAGTCGGTCTTGAACTGGTCCCACAGCTCGGGCGGCTGGTCCTTGAAGTCCCAGGCAAAGTCCTTGCCGCGCGGCGAGAAGTAGCGCTCCTTGGCGCGGGTGCCCTCCTCGTCGCGACGGATGCCGGCGAACACGGCCGTGTAGCCGTGCTTGTGCAGGGTGGCCTGCAGCGCGTCCTTCTTCAGGGTGCCGCAGCACTCCACGCGGGTGGCCTTGCCGTTGGGAAAGGTGATGCCGCTCTTCAGCACCTCGGTGTTCTCGCCCACCACCAGGTCCAGGCCCAGCTCCTTGGCCTGCTGGTCGCGGAAGGTGATCATTTCCGGGATCTTGTAATGCGTGTCCACGTGCACCACGGGGAACGGCACCTTGCCAAAGAAGGCCTTGCGGGCCAGCCACATCATCACATTGGAATCCTTGCCAATGCTCCACAGCATGGCCAGGTTCTCAAACTTGGCAAAGGCCTCGCGCATGATGTACACGGACTGCGCTTCCAGCTTGGCCAGGTGGGGATAGAGTGCGGCTTTGTCTTGGGTCTGTGTCATTCGTTCCTCTGGGTGTCGCTTGGTGGAAAGGTTTAGGCCCGGCCGTACTGGATGGGCAGCTTGCAGGCTTCGGGCACGCCCAGGGCCTTGGCGGCGTTGTGGGCCCAGTAGGGGTCGCGCAGGAAGGCGCGGGCCAGCAGGACTTGGTCGGCCTGGCCCTTCTGTAAAATTTCTTCGGCTTGGGCCGGCTCGGTGATCATGCCGACCGCAGCCGTGGGAATGGCGGCTTCCCTGCGGATGGCTTCGCTGAAGGGCACCTGGAAGCCGGGGCCCACGGGGATCTTCGCGTCCGGCACATTGCCGCCGGTGCTCACATCGATCATGTCGATACCCACGGCCTTCAGGCGCATGGCGAATTCGATGCTCTGCTCCAGGTCCCATCCGCCCTCGGTCCAGTCCGTGGCGCTCAAGCGCACGGTCACGGGCAGATTCGCGGGGACGGCTTCGCGCACGGCCGCGGCCACGGCCAGGGGGAAGCGCATGCGGCCCTGCAGGCCCGCGCCCAGCTCGTCGCTGCGGTGGTTGCTCAGGGGCGACAGGAACTGGTGCAGCAGGTAGCCGTGGGCCGCGTGGAGCTCGATCCATTCAAAACCCGCGGCCACGGCGCGCTTGGCCGCGGCGCTGAAGCCGTCGATCACCCGCTGCAGGCCGGCCGCGTCCAAAGCCTGCGGCACCTTGCTCAGGCCGCGTCCAAAGCCTGCGGCACCTTGCTCAGGCCGGCGCCAAAGGCCAGGGCGCTGGGCGCCACCGTGTCCCAGCCGCCGTGGCTGTTGTCCAGGGAGGCGCCGCCGTCCTTGGGCAGGGCCGCGCTGGCCTTGCGGCCGGCATGGGCCAGCTGGATGCCGGGCACCGCGCCCTGGCTCTTGATGAAGGCGGCGATGGGCGCCCAGGCCTGCGTGTGCGCGTCGCTCCAAAGGCCAGTGCAGCCGTTGGTGATGCGGCCCTCGGGCAGCACGCCCGTGGCCTCGGCCATGACCAGGCCCGCGCCGCCCACGGCCCTGCTGCCCAGGTGGGGCAGGTGCCAGGCCTGGGGCAGGCCGTCCACGGCGCTGTACATGCACATGGGCGAGACGCCCACGCGGTTGCGCAGGGTCAGGCCGCGGAGTTGGAAGGGTTCAAAAAGCTTGGCCAAGGGATCCTCAGGAATGCGCCGGGGCCCGGCGCTCCTCAAAAAGGTCCGAGTACAGCACCGTGCTCACGTAGCGGTCCCCGCCGTCGGGCAGGATGACCACGATGTTCTTGCCGGCGTAGGCCTCTTCCGCCGCCAGCTTGGCCGCGGCCACCACCGCCGCGCCGCTGCTGATGCCGCAGAGCAGGCCCTCTTCGCGGGCCAGGCGGCGGGCCATGATGATGGCGTCCCGGTCGCGCACGCCCTCGACCTGGTCCACCACGCTGAAATCCAGGACCTTGGGGATGAAGCCCGCGCCGATGCCCTGGATCAGGCTGCCGGCGGGCTCCAAGGGCTGGCCGGCCAGGTGCTTGCTCAAGGCGGGCAGGCTGGCGGGCTCCACGGCCACGGTGCGGACCGGCGCCTTCATGGTGTGCTTGAAATAGCGGCCCAGGCCGGTGATGGTGCCGCCCGTGCCCACGCCGGCCACCACCGCGTCCACCTTGCCCGCCAGGGCCTCCCAGATTTCCGGGCCGGTGCTGCTTTCGTGGGCCAGGGGATTGGCCGGGTTCTCAAATTGGCGGGTGTAATAGTACGTCTGCGGGGCCGCGCGTTCCAGTCGTTCCGCTTCGTCCACCGCGCCCTGCATGCCCAGCTCCGGATCGGTGAGCAGCACCTCGGCGCCGAGCATCTTGAGCAGCTTCAGCCGCTCCTCGCTCATGCCCGACTGCATCACCAGGGTCAGCTGGTAGCCCTTGGCCGCGGCCACATAGGCCAGGCCGATGCCGGTGTTGCCGCTGCTGGCCTCCAGCAGGCGCATGCCGGCCTTCAGGCGCCCGTCCTTCTCGGCCTCGGCCACCAGGCTGGCGGCCACGCGGTCCTTCACGCTGAAGGCCGGGTTGCGCGACTCCACCTTGGCGTACACGTTCGCCTTTCCCGGCGCCACGCGGTTGAGCCGCACGAGCGGGGTGTGGCCGATGGCCGAGGCGTTGTCCGGGAATGGCTGCATGGTCTCGTAAAAAGGGCGGCACGGCCCCGTGTGGAACAGGGCCGTGCCGTGTCCGGCCTGAGTCTAGTTGTTGCTGGGGTCCTTGACGATGCGCAGGTAGGGCTTCACCGCCTTGTAGCCTTCGGGGAAGCGCTGCTTGATCTCAGCCTCGTCCTTCAACGCCGGCACGATGATCACGTCCTCGCCCTTCTTCCAGTTCACCGGCGTGGCCACCTTGTGCTTGGCCGTGAGCTGCAGGCTGTCGATCACGCGCAGGATCTCGTCGAAGTTGCGGCCCGTGCTGGCCGGGTAGGTGATGCTGGCCTTGATCTTCTTGTCCGGGCCCACGAAGAACACGCTGCGGACCGTGGTCTTGTCGTCCGCGGCCGGGTGGATCATGTCGTAGAGCGTGGCCACCTTCTTGTCCAGGTCGGCCAGGATGGGGAAGTTCACGGCCGTGCCCTGGGTCTCGGCAATGTCAGGCAGCCACCCGTCGTGGCTGGCCTGGCTGTCCACGCTGAGCGCCAGCACCTTCACGTTGCGCTTGGCGAACTCGCTCTGCAGCTTGGCTGTGTAGCCCAGCTCGGTGGTGCAGACCGGGGTGAAGTCGGCCGGATGGCTGAAGAGCAGGCCCCAGCCGTCGGCCAGGTACTCATGAAACTTGATCTTGCCCGCGGTCGAGTCCTGCTCGAAATCCGGGGCCACATCGCCGATGCGCAGGGACATGGGATCCTCCAACTTTTAGGGCCTGAAGCCCAGGATAGCGAGCCCGCCGATCGGGCTCTAACTGATATACGTCATTCGATAGAATAAGTTTACTAAATTTGTATGATTAATCTAGTAAAAAATAGCTCGTCAAAGCCACCGGAGACCTCAGCAAGCTGAAATCCTAAATAAACTTGAAATAGTTGCGTTTTCCAATTTTTATCACCTGTCCGAGGAGGCTTTGGGCCTCTTTGGCCAGATAAGCCTCATCAATGGGCCGGTATTCCCCGTTTTCCAGCAAATGCACGCCCTTTTGCTCCACCAGGCGCCGCAACTGGCTGCTGGACTCGCCCGAAGCTGCCCGCAGCGCATCCTGGACCTTGGCCAGGCCGGCCAAGGACTGCTCCTTGGTGTCGTCCGGCACCAGCACCTTGTTGGCCCCGAACTTCTGGTCATAGGCGGCTTGGGCCTCGACCACAATCTTAGTGTCGTAGCCGTGGAAGGTGGCCACCACCACCCGGGCCAGCAAACGCTTGGCTTCCTTGGGGTGCAGGCGGCCTTCAGCCACCTCGGCCTTCAGGGCCGTGAGCTCGGGCGAGCGGATCTCGGTGATCTCACGGAACCAGACCCACATGACCTCGTCGGGCACGCTCATCACCTTGCCGTACTTGTCCTCGGGCCCGGCCTCCACGGCAATGTAGTTGCCGCGGCTCTTGCTCATCTTCCTCAGGCGGCCCTGCTCGTCCTTCTCGCCGCTGGTGCCGGGCAGCAGGTCAAAGCACACGAAGCTCTCGGGCTGCTGGCCCGCGGCCGCCATCATGTCGCGGCAGAAGTGGAAATTGAGGAACTGGTCCATGCCGCCCACTTCCACGTCGCTGTTCAGCTGCACGCTGTCGTAGCCCATCAGCAGGGCGTACTCGGCCTCGGCCAGGCTGAGCGGCGCGCCCGCGTCCAGGCGCTTGCGGAAGTCCTCGCGCTGCAGCAGGGCGCTCACGCCGATGCCCTTGGTCAGCTTCAGCCACTCGGTCAGGGTCAGCTTGCCCAGCCAGGCGCTGTTGTAGTGGATCTTCACCCGCTGCGCCTTCAAATCCAGGATGTGGCTTGCCTGGCGCTCGTAGGTGGCCACGTTGCGCTTCACGTCCTCGGCCGTCAGGGCCGGCCGCTCGTCCATGCGCCCGCCCGGGTCGCCCACCATGGCCGTGAAGTCGCCGAAGAGCAGGTCAATGGCGTGCCCCATGCGGTGCACGCGGCGCAGGTTGATCAAAGGGATGGCGTGGCCCAGGTGTATCTCCGGGCCGGTGGGGTCGATGCCCAGCTTGAAACGCAGCGGCGTCTTGGTGGCCTGGGCCTTTTTCAGCCGCTCCAGCAGCTGGGCCTTTGTCACGATGCTCGCCCCCAGCGCGGCCTTTTCCTCGATGTAGGCCAGCTGCTCCTCAGGGGACAGGTGGCTGAGGTCCGGCAAGGGCGCCAGCAGGCGGGCTTCGAGGGAGGCTAGATCCAAGGGCATGTCGGGCTCTAAGACGGGTAAGGGCTAACACTATCGCCAAGCGTGGCTTAGGTTTCAAGCCGCTGGGAGCTACTTCAGGAGCCAGGCGTCCGGTGGTCTAAACGCTGGAACAGCCACCTTAGCCCCACCCACAACAGCGGCACCACGGCCAGGCCCAGCGCGGCCCAGACCACGGTGCCATGGGCCAGCATCCAGGCGTATTCGCGCAGCAGGGCCCAGGGTTCTTGTGACATCCGGCGGTAAAACTCCCCGGCCGAAAGGCTGGGATAGGGGCCGCCGAAGACGTGGCCGCCGGCGTTCAGAAAGGGGATCAGGCAGAGAATCTGGAGGGGGTAGGCCAGGTAATTGGCGGCCTGGATGGCGGGCTGGTTCAGGCCCAGGCCCAGGGCCAGGGCCGCGCAGACCACGGTGCTGGCGCCCAGGGTGGGCATGAGGCCCAGCCAAAGCCCCAGGGCCACGGCCAGGGCCAGGCGGCCCGGCTGCGTGCCCTGGCGCAGCTGGTCCAACAGCAGGGACTTCACGCGATTCCAGTGGCGCCGCATCCAGTTCAACGGCGGTCCGGGGCGATGTGGTAGAGGCGGTTGAGGGCTTCGCCCAGGAAGGGGCTGTCCCAGCGGAAGCCGGCCTGTTCCAGGCGCTGGGGCAGCGCGCGCTGGCCGCCCAGCAGCAGGGCCTGGCCCATCTCGCCGAAGGCGGCCCGCAGCACCCAGGCCGGCACGGGCAGCACCGCGGGCCGGTTCAGGGCCCGGCCCAGGCTCTGCGTGAACTGGGCGTTGGTCACGGGATTGGGCGCGCAAAGGTTGAAGGGGCCGGACAGGTCTTCGCGCTCCATCAGGAACAACAGGGCCTTCAAAAGGTCGGGCAGGGCGATCCAGCTCATCCACTGCCTGCCGTTGCCCAGGCGCCCGCCCAGGCCCAGGCCAAAGGGCAGGGCCAGCCGCTTGAGCACCCCGCCATCCGGCCCCAGCACCACGCCGATGCGCGGCTGCACCACGCGCAGGCCCAGCGCCGCGGCTTGGCCGCTTTCGGCTTCCCAGTCCCGGCACAGGCTGGCCAGGAAGTCGCTGCCGCTGGGGCTGCCTTCGTCCAGCATCTGGTCCCCGCGGTCGCCGTAAAGGCCCACGGCCGAGGCCGCGATCAAGGTATGCGGCCGGCGCTCCAGCTTGGCCAGGCCCGCCAGCAGCAGGCGCGTGGAGGCCACCCGGCTGTCGCGCAGGCGCTGCTTCACCCCCTCGTCCCAGCGGCCCGCGGCGATGCTCTCGCCGGCCAGGTGGAACACCACGTCCACCCCCTGCAGGGCGGCCTCATCCAGGCTGCCCTGGGCCGGATCCCAGGCATAGCTGCGCTGGTCCGCGGGGTCGGCGCGGCGGCCCAGGCGGCGGACTTCGTGGCGATCCTCGGACAGGGCCTGGACCAGGTGGCGGCCCAGGAACCCGGAGGCTCCGGTGACTAGGATGCGCAAAGGGGTGCCTGTTGAATAGTGGCGGGGGACTTAAACCGGTTCATGCCCTATAATCCCACAACGCGGAAGGGTGGCCGAGCGGTTTAAGGCAGCAGACTTGAAATCTGCCGTGCCCGCAAGGGTACCGTGAGTTCGAATCTCACCCCTTCCGAAGACTAAAAAGGCGGCCCTTTGGGGCCGCCTTTTTTCTTTATTAGGCCTTCAGCCGGTAACCCACCCCTGGCTCGGTGACGATCAACTGGGGGTCGGCCGGGTCCTCCTCCAGTTTCTTCCTCAAATTGGCCGCGTAAATGCGCAGGTAATGGCTGTGCTCCACGGCGTTGGGGCCCCAGACCTGTTTCAGCAGCTCCCGCTGCACCACCACCTTGCCCGCGTGCTGGGCCAGCACCCGCAAAAACTCGAATTCGGTGGAGGTCAGCTTCACCTCCTGGCCGTCGCGGCGCACCAGGTGGGCGGCCAGGTCAATCTCCAGGTTTCCCGCCTTCACCAGCGGGTCGGCCTGGTTGCCGAGACGGTGGCGCTCCAGCACGCGCAGGCGGGCCAGCAGCTCGGGCATGCCGAAGGGCTTGGTCAGGTAGTCGTCCGCGCCCGCGTCCAGCAGGGCCACCTTGTCGGCCTCGCTGTCCTGCACCGTAAGCACCAACACCGGCACCGGGCTCCATTCCCGCAGCCGCTTCAGCACGGCCGCCCCGCCCAGGCCGGGGAGCCCCAAGTCCAGCACCACCAGCTCGGGCGCCTCGGTTGCGGCCAGGCTCAGGCCCTTTTCCCCGTCTGCGGCCTCCAGCACCTGGTAGCCGGCCGCCTCCAGCCCGGCCTTCAAGAGCCGGCGGATGGCCTGTTCGTCGTCCACCACCAGCACGCGTTTGCCCGGCTTCATGGGACCTCCACCGTGGGGGGCGGGGCGGGCGCCTCCAGGATGGGCAGGCTCAGCACAAACTCGGCCCCTCCGCCCGGGGCCGGACGCACGCTGGCGTCCCCGCCCTGGGCGCGCAGCAGGCTGCGCGTGATGTGCAGGCCCAGGCCGGTGCCTCCGGCGGGCGAGCCGGGCAGGCGGTAGAACTTTTCAAAGACCCGTTCGCGCTGCTCCGGCGGGATGCCCGGGCCCTGGTCCGACACGGTCAGCTCCAGGCGGCCGCCGGTGCGGTGGGCCGCCGCGGTGATGGGGCTTCCCGCCGGGGCGTAGGCCGCGGCGTTCAGCAGCAGGTTGCTCAGGGCGTGCTCCATGAAGCGGTAGTCCGCCTTCAGCAGGGGCAGCTCGTCCAGCAGGTCCAGGCGGATGGGGTGGCCCGACAAGGGCTCGGCCAGGCGCTGCACGGTCAGCCGCACCAGCTCGGCCGGGTCGTGCCAGTCCATCTGCGGGGCCAGCACCCCGCTGTTCAGCCGGGCCATGTCCAGCAGGTTCTCGATCACCCGGTTCAGCCGGCCGCCGGCGCTGGCCAGGTCCTTCAGCAGGGCGCCGCGGCGGGCCGGGTCCGAGGCCGTGGCCTCATCCTGCAGGGCCGTGGCCGTGCCCAGCAGGGCCGTGAGGGGCGTGCGCAGCTCGTGGCTGACGGAGTTGAGCAGGGCCTGGTGCAGCTGCTCGCTTTCGCGCAGGCGCTCGGCTTCGCGGGAGGCCTTTTGCAGGCCCTCGTGCTCCAGGCTCAGGCCCAGCTGCTGGGAGGCGGCCTTGAGCAGGGCCTCATCCTCCAGGCTCAGGCCGGGCCCGCTGCCTCCGCGCAGGGCCAGCACCCCCACGGTGGAATGGCGGCCCTGCAGGGGCACAAAGTGGGCGTCCGTGGTGGGCAGGTTGCTGGTGCCCCAGCCCGCGGGCTTGGCCGCCTGCAGGGACCAGACCGCCACGGCCGTCTCCTTTTCGTTCAAGGCAAAGGCCTCGGGCCCGTGGCCCTGGGGCAGCAGCCGGCCGGCGCCGTTGGAGAGGAACACGCAGACCGGCCGCTTCAGGGCCGAACCCAGCAGGCCGGCCACCTCGCGCAGGGTCTGCTCGCGCTGCCCCGTGGAGATGGAGGTGACCAGGCGGTAGAGCAGGTCGGTGCGCCGCTCGCGCTCCTGCAGGGCCCGCTGATTCCGCCGCAGGCGGTGGGTCAAGGCGCCCGTGATCACCGCGGCCAGGAAGTAGGCCACGATCATCAGCACGTCCTCGCTGGTGCTGATGACAAAGGTGAACTTGGGCGGGATGAAGAAGTAGTCCCAGACCAGGGCGCTGAGCACGGCGGCGAAGAGCACCGGCCCCATGGACGTGAACAGGCTCAGGCCCAGCAGGGCGCAAAGGAAGATGAAGCCCACGGCCCGGTAGCCGATCAGGCGTTCGGCCACCTCGCCCACGGCGCCCATGGCCGCCACCGCCCACAGGGTGTACCAGTACTGCACGGGCGTGGCCAGCAGGCGGAAGCGGCGCAGGCCCCGCAGGCGGCGGCTCTGGCGCCGCGCCAGGCGCACCACGTGGATGTCCAGGTCCCCGGACTGGCGGGTCAGCTTGCCCAGCAGGGAGCCGCCCGATAGCAGGTCCTGCAGCACGCCGCGGCGGGGCCGGCCCATCACCAGCTGGCTCACGTCCTGGGCCGCCGCCACGCGCAGCAGGGCCGCGGCCAGGTCGCCGTCGGCCGTGTTGACCACCTCCGCCCCCAGCTCCTCGGCCAGGGCCAGGTTCTTGCGCAGCTGCTCACGGTCCTTCTCGGCCAGCTCCACGCCGTCGTTGACGTGCACGGCCAGCCAGGGGGCCTGCAGGCTGGCGGCCAGGCGGCGGGCCGTGCGCACCAGCCGCTCGGAGTTGGGGCTGGGGCTCACCGCCACCATCACCCGCTCGTTGGTGTTCCAGGCGCCCTTGGCGCCCTTGTTCGCGCTGAGGGCCCGCAGCTCCTTGTCCACCCGCTCGGCGGTCACCCGCAGGGCGATTTCGCGCAGGGCCGTCAGGGTGTCGGGCTTGAAAAAATTGGCCGCGGCACGGGCGGCCTTGTCCCCGGGATAGACCTTGCCCTCGGCCAGGCGCTCCAGCAGCAGGGACGGGGCGATGTCGATCACCTCCACCTGGTCGGCCCGCTCCAGGATGGAGTCCGGCACGGTCTCGCGCACGGGCACCCCGGTGATGGCCTCCACCGAATCCTTGCGGCTTTCCAGGTGCTGGACGTTGACCGTGGTGTAGACGTCGATGCCGGCGTCCAGCAGCTCCAGCACGTCCTGCCAGCGCTTGGGGTGGCGCGAGCCGGCCACGTTGGTGTGGGCCAGCTCGTCCACCAGCACCAGCTTGGGGTGGCGCTGGAGCAGGCCGTCCAGGTCCATCTCGGTGAGCGGCGTGCCGCGGTGCTCGATCTTCTTGCGCGGGAAGGTGGGCAGCGAGTCGACCAGGGCGGCCGTGTCGAAACGGCCGTGGGTCTCCACCAGGCCGATCACCGCGTCCACGCCTTCCCAGCGGGCCTTGGCCCCGGCCTCCAGCATGGCGTAGGTCTTGCCCACGCCCGCGCACATGCCCATAAAAACGCGCAGGCGCCCCTTGTTCAGGCGCGCCTCTTCCTGCTTCAAACTGGCCAGCAGGGCATCGGGATCAGGACGGTTTTGTTCGGTCATGGGCTTGCCCACATCTTAGCCCTTTTTATGCTTTTCTCCCAGCACCAGGGCCTGGCGCCCTTTTTCGAGCGCGAACGCGCCCTCCCGGAAACTCCCCAGTTCCAGGAGGGCGCGCCCGCAGCCCGCTCCGAACCGTGCATCCACGGCCCGAACCCATTGGCCGATGGCCCGCCGCGCCGACAGCCACAGCCCCGCGGACACCGCCGCTAGCACCAGCACCGCGCCGGCCAAGGCCTGCAGCAGGGGGCTGGATCCCTGCCACCTGGCCCAGGCCTCTAGGGCGGCAAAACAACCCGTGGAGCCGGCGAAAAAGCCGGTCACCCGGGCCATGGAGCGCTGCAGCTGCTTCAAGGTCCGCAGCAGTTCCGCTTCCCTGTCCACCCTACTTGACCGCATCCAGGGCCAGGTTCAGCTTGAGGACGTTGATGCGCGGCTCGCCCAGCACGCCAAAGGTGGGGGCCTCGGTCTGCTGGTCCACCAGGGCCTGCAGCTTGGCCGGGTCCCACTTGCGGGCCGCGGCCACCCGGGCCACCTGGTACTTGGCGGCCGCCGGGCTGATGTGGGGGTCCAGGCCGCTGCCTGAGGCGAAAAGCAGGTCCTGCGGAACCTCCCCCTGTCCCGGGTTGCTGGTGCTCAGCGCCAGCTGGCGGGCCTGCACGGCCTTCAGCAAGGCGGCCGAGGTGGGGCCCAGGTTGGAGCCGCCCGAGCTGGTGGGGTCGTAGCCGTTGCCCGCGGCCGAGGGGCGCGGCCAGAAGTACATCGTGCCGCTGAAGTTCTGGGCGATCAGGCTGGAGCCCACCACGTTGCCGTTCACCGTGACCAGGCTACCGTCGGCCTGGTCGTGGAAGATCGGCCGGCTGATGCCCGCGCAGACCAGCGGGTAGATCCCGCCCGTGAGCAGGGTCATCCAAAGCAGCATTCGAAAGGAAGCGACGATGTCTTTCATGGCTGTCTCCTAGGGAAACGTCTCAGGCGGCCCAACCCAGGGCCACGATCAGCATGTCCAGCAGCTTGATGCCCACGAAGGGCGCCACCACGCCGCCGAAGCCGTAGATGAAGAGGTTGCGGCGCAACAGGGCCCCGGCGCCCACGGGCTCGTACTTGACCCCGCGCAGGGCCAGGGGGATGAGCAGGATGATGATGATGGCGTTGAAGATGACCGCGCTGAGGATGGCGCTCTGGGGGCTGTGCAGGGCCATGATGTTGAGGGCCTGCAGCGGCCCGTGGCTCTCTCCCTTGGCCAGGTAGAGGGCGCTGAACAACGCGGGCAGGATGGCGAAGTACTTGGCCACGTCGTTGGCCACGCTGAAGGTGGTGAGGCTGCCGCGGGTCATCAGCAGCTGCTTGCCCACCTCCACGATCTCGATCAGCTTGGTGGGGTTGCTGTCCAGGTCCACCATGTTGCCGGCCTCGCGGGCGGCCTGGGTGCCGGTGTTCATGGCCACGCCCACGTCAGCCTGGGCCAGGGCCGGGGCGTCGTTGGTGCCGTCTCCGGTCATGGCCACCAGGTGGCCCTTGGCCTGCTCCTCGCGGATGCGCTGCAGCTTGTCTTCCGGCTTGGCCTGGGCCATGAAGTCGTCCACCCCGGCCTCGGCCGCGATGGCCGCGGCCGTGAGCGGGTTGTCGCCGGTGATCATCACCGTGCGGATGCCCATGGCGCGCAGCTCGGCGAAGCGCTCCTTGATGCCGCCCTTCACCACGTCCTTCAGCGTCACGATGCCCAGCACCTTGTTGCCTTCGCAGACCGCCAGGGGCGTGGCGCCGGCCTTGGCCACGTTGTCCGCGGCCTGCTGGCATTCCTGGGGGAACTTGCCGCCCAGGGACTCGATGTGCTTGCGCAGGGCCTCCACCGCGCCCTTGCGCAGCTGGCGGCCGTCCTTGAAGTCCACCCCGCTCATGCGGGTCTGGGCGCTGAACGGGACGAACTCGGCCTCGTGCGGGGCCGGCGCCTCGGCGCGCAATTTGAATTTTTCCTTGGCCAGCACCACGATGCTGCGGCCCTCCGGGGTCTCGTCCAGCAGCGAGGACCACTGGGCCGCCTGGGCCAGCTCCCGCTCCTGCACGCCCGGGGCAGCCGTGAACTCGGTGGCCATGCGGTTGCCCAGGGTGATGGTGCCGGTCTTGTCCAGCAGCAGCACGTCGATGTCGCCGGCCGTCTCCACGGCCTTGCCGCTGGTGGCCACCACGTTGCGGCGGATGAGGCGGTCCATGCCGCTGATGCCGATGGCGCTGAGCAGCCCGCCGATGGTGGTGGGGATCAGGCAGACCAGCAGGGCCATCAGCACGGGCACGCTGACCAGGGCGCTCAGGTCCTGGTTGGCGGCCGCGCCGCTGTAGTTGGAAAAGCACTTCAGGCTGATGACCGTGAGCAGGAAGATCAGGGTCAGCCCGCTCAGCAGGATGGTCAGGGCTATTTCATTCGGGGTTTTCTGCCGGCTGGCTCCTTCCACCAGAGCGATCATGCGGTCCAGGAAGCCATGGCCGGGTTCGGCGTTGATTTCGATGACAATGCGGTCGCTCAGCACCTTGGTGCCGCCGGTCACGGCGCTGTGGTCCCCGCCGCTCTCCCGCACCACGGGCGCGGATTCGCCGGTGATGGCGCTCTCGTCCACCGTGGCGATGCCCTCCACCACGTCGCCGTCGCCCGGGATCGCGTCCCCGGCCTCGCAGATGACCCGGTCACCCTTTCGCAGGTCCGCGGCCGCGGCCTTGGTCTCCACGCCGTTCTTCCACAGGCGGGCCACCGTGGCCGAACGGGTCTTTTTCAGGGCCTCGGCCTGGGCCTTGCCGCGGCCCTCGGCCATGGCTTCGGCGAAATTGGCGAAGACCACGGTGAACCACAACCAGGCCGCGATCTGGGCCTCGAATCCGGCGCTGTGGCCGGCCATCCAGGCCCGGACCACGAAGATGGTCGACAGGAGCGCCCCCACCTCGGTGACGAACATGACCGGGTTCTTCAGCTGCACCCGCGGGTCCAGCTTGCGGAAGCTGTCCTTCATGGCTTCCGCGATGATGCTCCTGCGCTGTTCCAAAGTGGCTTGCATGGTCCGCTCCGTTAGAAGGTGTGCCCGGCGAGCATCAGGTAATGCTCCACCAAGGGGCCCAGGCACAGCGCCGGCATGAACGCCAGCACGCATACGATGATGATCACGCTCACCAGCAGCACCACAAAGATGGGCGTGTCCGTGGTGAAGGTGCCGCTGGAGGGCGGCGCCACTTTCTTGACGGCCATGCCCCCGGCAATGGCCAGGGCCGGGACCAGCACGCCGAAGCGGCCGATCAGGATGACGATGCCGCCGATCACGTTGTAGAAGACGGTGTTGGCGTTCAGCCCGGCGAAGGCGCTGCCGTTGTTGCCGGCGAAGGACGCGAAGGCGTAGAGGATCTCGCTCAGCCCGTGCGGCCCGGCGTTGTTGAGGCTGGCCAGGGCCACGGGCGTGACCGCGGCGATGGCGGAGCCGATCTTGATGCAGGCGTTGGGCAGGATGATGGCCAGCACCACCCACTGCACGTCCTTGCTGACCAGCTTCTTGCCCAGGTACTCCGGGGTGCGGCCCACCATCAGGCCGGCCATGAACACGGTCATCAACACGAAGATGAGCATGCCGTAGAGCCCGCAGCCCACCCCGCCAAAGATCACCTCGCCCAGCAGGATGTTCAGCATGCAGACCCCGCCGGCCAGCGGGCTGAAGCTGTCGATCATGGCGTTGACCGACCCGTTGGAGGTGGCCGTGGCCGAGGTGGTCCACAGGATGCTGTTGGTCACGCCGAAGCGGGTTTCCTTGCCCTCCATGATCCCGGCCAAGTGGAAGACGGGATTGGGCGACCACTCCGCGTAGAGGGCCACGGCCAAGCCGATGCCGAAAAGGATGGCCATGGCGGCCCACAGGGCGATGGCTTCCTTGCGCTTGCCGATCATCACGCCAAAGGTCCACACGCAGGCCGAGGGGATGAGCAGGATCGCCAGCATCTCGAAGAAGTTGCTCAGCGGGGTGGGGTTCTCGTAAGGATGGGCGCTGTTGGCGTTGAAGAAGCCGCCGCCGTTGGTGCCGATCTGCTTGATGGCCACCTGGGACGCGGCCGGGCCCTGGGCCAGCACCTGGTCCGCTCCTTCCACGGTCTTGACCTTGTCGTAGGCGCGGAGGTTCTGCACCACGCCCTGTCCCGTGAGGAAGACCGCGAAGACCAAGGCGATGGGCAGCAGGATGTGGACCGTGGTGCGGACCAGGTCGGCCCAGAAATTGCCCAGGTCCGGGTTCTGCTTGTTCCGCAGGCCCCGGATCAGCGCCACCATCGCCGCCATGCCGGTGGCCGCGCTGAGGAAGTTCTGCACGGTCAGGGCCAGCAGCTGGGTCAGGTACGCCATGGTGCTTTCCCCGCCGTAACCCTGCCAATTGGTGTTGGTGACGAAGCTGGCCGCGGTGTTGAAGGCCGAATGCCAGGTCACGGCCGGCATGCCCTGGGGGTTGAGGGGCAGCCACTGCTGGACCATTTGAAGCGCCCACACCGCCAGGAAGCCCAGCAGGTTGAACCACAGCAGGGCCCCGCAATAGCGCTTCCAGTTCATGCCCTCGGTGGCGTCCACGCCGCCGATCTTGTAGGTCAGGCGCTCCAGCCAGCCCAAAGGCTTGCTCATCAGGTGGGGCTGGCCGTCATAGACCCGGGCCATGTAGCCGCCCAACACGGGCGTCAGCGCGATCAACGCGCCGAAGAACAAGACGATCTGCATCCAGTCATTGGCGTGCATGGGCGCTCTCCTAGAATTTCTCGGGGTAGATCAGGGCGTAGACCAGGTAGATGCACAGGCCCACGGAGACGATGCCGGCCAGCGCGAAATCAAAGTCCATGGCGTTCCTCCAGAGGTGACGCGATTAAGGTACTTTTTTGGGGGTCAAAAGGGCGTCGAGGTGGGGGCTGGGGGCGTAAAAAGGGCATAAAAAGGGGCCTGAAAAAGCCTTGAATTTGACTAAGGACAACAAAAAATCGGCTCTTTCAGGCGTCCGGGCGGTAAGAAGGGCGCTTAGATCGGGCTCGCCGTCAGGAGCTCCAACCGCGCCAGTAGACGACGATGAGGCCCACGATCAAAACCACGATGGTCATCGCTGGATAGGCGTCTTTAAGCATCTGGTGTCCGAGCAGAGGTAAAGAAATGAAGAAGGGCGGTCGCATGAAGACCGCCCTTCCCACGGAAACGACGGGGCGACCCGTCCGTTTCCCGATCCCCGAGAGCCTCAAGGAGGTGAGTGCTCAGGAACCAGCTCTTGGAGGGCGCCGGGTAAGCATCCTCAAGTTCTTGCCCACTTCTAATGCAAAGCGCGTGCCAGGAACGCTTTCTATCGCTACTGCGTTTTTCGGCCAAAATTCACGCGCGCATTGCAAAGTCCATGTCCTGGCTGACAGCGGCTTTGAAAACTGCAATTTAGAATTTCAGCTCCTCGTTCGGCTTGGCGAAGTACTCGTAGAAGATGGGCAGCAAAATAAAGCTCAACACCAGGTCCGTGCTTAAGCCACCCACGATGACGATGGCCATGGGCCGCTGGGAATCTGAGCCGATGGCGTGCGACATGGCCGCCGGTATCAGGCCAAAGGTCGCCACCAGGGCGGTCATCATGATGGGCCGCAGCCGCAGCCGGGAGCCTTCGAGGATGGCCTGCCGAAGGGGCAGGCCCTTGATCCGCATCTGATGGATGTAGCTGATGAGCAGCACGCCGGTCTGCACCGAGACGCCGAAAAGCGCCAGGAAGCCGATGCCCGAGGACACGCTGAAGTAGGTGCCCGTGACGAAGAGCGCGGCCACCCCGCCGATGACGGCCATCATCAGGTTGGTCATTACCACGCCCGCCCATTTCACCGAACTGAACACCACATACAGCACCAGGAAGATGGCCAGCACGGTCAGGGGGATGATGATGGCCAGGCGGTGGTTGGCGCGCTTCTCGCTCTCAAACTCGCCGGCCCAGTTCATGGAATAGCCCGGCGGCAGCAGGATCTTCTTGGCCACGGCCGCCTGGGCCGCGGCCACGGTGCCGCCCAGGTCGCTGCCGCGCACGTTGAACTTGATGGGGATGAAGCGCTGGGTCTGTTTGCGGAAAACGATGGCCGCGCCCTCCTTCACCTGGATATCGCAGAGGGCCTCCAGGGGCACGCGGTAGCCGTCCGGAGTGGCCACGGTGATCTTCCTGATCTGGTCCAGGGTGCTGCGGTACTGGGGCTGGTAGCGCACCATGATGTCAAAGAGCTTTTCGCCCTCCACCACCTGGCAGGGCACGCTGCCGCCCACGGCGGTCTGCACCACCGCCTGCACGTCGGACACGTTGAGCCCGTAGCGGGCGATCTTGTCCCGGTCGGCCACGATGTTGATGTTGGGCTGGGCCAGCTCGCGGAAGACGCCCACGTCCACCATGCCCGGCACGGCCGCCATCACCCCTTGGATCTGGGTGGCCAGCTTGTCCAGGGTGGGCAGGTCGTCGCCGAAAAGCTCCACATCCATGTCGCCGTGGGTGCCAGTGAGCGCTTCGCTCACGTTGTCCTCAATGGCCTGGGAAAAGTTCCATTCCACGCCGGGGATCTTGTCCACCTCCGCGTTCATGGCGGCCACCAATTGCTCCTTGCTCTTGAACTGCTTGCGCCATTCTTCCCGTGGCTTCAGGTCCACGAAATATTCGGTGTTGTAGTAGCCCCCGTCATCGATGCCGTCGTCAGGGCGGCCGATCTGGCTGTAGACCGTGGCGGCCTCGGGATAGGCGACCAGGATCTTGCGGGTGCGGTCGGCCACGCGCATGGCTGCGTCATAGGACGTGCTGTTGGGCAGGGTGCCGCGCACCCAGATGTCGCCCTCGTCCAGGTGGGGCAGGAATTCAGAGCCGATGACCCCCACGGCCAGCCACACCGCCACCAGGAAGGCGGCCGAGGAGAGGCCCACCACCAGTCCCTTGTGCTCCAGGCACCAGCGCAGGGTCCTTTCGTAGGCGTCCTCGGCCCAGGCCAGCAAAGGGTTGTGCCATTCGTGGATCTCGCCCTTGAAGGCGTAGTAGCAGATCACGGGCACGGCCGTCACCACGAAGACCATGGCTCCCAGCAGGGCGAAGGCCACGGTCCAGGCCATGGGCGCGAAGAGCCGGCCCTCCACCCGTTGCAGGGTGAAGATGGGCAGGTAGGCCAGGATGATGATGGCGATGGCGAAGACGATGGGCCGCTCCACCTCGGAGGCGGCCTGCAGGATCATGCTGACCATCTCGGTCTTCCTGGCCTTCTTCTTCTCCAGTTCCTTGTAGCGGTAGATGTTCTCCACCATGACTACGGCGCCGTCCACGACCATGCCAAAGTCCAGGGCTCCCAGGCTCAGCAGGTTGGCCGGGATGTGGCGCAGGTCCAGCAGCACCGAGGCGAAGAGCAGGGCGAAGGGGATGGTGCAGGACACGATCAGGGCGCTGCGCACGTTGCCGAGCAGGAAGAGCAGGATCAGCAGCACCAGGATCATGCCCACGGTGAGGTTCTCCTCCACTGTGTGGGTCACCAGGTGCAGCAGCTTTCCGCGGTCGATGAGGGCCACCATGCGAATGTTCTTGGGCAGGACATGGTCGTTGATCTCTTTGATCTTGTCCTGCAGGCCCTGGATGATGGGCCCAAAGTCCGCGCCCTTGAGGGCCGCGGCGATGGAGACCAGGGCGTGCGGCTGCTCGTGCACGCTGCCGTCCGGCCCCTTGGTGTCCAGGGTCAGGTCGCCCAGCAGCTCCCGGTGGCCCACCTGCACGTCGCCCAGGTTCTTCAGAAAGACCGGGGTGCCGTTGTGCTCGGCCACCACGATGTCGTCCAGGTTGCGCACGGTCTCGGCGTTGCCGATGGCGCGCACGTTGTAGAGCTGCTGGCCGTGGGTGATGAAGCCGCCGCCCGTGTTCTGGTTGTTGTTGGTGATGGACTGCAGCACCGCCGGGATGTTCAGGCCATAGTTGGCCAGGGCCAGGGGGTTCAGGTTCACCTGGTACTGCTTGGTGAAGCCGCCCAGTGAGCTGTCGTTGACCACTCCCGGCACGGACAGGATCCGCTTGGAGATCTCCCAGTCGTGCCAGGTCTTCAGGTCGACCGGGCTCGCGTCGTCGCTGATGAGGGTGTAGAAGAGGATCTGGCCGCAGGAGCTGGTCAGGGAGGAGATGTTGGTGTTGACGCCCGGCGGCAGGCTGGAGGCGTTGTCCGACAGCATGTTGCGGACGTACTGCTGGGCGATGAAGGGGTCGGTCTCGTCGTCGAAATCGATGGTGACCACGCTCAGGGCGAATTCCGAGGTGGAACGGATGAGGGTGTGGTGCGGGCAGCCGCTCATGGCGATCTCCACCGGCACCGTGATCAGGCGCTCCATCTCCTCGGCCGCGTGGCCGGGCCACTGGGTGATGACCTGGAAATTGGTGTCGTCAATGTCCGGGTAGGCGTCGATGGGGAGCGCCTTGAAGCAAATGGCCCCGGTGACCAGCAGGCCCAGCACGGCGAAGAGGGTCAAAAAGCGGTTCGCGAGGCAGAAGGCGATGATTTTGTGGATCATGGAAC
>Ga0210401_10000808_pt1 | contig 37983 bp, 25 predicted proteins | sample IncBWH32MmetaG_FD_150866 | JGI IMG/M metagenome (GOLD analysis project Ga0210401, IMG submission 150866) | Forest soil microbial communities from Barre Woods Harvard Forest LTER site, Petersham, Massachusetts, United States - Inc-BW-H-32-M | ecosystem: Environmental > Terrestrial > Soil >... | reverse complement strand
CCTTGCCAATCCCCGAGCGTTTGTGCGACGCGCGCACGGCGAGGTCGGAGAGATATGTGGCGTAGCTGAAATCGGTGAGCGATCGCGCGATTCCCACAAGCAAATTGGCGTCCCAGGCAGTCACGACCAGATTCGCATTGCGCAGCATCGCGGCCATGCGCTCGCGGTCGTCCACCGGGCGGCGCTCGCCGAGGGTCGAAGCGCGGTACAGGTCGATCACCACGTCCAGATCGAGATTGTTGCCAGTGCGATAGTCAAGCATGCAGGCTGCCTTTCATTGCCGTTTAAGCCCGCGCTTCATGACTGTCGAATTTCACGCTGGAACTCGGCCTCAACAGCCTTTCGGAAAACAGTATATGGAAAACGTTGAAGCTTTCCAATCGATGACAATAAAGCGGGCACGCTCATATTAGAAAATCTTCAAGAACAAATCATCGTGCAATTCCATGGCTTCCATCTTCGCCTCCAACCATCTTTGAAACGAAGAGCTACTCCTTGGGGGCCCGCATATGTCTGGCGCGCTTGTGCCACCCTTCTTCGCGCAACCATTCCTCGAGCGTGTGCAGATGGACTTCCGGGTACGCTCGCCGGAGACCTGGTATATCCGCCTTGAATCCTGATTCATTGAACCAGCGGAACATCGTGTGGAACTCTTTGCCCAATATCAATTTCACAATCGGCAGCGGCAACTTTTGAAATTTTACGGGCTTGCCCAAGACACGGCTGAAAACTTTTGCGGCTTCGAGATTGGTCAGCTCGCTCCCGGCGATTTCCAGTTCCTTTCCGATGAATTCCTGGGGGCGCTCGAAGGCCAGAGCAACGAATGCTCCAATGTCGCCGGTGGCGATCGTTTGATATGGCTTGTCGCCTCGTATGGGATCGGCGAACTTGCCTTTCAATATTCCAATCTCTACCTGATCGATGTAGTACATCTCCATGAAGGCGGCTGGTCTGATCACCGTCGCGGCCAGTCCCAAGCTACGGATGTGTTTTTCGACTTCCCATTTGCTTTCCCAATGAGGAATGCCAGTCTTGCGTTCCGCTCCGCCGACGGAGCTATAAACAAAGTGCTGAACTCCGGCCTTCTTAGCGGCATCGGCGAGGTTCTTCCCCTGAGATATTTCGCGTTTTGCTCCTACCGCCCAGAAATCTTGAACGCTGTAAACACCGTATGCGCCTCTTAGCGCCGCCGGGAGAGTAGCTGGGTCTTCCAAATCGCCCTGCACCAACTCGATTCCCTGGCGCGCTAAATCCTGACCGACATGGCTTGCGGGATTGCGAGTGAAGGCGCGCAATTTCCATCCCTTCGGCAGCATATGACGGATCACCGCGCCGCCTTGCCGCCCGGTGGCGCCAGTTACCAGAACTATCTTGTCTTGATCGGCCATGACTCGCTTTCTCCTCTCTCAGGTGGTTCAACCTACATTTGCAGCTTGCAGATCGGGCTGCGGCCCGCAAGGCCTTGAGAAGCCGGCACCCGTGGGTGCGAACCGGCTTCCCTGGAATTCAGACGATTTGCCGGTCCTGCGCCCCGGCACTTATTTTCTTGAGGGCCTCCAGGATTTTGGGGTTCTCCGACAGGAGGCGCCCATCCAGGGCAACATCCTCGGCGGGGTATTCACGAAGGAGAATTAAAGTGTCGCCGACGTGGCAGGCATCATCTACAGCGGACTTGGTTCTTTCCATCATCTTCTTTTTCGCCTCCGGGCGGATGCCCTGGGGCGCTTCGATGAATCGCACGGGCAATTTCACTCTCCTTCTGATTCGGAATGAACGAATGGCCGGGGCATACCACGCTCGACGGAATCGAAACGTGTTGGTACAATCGCGGGCCGAGTGTGCTGCTTCGTTGACGGGGGCAGAGCGGCGGTTCTGTGGAACACGCTGCTGTGAGCCGCTATTGATACGAGAATGCATTTCAGAAATCAAGTACAGGATGAAACTGGAAGAGCGTCTGCCTGGAGCAGGAACAATGGCTGTATTTGTACTCATAAGTACAAGTGAGGAGAGCTTATGCAGCGGAAGTTTATAAGGGGCGAGGAAACCAGGCTTCGGATCCTTAGGACTGCCGCCGACCTGTTTCACAAGCAAGGAGTTCGAGCCACCAGCCCGGATGAGATTATCGAGGCCTCCCGCACGGGCAAGGGCCAGTTTTATCACTATTTCAAGAGCAAGGCGGGCCTCGTGCACGAAGTCCTTCAGGAGTATCTGGACGCGATCCAGGCGGGCCGGGCGCCTCTCAGCTATGAAATCGCCTCCTGGAAAGATCTGGAGCGCTGGTTCCTCGCGCAGATCGAGTTACAGAAGAGCTATCAGATGACTCGCGGCTGCCCATTTGGAACCATCGGAAACGAAGTTACTGAGAACGACGAGTTGATCCGCCAGGACCTCAGCTTAATTTTCGAATTGGTAAAAAATAAACTCGCTGCGTTTTTCGTCAAGGAGAAGGCCAAGGGGCGTCTTACCAGAAGGGCCAATCCCGAGGAGTTGGCCGATTTCTGCATTGCCACAATTCAAGGCGCAATGCTTATGGGGAAAATAAAAAGGAACAGCATGACTGCTGAATCAGCCGCGCACCAAGCCCTGGCACATCTCAAGAGCTATTCCGTAAAACCGAATCGTTGAATTTGGAATTCCCGTGGCAGGAGAGCGGTCCGTTCATTCCGCCGCGGTGTAGCAATTCAAGGAATCGACAGGCCCCAGCGGATTGACTCGACCGAGTCGGTGACCTCCCCAAAGACGCTGCCTCCCGGAAATCGAATACCATCAATCGCCCGAGACTGACTCGTTGATGGCAAACATGGCGAACTTCAGCATGGCGCCTTTGGTCCGAAATGGAAGGCGGCCGGCGACGGCGAGTTTGGCGATCCCGTGCACGAGCGACCACGCATACAGCGCTCGCTCCAGCGTGTTTCCGGCCCGCAGTTGGCCTTCATCCTGGCAATTCCGTATGTAATTTACCAAGGTGTTGAACGCTTCCTGCGAAGCCTGCATGTACTCGGGGTCTTTGCTGCTGCGGAAGGGCGCGTCGAACATTACGGTGAAGTGCTCAGGCCTGCGGATGGCGAAGGCCACATACGCCAGGCCGGATTGCTTCAGCCTCTCTAACGCCTTCGATTGGCGCTCGCCCGCATCCCTCATGGCGCGCGTGAGTTCGCGGAATCCTTGGGTAGCGACGGCGGCGAGGAGCGCATCCTTGTCGCGAAAATGGCGGTAGGGCGCGTTGTGCGAAACGCCGGCACGGCGCGCCACTTCGCGAAGGGTGAACGCGGCCGGCCCCAATTCGGCGATGACGCGGAGGGCCCCCCGGAGCAGGGCCTCTCGCAGGTTGCCGTGATGGTAGGAGCGGCGTGGCATCGTCTTCCGAATATTTTACGCCGGGATGTTGACAAACGCAACATTGTCCGTCTACAATGTTGTCAGTGTCCACATTGCAGGGCACGGAGGACCCATGGCGCAAGAAAGCAGTTCCGAAAAACGAAACGCCGACGGAAATTCTTACGACGCCATCGTCATCGGCTCCGGTATGGGCGCCCTCACTTTTGCCAGCATTATGGCCAGGCTGAGGAAGTGGCGCGTCCTGATCCTCGAGCGCCATTTCAAGATCGGCGGGTTCACGCACACCTTCAGCCGCCCGGGCGGCTGGACCTGGGATGTCGGCGTCCATTACATAGGCGAAATGGAGCCGGGCATGACCGGCCGCAGGCTGTTCGATTTCATCACCGATGGCCGCGTGGACTGGTCGCCCCTGCCGGATATGTACGATGTGTTCGTTTATCCCGGCCTCACTCTGAAGGTGCCAAAGGGCCGCGCAAATTTCGAGCGCGCGCTCGTAGAGGCATTTCCCGCGGAAAAACAAGCGATCCGGAAATACTTCCACGACATTAAACGCGCCGCGAACTGGTTCAGCCGGAAGATTATGGGCATGGTCACGCCGCAACCGCTGAGCTGGATCGTGCAAACCATCAATCGTTTTTCGGAACGATCGGCGCTGCAAACGACGCAGCAATATCTGGAAAGCCGCATTGGCGACCCGCGCCTTCGCGCCGTGCTCGCCTCGCAATGGGCCGACTACGGATTGCCTCCGGGCCGCAGCGCATTTGTGGCCCACGCCATAATCGTAAGCCACTACCTGGAAGGCGCGTGGTACCCGGCGGGCGGCGCGGGAGAAATTCCAAAGGCAGCGAGCTCCGTAATTCGCGAAGCGCGAGGAGATCTGCTGGCGGGCCACGAAGTCACGAAAATTATTCTGGAGAACGGCCGGGCCGTAGGCGTGGAGGTTCAGCCCAAAAAAGGGAAGGAACAGCCGCGGCTGGAATTTCGCTCGCCGGTGGTGGTTTCCGATGCGGGAGCGTGGAATACGTTCACGCGTCTGTTGCCTGGTGAGGCGCTCCCGTTTCGCGCGGAACTTGAAACTCCTCCTGAGGGGCTGGAAGTCGTGGAGCTGTTTCTGGGGCTGAAGCGGGATCCTCGCGAGCTGGGTCTTCAGGGAGAGAATTACTGGATATTCTCTTCCTTCGATCACGATCAAATGTGCGCCTGCCGGGATGATTTGCTGGAAGGCCGCGCCCCCATGGGCTACCTCTCGTTTCCTTCGCTGAAGGATCCTCGCGCACAGAGCCACACGGCGGAAATCGTGGCGCCATTTTCCTATCGCACTCTCGAAGCGTTTCGCGAAGAGCCCTGGCGGCGCCGCGGAACCGACTATGAATCGGCCAAGGGCCTCATCACGCAAGCCCTGCTGGACTTGGTGGAGAAGCAGCACCCGGGCTTTCGAGAACTCGTGGCCTACGCCGAACTCGCCACGCCGCTTTCCTTCGAATTTTTCACGGCGGCGCCGTCGGGCACGATCTACGGATACCCGGTGACGCCGGACCGATTTCGAAAGACCTGGCTCACGCCCAAGACGCCGATCCGTAGCTTGTACCTCACGGGTGCGGATGCGGGAGTGCTGGGAGTTATGGGCGCGTTGATGGGAGGAGTCGCCACGGCCAGCACGCTGTTAGGCCCCATGGGGTTTATTGAAATCATGCGTTCTGCGATGGCTGTACGGGCTAAGTAGCGCAGGCTTCAGCCTGTGGGGGTTCGTCCTAACAACGACCAAAACCCACAGGCTGAAGCCTGCGCTACTGGTACGAGACGCAATGCGACTCATCTGTGAATTTTGTAGAGTGCGCGGACTAAGCAGACGTCTGTGCGACAGCGCCCTCATCCTGATAAAACGCGGAGGGCTTGTTTTCGAGCAGAAGTTTGCGCAGTCGGGCGCGTTCCTCGAGGTCCATGTCTGCGAATTCAAAGCCCAGCCCCTGGGCGCGCGCATCGCGCATCAGGACCTGCGCGCGAATCGGGCGCAGACCTGAACCAATTTTCATCGAAACGAGTGTTCCGGGCGGCAGATGCTTTTCCCCGACCGCGATTCCTCCGCTCAAGCTCAGCCCGCGGATTTCCAGACGGTAGGAATCCTGTCCCACGGTAGCGATGGCCGCAATGGGTTGTGACAGCCGCACGCGAGGATAGCGCCGGCGGCGGAAATATTTTGCGTTGGGCAGTGGGTCGAGAGGCGCCAGAGCCAGTTCGTTGGCGCTGAACCCGCTGCGCGCAACAAAATCATTCGCCCCATTCGGATCGATCTTTTTGAGGGACTGCACGGCAGCCAGGCGAAGTTCGCCCCGGTGCGACCAGTGAAACATGTGGCGGCCGTCCGCGAGGCCTCGCAAAAACTCCGTGGCCTCTTGCGCCTTCAACCTTCCGAGGGCCTCCACCGCTTTCAACCGGACGAACGGTCCGGTCGATCGGCCTGCGTCGCCTTCCGCCATTCGCAATAAGTTGGGGATGGAGCTGGCATCCTCGCTCAATCCAATTTCGTCTATGGCCAAGGGCAACAAAACCGGGTCTAAGATGTGAAGCAAACTGACCAGCAGGTTTCCGCGCTCGGGCGCGCCCCCCATCGCGATCAGGCGCACCACGCGATCTTGCGCCTGCCGCGGCCAATCGCCGAGGCGTTCAGGCAACCAGCGCGCGATTGCCGATGGATCGAGGCGGCTCAACAGGCCCGCGGTTTCCGCGGCTTCACTGGCCGAGCCGGAGCGCAGCGCATCGCGCAAGGAGGCCATCAATTCTTCTCCCACGGTACGCGCGAGTTCCACCAGGCGCTGCATGCCGGCACGATTGGAGGTCCGATTGAAACGCGAAACCAAATTTTCCGCCGCACTGCGCGGCACGCGTTGCAGCAAGATTTCCAAACCTGCCAGCACGCGCTCGCCGCGCAACGAATCCTCTATGAACTCAGGCACGCGCTTTTCCACTCCGATGCGCGGGCGCAGGGTTTGCGCGAACACCGGCCTCTGGTGCTCCACCGAATCCAGCGTATCGAGCGATTGCACCAGCGCGGGGAACATGCGCCGCAGGCCCGCTTCCTGCGCCAGGCGCACAAACGCGGCGCTGACGAGGCCTTCCAAATTGTCGTCGCGCTCCACGCTCAGCTGCGCCCCCGCGGCCTTGATCGCGGGCGCAAGAGGACGGCCTCCGAGCGAGGTGTACACGTCGGCGATGTCCGCGATGCCGATCGCCGTACGGCGCCGCGCCTCGAATTCCGGGCTTTGCAGGCAGGAAGCGTAATTCTGCAGGATCGCCAGCGCAGTTTTCTCATCGCCCCGCTGGATAAGTTCCTCGACGTACTGTTTGACGTTGCGTGCGGGAATGCACCAGGCCTCCGGCGAGGTGAGCACGCCGAGCTTGCCGCGATCCGGCACCGCGGCCCAGAATTGCCGGTCCAGCAAATCCGCGGTCGATTCGACGATCACTCCCGCATCGGCAAGTTTTTGCTCGTGCACGCCAAGAATTTTTCGCAGCCCTTCGATTTCCTGAGACATCTTGTCAAACATTTGGCGCACGGCGTTGACCTTCACTTCGCCGCGCTCGTACCGCTCCAGGGCAAACTTGATCGCCAGATGTTCCGCAAGGCGCAAAAGCATCGGGTCTTTCAAATTCGTAGCCGGCGCTTGCGCGGCCACCGCGGCCAGCGCCTGCCGCAGCGTCTCCTGAGACTGTGCCGGGAGCTTCGCGAGTTCTTCCTGTAAGGGGCCTGGCTCCATATTTCCGCCCTGGCTCGTGACCGCATGGCCCAGGTGCGTCAGCAGCTTCAGGATTCCCAGGATATCCTGGTCTTTCGCGCTCCAAGCCGATAGGCCGCTTCCCGTGTCGCTTGGCCCGCGGGCATTGCCCGGGCCAAGGCCGCCCGGCCCCAGACCGCCAGGACCGCCCTTGCGCGGCCCTCCGCTTCCGCTTGGGCCTGTCCCCGTTCCTCGCTGGAGGACGTCTATGTCCGGGCTTGCGCCAGAGTAGGAGCTTTGGCCGCTGGGTGCTCCACCGGCTGGGCCGCGGCTCGTCCCAGGAGCAGGCCCTCCAATTCCCGCGCCGCTCGTGGCGCCGCCGGCCGCCGCGCTACCCGTACCTACTCCAGTGCCACCTCCCGTACCTCCGGTGCCCGCGCCGCTGCCTGTATTGGCTCGATTTCCCGCGCCCGATTCCGAGCCTGCGCCGCCAGATGTGCTGCCAGGCTCTACAGTCGCCGTTCCTCCTCCGCCCGAGCCGGAGCCCGGGCCGGGGCCGTCCCCTGTTTCGCCGCGCGATCCTTCGGCTGCGGCTATCAATTGCAACAATTTTTGCGGGTCGCGAAGCCAGTCCTTCACCGCGTGGGCATCGGCCCCGAGGCTTTGCGCGGTGAGCAAACCGGCGGCCAAGGCGTCGCTCTTGGAAGCATCTTCCGCGACAAAGCGGACTTCGTTGATTCGAATATTCGGAACGGTGGCCAGCGCAGTTTTCAAATTCTCGGCCAGGACGGAAGGCTTCGTATTTTGTGTGGGGAAAGCGCGCACCAGCCGTTCGAAGTCTTCCTTGGTGACGCGCGCCGTGAATTGAATGCTTGCCAGGCCTGCGGCGGAAAGCAGCTGGGCAAAGCTGCGCTCGGCGGGTGTCGCATCGATGGGCACGCCATCGAGCAAGAGTTGCGATCCGGTGGCGCCCAGCAGCAGGCCCGATTCATTTGTGACCGGGATAGCCGCGTGCAATTCGCTCCAGGCGGTATTGAATTGCTCGATCGTGCGCGCATGGTCAAAGCTGTAGAGCCGCGCATATTTGAGCAGAATGTTGAGGCTGCGAATGAAGGCCCGCGCGGATGTCTGCTTGATATTGGCTGGGTCCATCCCGTACAGGGCGCTTGCAGGTTGCGCCCCTCCTTTCTAACCGTAGCTCGGGCGCGTGTCGGCGACAATGGTACGTGGCCGTTATGTGGTCAAAGGGGAACTGCCTGTCCTGATGGCCGGGTGCCAGCGCCCCGGCGCTAGTAGACGTGCGCGCCTTTCTCGTTCAAAATGAAGACTGTAAAATGTGCCACAGCAGATTCTGTTGATTCAGGAGAAACCGACCATGCCGCCGCCCCCGATGCCCCAACCTCCCAAATTGCCCATCCAGGGAGTGAAGAACCTCATTGCCGTTGCCAGCGGAAAGGGCGGCGTGGGAAAGACCACGGTGGCCGTAAATCTGTCCCTTGCGCTTCAACGGCTGGGCGCCTCGGTCGGCTTGCTCGATGCGGATGTGTACGGCCCCAACGTCCCCATCATGCTGGGGACCGACGAGCAACCGCAGGCCCTCAGCGAACGGGAGATTCTTCCCGTCCAGGCGCAAGGGCTGAAAATGATTTCGATGGGCCTGCTCAATCCGGGCGACAAGCCCATGATCTGGCGCGGGCCGATGCTGCACAGCGTGATGACTCAATTCTTGCGCAGCGTCATTTGGGGCGAGCTGGACTATCTGATCATCGATCTTCCTCCGGGCACTGGAGACGTGCAGCTTTCGCTGATCCAACTCGTGCCGGTGACCGGGGCCGTGCTGGTTACGACGCCGTCCACGGTCGCGCTGGCCGATGTTCGCAAGGCCATGGAAATGTTTCGCCAGGTTAATGTGGACATCCTCGGGGTCGTAGAAAACATGAGTTTTTTCAGTTGCCCGCACTGCCAGGGGCGCATCGACGTCTTCGGCCACGGCGAAGGGCGGCGCATCGCGGAAGCTTACGGCGTGCCGCTGCTCGGCGAGATTGAAATCGATCCGCAAATCCGCATCGGCGGCGATACGGGAAAACCGGTCGCGCTGCTCGGTCCGGATGCGCCCGGAGCGAGGAGCATCTACGCGATGGCGCGCGCCGTTGCCGCGCGTCTTGAGGCCAAGCCGGCTGCCGCGCGAGGTTCGGTTGTTGAAATTGATTGAGCGTTTTCGATCTCCTCTTTCCGGGCTGAGTGAGCATCTCAATGACAGATCATCCAGCATTTTCGAGGTGACTCATGTTCGAGCAAATACCTCCCCGACTAAGGTCACAGCCGCAGCGCCTCGCATTCGGGAACATGCCCGTTCCTGGAACGAAAGCCGGGCTCGTCGTTTCAATCGGTCTGGTGGTCCTTTCATGGGTGGCAATTCCCGTCGCTCGGCCGTTCATTCTGGGCACGGTGGGGCTCGGGGCTGTCATTGGCGTTTTGCTGTATCGGCTGCACGACCGCGAGTAGCGTGCGGCGAATCCGCTGCTCGTGACTCAATTTGGTCGTGGAGGAAACTAAAGACTGCCCGCCCTAAAAACGGGCGGCCTCTACAAAACCCACTATCAACCGGGCGGCACGGTTTGGCAGCGGACATTCTGTCCCGTGCATTCCAGGACGGAACGGAGATGTTCATACTCAAATTGAGTTACCGCCCGTTCCGTCGTTTCTTGTCAGCCGGATTTTCGTATGTTAGGTTCACTGGCTTGGGATTGGTTTGCATTTGGATTTGTGGGTCATGGCTTTAGCCATGACATTGAGGTGGCCGCCTAATAGGGGCTTTTAGCCCCTGAAGTGCTCGCTCATCGCCAACCCGGCAAATTCTTGTGGTGTAGGGAAAACTTCGTCAAGAGGTGCGCATGATTCGCAGCCATCATGGGCGGACGCCGCAAATTGCGGCGTCGGCTTACATCGATCCTCAGGCGGTCGTCATCGGCGACGTCAGCATCGGAGAACTCTCGAGCGTCTGGCCGTGCGTCGTGATTCGCGGCGATGTGAACTGGATCCGCATCGGCTCGCGCACCAATATTCAGGACGGCTCGATCCTGCACGTGTACAAGGACACGCACCCGCTGGTACTGGCCGACATGGTCACGGTTGGCCACGGCGCCATCCTGCATGGCTGCACGATCGAATCGCGCGTGCTGATCGGCATGGGCGCGATTTTGCTGAACGGGGCGCGCATCGGTGAAGGCTCGATTGTGGCTGCGGGCACGCTTGTGCCCGAGGGCACAGTCGTCCCGCCAGGTAGCTTGTTCATGGGGCATCCTGGGAAGTTTAGGCGCGCGCTCACGCCCGAAGATCAGGCAAGCATCGAGGCTTACGCTACGCGTTACGTCGAATATTCGGAAACATATAAGGCCGAGAAGCCGTAGCAGTTCGTAGGACTTCAGGGGCTAAAGCCCTTTTAGTGTGGCCTGTTTACGGCCGGGCTGAAGCCCGGCCCTCCTGAAGAACAGCTTTCCGACAGAAATTCTTTTTCGAAGATAGATTTAGGAGGTCGGGGCTTCAGCCCCGACGTTAATTTGAGGAGAGGAACGGGCTTTAGCCCCTGAAGCCAGATGAAATTCCAAGCCATCAAAGGCGTGCGGGACATTCTTCCGCCGGATTCCGCGCTGTGGAATCGCGTCGAGCAAACCGCGCGCGAGGTGTTCGGCACGTTCGGCTTCGCCGAAATTCGCTTGCCGATTTTTGAGCCAACGGATTTGTTCGCGCGTTCGGTTGGCGAAGAGACGGACATCGTTTCTAAAGAGATGTTCTCGTTTTGGGATCCGTTCGACAAACGACTGCCCTATGAAATTGGTTCAGTAGAAGCCCGGATGCGTGGCATGAATGTTCAGTCCCTCGAGGAATACGGGAGCATGGCTTTAGGCGATAAATTTCAACAGATCTCACTGCGCCCGGAGGCGACGGCGTCCGTGGTGCGTGCGTATATCGAGCATGGCATGCAGACTCTGCCCGGCAACGTAAAGCTGTACTACATGGGGCCGATGTTCCGCAGGGAGAGGCCGCAGAAGGGGCGCTATCGCCAGTTTTACCAGATTGGCGCGGAAGTGCTGGGGACATCAGACGCGCCGGGGATCGACGCGGAAGTAATCGAGATGCTGATGCGGCTATTCGAGCGGCTGAAACTGAAGGGTGCCATCTTAAACATCAATTCCATCGGAGACAAGAATTGCCGCCCTGCCTACGTCGAAAAATTGCGTGCGGAATTGCAAAAAGTGCGGGAACAATTGGGCGAGGATAGTAAACGGCGGATCGAGACGAATCCGCTGCGCGTGCTGGACTCGAAGCTGGAAAGCGAGCAGGGCATCATCGAGAAACTGCCGCGCATTGCCGATCATCTTTGCGCCGATTGCCGCGCGCATTACGACGAAGTGAAGCGGCAGCTTGGGTTGCGCGGGATCGCGTATCAGGAAAACTGGCGGCTCGTACGCGGACTCGACTACTACATGCGCACGACATTTGAAATTACGGCGCCGGGGCTCGGCTCGCAGAATGCGGTTTGCGGCGGCGGGCGCTATGATGGACTCGTGGAATTGCTCGGCGGCCCGGCCACAACCAAAGGAATCGGGTTCGCCATCGGGACCGACCGGCTGGTGCTTTCGCTGCAGGAACCAGGAGAGGGCGCGGCGCAAGGCCGGCCCGCCGGAAAGGCAGACGGACCTGACGTGTATCTCGCATGGTTTGGCGCGGCAGCGCAATCCGCGTCGATAGGACTTGCAAGGCGTCTGCGCGATGCGGGTTTTGTTGTGGAACTGCCTGCGGTCGAGATGAAATTTGGCAAATCGCTGGGCCTCGCCGATCGGTTGAAGGCGCGCCACGCTGTGATCGTGGGAGATGATGAATTGGCGGCCGGAGTCGTCACCGTGAAGCGCCTCTCCGACGGAACGCAACAGAAGTTAGGCGAGCAGGAATTGTTCTCGTATTTGCGCGCGATTTAGTGGCGCATGCTTCAGCTTGCGGGGTTTGATCCTCGCAAGGACGAACACCCGCAAGCTGAAGCATGCGCCACTGGGAAAATGGAAGGAAAAGGGACTCGTGCTCGATTCACTCGGAACACTGCAACGCACACATTATTGCGGGGATCTGCGCGCAGCGGATGCGGACAAAGACGTCGTCCTGATGGGCTGGGTGCACAAGCGGCGCGACCTCGGCAATCTCATTTTTATTGATTTGCGCGACCGCTCGGGCCTCGCGCAGATCGTATTCAACAAGGAGCTGCACGCCACGGCGCACGGGCGCGCCGAGGAATTGCGCTCGGAATTCGTCGTCGCCGTGATCGGGCGCGTGGTGAAGCGGCAGAAGGTGAATCCCGATCTCACTTCGGGCGAAGTGGAAATTATCGCCAGCGAAATGCGCATCCTGAATATGGCGAAGACGCCGCCGTTTGTGGTCGAAGACGACCTGACCGCGAATGAAGAGACGCGCCTGCGTTACCGCTACCTCGATTTGCGGCGCACCAAGCCGCGACAAAATATCGCATTGCGCCATCGCGTGATTCTCGAAATCCGCAAGGCCATGGACGAGATGGGCTTCTACGAAATCGAAACGCCCATGCTCACGCGCTCGACGCCCGAAGGCGCGCGCGATTACCTCGTACCGAGCCGCGTCCATCCTGGACAATTTTACGCCCTGCCGCAATCGCCCCAGATTTTCAAGCAGATCCTGATGATCGGCGGGATGGACCGCTACTTCCAGATCGTCAAATGTTTTCGCGACGAAGATTTGCGCGCCGACCGCCAGCCCGAGTTCACCCAGCTGGATCTGGAAATTTCGTTCCCCACGCAGGACGCGGTTTTTGGGGTGATTGAAAACGTGATGGTGCGCGCCTGCGCCGTCGCAGGCATTACCGTCAAGGGCCCCTTCCGCCGCATGGAATACAAGGACGCCATCCGCCGCTACGGTTCGGACAAGCCCGACCTGCGCTTCGGAATGGAATTGCACGACGTGACGGAGCACTTCGCGGCGGCGCGCGAGGTGTTGCACATCGAAGGCAACGTGCAGGCCTTTGCCGCGCCAGGCGCGGCCACATTTTCGCGCAAGCAGCTCGACGAAATTGCGGAAAAAGCGAAATCGCTCGGCGCGCGGGGCGTGTACACCATAAAAGTCACGGCCGAGGGCGTAACTTCGCCGCTCGAAAAAAATCTTGGCGCGGAGACACTGAAGAAAATCGTCGCGGCTCTGGAAGCCAAGCCGGGCGATCTCGTCGTCGCCGTCAGCGCGAAGGAGCAAATTCCCGGGACGGACGCGGCTGCGCTCGTTGCCGGGCAATTGCGCTTGCTCCTCGCCGAACTGTTGAAAGTGATTCCGAAGGACCGCTGGGAATTCTTGTGGATCACCGGATTCGCTTTGTTCGAATGGAACTCGACGGAAAGAGCGGTCGTCAGTGCGCAGCATCCCTTTACGGGCATCGTGGACGAAGATATTCCCAAGCTCGAAGACCCTTCCGACGAAGTGCGCCTGTCCATGCGTTCGAAGGGATACGACCTGGTGCTGAACGGCGTTGAGCTCGGCTCGGGCAGCATTCGAATTCACCAGCAGGAACTGCAGGACCGCGTCTTCAAAATGCTGGGACTCAGCGAGGAGCAGCGACGCAACCGCTTCGGCTTCTTCCTCGACGCGCTGACGTACGGAACGCCTCCGCACGGCGGCATCGCCCTCGGCCTCGACCGCGTCGTGGCGCTGCTCTCAGGCGAAAAGTCGATCCGCGAAGTGATCGCTTTCCCGAAGACGGCCAAGGCGCAGGACTTGATGGCCGACGCGCCGTCGACGGTAGACACAGACCAACTCGAAATGCTGGGGATCCAGCTGATGCCAAACGAAGAAAAGTAGGCTTTCTCGGTAGAAGGTTTCGGAGGTCGGGGCTTCAGCCCCGACGTAACGTGCGGCAAAGAAGTGGGCTTTAGCCCCTGAAGGTCCGATGAGCAAGCTGCCCCACAGGACTGGCCCCGGCCGGACGTATTTCATTTCATCCGCTACATGGGAGAGGCCCGAGCTTTTCCGGGTGCCGAAGGTTGCGGAAATCGTAGTCCAACGTATTCTCGCCTCCCGCGACAGGGGCGCTTTTCAGCTCCATGAGTTTGTCGTGATGCCGAATCATTTCCATCTCCTCCTGACTCCTGGAGAAACAACTTCACTCGAGAAGGCCGTTCAACTTATCAAAGGCGGAAGTTCTCACGAGATCCATAAAGAGACTGGGAATCACGTGGAAATCTGGCAAGTGAGGTTTCATGATTGGATGATTCGTGACGGCGAAGACTACAGGACGAAAGTCAGGTATATTCAAATGAATCCGGTCCAGAAGCGGTTGGTTGAACGGCCGGAAGATTGGCCGTTTGGATCAGCTTGCGGGAAGTTCGTGATGGATCCGGTCCCGGAGAAATTCAAATCTTGAGCTTCAGGGGCTAAAGCCCCGAGGATGAGGGGCTGTTTACGGCCGGGCTGAAGCCCGGCCCTCCTTTAAGAACAATGACCCGCATACGCATACTTGCTGAGCACGTCGCCAACAAAATTGCCGCGGGCGAAGTCGTCGAGCGTCCTGCTTCCGTCGTGAAAGAATTGCTCGAAAACGCGCTGGACGCGGGGGCGCGGTCGATTCGCGTAGAAGTGGAATCGGGCGGTAAGCGGATGATTCGCGTGATTGACGACGGGAGCGGGATGATTCACGACGACGCGCTCCTGGCGTTTGAGCGGCACGCAACGTCGAAGCTGCGCACGGCGGACGATCTGCTTTCGATCGCGACGCTCGGGTTTCGCGGCGAGGCGCTGCCTTCGATTGCCGCGGTCTCGCGCCTGCTGCTGCAAACGCGCGCTGCCGAGGAAGCGGAGGGGACGCGTGTTGAATTTGCCGGAGGAAAACTCGTCGGCGTGAATCCGGAAGGTTTGCCCGCGGGGACCACGATCAGCGTGGCGGATCTTTTTTATTGCGTGCCGGCACGGCGCAATTTTCTGAAGTCGGAGACGACGGAGCTCGGCCACATCGCTTCGCTCGTCACGCATTACGCGCTGGCGCATCCCGACAAACAATTTGTGCTGAAGACGCCGACGCAGGAAATCATCCACGCGACGGCGGTCGAGACAATGGCCGAGCGCGTCTACCAGCTGTTTGGACGGCAGGCGCTCGACGATTTGTTTGAACTTTTGCCTGTTCGCTCGCTCATGCGCGCGGCGATCACCGAGGCGGAACTTACGACGGAAGAGCGCGCAGCGGAACTCGTCGTGCGCGGGTTCGCTTCGCGGCCCGAGGTGCAGCGCGGCAACCGCAACGGTATTTACGTATTCGTAAACAAGCGCCTGGTGCGCGACCGCCTGATCCTCCACGCCATTCATGAGGCCTACCGCAACCTGCTGCCGCCCGCGGTTTTCCCGGCGGTCCTGCTGTTTCTCGATTTGCCCGCCGAGGAAGTGGACGTGAACGTTCACCCGGCAAAAATCGAGGTGCGTTTCCGGCATCCCCAATTCGTGCACGACTTCGCGCGCGATTCGATTCGCCAGGCGCTTTCGCGCGCCAGGCCTATCCCGAGTTTCGCCGGCGTCGCGCCGTCCGCCGCCACAGGAGAGCAGGAAAACGGCGCAGCGGCCGTTGCCGCAGTCGCAGGCGCAAACCAATCCAGCATGGGTTTGCCGCGCGCCGTCATTCCACCATTCGGCGCGCCTCCGCTGGAAGGGAGTCCAGCGAACGGAACGCCAATAAATGCGACAAGCGCGGCCGGCGCGGCAATCGCCGGCGATTTCGAATTGACCGGCGCGCCCATGCGTCCCGAACCGCAGCGCTTCCAGTTCGAAAGTGGCATCGGGACGATTGCCGGCGAATCGTTTTCCGAGACTGCGGGAAATTTCAGCGACGCGGAACCGCTGGCGAGCGCGGGGAGCTTGATGGAACTCAAGCCCCTGGGGCAGGTGAATTCCAGCTTCATTGTGGCCGTGAACGGCGAAGGATTGTGGATCATCGACCAGCACGTGGCGCACGAGCGCGTGCTGTTCGAGCAACATCTGCGGGCGAGGCGCGCGGGGCAGCTGACCGGGCAGCGCGTGCTCGTGCCGATGATGGTCGAGCTTTCGCCGCGGCAAATCGTGATTTTCGAACGCATCGCCGAGGAGCTGACGGCCAACGGCTTCGAGGTGGCGCAAATGGGGCCGCGCAGCGTGGCGATTCACGCGGCGCCCGCAGGAATCGCCGCTTCGGACGCGGAGAGGCTGCTAATGGAAATTCTGGACGGCACCGAGCGCGAAAACGCCGCGATTTCAATGGACTCGCTGCAGGCTAAAATCGCCGCTTCGACTTCCTGCCACGCGGCGATCAAGGTGAACATGCCGCTGGACCAGAAAAAAATGGAGTGGCTCCTCGCGGAACTCGCGAAAACGGAAGCGCCGATGAGCTGCCCGCACGGCCGGCCGATCGTGCTGCGCTACTCCGTGCGCGAAATCGAGCGCGCATTCAAGAGAATTTGACGTTACAAATTTGATGGAGCGAATTTGAAATTCGCGTGAGAGACAAACTCATCATCGCCATCGACGGCCCGGTCGGATCGGGCAAGAGCACCGTCGCGCGGCGCGTGGCGGAACTGCTGGGCTACACGCATCTGGACAGCGGCGCAATGTACCGCGCGGTCGGATTAAAAGCTTTGCGCGACGGAGTGCCGCTGGATTCGCCGGAGCGCCTGGCGGTGCTCGCCGAGGCGGCGCGGATCGACCTCGTGCCGCGGGACGGGAAACTGCGCGTCCTGCTCGATGGAGAAGACGTTACGGATGCGATTCGCGCCCCGGAGGTTTCCCACGCCGCTTCCGTGGTAGCTGTGGTGCCTGGCGTGCGGCATCCGATGGTGGCCGAGCAGCGGAGGGCGGGCGAGCAAGGCAGCGTGGTGATGGAAGGCCGCGACATCGGATCGGTGGTATTCCCGCACGCGGACTTGAAGATTTTTCTCGATGCTTCCCCGGAAGTGCGCGCCAGCCGCCGGCAACGCGAACTCGAGGAAAAGGGCGAGTCGATGGAATTTGAGAAGGTGCTCGCGGAAGTCCACGTGCGCGACCGCCGCGACCGCGAGCGCGAGATGTCGCCACTGGTGCGCGCCACAGACGCCGTAATCGTGGACAACACGGCGATGGATGCGGAAGAAACCGCGCGCGTGATTGTCCTGCTGGCGAAGGAACAGGCGGGGGCGGTTGCGGGGTGACGAGTGCATGGAAGTCATCTCGTAAACGGCAAGCCATCCAACCATAACAGGCTGTCAGGGGCTAGTGCCCATGTTCTTCAGGTCCTTGGATGACTCGGCTGAAGCCACTGCGGAAAAAGTAGTTTATTTTGTCATCCCGAGCGAAGCGAGGAATCTATCCGATTTATTCCGATGAAAAGAAAGAGAGATTCCTCGCTTCGCTCGGAATGACAAGAGGAGAAAGGCCTTTTTTGCGCATCCTGTAAAGCCGCGACGCGCAAAGACGTATTAGGAGGTAGCCTCCATCGACCGGTGAATCGTGATTTGTGATTTGTGAAAAATTGACAAACCTCCCGCGCTGATTGGTTAAAGAATTAAGCGCAACTTATATTTCTGGCTGACCAGCGGCTGTTCAGCCGGCGACCGGAACGCGAACGGTGCGGCGGAGCTCTGTGGACCAATGGACGGCTGAAATATACAGCGCGGAGACTTGTTCTTCGTTCATTTCCATCTCGGATACCAGCTTGCTTACTTTTTCCCAATCGGCGTGTTCGTGGGCGATCGCGATTTCCAGGAGCTGCCAGTACAGGCCGGCTCGCGTCTGTAAAGCGTCCTTGATTTCTCGGCGCACCGGCAGTTCCGCCAGAAGGGAATCGATTGGCTGGTCCAGGATCGCGTCCATCACGGAGAGAAGACCCATCAGGAAGAGATCGTTGGCATGCCCGGCCATTTCCGCAAGCGGCGCCAGCAATTCGCAGAATCGCCCGCGGATGAGCGGCACGGTCATCAGTTCATCCGGTTTCCCCTCCGCCAGCACTCCGACCGATACCACAGCGATCCATTTCCTCAGTTCGCGTTCGCCGAGCAGGGAAAGCGCGTGCGGGACGGAGTGGATTTCCGCGCGAAGCCCGAAAACCGCGGAGTTGAGGTACCGCAGCAACCGGAATGTCAGGGAAGGTTCGTGTTTGATTTTGGAGGCCAGTTCACGGATGTCGAATTCAGGAGCGGTCGCTGCGCGCAAAAGTTCCAGGTAGGCCAATCGGAAGGATGGCAGGGCGCGCTGATGCATCATTTCGGGGCGGCAGAAAAAGTAGCCTTGAAACAGCGAGTATCCCATTTGCAAGCCCGCCGCGTATTCCTCGTGGGTCTCCACTTTTTCGGCCAGCATGCGAATGTTTTTATGAGCGTGGCGGGAAACAATCGCGCGCTGTTCCTTCTGATTGGTGAGCCGGAAATCCACCTTGATGATGTCCGCAAGCGCCACCAGGGGCGCCCAGCCGGGAGAATCGACGAAGTCATCGAGCGCAATCGTGTATCCCGCTTCCTTCAGGTGCCGGCAGGCATCGACCACCTCCTCGTCGGGCTGGATGTTTTCGAGAATTTCGACCACCACCGACCTGGGCGGGAAAAGAGAGATATAGTCACGCAGCAGAAAATCGCGGGGACAGTTGATGAACATGACGTGTCCGCCGGTGATTTTTTCAAAGCCGATCAGGAAGGAAGTGTCCACAACGGAAGTCGAGGCGAGTTCGAGATCCAGGCCCTCGCACGAATTCTGAATTCCATCGCGAAAAAGCAGCTCGTAGGCGAACAATTCGCGCGCGCGATTCAATATGGGCTGGCGAGCCAGATATTTCATGGAGGATTCCCTTCGCAACCGATTAAATGCCGAACGCTCCGGCACCGACACAAGATGGAAGGGGGATGGAACCGCGCCGAAAGCCCTAGCTCGGGCTGGACATGGAAGCGAGAAATTCGGCGTTGGACTTCGATTTGGAGAGGCGTCCCAAGAGCAACTCCATGGCCTCGACGGGCGAGAGAGGATTCAGGACCTTGCGAAGCACCCACACGCGATTGAGTTCATCGGGCGGCATGAGCAATTCTTCTTTTCGAGTGCCGGAACGGTTGATGTCGATCGCCGGGAAAATGCGTTTGTCCACCAGGCGGCGGTCGAGGTTGATTTCCATGTTGCCGGTACCCTTGAACTCTTCGAAGATCACGTCGTCCATGCGGCTGCCGGTGTCAATAAGGGCCGTGGCGATAATGGTGAGCGAGCCGCCCTCCTCGACGTTTCGCGCGGCGGCAAAGAATCGCCGCGGGCGCTGCAGGGCGTTGGCGTCGATACCGCCTGACAGGACTTTGCCCGAGGGCGGAGTGACGGCGTTGTAAGCGCGCGCGAGGCGCGTGACCGAGTCGAGCAGAATCACGACGTCGCGCTTGTGCTCGACCAGGCGCTTGGCTTTCTCGAGCACCATTTCCGCGACCTGGATGTGACGCTGCGGCGGCTCGTCGAAGGTCGAGCTGATGACTTCGCCCTTCACCGTGCGCTGCATGTCCGTGACTTCTTCCGGCCGCTCGTCGATAAGCAGAACGATCAGGGCGACTTCCGGGTGATTGGTGGTGACCGAGTTGGCGAACGCCTGCAGCATCATGGTTTTTCCGGTGCGGGGCGGCGCAACGATCAATCCGCGCTGTCCCTTTCCGACCGGGCAGAGCAGGTCCAGCACGCGGCCCGTCAGATTCTCACGAGTTGTTTCCATTTTCAGGCGGCCCTGGGGATAGAGGGGCGTGAGGTTGTCGAAGAAAATCTTGTTTCGCGCAACTTCGGGATCCTCGAAATTGACCGCCTCGACCTTAATCAGCGCGAAATAACGCTCCCCGTCCTTGGGAGGCCGGACTTGGCCGGACACGGTGTCGCCCGTTCGCAAGTCGAATTTCCGGATTTGCGACGGGGAAACGTAAATATCGTCGGGCCCGGGGAGATAGTTGTACTCCGGCGCGCGCAGGAAGCCGAAGCCGTCGGGCAGGCATTCCAGGACGCCTTCGGAGAAAATCAGGCCGTTTTTCTCGGTTTGGGCGCGCAGGATCTGGAAAATCAACTCCTGCTTGCGCATGCCGCTGGAGCCGGGGATGGCCAGGTCCTTGGCGATTTTCGCCAGGTCGGTTATGTTCTTTTCTTTCAGTTCCGCAAGACTAATGCTCATCGTTTTCATTTCCTTAATTCTCTATTGAGATAAGCCTGAAGCTCAGGCCGGGGTTGTACTTATCGGCGGACATCGGGCATATGCTATTCAATTTCCAACCGGGTTAGCCAAACTGGAAATTCAATTCACGGGTGATACGAATTACTACCGCGTCCCATATCCCGAGGCACCCCGCTGATTGGTTCGATTGCGTTTCATCGGGACGGAGGAATCGAGGTTTCCCTCAATTGGTCAATTCTTGATCGCTCTCGGCTTCCGTATCAAACTTCGCCGCCACTTCCGGGGCCGCGTCGTGCGTTGCGGGTGTCAGGGGCCGTTCCAGTGCGATTTCCAGAACTTCGTCCATGCTCTCGACGAACCGGATGGTCATGTCGGCCTGAATTTCCGCCGGGATGTCAGCAAGATCCTTTTCATTGTCTTTCGGCAGAATCACGGTGCGAATACCGACGCGGTGTGCCGCCAGCATTTTTTCCTTCATTCCGCCGATGGGCAGGACCTTGCCGCGGAGAGTGATTTCGCCGGTCATGGCCACGTCGCAGCGCACCGGGATGCGTGTGAGGGCGCTCACGATCGAGGTGGCGATGGTGATTCCGGCCGAGGGACCGTCCTTGGGGATCGCGCCTTCGGGAACGTGCATGTGGATGTCCAGGTGGCGGTAGAAATCGCGCGGCAGGCCAAAAGTCGCGGTACGCGAGCGCACGTAGCTCATGGCCGCCTGGGCCGACTCCTGCATGACATCGCCAAGTTTTCCGGTCAGCGTCAGGCGTCCCTTGCCCTGCATGATGGTGGCTTCGGTGGAGAGCACCGAACCGCCGACCTCGGTCCAGGCAAGGCCCGTGGTGAGGCCGATTTCGTTCTTCTTTTCGGCCCATACTTCGCGGTATTTAATTACGCCCAGAAATTCGCCGACACCCTCGGGCGCGACATTGATCGAGTACTGTTTCCCTTCCTTTACCACGCGCCTCGTGACCTTGCGGCAGATGCTGGAAATTTCGCGCTCCAGGCTGCGCACGCCGGCTTCGTGAGTGTAATGCCGGATAATGTGCGAGATGGCTTCATCCGTGAAGGTGATGTTGGCTTCCGTAAGACCCGCGGATTCGCGCGCCTTGCGCACCAGGAAACGCTTGGCGATCTGGGCCTTCTCGGCTTCCGTATAGCCCGGGATGCGCAGAATTTCCATGCGGTCCTGCAGGGGCTGGGGAATGGTGTGCAACACGTTGGCGGTGCAGACGAACATGACTTTCGAGAGATCGAATTCCACGTCGAGGTAGTGGTCGGTGAAGGCGTGGTTCAACTCGGGGTCGAGAACTTCCATGAGCGCCGCCGACGGGTCGCCGCGGAAGTCAGTGGACATCTTGTCCACTTCGTCGAGTACAAAAATCGGATTGACCGTTCCGGCCTTTTTCATCATCTGGATGATCTGGCCGGGCAGGGCGCCGATATAGGTGCGCCGGTGCCCGCGAATTTCCGCTTCATCACGCACGCCGCCGAGAGAGACGCGAATAAATTTGCGTCCCGTGGCGCGCCCGATGGACATGGCCAGGGAGGTTTTGCCGACGCCCGGAGGCCCGACGAAGCACAGAATCGACCCGCGGGGGTTTTTCACCAACTGGCGCACGGCCAGGAATTCCAGGATGCGTTCCTTGACCTTGTCCAGCCCGTAGTGATCTTCTTCGAGAATTTTTTCCGCGAGCGCGATGTCGCGAATTTCCTTGGATCTTTTTTTCCAGGGCACGGCCAGCAGCCAGTCCAGGTAATTGCGGCTCACCGTGGATTCGGCGGACATTGGCGGCATCATCTCCAGGCGCTTCAATTCCTGGTTGGCCTTCTCCAGGGCGTCCTTGGGCATGCCCGAAGTGTCTATTTTCTTTTTGAGCTCCTCGAGCTCGTTCTTTTCGCCGCGCCCGAGTTCCTTGTGGATGGCCTTCAATTTCTCGTTGAGGTAGTACTCTTTCTGGGCGCGCTCCATCTGGCGCTTCACGCGGGTGTTGATGTTGCGGTCCACGTTGAGCTTTTCGATTTCGCTTTCGAGAATTTCGCCCACGCGGGTCAGCCGGTCGAGAGGGTCGAAATTTTCGAGGAGTTCCTGCTTTTCCTCGACGGGAATCTGCAGGTTGGATGCGATGGTGTCGGAGAGTTTCGCGGGATCGTCCACGCGCGTAGCGGCGATCATGGTGTCGTAATTCAGGCTCTGCGAGAGCTTCACATACTGTTCAAACAGGCCGGTGACCTTGGTGACCGCCTGTTCGATCTGTGGAGAAGGCTCGGCCTTGTTGGGAATCACTTTCAGCGTGGCGCGGAAAAAACCTTCGTCGGTCGAAATTTGCACGGCCTTGGCGCGCTCGACGCCTTCCACCAGCACGCGGAGGTTCCCGTCCGGCAATCGCACGCTTTGCACGATATTGGCCAGCGTGCCCACGGAATAAATTTCGTCGGGCTTGGGATCGTCGACGGAGGCATCATGCTGGGTGGCCAGGAAAATTTTCTTGTCCGTGGCCAGCGCTTCTTCCAGCGCGCGCAGGGAACTTTCGCGCCCCACGATGAAGGGGTTCATCATCTGGGGGAAGATCACCAGATCGCGCACCGCTATCATGCGCACGCGTTTGGATTCTGATTTTTCTCGGTTAAACATGGGGTCTGTAATTTTCTCTGGCTCCTTCATCAGCCCGCTTTCTCGAGCAGCGACCAGTTGATTTCACGGCTGCGGACCATTTCGCCGGTCACGACGAATTCGCGGAGTTTGCGCTGGGCAGGCAAGTGGTACATCAGCTCGAGCATGAGGTCTTCGAGAATCATGCGCAACCCGCGAGCCCCGACTTTTCGCTGCAGGGCCAGTTCGGCAACGGTTTCGAGGGCGTCGTCGGAAAACCGCAGGCGCACATTCTCAAATTCAAAGAGTCTCTGATATTGACGGATGAGAGCGTTTTTCGGTTCCGTCAGAATTTGCATCAGCGCGGCCTTGTCCAGGTCGCCCAGGACGCCGACGACAGGCAAGCGGCCCACGAATTCGGGGATCAGGCCGTAGCGGATCAAGTCGGTAGGCTGAGCCTGGCTGAGGAGTTCGATGTTGCGGCGCTGCGCGGTGGTCGGCTGAGCGTCGGTATGAAAGCCCAGCGATTTCTGCCCGATGCGCCGCTCGATCGTTTTCTCCAGGCCCACGAAGGCGCCGCCGCAGATGAACAGGATATTGGTGGTATCCACAGGCGTGAATTCCTGGTGCGGATGTTTCCTGCCGCCCTGCGGGGGGACGTTGGCGATGGTGCCTTCGAGAATCTTCAGCAGGGCTTGCTGCACGCCCTCGCCCGAGACATCGCGCGTGATAGACGGGTTTTCATCCTTCTTGGAGATCTTGTCGATCTCGTCGATGTAGATGATCCCTTGCTGGGCCTTGGTGACGTCGCCGTCGGCCGCCTGCAACAGCTTCAAGATAATGTTCTCGACGTCCTCGCCGACGTATCCCGCTTCCGTCAGCGTGGTGGCGTCCACGATGGCGAAGGGAACGTCTAGCATCCGCGAAAGGGTCTGTGCCAGCAGCGTCTTGCCCGTTCCGGTCGGACCGATGAGAAGAATATTGGACTTGGTCAATTCCACGTCGCCCGGCTGGCGGTTCAGGAAGATTCGCTTGTAGTGGTTGTATACGGCGACGGCCAGCTTCTTTTTGGTTTTGTCCTGGCCGATCACGTAGCCGTCGAGAAACGCCTTGATCTCCGGGGGGCGCGGCAGGCGCTTATTGACGGGATTGGCTTGCTCGCGCTTTTCTTCCTCGAGAATTTGTTCGCAGACGGTCACGCACTCGTTGCAGATATAGGCGCGCGGGTAGTCCGAGGGCGAGCTGATCAACTTCTCGACCTGCTCCTGCGTCTTGTGGCAGAAGGAACAGCGCAGCGGTTCGTCAGTGCTGAGTTTTCTCAACGGTATTTTGCCCTCCGCCGGCCACAGGAAGCAATCCTGCCCGTGCGGATTATTTTAGGCCCCTTTGCAGCTTCCGTACACCGCTGCGCTAGCTTAATACTAACTGATTGGAACACGCTAGCGGTGCTTGGTAATAATTTCGTCGATCAGTCCATACTCCTTGGCCTGCACGGCGGACATGATGAAATCGCGCTCAACGTCTTTTTCCAGGGTATCGAGCGGATGCCCGCTGTGTTGCGCCAGCAGGGCATTGATCACCGTGCGCATGCGCAAGATCTCTTTCGCGTGGATATCGATATCAGTGGCCTGGCCGGACAATCCCGACATCCAGGGCTGGTGAATCAGGATGCGCGAGTTGGGCAGGGAGAAACGTTTTTTGGGCGCTCCGGCGGTCAAGAGCAGCGCCGCGATGGAGGCGGCCTGGCCGACGCAAATGGTCACCACGCTGGGGCGCACGAACTGCATGGTGTCATAAATTGCCATACCTGCTGTGATCGATCCGCCCGGCGAGTTAATGTAGAGCGAGATGTCCTTTTCGGGATCTTCCGCTTCCAAAAAGAGCAGCTGGGCGGTCACCAGATTGGCGACGTGGTCGTCAATCGGCGTCCCGATGAAAATAATATTGTCCTTAAGCAGCCGCGAATAAATATCGTAGGCGCGTTCTCCGCGGTTGGTCTGTTCGACCACCATCGGGATCAGCGTGGTAGCATGCGGAGTCATGTCGTCTGTATGCTTCATTGGATTTTTAAGGTTGTGCGAGGGACCCCGGCCGGAACCACTTCAGTTCTCCTTGGCTATTGTCCGGGTCCGGGAATTGCTGCAGAGCCAATCCAGAGTTTTTTCGCTCCGGATCTTAGATTTCATCCTATCCAGCGCCCCTTGCCTTGTCAAGTTCGCGCGAACCGCTGTCGCGGATTCGCCACTCCTCTCCGCAATCTCCCCAATCTCTTTTTCCAGGTCCTCATCGGATACGTCGATATGTTCCGCGGTGGCGATCCGGTCCAGCAGCAACTCGGCCTTCACATCCTCGATCGAGCGGTCCTTCTGCCGGCTGCGCAGCGCCACCCAATCCACATTCACGGCGCGGGGATCGACGCCCTGCGAGGCCAGCGAGCGCACCGTGCGCTCCAGACGCGAGTCCATCTGGTGCTCGACCAGCGCTTCGGGGACTGGGAACTCATGCGCCTTCACGATTTGCGCGAGCACCTTCTCGCGCGTCTGGTCTTGTTGGCGCTGGGTGCGCGCCGCTTCCAGATTTTCGCGCATCTTCTTGCGCAATTCTTCCAGGGTCTGCGCCTCGCTGACGTCTTTCGCGAATTCATCGGTCAGCTCGGGCCGCTTCTTTTCTTTGATGCCCAAAACCTCGACCGCGTAGGTATAAGTTTTTCCCTGGAGCTTGGGATCGGGATAGTCGGAGGGATAAGTCACGTCAAACTTCTTGTGATCGCCGGTGTTCGCACCGCGAAGATTTTCGTTGAACGGCGCCATGGTTTCTTCGCCGCCCACGTGGCACTGGACGCTTTCCGCATCGAGCGGTTCGCCGCCGCCCGCCGGGATACCCTTCAGCTTGAGTTGCGCGTAATCGCCGTCGGCGATGGGCCGGCCTTCCACGGGAACGAAATTGGCGGCGCGGTCGCGAAGCTCTTCAATCGCTTTATCCACATCCGAGTCTTCGACCTTGAGATCGTCGATTTCTACTTCCAGGTCCTTATATTGTCCGAGCTCAAAGTCGGGCAGGACCTCGAACGTCGCGCGGAACTTGACCGGCCCGGATTCCGCGAAGTCGACCTTATCGACTTGCGGCCGCGTGATCGGGACCAGCTTGTTTTCGCTGACGGCGCGCTCGATCTGTTCGGGTACCAGGGATTGCAGCACTTCACTCTTGATGTCGTCGGCGAAACGCCGGCGGATCAACGTCACCGGGGCCTTTCCCGGACGAAATCCCGGGACGCGCGCGACGCGGGCAAATTCCTTGGCCACGCGCTCGACTGCTTTCTGCACAGTTTCAGCGGGAATTTCCAGTTCCAGTTCGCGCCGGCATGTTGCTTCACTCATAGTCAGGCCTTCGGGATCTCGGATTGCATGGTCAGATGATCGAAAAATGCCACGAACCGCCCTGAGGTTCGCACTACTGCTACTCTTTGCCGCTTCTCGGTCCGGAAAAAAGGAAACGGGAAAGCACTGCGAGCGGGATAGGACGAATGGAAAGTATAGGGGAATCCCACAGCCGCGTCAACTCACTACAGGCGTTTCGCGAGGATAAAGATTCGAAACGGCATGCAGAAAAAAAGTGTAGTGCGGAAGAAGGGACTCGAACCCCTACGGCCTTTCGGCCACCAGCTCCTAAGGCTGGCGCGTCTGCCAATTCCGCCACTTCCGCGTCGCCAGACAGTATAACCGAACCCACGTGGCGCATGCTTTAGCTTGCGGGGTCTGGTCCTTGGAAGGACTAACCCCCGCAAGCTAAAGCATGCGCCACAAAACGCATCACGCTTCGAAGTTCGGCTCCGGTTCCGGGAGCTTGTCACCTTCTCTTGCGAGCCAAACGTAGAGTGTAGGCAAGATAAAAATGCTCATCGCGAGGTTGACCATCAATCCTCCCACGATGACGATCGCGAAGGGCCGCTGGGAATCGGATCCGATGGCATGCGAGAGCGCGGCGGGCAACAAACCCAGCGTGGCCACCAGCATGGTCATCATGATGGGGCGCAGCCTCAGGACGGCTCCATCGACCGCGGATTCCTCGATCGAGCCGCCCGCAGCGCGAAGCTGGTTGATGTATTCGAGCATGATGACGCCGGTTTGAACCGAGACACCGAATAGCGCCAGGAAACCAACTCCGGAGGAAACGCTGAAGTGGGTTCCGGTGAGAAGGAGAGCCAAAAGCCCGCCGGCGCTGGCCATCGCGACGGTGGCGAGAATCAGCGCGGCCCATTTTGGAGAGCGGAACATGGAGTAGATAATCATGAAGATCACCAGGATGGTCAGCGGCACAATGATGAGCAGCCGGGCTTGGGCGCGCTTCTGGCTTTCATACTCGCCTTCCCAGTCGATGCGATATCCGCGTGGTAATTGTACTTGTGCGTTTACTCTGCGCATGGCTTCCTCGACCGCGCCGCCAAGATCGCGGCCCCGCACGCTGTATTTGATGGCCACGTACCGCTGGTTTTCCTCGCGGTAAATTTCCGAGCCGCCGTCTTGTTCCTTGATGCTGCAGAGCTCGGCGAGCGAGACTCTTTCGCCCGACGGCGACAGCAGGCGAATGTCTTCCAGGGCTTCCCTGGTCGTGCGGTATTGCGGCAGGTAACGCAGGACCAGGTCGTAGCGCTGTTCGCCTTGCAATACCTGCGTGAGAGCGGATCCTCCCACTGCCGTCTGGATGGCGTCCTGAACGTCCGCGACGTTTATCTGATAGCGCGCGGCCTGCTCGCGGTTCACCTCGAAGTTGATGTTGGGCTGGCCCAGGACGCGGAAGACTCCCAGGTCCTGGATTCCCCTGACCTGCTGCATGGCGCTGACGATCTGATCCGCTTTTTCCTCGAGAACCTTCAGGTCGTCGCCATAGATCTTGGTGGCAAGTTCGCCCTTCACGCCGCTGACCGCTTCCTCCATGTTGTCTTCGATGGGTTGAGAAAAACCCCAAGTTACTCCGGGAATTTTTTCCAATTCACGATTCATGGCGGCGATCAATCTGTCCTTATCCTGGCGAAAGACGGGGCGCCACTCTTCCTTGGGTTTCAGGCCGACGAAGTATTCCGTATTGAAAAACCCGGTCGCATCGGTTCCGTCATCCGGGCGTCCGACTTGGCTGGTACACTCCGGGACCTCGGGAAAGGAGCACAGCAGCGCGCGAGCCTGGTTGGCGATCCGCAGCGATTCGCCCGGCCCGACGCTGGACGCCAGCGTTCCGCGCACCCAGATCGCGCCTTCGTCCAGGTGGGGCAAAAACTCGGATCCAATTACGCCGCTGAAGATGAGAAAAACCGCCAGGCATAATCCGGCCACGCCCACTCCCACGGTTAATGCGCGGTGCTCAATCGCATACCGCACGGCCTGGCGGTAGCGGTCGATCAAGAAGGCCATCGCCGGGTTGCGCCATTCCTTGACGCCATTGCGAAACAGCAACGTCGAAAGCACTGGGGCGATGATCATGGAAAAAATCAGCGCTCCGAGCAGGGCAAATGCCACTGTCCAGGCCATCGGCCTGAAAAGCCTTCCCTCGACTCGTTGCAGCGTAAAGATGGGCAGATAAGCGGTGATGATGATGGCGATGGCGTAAAAGACGGGCCTCTGTACTTCATGCGCGGCTTCGCGGATAACGTCCATCGTATTTCTTGAAGAATTTTTCGGATGGGTCATATGCCGCACGATATTTTCAACCATTACCACAGCGCCATCGACGACCATCCCGAAATCCAACGCGCCGAGAGACAACAAGTTTGCGGGAATCCCCTTCAGATTGAGGCAAGTTGCGGCAAACAGAAGAGCAAATGGAATGGTAAGCGCCACAATGATGGCGGCGCGCACATTCCCGACAAATAGAAAGAGAACGATTACCACCAGAACGATTCCTTCGGTGAGGTTGTGCAGGACCGTATGCGTCGTGAAGTGCACCAGATCGCTGCGGTCGATGAACGGAACGATTTTCACGCCGGGCGGCAAAATGCGATCGTTCAACTCGGCTACCTTGGCATGGATGCCCGCGAGCGCGCCATCCGCATCCGCGCCCTTGCGCAACAGCACAATGCCCGAGACCACGTCGTCGTTGTCGATGATTTTCCCATCTTGGCGATGGATCGCGCGCGCGAACTGGCCGAGGCGTATCTTCGGCCCCTGGGCCACGACGGCAATATCGCTGACCCGCAGCGCGGTGCCATTCTTGGCTGTGAGCACCGTGTTTTCGATATCGCGCACGCTTTTTACCAGCCCGACTTCCCGGATATTGATTTGCTGCTGCCCCGCTTCGATGAAACTGCCGCCCGCATTTATATTGTTATTGGCGAGCTGTTGCTCCACCTGGGCGATGCTGAGGCCGTAGGAAATTAATTTGGTGGGATCCAGTCGAACCTGATACTCGCGCGTTGGGCCGCCGAAGCTGGCCACATCCACAACATCGGGGACCGATTTGAAATTTTTCTCTACAATCCAATCTTCGATCGATTTCAAATCCATCACGTCATACTGCGGATTGGTGCTTCTTAAAGTGAAAAAGTAGATCTGGCCGACCGGGCTCCAATCCGTTCCCATTTGAGGCGAGACTCCGGGCGGCAAGGGAACCTGCGAAAGCCGCTCGAGAACCCGCTCACGGTTCCAGGCGTTCTCCTCTTCATCGTCGAAAATCAGCTTCAGGTCCGAGAGCCCGAACAACGAAAAGGAGCGCAAATGAGCCACTTGAGGAATGCCGTTCATTGCGATTTCCAATGGAATGGTGACCTGCTGTTCGATTTGTTCCGCCGAGATTCCCGGCCACTGCGTGATGATTTCCACATAATTGTCGGCCACGTCGGGATACGCCTCGATGGGAAGCTGATGAAATGAGATGACGCCCCAGCCAAAAAGCACGACCGCGGCGGCCAGTACCATGAAGCGGTTCTCGAGAGCGAAATCGACAATTTTGCGGATCATTTTACTGGTCCACCATGTTCTCCAACGTGAGCGCATTCCGGACTACTTGCGCCCCCGGTAGCAGGCCGGAGACAACCTCTTGCAAATCTCCCGGCAGCGAATTGCCGGCGACAATTCCCAGGCGCTGAAACTTTTTGTCCGGCGTGATCGCGAAGACCCAGTCGGCATCGTGCAGATGCAGGATCGCCGTGGACGGAATGACCGTGCGCGTGACTTGCTTCTGCCCGCGGAACGTGGCCGTCACGAACATGCCCAGGCGCATGATCCCCGGATTGCGCACTTCGATGCGCATCTTGGCCGTCCGCAGATTCGGGTCGAGGATGGCGCCGATGTTGCTGACCGTGCCTTTGAAAAGCTGCCCGGGATAGGCGTTCAAGCGGATATCGGCGGCGTCGCCCAGGCGCACACTGGCCAGCTGATCTTCGTGCACGTCGCAGACAATCCAGACGAAGGACAGATCCGAAATGGTGAATGGGTTGGGCCCGAAGGGCTGCACGGATGCGGCGTCAGTTACTTGTTGGTCAGTAATTACTCCAGAAATAGGGGCGCGTATTTCCACAATGCTGTTGGGCACGTTTGGATCGCTGCCCAATAGTCGCAGGTGCTCGGCCGCGGTCTCCACATCCACCGTCGCCTTTTCTGCGGCATCCTGGGCTAACTGAAGGTCGTTCAATGAGATGGCGTCGTGGGCATAGAGGTCCTTGGCGCGTTCGAATTGCGTGCGCGCGAGTTGATCGTCGGCGACGGCTTTGCGGTAATCCGAATACCCTCCGGAAACGTCATTGCTGCGAATTTTCAGCAACACGTCGTCCTTTTTAACCGCATCGCCCAGGCGAGCGCGAATCTCCACGATGCGGCCCGAGGCCAGTGTGACGACTGGCACGTTGCGGGAAACGTCGGGAGTTACAACCCCGGTGACAACTAATTCCGGCCTGGAATTGCGCGCCGTCGCGGTGGCCAGCGGAATCTGTTCTGGATGATCGACCTGGACGATTCCTCCGTCCTGTTCACGCTCCACTTGTGCAGGCGGGGGCGCCTCTGCTTTCGGATTGGCGTTTTCCTGGCCACACCCCATGGCGACAAGAAGCACAGCCTCCAGGATCAAAATGGATGAGATTTTTTTCATTTCTACCTCTCTATTCAGGCTCGTGTAAGCCAAGTTTTCTGAACCCGGCGCATTCGAAAGGTCAAAAGCCGCATGTTCGAATTCGCGGCTTCTGAACCCATCCGCCAGAAGAGAAAATGGGAAGTGAGGCCCTGTCAGTTGATACTTAACCGAGGCAGGGCAACGTAAGTAGCCGCTTGGATTACGACAGAGAAGGAGGAGAACGCCCGGGGTTATTGCTTGCTAAATGGTCTCTTTTGTGCGACTTAACAGGTGAAACAAATTCAGAGAGGGCCAGATGGAGCGCTCGGAGGGGCCTTGAGATCATCCCTACCGTAAAGTGCGTTCTGGGGCTTACCGTTGCGGACCGCACATGGGAAGCGCTGGCCGCGATCAGGGAGGCATTCCGCTTGCCTGAGGCCGCGTCCACGACTGCGGTTTCAGGGTGCAGGTCGTCAGTGAGGGAAATGACCGGGAACAGAAGGGCCAGGACACAGACCATCGCAACCGCTTCCATCCGCGTGCTGTGCAGTGGATTTCGTCGCGCCACGCTCCAGCGGAATCGCCACAGCCAAACGGTGGCCACGGTGACTGCGAGCCAGATAAGATTAAGAATCGTCTCCATCAGTTTTTGCTGGCGCCATTCAAAGCAATGCTATTATTCGCAGCCTCCACCGGCAAGGGGAATCGCCTTGGATCAAGCGTAGTTTACAACGACGCGCATTCCTTCGGCAATCTTACCCGCCTCGTATTTATATGGCGATTTACACAGCGGCGCTTGTGCCGGGGTGAAAGCGGTGATAGCCTTCGCGCCATGAGCGGGGGTCTTTCCTTAACAACTTCCGGAGGGGAGAAACACAATGGCCTTTTGCAGCAAGTGTGGCACTGAAGTGGCGGCGGGCGCGGCATTCTGCCCAAAATGCGGCGCGGCACAATCCGGAGGCGCAGCAGTGGCGCAACCTGCGCAGAGTGCGCAACCGGGGATGGCTGAAAATGTAGCCGCATTCTTGTGCTATCTGGTTGGCTGGGTCACGGGCATCATTTTCTTCCTGATCGACAAGCGGCCCTTCGTGCGTTTTCACGCGGCGCAATCGATCGTGGTGTTCGGGGGGCTCCACATCCTTAACATCGTCATCGGGATTATCTTTGGTGCAGGGTTCATGATGATGGGTGGATTCGGCGCCTTCGGGTTTGGTTGGGCGCTGTACAGCCTCATCAGCCTGGTTGCGTTCATCCTCTGGATCCTGCTCATGGTGAAGGCGTACCAGCATGAGAAGTTCGAGGTGCCGATCGCGGCGAGCATTGCCAAAAGCTTTTCCGGGAATTAAATAAAATAGTTTCCTCTCGTTGGGGCAGCCAGCCGATTGCAAGCGTCGTCCCCGGCATTGGCTGCCCTCACCTTCAAAGCTACCCCTCATGCGCCGCGAGTCGGATGCCCTCCCGTTTTCTTGTGGGTGAGCGAACTGAGGTCTTGACACGTATTCGCCGTGAGTGTTAGATGACACTCAATCAGTTGCACCATTGATAATCCAAGTCCGCAGGGTTCATTCGGGTGAGCTTTTTGCGGGCTCAATGATCGGAGGGATTACGTCATGCCGTTTGGATTGTTCCGAAGAATTTGCGATGCCGTTCTACAATTTGCTTTCTTGATCCTGTTGATAATCTCCTTTGGCGGCCGCGCGTATGCACAGGTAGTGGGGGCGACGCTTTCGGGCACGGTCAAAGACGCTTCCGGATCGGCGATCCCCATGGCGCAAGTATCGGCCAAGAATGTGGCGACCAGCACCGTTCGCGAACTGGCTGCTGATAGCGCCGGGTTTTATAGCCTGCCAAATCTTTTGCCAGGCGCTTATGAAATTACCTTTTCCGCCCCCGGATTTGAAACCCAGGTATCCGGCGGCGTCACTCTAACCGTGGGAGCCCAGCAGGTGCTGAATGTGACTTTGCGTGTCGGGCAAGTCAGCCAGAAGGTTGTGGTTACCTCGGAAGCTCCCATCGTGGAGCTTGCCTCATCAGCCATCAGCGGCCAGGTCAGCGCGACCACGGTTCGTGAGCTGCCTTTAAACGGCCGTAGCTGGACGGACCTCGCCGCCCTGCAGCCGGGTGTGGATGCAATTCAGACACAGCCTTCCTTTTCGACCGGCGCCGACAGAGGCAATCGCGGTTTCGGGCAGCAGTTGACCATTTCCGGCGCGCGGCCGCAGCAGAATAATTATCGCTTGGATGGCGTGAGTCTCAACGACTACGCCAATGGCGCTCCGGGCAGCGTTCTCGGCGGAAACTTGGGGGTGGACGCCATTCAGGAGTTCTCCGTCCTGACGAGCAATTACTCGGCGGAATACGGCAAAACTTCCGGAGGAGTCGTCAATGCGACGACGCGCTCGGGCACTAATGCCTGGCACGGAAGCGCGTACGAGTTCCTTCGCAATGACGTTCTGGATGCGTCCAATTTTTTTGAAGCGGGGCAACGCTCACCGTTCAAGCGGAATCAATTCGGCGGAGCGCTGGGCGGCCCGATTCGCAAGGACAAGACGTTCTTCTTTGCGGACTACGAGGGGATTCGGCAATCGAAGGGCATTCCGAACGTCGATACGGTTCCCTCGCCGGAGGCCCGCGCCGGGATCCTGCAGTTTTCAGGGAGTACGCCCCCGCCTGGCTGCACCGCGTCGTCAACGCCGGGGCAGTGTACGGTCCCCGTGAGCACTGCGGCAAAGAATTACCTCGCGCTTTACCCCGTTACCCCATCCTGCGGCCAGGACGCCTGCACATTTGTTTTTTCCGGGCAGCAAGTTGTCAACGAAGACTTCGTTACCGCGCGCATGGACCACAAATTTTCCGACAAAGACAGCGTGTTCGGAACATATCTGTTCGACCGCACCCCTTATAGCTCACCAGACAGTTACGATAACGTCGATCTGGGCAGCTTGACGTCAAGACAGATATTGGCCGTGGAAGAAACGCATAACTTTAGCCCGCAGTTCGTGAACGCCGCCCGTTTCGGATATAACCGCGAAGTGGTCAACGACAATCAAAGTCTGAAGGCCTTGAATCCCGCGGCAGCCGACTCCTCACTCGGAGCGTTTCCGGGACGCGATGCGGCCTTTGTGCATATCGGCAATGTTACGGACATGCCCGGTGGGATCGGGGGGCTTCCGACCTACTTCTACAATTGGAATTCCTTCCAGGCCTATGACGACGCCTTCATCACCAAGGGCACGCACGCCTTCAAGTTCGGCGTTGCGGTCGAGCGCATGCTGTTGCAGGCGACGGCGCTTACCGATCCAAATGGAATTTGGAACTTCGCGGATTTGCAATCATTTCTGACCAACACTCCCAAGAAATTCCAGGGCGGAATTGCCAGTTCGCTCACGCCTCGCGATTTTCGCCAGACCTTGTTTGGCGCTTACTTACAGGACGACTGGCGTGCGCGTCCCTCTTTGACAATGAACCTGGGACTCCGATATGAAATGACCACCGTTCCTACCGAAGTCAACGGCAAGCTGGTGAACCTCAGGAATATTACCGACCCCCAGCCAGTCTGCGGAGTTGTAGTTACGGGAAGCTGCTCGGGTGCCGGAAGTTTGTTCTACAACCCCACGCTCCGGAATTTCGAGCCGCGCATCGGATTCGCGTGGGATGCCCTGCACAACGGAAAAATGGCTGTCCGCGGTGGCGCGGGCATATTCGATGTTCTGCCGCTTCCTTACCAGTTCACTCTCATGGAAACCCAGGCCATTCCTTTCTTCCAATACACGGTTATCGGCAGTCCCGCCGCGGGATCATTTCCCGCAGGGATACCGGCGAATCCCCCGGCAAATAGCCTGCGCTCCACCTACATTGAGTCCCATCCCCATCGCAATTACGTCGGCCAGTGGAATCTCAATGTGCAATACCAGCTGAGTCCGGAACTGGCAGTGATGGTCGCCTACGTGGGCTCACGCGGCGTGCACATGCCCTTCCGTGTGGACGAATCTGATTTGGTCATTCCCACGAAAACCTCTGCCGGATATCTCTGGCCTCATGTTGACATCCAGGGCAACGTATTCAGCCCGCAATGTAACGCGACGGATCCCAACGCTCCACCTGACAACCCGTTGCTTTGCGCTCCTCCGAGTACGATCAACCCAAATTTCGGCTCCATTCGCGGAATGTTTTATCAGGGCAGCTCTTATTACAACGCCCTCGAAACACAGGTCTCCAAGCGCATGAGCCATGGTTTTCAGGTGCAGGGCGTCTTCACGTGGGCCAAGAGCATGGACACAAGTTCAGCGACCGTAGCAGGCGACGCCTTCGGGAACTCGATCTCCAGCCTGAACTGGTTCGACGTGAGGCTGTCTCGGGGTCTTTCTGATTTTAACGTGGGGCGCACGCTCGTTCTAAATGGAACGTGGGATGTCCCTTCGCCAAAATCGCTTTCAGGGTTTGCACGCTGGCCGTTGGACGGGTGGGAGTTGGGTGCGATCTTCACTGCCAGCGACGGTGTGCCATTCACGCCGACGTGGGGTACAGGCAGCGACCCCGCGAACACGCTCAGCAGCGACGACTTCGCCTATCCGAACCGGCTGGGAGGCGCGGGTTGCCAAAGTCTTGTCAATCCCGGAAATCCCAATAACTACATCAAGACACAATGCTTCGTGGTCCCGACCGCTCCCGACATGAACTTTTGGACGGCGAATTGCAATCAATTTCCAGCAAGCTTACAGCCCTCCAGCGGGCCTGCGGTCGCCGCCCAATTTCCGCAATGTTTCAACCTCCGAGGGAACTCCGGCCGCAATATTATGATTGGGCCGGGCACGACGGAACTGGATTTTTCAGTCTTTAAGAATAATCATGTCAAGTGGGCCTCGGAAGATTTCAACGTGCAATTTCGCGCGGAGTTTTTCAATATTCTAAACCATGCCAACTTTGGTCCCCCAACAGTGGGCGATGGCAACACGGATATATTCGACGGGACGGGAAGCCCGAACCCGATCGCTGGCCAGCTGGTCAGGACCACCACGACTTCGCGGGAAATTCAATTCGCATTGAAGGTGGTTTGGTAGTCGAAACACGGCGCGCCCAATACTGTGGGAAACGGCTCAAGATTGGGAGAGTAACCGACTGCATTACATCCTTGACATTTTTGCCGGACCCGTCCATCTTTTAGGGCTTTCCATCTGCTTTTGCGTTTGGCAATGGGATGGGGCGAGGGCGGAGAGTGGCGGATCCGGTCAAAGTTCGATTGTGTTTTCACGACCGATGCTTCGACGGCGCGGCGTCGTCGGCGGTTTTCTATCGCTTTTTTCGAGAGCGCGTCCAGCCGGGGGCGCAGTTTCATTTCACGGGGATGACGCACCAGGCGCGGCATCCCTTCTCGGAAGCCCTGTTCGACGGCGACGAAAACGCCATCGTCGATTTCAAATACTCCAGCTCGCCGCGCGTGACCTGGTGGTTTGACCATCACCAGAGCGCGTTCCTCACTCCCGACGATGCCGCGCATTTCCGGCAGGACCGCAGCGGCCACAAGTTCTACAATCCCGACTACAAATCCTGCACCAAGCTGCTGGCCGACGTGGCCAGCGCGCAATTTGGCTTTGACGGGAAGCCGCTGGCCGATCTTATTTACTGGGGAGATATTATCGACGGAGCACAGTATCCTACGCCGGAATCCGCCGTGGCTCTTACGGAGCCGGCCACGCAACTTGCCCTGGTGATTGAGGCCGCGCCGGAACCGGGCCTGGTCGCAAAAATTATTCCGGACCTGTCTGAGCGGACGCTCGCGGAAATGATCCGGCTGCCGGTTGTCGCGAAGCACCTCGGCCCGCTGCTCGAAAAGCATCACCACTCGATCGATTTGTTGCGGCAGCGTATCGAAGTTCGCGGGGGCGTAATCTATTTCGATATCAGCGACCTGGACATCGACGGCTACAACAAATTTATCCCTTACATGCTGTACCCGGCTGCGCGCTACACGGTAAGCGTTTTGGCTTCGCCGACGCGGGCGAAAATTTCGATCGGCTCCAATCCCTGGAATCCCGACGCCGCGGAAGACAATCTGGCGAGCCTGGCGGAACAGTACGGCGGAGGCGGCCATCCGCGCGTCGCGGCGATCTCCCTGGAACCGACCGAAATCGAACGCGCCAAGCAAATCGCCAGGGAAATCGCGGAAAAATTGCGAGATTAGGGACAAATCGCGCGCGCCGCGGCCGGCCTGAATAATGGTCCGGTCATGGTAAAATAAAAAGTTCGTGGACCGGTAGCTCAATGGTAGAGCAGCTGACTCTTAATCAGCGGGTTGTAGGTTCGAGTCCTACCCGGTTCACCACTCCTTTCAATTAGTTATAGCCAATTAAAAGTGCTTGTTCCCCAACCCTAGCGGGAACTGTCGCGGGCGACTGTCGTTTCCCATTCACAACAGGGGTGTACATCGTGTCAGTGCGCGGCTTTCGGGCTGGTTGACGAGCACAAAACTGGGCACCATGGGAGTAGAAGCACCTGGAAATGCCCAGCCCTTTCCACAGTTGCAGATGTGCGGATAATTTTTTTCTTCATTTCGCACAGATTGGGTCAGAGGACATTGGCTTGTTCGCGATAACTGTAAACAGGCAGGAATAGGTCAGGGTTTCGGGATTCCGCAGGTACGCGAGGAAACGGTCGGAAAATTTTTGTGCGGCCTCGTCGCTTCCCAGGGCCGCCTTGATCTGAGACTTGGCAATTTCGAGCTTAGCCTGCCAATTTGCGAACTCCTTCTCATCGATGCTGCCTGCATAAAGATGGTATGGATCCACCTGCACGCGGACATCTGAGAGCGTGGCGCCTAAACAGAGACTGAACAGCTTCCGGCCCACGAAAGGATCGAAACCGGTGCGCGCCAAGGAATTTACGACCCGTTCCGTATCCTTCTGAAGTTCCAAATCCTCTGGGAAGTGCCATACCAGCTGTCCATCGAGATCCTGAATCAAGAGCGTTCCGCCTGGGGTGCAAACGCGCTTCATTTCTCTTATAGCGCCGTGCTTATCAGGCACGTATTCCATGAGGAATCGGCTAAACACAAAATCAAATGAGTTGGCCTCAAATGGAAGCGACTGGACATCGCCGACGAACGCGCGAGCATTCGGCAGCCCGCTAAGGCGTTG
>Ga0210401_10000807_pt1 | contig 38006 bp, 32 predicted proteins | sample IncBWH32MmetaG_FD_150866 | JGI IMG/M metagenome (GOLD analysis project Ga0210401, IMG submission 150866) | Forest soil microbial communities from Barre Woods Harvard Forest LTER site, Petersham, Massachusetts, United States - Inc-BW-H-32-M | ecosystem: Environmental > Terrestrial > Soil >... | reverse complement strand
TCGTCATCATCAATGGAATCGCGGTGCCGTTCGTGAATCAAACCACCCTGCCGGCCGGTTACGGACCTGGAACATCCGACGGCAACTATGTTGTTGGTCCGGTGGACAGCCCGGGGCCGGCGCCCGACGGCGACTTGGTTGCGCCGCAAGATGGACCACTGGGCGGCTTAACCAGCGATGAGGTCAGCGGTATCGTGAACGCAGTTGTTGCGGAGGGCAACCTGACTCGCGCCGTCATCCGCCTGCCGATCGGCTCGCGCGCTCGCTTTGTCATCGCCGTGGCCGACCTCGACGGCCAACTTCTGGCGCTCCATCGGATGCCCGATGCCACCGTCTTCAGCATCGATGTCGCGGTCGCCAAGGCGCGCAATGTTATCTTCTTCAGCGGTGCGAATCGCAGCGCCGGCGATCTCCCGGGAGTTAAGCTGAACACGGCCGTCACCAACCGCACCATCGGCTTCGGCGCGCAGCCTTTCTTCCCATCCGGCATCGACTATTCAACGCCCGGGCCGTTTTTCAGCCTTTACCAGTTCGACGCCTTGAATCCGTGCACGCAAGGCTCCCAGGCGCCGGGCCCTTATCAGAACGGCATCGTGTTTTTTCCGGGCAGTCTTCCGCTTTACAGAAATGGCGTGCTGGTTGGCGGCCTGGGCGTGAGCGGCGATGGAGTAGATCAGGACGACTTCGTCACCTCCGCGGGCGCCGCGGGTTTTGAAGCGCCAGCATCTATTCGCGCTGACCAGATCATCGTACGGGGTGTCCGCCTCCCATACCTGAAATTCCCGCGCAGCCCTCTGGACTGACCGGCCTTGAAGCGCCTCCCCATCGCCGCCCTGATTCTGATTGCTTGGCCGGCCATCGCACTGGGCCTCCTGTTGTATCTCTACGGCGTAGATGTCCCGTTCTGGGATCAATGGTCCGTCGTTGGATTGGCCGAAGCGTTCCGCCTTCACATCCTGACGTTCGGCCAATTGTTCGCGCAGTTCAACGAACACCGGGTTTTCTTCCCGCGCTTGCTGTTGCTTGGAATCGATGCTCTCGCGCACGGCAATGTCAAGTATGAACTGGTAGCGCTGTGGCTACTGGCTGCGGTCGTGCTGTTGAATGTGTATCGGCTGGCGCGATTGACCCTGCAGGGAACCTCGGTTCGACTGCTCACAGGAATGTTTCTCGCGAGTCTGCTGATCTTCAGTCCGATTCAATATCAGAATTGGCTCTGGGGATTTCAGGTCACTCTACTCGTTCCCATCGCCTGTCTAACGACGGCACTTGCGGTCACGTATTCGACCCGGAATTCGTGGGTGGGGTTCTGGGTATCGGCGACGCTAGCCACCGTGGCAAGCTACTCCGTCGCCAATGGCCTGCTTTGTTGGCCGTTGCTCTTTCCCTCGCAGTTGCAACAGTTCAAAACGAAACCCGCCAAACTGCGGGCCGCGTCCCTGTGGATTGTGCTCGCGGCGCTCACTGTGGGTGGGTTCTTTTATCATTACCGGTTTCTCGGCAGCCGTCCGGAAGTTTCAGATCTGCTGGCGCACAGTGAACTGGCGATTATATCGTTCCTCGGTTTCCTGGGAGCGCCGTTGAGCTTCGGGATGGGGATCAACGCAGAGAGGCTGGCTCATTTCATCGGCGCGGCAATGGTACTGCTGGCCGCGCTAGTCTTTCTGAGATTCATCGATTCCCGGCGAAAACCAGGCATGCTCTGGCGCTGCCTGCCGTGGCTGACGATCGGGGCGTATGCGCTTGCCAGCGCGGTGATCGTGACTCTGGGAAGGGCCACTTCCTCCCCGCAACGCTTGCTCGAATCGCGCTACACCTCGTTGTCGGTTTACTTGTTCCTGGCTATGATTTTCCTGTGGCCGATTTTGTTCGCGCCACCGGACGCTCCGCCGCCAGGATGGAAGCGCTGGAGCATCGAGGGCGCGGTGGGCGTGATCCTGCTTCTGCAGTTCTCGACCTCGTTGTATGCCATCGGTCAAATGAAGGAGACGCGCACCGACCGGCTTGAATCGAAAGCCTGCCTCGCATTCTTCAACCTCATCGACGATCCCTGCCAGACGCAGCGCCTGGATTGGGACCCGATGCTCCTCAAGCAACGAGTGCAGTCGCTCGAGCGCCTGGACTTCTTTCATCCGCCGCTGATTCATTCACCCGATCTGAGGCTGTTGGTTGGCTCCGCTGATCCATCCTCGAAACAATATGGTGTTTTCGAATCCCTAACGAATGCCGGCGGCGGCTTCTATAGAGCGTCAGGCTCCGGAACTGCCGATGCGATAGTTCTCAGCTATCTGCGGGCCGACGGCGCTCCCCTCGCGTTTGCAATGGCCGACTGGATGAAAGCAAACCCATCCGGCTGGGAGAAATGGTTCGAGCTACCGCCCGGCGCCGATCGGATCCAAGCCTGGGCCTATGACGCGCTTTCCGGGCGCGCTTTTCTCTTGTTCGGTGAACAGCAGATATCGAGCGCTCCACCGGCCAACCTGCGCTTCGTGCCCAGGGCCCGCGGCTTCGTCGACACCGTCGACTCGGGCGATGTGCTCATGGTGCAGGGCTGGGCTGTCCTGTTAGGCCAACACAAGCCCGCCGACATGACGCTGCTGACTTGCGGCGATAACAACGCGATTGTGGCCGCCGGCCAGCCTTGGCAAATACGTCCAGATGTGGCTAGGGAACTGGGCGATGCCCGATATCTAAAATCCGGTTGGCAGATCCCGGTGCGGCCCGGGAAACTGCCGCCGGGTTGTGAAGTGAAGGCCTGGGCATATGACGCAGCCGCGAATGAGGCGGGGCTACTTCCGGATTTGCGAAAGCTCGCTGCAAAAGTTAAATAGGCTATTTTTCGGGGCTGGCTTCGCCGCCGAACTTGATGGTCGAATCCACCGAGTAGACCTTTACACCGGTGGCTAACGGGCGCAGCATTTGCAACACGATGGCTTGGCCCTGCGTCTTCATCGAGAAATGCGTGTTGCCTTCATGCTCCACCGGGAATTGGCGCGAGGCGAAGGGCGGAATCTGAACGTCGAAGCTAGCCGAACAGATCAACTTAAGGTCGGCCTTGGGGGGCGAGTCGCTTGGCAGCGAATAAAGGTTCCCAGCCGAGTAACAGAGTGATGCCTGGGCCACGAGCTCCGAGGTATTGACCAGCGAGATCAGGTTGCCGTGCATCTCCTCAATATCGCCGGTGAACCACGGGTTGCGAGTCGGATAGGCGACTTCGCGCGGAGTGCTGCGTAGCTGATTGTCTTCCGCGCATTCCGCCCGGCCCGACACGGCTATTACCGGGGAGAACTGGGGCGAGGAAATCCTCTCGCGGATCTTCACCCAGGCGCGGCCGGTTTCCTCCGGAATTTCGAGCCGGTAGTTGGCGCGCCCCCCGGCTTGCAAACGCACCGTCGATTGCCACTGGCCTACCAGTGCAACCAGTCCCCCGCTAGCACGGTGCGGCTGGATGTCCACAGTGACCTCGCGGTCGCCAAGATTTTGGAGCTCCAGGCTGGACCAGCAGGTGGGGCCGTAGTCGAGTGACGGCAGGATGCTTTCCACGACCCGTTCATGCTCAGCACCGGTAACGCCGCCGGCCAGCAAGAGGATAAATGGCAGGATCCGGCCCATCACCTGTTCTCTTCGGCCGAAAAGCGATAAAACTACAATTCAACCGCGCTGGCCGGCCGCCGCGGTATTTCCCAGCAACCCGGCCAGCCACTGCAGGAAATCCTGCACGGACTCTTGCGTCTCGATGTAATACCGCGCGCAAGTTCCGTTGGTTCGTCCGACGCTGATGGTAATACCGTCCGGCAAGGCTCGAAAGGCGTCTTCATCGGTTAAATCGTCACCCATGTACAGGGCCAGCGCGTCACTTCTGCCCAGGGCTTCCCGAATCCAGCGAACCGCCAGTCCCTTGTGCCAGTTCACACGTGGGCGGATTTCGAAAACCTTCAGTCCTTGCGTGACCTGAAACAGACTGCCGACGGGAGCCAGCGCGGATTGGATGGTCCTATGCACTTCGTCCAGGCTGCTTTGCGAAGCTCTACGGAAATGAATGCTCGCCGTGAGCACTTTGCTTTCCACCTCAACGCCCGGAATGTGGCGTAAACGCACTTGCAGATGCCGCGCCAGTTCTTCCAGCCCTTCCACCCTGCTCGCCGCGGTTGGTTCGATGAAATGCAGTCCGGGGCCGACGATTTCGAGTCCATGATTGCCGGCATAAATGATTTCTTCCATCCTGACGCGCTCTCTGAGATCAGGCAGCGCGCGACCGCTTATGATCGCCACCGAAGACCGATCGCCTGCTTCCAGAGTCTTCAACGCCCTCCGGCTTTCGAGCGGCATCGAGGCCACGCCGGGGTCGATGTTGATGGGCGCCAGAGTACCGTCGAAATCCAACGACAGGAAAACGTGGGAGGCAGCACGAACCGACGAGGCAATCTGAGGCAGGTGGTCGAATAATGGTTGCGTCATCATTTCACGCTGGCTGGCTTTTGACTCCTTCCGGTAGCTCGACGCGGATTTCCGACACCGCGGCGATCAAGTTGGCCGCCCAGCGATAAATGTTATGTTGCTTCACCACCCGCCTCATTCTGCGCATGCGCTCCCGTCTTTCCCGTGGATCCATCGCAACCGCCCGATGAATCGCATCCGCAAGTTCCTCGGTGTCGTAGGGATTGACGATCAGCGCGTCCTGCAGTTCGCGGCTCGCGCCGGTGAAGCAGCTCAGAATTAGAGAACCGCCATCGTCATCGCGCGCGGCCACGTATTCCTTAGCCACCAGGTTCATTCCGTCGTGTAGCGAAGTCACCAGGCACAAGTCCGACAGGCGATAGAAAGGCTCGATTTCGGAATGGGTGTGATGCCTTTTCAGGAAAACGATAGGTTTCCAGTGTTTGCTTTGGAACCGCCGGTTGATGCGCTCCGCCTCCCGTTCCACTTCAACATTCAGGTCCTGATAGCGATCGATGTGCGTGCGGCTGGGCGCGCCGATTTGTACAAAGGTAAAGCGCGAATTGTAGGAGGCGTACTTTTCAAGGAAGCGTTCAATGCCGCGGAACCGCTCCGGAATTCCTTTGGTGTAATCCAGGCGATCGACGCCGATCCCTAAATAGTCGGCCTCCACGCCGAGCTGTTTGAGCAGCGCGTCCCGCTCCACCCGGATCGCCTTATGCTCATCGGCCTGTGTCTCCTTGAAATCCACACTGATCGGAAAAGGCCGCACTAGCGTGAAGTGGCCGCCTTTGTTCACGGCGAACCTTTCCCACTCGATGCGCGACTCCAGCGTACTGTCGATCGTCTCGAGAAAGTTGTTGCAGTGCGATTGAATGTGGAAGCCTATCAGATCCGCGCCCAGCAGCCCTTCCAGCAATTCGCGCCGCCAGGGGCAAATGCCGAACGATTCCGGGTTGGGCCAGGGTATATGCCAGAAAATGGCCACCCGCGCGTCGGGCCGCTTCTCTTTGATCAAGCGCGGAAGCATGGCAAAGTGATAATCCTGAACCAGGACGATGGGATTTTCGGCGCCTGCCATTTCCTCCAGCACAACCGCGGCAAACTTCGCGTTCACTTGCTGGTACGCTTCCCAATCCTCGGCGCGGAAGATCGGCCGCGTATGCGCGATGTGGCAGAGCGGCCACAGGCCTTCATTGGCGAAGCCGTAGTAGTATCGTTCCTCCTCTTCCCTGCTCAGCCAGACGCGCCGTAGCATGTACTGGGGCTCGTCGGGCGGCACGCGCAGCCGGTCGTTCGCGTCGACGGTCTCATGATCCGCGTCCCCGGCGCCCTGAGCGATCCAGGTCCCGGCGCATGCGCGCAAGATCGGTTCCATGGCAGTCACCAGGCCGCTTGCCGGAACCCTCACCTCGACCGCGCCATTGCTGTGCACATGTTCATAAGGCTCGCGGTTCGATACCACGAACAGGCGGCTGTCTTCGAGCGTGGCTTGCTGGAAAACGCGCAGCCGCTCGGCGGTCCACAGCGAATCCGCCGCCTCGCGCAGCCGGGCCTCTTCTTCGGCCGACGCTCGCGCGATTCGCAGGCTGGTGGCCAGGCTCGTTACTTCGCGCGTGATCGGCTGGAGCACGTCTTCAACGGGAAGGTCCGGATCGGTTACATGCTCGCCGGTTCGAAGGTCCTTTAACCACTGGGCCATGCGTGCAATGGGCCGCTCCATGCTCCAACGAACGATCAGCAGTGTGATCGCCGAGATCAGCAGCATCTGTACCAGAACATGTTTGAAGGTGCTGCGCCAGATCGCCATATCCTGGGCATGGATGTCGGAGGCGTTGTGAAAAACAGCCAGAGCCCAGAGCTGGCCGTCATGATGCACCGGGACGGCATAAACATGGATCGGCACCTTGCCGGCCTGAAAAAACAGGCTGGAGTTGTGGCCCTCCATCAAGGTTTTGGCCACCGCCGGCAGTTCCGGTCCAAGCCGCGCGGCCAGATTCGGAGTCATCACTACCGGATGAGCCTGCCTATCGTAAATTGCGATACCATCCAATCGCTCCCGGTTGCCGAAGCGCTCTACGATTCTTTGCAGACCGTCCTGAGCGCCTGTCGCCAGAAGCGGCTCAACAGTCTCCTGCAGGCTTTCGGCTAAAAGCTGGGCGCGCCGCTCGAGTTCATTCTTACGCGACCGGTTTTCTGCCTCCACCTGGTACAGCGCGAACGCCACCGAGACGATGGTGACGGCGAGTACTAGCGAGACAATAAGGCGCAAACTCAAACGCATAGGTGTCCTTACGAGTGCAAGAGACGTGCCATGAAGGTAAGTGAAGGTTTCTTAAGGACTAGAAATGTTTCCAGGCTCTGAGCGTGGCATACGTTACACGAAATTTTTACCTCATTCGGCAGCATCGTGACGTAATGGCCACCGATGGTTTACATTCCATTGAAGCTGCTGATAGATTATATCGATAGCGCGACCGAGTTGCTTGTGTGCGCACATCACGTCGCAAGGAGGATAGTATGAAGCAAATCCATCGTCGGAACCTCTTAACAATCGCGCTTGCCATCAATGCCGGCGTCGGTATAGGCGTAGCAGACGAGCCGCAGTCGGTGGGTGGGAGGATCGTGGCAATTGGCATCCCCGGAGTGTCGGCAATCAGTGCCGTCGGCGCGTTTCTCCCGGGTGGCCCGATCCATGACAATCCTGCGTTCGCGGCATTTACACAGCCAGGAAAAGTTCTCGATCCGGCGCGCATTCTGGTTGGCAGTACTTCCAATTTTGGTGCACCAGTGGCAAATGCCGACCAGCTACCGGGTTCGTTCATTTCCATCGACCCCAGTGGCGCAACTCCACTGGTAATTCCCGCGGATTTTGCCATCGCCGGCGGCCAAGCCTCCGCTCTGGGCGGCAGCGTACAGATCTACAGTGCGCAGAGCCCCGCGTTTCTCAACTCGATCAACACCCCGGCAGCCGTGACGGCCGACTACATCGGAGTGACCAATCCCCTGGGGCTTTCGATCAACAATGCATTCGGACGTTTATGGCCCGCTAATGCGCCGTTCGGCCTGGAAGGTATCGGCACGTCGACGATTTTGGATCCGCCCGGGGAACCGCTCGCGGGCGCACCAAACCCTAAGGCTGGCGGCGTTTTTGCCGGTAACCTGACTCCCAGGCTGCCTTCCCAAGTAGTGCCAGGCGGACTCTTCACCGGAGCAGTGGGCACCGCGCTTCTTGGCCGTTCGCCCGATGGAACGACCAAGGCCGTCTTTAGCGTCGTTCTAGCGGATGGAAGCATGGTGCAGGAACACACTCTCAAGGCCGTTGACGGGCTGGCTCCCATCGGAACAATTAGTCCGCTGCTGGGCCGCGAGTGGGATGACAAGGGCGAAGACACGCGTGTCACGCCGCGGCTCGGTGTGCTTCTAAACTATGCGCCCACCAGGATCCTTTATGTCTCCGAGCCGTTCGAGAACTCGATCGCGGTGCTTAATCTTACCGACGACGGAGTTGTCTTCCACGTAGCCTCGGTGAATCGAATCCATTCCGATGCTCTGAACCAGCCAGTGGACCTGACGCCCGTATCAAACGAAACCAGTGATCCGAACTGGGCGGCCAATACCACACTTGATCAAGGCGCCGATTTCTACGTCGCCAATCGCGGCGACAACAGCATCGTCCGCATGCGGCAGGACGGGACGGTTGTGGCGGTCAGACGCGTGCGGCTGACCGACGGCAGTTCACTTGGCAATGCGCGCCTCAACGGCATCGCCATTTCGACCGACGCCAGTACAATCTATGTCACCACCACGGGCCACCTGCCCGGCTACGGGAACCTAGAGGGCGCGGTGCTCGCGCTCTCGGCGTTTTAGCGACAGGCAGTTTTGTTACCATGCCACGCCGGTATATACTTAATCCAACCGCCGGGACTATTATTCGCGAATCGCGTCTACGTCTCTTGAAAGTTCCCGGCAGATTAACTGGAGGTCACGAAATGAGACTCATGGTCCTGGTAGTTCTCGGTGTGCTGGCGGTTTCAGCCAGTGCGCTAGCGCAAACTGCTGCGCCAATTACCGATCCCGCCCTGGCCGCCGCGCCGCCTCAGATGCGCGACGGGGCTACGATCATCAAGTGGAAGGCCGACTACACTTACGAAACAGTGAAAAAGGGCACCAATCGGCTGGTCTGCTACGACCGGTCTGGGGAGCCTGGACGGCAGCCCTTCGCCGTGCAGTGCACCAGCATCGCCAACCTTGACAGGGTGGCTCAGAATCGGAAATTCGAAGCGATTACCGACAAGGCCGCTAAACAGGCAGCGATCGATGCCGCCGAGGCGAATGGAACCCGCGTGAAGCCCGAGTTCGGATCCGTGTTTTACATGATGAACGGTCCCGACATGGAGCACGCTCGAGGGCATATGACGATCGCCGTGCCCGGCGCTACCGCGCAGTCTATGGGACTGCCAGACAATCCTAAGCAAGGTGGCGTTTGGATTATGAATGCGGGCACATCGACCGCCCATATCATGACGCCAGGCCACTAAAAGGCGTCACGTGTGGGGCGGTCCCACTGGACCGCGGCCGACGCCCCGTCGGCCCTCATCAACAGAGCTTATAGCTTGATACATGCCACCATAAGCAGGGCGCTCCTGACCCTGGGGCATTACCCGCCGGTCCCGGTCCGGAGGCGATAATACCTTAAGAGGTGCAATTAAATGCGCTGCTCGAACGTTTTAAGTTTCACGCGGCCGCTATTGATCGCATATTTCCTCAACATTGCCGCAGGTGCACTCGGTATATATGCGCAAACGCTCGCTGGCGCCGGCGCAATCAAACCAAGTCCAGGAATCACCATACCGCCTTTCAAGCCCTTCTCTGTTTGGTCAGTGCCAAACTCCCCTCCTGCATCCCCGAAGAACCTGACGATTGAATCCTTCGGATATAGCCTCGCGCCAGAAGAGCCGGGGTTCCAGTTTTCACCCGCCTATACAGCAGCTTTTTTCAACTTACAAGGACTGGAGTGCCCGGGTTGCGTTATGGGTCCAGTAAATCGCGCGAAGTTCACTCTACCGCCCTTTGGCGCCAAGGCGACCTTGAAGCTTTGGGCTGATCGGGTTGAGCTATTTAGTGGCTTCGGTGCCTTGGAAGCCTGGAAACCCAACGGTACTTTCGAGCCGCGCGGCCACAGTCTATTCTCAACCTCCTACGGTGATGCTTGGTTAGCTCAGGTAGAGGGGGGAGGCCGGATTGCGCTAGACCGGAGTAAGCACGTTTGGGTGGGAGGGACAGGCCGTCACTTATCGAACTTCGGGCCGGGACTTAAAGCGTGGAATACCTTTAGCGGCGGCGCGACAATTGTTTTCGGGCAGCATTAGTAGGTTGTGATCGCGTTTCACAGAATCGTTTGGGCGCTTTTGACACTGCCGATTCTATGCTCTGCCCAGCGGCCGGGCATGGGAGTCATTTCGGGAAGCGTCCTCGAAGCATCCAACAGCGATCCAGTTCGCAAAGCGATCGTCACCTTGACCTGGCAGGGCGCCCCGCGTTCCTGGGCAACCAGCCGCACCGACAGCTCGGGCCAGTTCAAATTCGAAGGCCTTCCGCCGGGCAAATACGATCTGCGCGCTACAAAGCCAGGTGAAGGCACAGCGATCTACGGCGCCAGCAGCGTCAGAGAGCTCGGCGATCTCATCACGCTCGAAGACGGCGAGACGCGCGCGGGCGTGAAACTTCGCTTCTTGCATTCGGCCACGATCTCGGGACGGGTTCTCGATCCTCACGGGGATCCGGCGACGGACGTCACGGTGACGCTGCTCAAGCCCGGCCGCGATCTGGGGGAGCGAGTTCTGGTGCGTTATCGCGGCGCATCAACCAACGACCGGGGCGAGTACCGGCTCGACGACATCGTCCCCTTGCAATATTACCTGCATGCGGAACAGCCGCCTGAACTTGCGGGCACGGAGCCGCTGGCACAACAGTTCCTCGGTGGCGCGCGAGAGTCTAAGAACTCCGCGATTCTCAACATCCACGAGGGCGAGAATCTTCCTGATGTCGATTTCCATCTGACCTCGGAAGCCCCCGTGCAGGTCCACGGACGGGTCATGGGAATGCCCGATACCGTGAATAATGCGGACAGTGTCACCATTTTTCTGTCACCGGCTAATGAATATGTAGAGACCTATACGGGAAGCGAGCAAGCACTGAAGCCGCCTGGCTACGCCTTCAGTTTCGATCTGACCCCTGGCCGGTATCGTATCGACGCTACCGCTCAAATTGAAGGTAAAATCTGGACGGCATCGCAATTCGTCGATACCCGCCAGGCGTCGGACGACGTTCTCCTCACGCTGGCCCCCGTGCGCGACGTCAAAGGCAGGCTTCGCATAGAGGGACTTGGGGGACCATCGGCGGGCAGCTTTGACATTCGTCTCACGCGTCGAGCCATTGGCCCCCGTATCTCCGCGCCAGTTGCTGCCGATGGGATCTTCACGCTCAGGCAGGTTCCACCCGGCGAGTGGATTCTGAATATCAATCCGCTCCCGCCCGGCGCATTCCTCAAAGCGGCGCGGCTCGGCGACCAGGACATTCGTTTTGCGCGGATGGGGATCAGTCCGGGTTCTGAGGAGTCCGTTACCATCGTCATCAGCATGAATACCGCGCAAGTCCACGGCGAGGTGGATGCAGGCAGCGGCGATTCAAAACGTGCGGGCATCCTGCTCGCCCCAACCGGTCAATACAGTACGCTCACGCGCTTCTATTACGACGTAGCCGCCGACGACAGCGGCAAATTCGAACTGAAAGACCTCGCGCCCGGCAAGTACAAAATCTTCGCGCTGGAGAAACTGTCGCCGGCCGAGTTCAAGACTCCCGAAGCGGCGAGCCAGCTTGATCCGCTCGGCGAAGAAATCGAGCTGGCCGAGGGCGCAAAGCTCGAAGTGCATCCGAAACTAATCCCTGTCGAGCGGGCGCGCGAGGCGCTGCCATGAAGGCTTCCCCTCTAGTCCTCTTGGCGTCTCTTCTCCTGGTTGAGGCGGCCGCCCAAGACCGAAAAGGCAGCATTACCGGAATTGTGGTGGATTCGGTATCTCACCAGCCTCTGCGGAAGGTCATGGTTAGCCTCGTATTGGGGTCCCAGCCGCTGGAAACCCAGGCCAGCACCGATGACGCCGGCAAATTCGCATTCCACGACCTCAAACCTGGCGAGTATAGCCTCTCGGTGGAACGGCCCGACTATCCTACGGGGGAAACGATGACCGTCAGCCCCTCCGAAGGTCCCGACCCGGTAAGAGTCGAACTGATTCCGGGAGCCGTGGTCTCGGGACGAATCCTGGACGAAGACGGCGACCCTCTGAACGGATGCTGGGCACAGGCGCGCCGCGTAGAACATCCCGAACAAATCGTGTCTTCGCAGATCGATCGCACTGCCGCCGAACCGAGCGCTTACCGCCTGTTCGGTCTCCGGCCCGGGAAATACATTCTGGCGGTGCAATGCGTTGTTCCCGCCTTCCAGCCCAGACCGTTCTCGGCTGGCCCCGATCCGCCGCCATCCCTGGCTTATCCGCTGCAGTTTTATCCGGCCGCGCCGGATGCCGCTTCCGCTCAACCGATCGACCTTGCCGCTGGAGCTGAAAGGTCGGGGGTTGATTTTCGGATGCGGACCGCCTATGTGACCCAAGTCCGGGCAGTGATCGCGCCGTCGAGCGCCGGCTGGCGTGGCAGGAACCTCCTGGTCCGGCTGATGCATGCGGGCGATGAATTGGACGGAATGTCACCCGACTCTTCCGGAAACGACTTCCGGTTTCCGCAGGTATTTCCAGGCTCGTACGTGCTGCTGGCAACCACCCCCGGCCCGGAAAACCGCATTGCCGGTATTCAGCGCGTTGAGGTGAAAGACCAGCCCGTCAATGCCGTGATCGAGTTGAAGCATGCCATCGATATCGACGGAACCGTCGAAATTGAAAGCGGTGCGAACGGCGCCAACATCCAGCTCTCGCGGATCCATATTTCGCTGCTACCGGATTACGCTGAGGTTGTTGGCCCATTCCTCTCGGTCGCGGAAGCGTCTGTGCAGCCAATTGGCAGCTTCACGCTCAACTCCGTGACTCCGGCGCAATGGCGTCTCTACGTGAATGGCGCCTCCGTTTTCATAAAAACGGTTCGGCTGGGGACCAAAGAATCGAGTGGAAGTACGCTTGATCTTTCTTCCGGCTCGTCAGACACGCTCAAAATCATACTCAGCGCAAACACCGCAACCCTTCGCGGAACGGCCCCGCCGGGGACGACAGTCGCGTACCGCAATCTCGACGACAAGCTTCTATCGGGGCAGTCTCGAGTGGTGGATCAGAGTGGGCAGTTCCGAATTGAGGGCCTGGCGCCGGGAAGATATCGCGTGGCAGCAGGCGAATCGTTTGACACCATTCCTGTAGACAGCGGCCGCGAAATCACGGTTCAGGAAGGCCAGACGGCCACGGTGGATCTGCATAACTGACTGACTTTGCCACGCGGATCTCTCGCACACGGGATACTGGAGCCATGAAGCGAAACATGTTGATTCTCGCCGTCCTGGCTTCGATCTTGCCCGCTCAGGATAAGAAAAAGGAAGTACGTCAGGTTATGGCCATCGGCTGCGTGCGGCAGGGCGTCGAAGGCGGTTGTCTGCTGCTGAAAACCCTCGATGGAGAGACCACCTACAACATTTTTGCCGACCCCAAGCCAGACGTGGGCATCGTGATCAGCATCGAAGGCACCGACTTTCGAGGCGTAACGGCCTGCATGGAGGGCATTCCAATCACAGTCACGAAATGGGAAGCAACCGGCGAGACTTGCAAAGAGTAGGATCCTCGCGCCGGCAGCCTTGCGCTCCGCGCGTTCGAGGACTATCATCGGGTCGGTGAAAGGAGACCTGCATGGCCAATAATTTCTTGCTCCAGGTGGCGTACTCGCCGGAAGCTTGGGCTGGTTTGATCGCGCATCCTCATGACCGCTTGGATGCGGTCCGTCCGGTTGTTGAAAAGCTCGGCGGGAAGATTATCCAAGGCTGGTTCGCCTTTGGCGATTATGATCTGATTGCCATCGTCGAGATGCCTAGCAATGTCGAAGCGGCCGCATTCTCGCTCGCCGCATCGGCAGGCGGCGCTGTTCGATCGATCAAAACGACTCCATTGATGAGCATGGCCGAGGGAGTTGAAGCGATGAAGAAGGCCGCCAAGTCGGGTTACAAGGCTCCTGGGAAAGCGGCGCACGCCTGAGCGCGTACTAGCCAGCAGCAATCTTAGCTGCGCGAGCCGCCCGGCGCTCGGCGGATGTCAGACTCAACTGATAACACCAGTAGACACTGGCGCCGGCCACAAGAGTCGCTGCGCTTATCGAAATCTGTGTTTTGGTGCTGCCCATGAGCAGCCAAATCGAAAGCGCCACCGCCGCCACCGGAATGATCGCGCCGCCTGGAACTCGAAAACCGCGCTCCGCATCCGGCATCTTCCGACGCAGCACCAGCAAGGCGACGCAAGTAGCGATGTAGTACAGGAGTCTCGCGATCGCGCTGATGGCGGCCAGCTGCGCGAAACCGCTGTACATGGCGCTCACCCAGCCGAGCGCCGCCGCCGCCACGATCGAAATATAGGGCGTCCGGTAGCGCGGATGAACTTCGGCAAAAATCTGCGGCAGCTGCCGTCCTTCCGCCATCGCAAAGAGGATACGCGGCGTGACCAGCATCAGGGCGCTATTGGTGCCGGTGGTCGACAAAACCGCACCCACTGTCAGCAACACGCCTCCTAACGGGCCCAGAAAGCGGCGCGCCGCCGAGGCCAGTGGTGTCGCCGAATTCGCCAGATCGGGCAACGTGCTCTGCGCCACGAACTGGATCAGAACATAGAACACGGTGACCACGCCGATGGCCGATAGCAAAGCGATCGGAAGATTCCGTTTGGGCCTCTCGATCTCCTCGCCCGGCACCACGGCGAACTCAAATCCGCCAAACGCGAATATCAACAAGAAACTTGCTTGTTGCAGCGCCGCCGGCTGGGGGAGAGACCACGCCGGCGGACGGTTCGGATCCAGGAGGAACAATCCGGCGACGATGAACACCAGTAACGCCGCGAGCTTGGAGACAGTCAGGACGTTGTTCACCCAGGTGCCTTGTTTTACTCCGCGGAAATTAGCGATGGTCAGGATCGCGAGCGACGCCGTGATTACGATCACCCGTCCGGCTCCGCTTGCGGCGGCAGGCCAGAAGAATCCCAGATACGCCGCGAAAGCGTTACTGATGGCCGCTATGGAAGTGAGGCGGGCCAGCAAAAGCATCCAGCCAATCTCAAAACCCACCAGATTCCCGAAAGCCGCTCGGGCGTATAGGTAAGGGCCGCCGGACCGATCGAACAGTGTCGCCACTTCAGCGAAGCACAACACGATCAAACACATCGCCAAGGCCGCGATTACATAAGCCGCCAGACCCGCTGGGCCAAGAAATTTTGCCACCTGCGCCGGCAGCACGAAGATCCCCGAGCCAACTGTGCCGTTCACGGCGATGGCAGTAAGACTGAACAATCCAACCGCGCGAATCAGATGTGGGCGGGGAAGCAAGGACGATTCTATCCCACACACCTACCTGGGGTGCTAAGTGGTCCGCCTTAGGTCTGCTCGTAGGTGACCGATTTCGCTTATCGGAAATAGGATATCTGCCATCTGGGGTGGGAGCCCGCCACAGCCGTAAAGATTAGTGGGCAGTCAGGTTTTCAATGCGATGTCGCTATTGTAATAAACGGTTGAACCTCTTCAAGTCGCTGGGCGGATCCTCGTTCTGTTCGCAGGAGCACCAGAAACTTTACGAAGAGGCGGAAGCAAATAAGGGCCTCGAGCGGCTGCTCCAATTCGTAGAAAAAGATCCCAAATCCGGCCCGGCCAAGCCCGTCGCGGCGCCCGTTGCGAAGGCTCCAGAGGCCGCGACGGTGCAGAAGGCAGCGCCGACTCCCCCGCCTGCACCGATCCCACAGACCGTCGCCGCCAAAACTCCGGAGGAGCCGGTAGACCCTCCATTCGCAGGATTCCTTCTTGAGCCGATCGCTCCGGCAGTAACTAACTGTGCGAGCCTGAACCCCAATTTTGAAGTTCTGGAAGCGAGTTTTCCAGCAGAACCCGCCACGTTGCCTACCTTGAGATTCGAGGTCGCCGCCACAGATCTGGAGGAGCTGCCGGATGGAGCCCTTCAGAAGCTGGGCGATGAGCCCCCGCCTCCGCTCGCGTCCTGGTTGGACCCATCGTGGTTGAATCCTGAGTGCCGGGCCATGGACGCGCCAGCGGTAACGGTCGAAGTGCCGAGCGTCGGCTCAGTTCGTCCTCGTGCGATCGCCGTCGCGCTGCCCTCGCCTGAGAACCTCCAGCTCAGTCCTGTCGCCCCGTCTTTTGTCTCCTCGGGTAACGCTTCCGGTCTCCAGTCCGCGATTCAAACCGTGCTCGACACACGGGACTTTCGAAATTTAGCCCGGATGACGCCGCTTCAACGGGAGGTGCGAACCTCCAGCGAAACGGCTCAGCGGCCGGCCGCGAAAACCGATGTGCCGGTCTTTTCCACCCCGGATGCCTTGGAATTAAGCGCCATGCCGGACGCCAAAACAGGCAACGGCCTCAGCATCGGCATGAACGGCGCTATGACTCGGACTGGTGTTGGCAGGAATGTCTCAACGCCGAAGGCGCTCCCTCCGCAGTTGTGCTTCAAACTAGGCTCGATCGAAGTGCAGGGAACAATTCTGGCGAAAGTCCAAGACACGCCGGATTCGGGCCTGCCTGGCCTCCTTTCCAACCGAATTGAGTCAAAGGTATCCCATGCACCAGCGCAGTATCCTGCTGGGGCCGCGGGTTTGCAACCTTGCTCCTTTACGACGTTGAAGGTCGACCAAGCTGACAGTGCCGGCGCAATCGACATGCATAGTGCCATGACACGCACCGGCGTGGGCAGGGCGGTCCGCCAACCCCAAGCGCAAGGTTCCCGATCAGTAAGCGCGCTCAGCTCAATCCAGACTCTGAATCGAATAGCGGCCGGCATCCAAAACACGCCCGAATCGCCGGATTACCCGATTTCCCCGGCGATGCTGGCACAGCGGGAATGTGTCCAGCCCGTGGAGCCGGTACGGTCCGAGTCCCCCGCCGGAATAGGGTTCGTGGCCGTCCCGATGAATCTGCCAGTTCCCGAGAGCGATACGCCGCTGGCTGTCGGAATTACAGAGGCCAAGAAGCCGGATGTTTCCAGCCCTCTCTTCATACCCGATATGCCCGCGTCCCGGCGCTGTTTCACGATCGGCATGAGCCGCGCGGCGCGGAAAGTTCTGGTTCAAGTCCAAGCCACGGATCGCTCGCGGGATTGCGCAATTTCTCCAGCCCGGCAAGCTCTCGGAGACTGCCTGCTCCCTACCATTCTCTGGTCCGCCGAAACGTGGCTCAGATCCGCGATCGCTTCAGCTGATTGGTTCCAGGAAAGCGATTGCCCGGTGCAAGCCTTCCCGTCAGGCGCGCCTGCCCCGCGCCTGTTTTCTGTCCGATTCGATCCCGAGTCTCTTTCCATAGACATGCTTGCGTTGGGATTCGACCGTATTGCCCGCATCCTGGCGCTCGAAGCTTGCGAATGGAAAACCGGACTGGCGGCAAAAGAACAGGAGGCTCTGAGGTTGGCGCGCTCTCAGCCATCGCGGACCAGCCCCCTGTCGCTGGTTACCAAGCCCCAGCCGCTCGTCACGCGACTTGCTGTTCCATACATCCGCAGCCTCAACCAGTTCACATCCAACGCCAATTTGGTCGGCAGAGGCGTCGCACCGTCTGCTGGAGCATCCGCTTCCGCCGACGAGCATCAGCCGACCATATCGTTCCCAAAGTTCACTGCCCCGAGCCTCACTTTTGCGATCCGGCTATTCTCTGCAGCGGCGTTGAAATCACCGCCAGTCGAGCCGGCCGAACACCGGAATACAGAAACCGGATCGCGTCTCCTTCCTTCGGCTCTGAGGGTCCAGCCCGCCTCCATGCTGGTCTTGCCGGGTTTGTCCATTCCCGCTCGGGGTATCCGCTGGCGGCCGAGTAGCAGATGGGCTACAGTCGCTTCCGCGAGCCTGCCGAAGCAGGGTGATTTCCAGATGTCCTCGAGCGCCGAGACCGACCTCGCATCGCTGCGCTCTTTAGCCGGCGAGCTGCGGGTTGATTCCACCGTAACTCAGCAGTTTGCGACTCTGCGGCTGAGTCCGAAGCCACCAGCTATCTCATTGGATTTAGGTGCTCAAACTTCAGCTCCGGGAGTTCTAGCGGCGAACGCCTTGCCCCGGCGCGGAGGGCCCAAGCTACCCGTTGTCACCGCGCAGCTCGATGACCTGATCGCCGCCGGCCGCTAGGGTTTGTCAAAAAGCATGGACCAACTATGAAGAGAATGCCTTAGGGGGCCGATTAATTGACTTAGTACCTCGGCCGGAGCAAAATTCACTGGCCGGGAATTTGAGGTGCATCAATGTTCAAGAAAACTAAGACCGGGGACGGCGCCGTGGCCGAAGTCGAGATTCACCCGGAAGCACTGGTCGCCACGGAGGCGGCTGGCTCTTCCTTGCGCCGCCTGGCGCGGGCGGTCTCCTTGCATATGAAGGGTGAACGGGAAGAGGCTCTTAAGGTGCTCGAGGGGGCTGAAGCCGACGCCGATGCCAACGAATTGGCGGAAATCACCGCCGCTCGCGGACATATCCAGTTGGAGCTCAACCGTCATGAGGACGCAGCCGCCAGTTATTCGCGGCTGGCCAAGATCCGGCCGGATAGCGCGGAAATCCGGTTCAACCTGGGTCTCTGTTTACAGAATCTGGGGCGCTATACCGAGGCTGTGGACAGCTTCCGGGCGGCACTGCCCTTGGGCGGGAAGCAGCTCGAGACGCAGTTGGCCATCGGAGCCTGTTTGCTGCATCTCAACAAACAACAAGAGGCGCGCGAGGCGTTTGACGCCGCCCTCGCCCAAGCTCCTGAGTCGGAGCCCGCGTTGTTCGGCAAGGCCGTCGCGCTGCAGATGGGCTGGGAATTTGACGAGGCCGCGCTGCTCTACGAGCGAATCCTGCAACTCAATCCTAAAGCCGAAGACTCGCTGGTGAACATGATCAGCCTCTCCATGCAGCGCAAGGACTACAAGATGGTCCGAAGCTACGCGGTACGGCTGCTGTCGCTTCGGCCGGATGCCGCGGCCGCGCTGGAAGGACTCGCCTCGGCAGCCTTCGCGCACGACGATTTCGAAGAGGCCGCCAAACATACGCTGCGGCTCACCGAGCTGGCGCCTACTGTATACGACAATTGGTTCAACCTGGGCGTCGCCTATCAAAAATTGGGACGCCTCCAGGACGCCATCCAGGCCTATCAGCGGGCGCGTGAAATACGGGATGACGCGATCTACGCGCACATCAATCTGGGCGTAGTCTACCAGGAACTGGGAGAACTGAAGCCGGCTCGCGGCGCGTTCGAGCGAGCGGCCCAAATTGCGCCCGACCGTGATGACCTCAAATTCCAGGTGGCCTGGATTGCGGAGCGTCAGGATTCTACCAGTGAGGCTGAAACCTTGTACGCAAAGCTGGTGGAGAAAAATCCGAGTTTGGAAAACGCCTGGTTCCGTCTGGGCTATCTGCGTCTTCGGCGCGACGATGCCAGCGGAAGCGTCGCGGCCTTCGAGGCTTGCCTCGCCAAGCAGCCCGATTGGCCTGAAGCCGAGGTAAACCTGAGCATCGGCTACTCTAAAGCCGGCCAGTTTGACCGCGCGCAGACTACTCTGGAAAAATTACTTTCACGGCATCCCGAGTCGGTAGAAGCCTTGAAAGGCCTGGCAGCAACCGCCCTCAAGCGCGACGATCATTCAAAGGCACTGGTCTATCACCAGCGCCTGATCGAGGCCGGTCAAACGACACCCGAAATTCTGTATAACTGCGGGCTTCTTGCACAGCAGCTCAACAAGCTGGAAGATGCCGCGCGTTTCTACCGTTCAGCGATCGAGATCCAGCCGCAATTCCCGGAAGCCATGTTGAATCTTGGCCATGCCCTGGAAGCGCTCGGGCAAAAGGAAGAGGCGCGCACCTTCTGGACTCGAGCCTTGGAATCGAAGCCCGACCTGGCACGCGGCTATTTCCATCCCGCCAAGTAAAGTAGAGCCTTAGCTAGCTGCAAATCTCTCGCAGGTCGGGAGACCTGCGCCAAGTTAAGCCACCGGCTGCGCGACTTCCGGCTTCAGCGCCACGTCTATCCTGTGAATAAAGTCCTGCAGCGCTTCGCCCGCGTGACGCTCGATGACGGCGACGGCCGCCTGCGCTTCCACCTTCCAAACAATGCCGTCCACCACCGCCGAATACTTGCTCGATAGCCAGTCGGCGATCTTCACGGACCGCGCCATGGCCTCCGCGCCCGCACATTCAAAAATAACCGCCAGTTGGTCCTGGCTCCAGCGGTAAACCACGTCCCGCGGCCGCACCAGCGTAATGAGACGGTCTCCCAGCGCCTTGAGGATTTGATCGGCGCCAGAACGGCCGAACTGTGGCGGAACACTCCGCGCTTCGGTCCACTCAAAGAGCAAAACGCAGAAAGGCTTGTCTCGCTTCAAGTAAGCCAGCAACTGCCGCTCCGCCTCGCCGCGATTGAGAAGCCCAGTGAGAGAATCGATGATGTTAGTTGGACTAGCACTTCCCAGCCATTCGGCTAACGCTTCGGCGCGGCCTTGCAGTTCGGTCAGGACCGGAGGCTGTTCCTTTTTTCTGCGTTGCACATACGAGCGAAGCCCGGTGGCGTAACGCTTGAGCGCGATGCGCACTTGCGTTGCATCGTCAACTTCGGCTGAGATTTCCATCTGCTCGGCCAACTCTTCCATCATGGCGGCATGCAATTCGTCGGTGTGACCGTCGCTGTCGGTCGCTTTACCGGCCACGGCCAGAATTTCGTGCGCGAGTTCCACTCCCGAATTTATCCAGGCACTGGCGGCTTGGCCGTATTCGGCAACGTCAGCCTCCACGGCTTCCCGGCTCGCGGCCAGCGCTTGCGGCGTGGCGTCGAAACCCAGCCGGCGTGGCAACCGGAGCAGCCGATGATTGTAGACCAATCCGACCCGCGGGCAAACCTCAGCCATGCATTTCGCGATCGCCAGGATGGCGCTCTGATAGCACGTGAGCGCCGATTGTTGCTCCCCTTGGTCAGCGGCCTGATCGGACAAGTCGATAGGTGTCATTACCTATCTTCAATATCGACAACCACAGGCCATTAAAGGCTAGGGTGCAAACCTTAGCCGTGCGCTCACGCCGGGTGTAGCAGAAGCGGGCGGCGGCGAGACCGCTAATCCCGCCGCCTCCTTCAACTTAACGATGGTGGACCGGAGCGCTCCGCAATGCTTCCGCGTTGATCTTTGTCTCAGCCAACTGGGTAAGCTTCTTATCCGCCTTTTTCTCTTCTTCGAGCGTCTGCTCCAGAAGCGTAACCGCCGCAGTCAACCCTAAGGTCTGCGCGAAGTTCCGGGCCGATCCATAGGCAGCCATCTCATAGTGCTCCACGCGATTGGCGGCCGCAATGATGCCCGCGTCTCGCACCGGCGACTGATCGGTATTGCTGATCATCTCTTCGCCTTCTTCGATCAATCCTTTGATGGCCTCGCAGGTTTCAGCTTTGGGTTGCTTACCCAGGGCCGAAAAAACCTTTTCCAGCCTTTCGACATGGCCTTGCGTCTCCTTCAGATGCGATTCGAAAGCCTGCCGCAGTTCCGGAGAAGTCGACGCCCTCGCCATCTTCGGCAAAGCCTTCGTCAGCCGTTTCTCGCAGTCATACAGGTCTTCGATCTCTGCCAGAAAAAGGTCTTCCATACTTTCAATTTTCATAAATGATGCTCCTTGTTTCGAGGAATAGATGGGAGCTGCACGGCTCCCGTTGTTAGACCGAGCCGGGACCAATGTGTTTTTTATTTTTTGGCGTCAATAAGTTCCTAACGCCTTTGAGATCGTCGACCAATTTACGATACTCTTCGTGACGTCCCTCCGCGTCGGGCGCTCGAAGTACCGCTGAGGGATGGATTGTAGCCGTTACATGCGGCGCCAAGTGGTGTTCGACAAACTTGCCCCGTTCTTTGGTTAACCGATATTTTGGCCCGAGTAGAGCGTGCGCGGCCGTCGCTCCCAGGCACACAATCACTTCCGGCTTAAGGAGCGACATCTCCGCTTCGAGCCACGGCTTGCAAGCTTTGATCTCCGACATCCTCGGCTTCTTGTGCAAGCGACGTTTCCCGCGCTCCTCAAATTTGAAGTGTTTCACGGCGTTAGTCACATAAACATTCGACCGATCGATGCCGGCTTCCTCCAGCGCTTTGTTCAGCAGCTTACCCGCGGGCCCCACGAACGGATGTCCTTGCCGGTCCTCTTCGTCGCCTGGCTGTTCGCCCACCAAGGCGATCCGCGCCGACCTGGGTCCTTCGCCAAATACAGCCTGCGTGGCGTAACGGTAAAGTTCACATCCGCGGCAGCGCTGAACCTCTTCCCGAAGGGCGCGTAGCGTGGGGTGTTCGGGTATCAACTCGCTTGCGGCCGTCGCCTTTTCCGCCATCAGACATTTGACGCAATTGGCCGGCCGAATCTATCGCGGCTGCCGGCTGAAACCTATACCGCCGAGGCCAGTCTAGACGTTATGACCAGAACCGCTTCCGATGTTCTCATCGAGATTGTGCACGCCTGGGGCGTGGACGTGGTGTTCGGACTTCCCGGCGACGGTATCAACGGCATCATGGAAGCTCTCCGCAAGCGGCAGGATAAAGTGAGATTCGTTCAAGTGCGGCACGAAGAATCGGCCGCATTCATGGCCTGCGGTTATGCAAAACATACCGGCCGTCTGGGCTGCTGCCTGGCCACCTCCGGTCCGGGCGGCATTCACCTGTTGAATGGCCTGTACGACGCGAAACTGGACGGGCAGCCGGTGCTGGCCATCACCGGAATGCAGTTCCACGATCTGTCCGACACGCGCAGCCAACAGGACGTGGAACTCGACAAGCTCTTCATGGATGTGTGCGTCTATAATGCTCGCTGCATGGGCCCTGAGCACGTGGAGAATATCGCCGAGTTGGCTTGCCGCGCCGCGCTCGCCTACCGGGGCGTCTCGCATCTGTGTATTCCGGTGGATTTCCAGGAGCGCGAGGTAAAACCTAAAAGCAACGGCCGTAGCGAACGCAATGTTGCCAACCATGCTTCAAATGCTCAAGCCGATAGCGCGCGGCTTCCGTGCGAGGATGATCTTCGGCGCGCGGCGGAGACCCTGAACTCCGGTAAACGCGTCGTCATACTCGCCGGCCGGGGTGCTTTGCACGCTACCGACGAACTGGAACAGACTGCCGAGAGGCTGGCCGCGCCCATCGTCAAGGCACTGCTTGGCAAAGCAGCTGTACCGGACGATAGCCCGTACACTACCGGCTCCATCGGTCTGCTCGGCACCTTGCCATCACAGGAAGCGATGGAGGACTGCGACACCATCCTCATCGTTGGCAGCTCTTTTCCTTACATCGAATTCATGCCGCGGCCCGGACAGGCCCGGGGCGTACAAATAGAACTCGATCCGGCGCGCATTGGGCTTCGATATCCCATTGAAGTCGGCTTGGTCGGAGACAGCCGCCGCTCGCTCCAGGCCTTGTTGCCGTTCTTGAAAACGAAGAGCAAGAAGAGTTTTCTGTCGCACGCTCAGTCCGGCATGAAGGACTGGAAAAAGCTGATGGAGAAGCAGGCCACCGCGAACACCAGCCCGATGAAGCCACAAGTGGTGGCCGGCGAGTTAGGCCAGCGCCTGCCAACCAATGCCATTGTTAATTGCGACAGCGGAACCATCGCCACCTGGTGGGCTCGCCACATCCCCGCCAAGCGAGGCCAGATGCATACCGTCTCCGGCAATCTCGCGAGCATGGCTTGCGGCTTGCCTTACACCATCGCGGCGCAGATCGCCTATCCCAATCGACTGTGCGTCGCGTTCGTCGGTGATGGAGGATTTACGATGCTAATGGGCGACTTCGTGACAGCGGTCCGGTACAAGCTGCCCATCAAAGTAGTCGTCATGAAGAACAATACGCTCGGGCAGATCAAATGGGAACAGATGGTATTTCTTGGCAACCCTGAGTTTGGATGCGATTTGACTCCTATCGACTTTGCCGGGTTCGCTCGCGCTTGTGGCGCCAAGGGCTACACCATCGAGAAAGCGGCGGAATGCGGCGACATTCTCGACGAAGCTTTGAAAACCGAGGGCCCGGTGGTCATCGAAGCGGTTGTGGATCCCAACGAGCCTCCCATGCCGCCCAAGATTACCGCGCGTCAAGCGGCACACTTTGCCGAATCCCTCGCCAAGGGCACGCCCGACCGCAAGAAGATCATCGATGACATATTGGAAGATAAGATTCGGGAGCTGGTATAAAATCGAGCGATGAAATCGAAACTGCTGGAGCCCTACGGGCCGAAAAGTTTCGCCCTGGTTTTCGACACTGGCGACGAAGCGATGTCTGGGCTGCTCGCTTTTGCGAAAGAGCATAGTCTGGTGGGTGCGCATTTCACGGGCATCGGGGCTTTTTCGCGAGTCGTACTTGGCTACTACGATTGGGAAAAGAAGGATTACCTCAAGATACCGGCGGATGAGCAGGTGGAAGTGGTTTCACTGATCGGCGATGTCGCCCTGGAAAAGGACCAGCCGAAAATCCATGCCCATGTGGTAGTTGGAAAGCGGAATGGAATCACTGCCGGCGGTCACTTGTTGGAGGGATTCGTCCGGCCGACACTGGAGATCGTGTTGACTGAATCGCCGGCCCACCTTAGAAGGGAATTCGATACCGCCAGCGGCTTGGCGCTTATCCGGCTTTAGTAGGTTTCCGGCCTGCCAAACAAAAAAGCGGCCCCCGGGACCTTCGCCCTGGGAGCCGCCGGTTTTTAACTATTTCATCTGTGGCTGCTGTTGCTGTGATTGCCTGGACTGATTGTACCGATCAGGATTCTGATCGAACTTGTTCTTGCAGTCCTGGCTGCAGAAGGCATAGCGCTCACCGTTATGCGTGCTGGTTGCCGTAGCTTTCTTCTCGTCTACCTGCATACCGCAAACTGGGTCTTTCTTCATAGTGAATGACTCCCTTCCTATAATCGGCCGCATCAAGCGCGGCCCGAGAGTTAGACCCTGCCGGTTGGCGATCAGTTACCGCAAGTAGCGGTGACACTACCGGTTTCGAGCAGAGTTTTTCGAAGGATAGTGATTCAATTCGGCGAACAATTGATCGGCTCCAGGAGGCGGATTCAACCGGCCGTGCAGGATTTCCTGCGGCGTTACGTCATGGCCGTACATGGCCCGATTGTCATCTTTGTCAGGCCGCATCGTAGCGCCATCGAGCGCGATGCCGGCAAATACTCCGCGCGAACGTGACCAAGCCAAAATCTCGGCATGCATCATCGCGTCGGTCTCGGCTTGCGCTGAACGTCCCACCGGACCCGCCATCACGCTGGCATCGCCGCCCACCGTGAACTTGTCCGACATCAGTCTATTCATTCCGCGCTCATTCATGACGAGGAAAACCACGTCGGTTTCACCGGCGCCAATTTGAAAGCCGATGCTTCCGCCTTCAATCCGGACCATTTCCGGCCCGCTCCATCCGCCGTTGACACGGCAGGTAACGACACCCTTGCCGTATTTGGCGCCCACAATGAAGCCGGCGCGCTTCAGATTGGGGATGATACCCACGCATTGCGCCTTTTCCAACAGGTCCTCTGGAATTCCCCTGTCCCTGGCGCCCATGATTTCGCTCAATACGGCGGCCGATTCGCGGATGTGCTTTTCAGGACTGTTGTCCGCCGCACCGCACCACATGGCCGTCGATAACATTAACATCAAACTCGCACCATACTTCATGTTTTTGCTCCTTTTGAAGACGTTACAATCTAGCCGCTAGTATCCCAACGCAACTTCTAACGCAGTTTTGGTTCCAACTGCCAGTGCATGCCATCCTTGCTTTGGAATCGAATGAGCAGCCATGAGTTAACGGCCCGCTAAAAAATGTTTAATGGTCAGGCTCTGAAGCCGAGATCGGCAGGTTTTTCGTGGTCGGCAATACTTTCGCGTTCAATTCCTGGCCGGAAAATCGATGGCGAACATCCGGCCAGAACTCCTGAAACGCGTTGCTGCTCCGGCCAACAAAGCCCAGCAGAGTGCGAAAAGCTGCGTTGCCCACGGAAGCCTCGCTATCCGGCCGCCAGGTGTTCGAAATAAAGTTACTGCCTGTCGATTCGTCGCCAGGAAAGTCGCCTTGATGACGTGGGCCAGGCGGCCCCTGAACGGCTCCGATTGAGATCGCCCGTAGCGTGGATGCTCGCCCCAGATCGCGTCGATACTGGCCTCCATCGCGTTTGCTGACCGAGACGCCAGTTAGCCGCATCCCATAGCGCTTCCCAAATCCTTGCCAATGGGTGCCGTAATCGGAAGGCTTGCCGACCAATGTTCCCCATCGGGAGCTAATCAGGCCGCCCATGGCGCTCTCCGGGCCAAAATGTGTTTTGCGCAAACCGGTCAGCTCGTTGTTGGGCGGTAATGGGCTGATCGCTGCTGGAAAGGAGCAGGGTGGCTTTTGATCTTGGGGCGGCATGAGGGATTCGAACCCTCGACTTCCGGAACCACAATCCGGCGCTCTACCAAACTGAGCTAATGCCGCCGTGTTTACATCCAGTTTAGCATTCGAGTTGCAAAACGCGAGCTGCAAAACGAGCCGCTTCAGCCCAGCCCGGCTTTCTTCCACAGTTGGTCTACTCGCTGCTTCACGTCCGCCGACATACGAATCACATCCGGCCAGGGGCGATTGAAACCTTCTTCTTTCCACTTCCGCGTCGCATCGATCCCCATCTTCGATCCGTAGTTCGGCAGGCGGCTGGAGTGATCGAGCGAATCTACCGGTCCTAGTACGAACTGGACGTCACGCTCCGGATCGATGTTGTTCAGCGCCTTCCAGGCCACCTCTCGGGTGTCCTGAACATCCACGTCCTCATCCACCACCACGATGCACTTGCTGAACATCGCTTGACCCAGACCCCAGATAGCGTGCATTACCTTGCGCGCATGCAGCGGATACGACTTGCGAATCGAGACCAGGATCAAGTTATGGAAAATGCCTTCCGCCGGCATTGAGATATCGCGGATCTCGGGCAGTTGCAGCCGCATCAATGGCAGAAAGATCCTTTCGATCGCTTTACCCATGTAAAAATCTTCCATGGGCGGAGGCCCGACGATCGTCGTGACATAGATGGGATGTTTACGCTGCGTGATACATGTGATGTGGAAGACCGGATAATCGTCTTCGAGCGAATAGAAGCCGGTGTGATCTCCGAACGGTCCTTCGCGCCGCAGCTCGCCCAACTCGACGTAACCTTCCAGCACGATTTCCGAGTTCGCCGGCACCTCCAGGTCCGACGTTTCGCACTTCACCATCTCCACCGGCTTCCCACGCAAAAAGCCGGCGATCATCATCTCGTCCAGATCCGGCGGAAGGGGCAGAATGGCGGAATACATCGTGGCCGGATCGGCGCCAAGAGCCACCGCGACATCCATGCGCGCCTGCTTGCCTTCTTTGACCAGTCGCCGGTAATGCTCCGCGCCCTGCTTATGCGTTTGCCAGTGCATCCCAGTCGTGCGCTCATCATAGACCTGCAGCCGGTAACAGCCGCAGTTGCGCTTGCCCGTATCCGGATTCTTCGAGAACACCATCGGAAGCGTAATGAACCTACCGCCATCTGCGGGCCAGCAATGCAGGATCGGATATTCTGCCAGCGAAATGTTATCGCGGCGGATCACGTCCTTGCAGGGACCGCTTGAAACGATCTTGGGAAAGAAAGAGCCCATCTCAGCCAGCTTGGGCAGCATCTTTAGTTTGCCGATCAAACCTTCGGGCATCCGCATTTCCAGATACCCGGAAATTCTGCCGGCCACCTCCTCCACCGAATCCACCTGTAGCGCGATCTCCATCTTGCGCGCGCTTGCGAAGCTGTTGATCAGCACCGGAACGCGGCTGCCCTTGGGTTTTTCAAACAGCAGCGCGGGTCCGCCGTGCTTGACGGCGCGATCGGCAAACTCGGTGATCTCTAAATAAGGATCGACCTCGAAGGGAATTCGCCGCAGTTCTTTATTCTTCTCGAGCGCGGCGATGAACTCGCGCAGGTCGCTATATGCCATAAGGGAAGTGGAGTACCCAGGTTTTACTATGATGGAAAATCGGGTCTGATGACAAATCGAACAGCATTGATCACCGGCGCAAGCCGCGGCATCGGGCGAGCGTGCGCGCTGGCTTTAGCAGAATCCGGAGCTCGTGTAGCAGTGGCAGCGCGCAATATCGAGCAACTGGAATCGCTGGCCGGCGAGATCCGCGCCCAGAGCCGCGAAGCTTTCGTGGCGTCCATGGATCTTAGCGATGCTGAATCGATCAAAGAAGCCATCGCGAAAATCGGCAAGGACTTCGGGCCGATCGCTATTCTGGTGAACAACGCCGGAATCACCAAAGACGGCCTGGCGATGCGCATGAAGAAACCGGATTGGGACATCGTGATCGCCACCAACCTGACCGGTGCGTTCGTCGCGATTCAGCAGGTGCTTCCCGGCATGATGCGAGAGCGCTGGGGGCGCATCATCAATATTTCTTCGCTGGTAGGCGAGATGGGCAACGCCGGACAAGCGAACTACGCCGCGTCCAAAGCCGGACTCATTGGGCTGACCAAGTCGATCGCACAGGAGATGGGCAGTCGAAATATTACGGTAAACTCGGTCGCGCCGGGCTACGTCGAAACCGACATGACCCAGGGTCTTTCCGAAGAACTGAAACAAAAAATGCTCGACAATATTCCGCTGAAGCGCATGGGACGTCCCGGCGATGTGGCCGCGGCGGTGCGTTTTCTGGCGAGTGAAGAGGCAGGCTATATCACCGGCCATGTGCTGGACGTCAACGGCGGGCTGTACATGTGAGCAGCCACAATAAAGAGATGAGCATGGACAAATTCCGTGTGGGCCTGGTGCAGATGAGCTGCGCCGTCGACCCTAACGAGAATCTTGAAAAAGCCCGGTGGCGGATTCGTGAGGCGGCGGCGCGCGGCGCCCAAATCGTCTGCCTGCAGGAGCTTTTCCGCTCGCAATACTTTTGCCGCGAGGAGAATGCCGCGCTTTTTGCGCTGGCCGAGCCCATTCCTGGGCCCACCACCGAAACCTTGGGCGACTTGGCTCGGGAGCTTGGCGTCGTTATCATCGCCTCGCTATTTGAGCGCCGAACCGCCGGCCTGTATCACAACACGGCAGTGGTCATCGGCGACGACGGCGAGATCGTGGGTCTCTATCGCAAGATGCACATCCCCGACGATCCGCTGTATTTTGAAAAGTTCTATTTCACCCCCGGCGATTTGGGCTTCGTCAATTTCGACACGCAATTCGGACGCCTCGGCGTGCTGGTCTGCTGGGACCAATGGTATCCGGAGGCTGCCCGCCTAACCAGCATCGGCGGCGCGATTATCCTTTTCTATCCCACCGCCATCGGCTGGCATCCCGCCGAAAAAGCGCAATATGGGCCCTCACAGCTAGACGCCTGGCGCACCATCCAACGCGCTCACGCCATCGCCAACGGGATTTACGTGGCGGCCGTCAATCGCGTCGGCTTTGAGGGACCGCCTGATCGCGGTCTCGAGTTCTGGGGCTCCTCATTCATCGCCGATCCATTCGGACAGGTGATCGCCGAAGCCTCCGCGACCGCCGAAGAGATCCTGGTAGCCGAATGCGATCCGCATCGGATGGAAGAAGTGCGCCGCAATTGGCCCTTCCTGCGTGATCGCCGCGTGGATGCCTATGCCCCCATTCTGAAGCGATGGCTGGACTGAAACCGTCGCGATCCGGATTCCGGATGCCCGCCGAATGGGAGCCTCATGTGGCCACCTGGCTGGCCTGGCCGCACGAGCGCACGGACTGGCCGGGGAAATTCGCACCGATTCAGTGGATCTACGGCGATATCGTGCGACGGCTCGCCCGCGTTGAGAAAGTGTGCATTTTGGTGGAGAACGCGGCCTTGGAAAAGAGCGCTCGCCGGGTTCTCACAAAATGCGACGCCAACCTGGACTCCGTCGAATTCTTCCGCCACCCGACCGACCGAAGCTGGACTCGCGACTATTGCCCGATCTTCATTCGCAACCCCCGCGGCGAGGTCGCCATCACCAACTGGATCTTCAATGGCTGGGCCAAGTACGACAACTGGAAGGACGACAACAAGGTCCCGGCATTTCTGGCGAAGCACCTCAAGCTTCGTGAATATGACCCTGGCATTGTACTGGAAGGCGGCAGCATCGATGTCAACGGCCGAGGCACTCTGCTCTCCACCGAGGAATGCCTGTTAAGCGAAACCACCCAGATTCGAAATCCCGGGCTCGGGCGCGCGGAGCTGGAACAATTCTTCGCGGATTACCTGGGAATTACCCGCACCATCTGGCTCAAGAACGGAATCGCGGGCGACGACACTCACGGCCACATCGACGATCTGGCGCGTTTCACGGACGAGAACACCGTGGTCACTGTAGTCGAGGAAAATCGGGACGAGGCCAATTACGAACCTCTACGAGAGAATCTGGCGCTGCTCGAGCGCACCGGGCTCCGCGTGGTGACACTGCCCATGCCGCAGCCGGTCTATTTCGCCGGGCAACGATTGCCGGCCAGTTACGCAAACTTCTATATCGCTAATCAACTGGTGCTGGTCCCGACCTTTAACGATCCCATGGATCGCGTAGCGCTAAATGTGCTGGCGGCGCTTTTTCCCGATCGCGAGGTTACCGGCATTTACTGCGGAGACCTGGTGCTGGGCCTGGGAACGCTGCATTGCATGACCATGCAGCAACCGACCGTTACGTAAAGCGCACGCCGTGCTATCATCCGCTTTCCGGTGCGCTTTCTCGACCTGGCCACCATCGCCGCTTATCTGATCGCGATCACCTGGTTCGGAGCGCGCTTCCGTAAGAGCCAGCGCAGCCTCAAGGATTACTTCCTGGGCGGACATACCGCTCCTTGGTGGGCCATCGCGCTGTCGATTGTCTCAGCCGAAACCAGCACTCTCACCGTGATCGGCACTCCTGCGCTCTCTTTCTCTGGAAACTTCGAGTTTCTCCAGTTGGTACTGGGGTACCTGCTGGCCCGGATCGCGATTTCGGTTCTATTCCTTCCACAATATTTCCGGGGCGAAATGTACACCGCCTATGAATTAATGCGGCGCCGCTTCGGAGAACGAATCCGAAAACTCACCGCCGGCGCCTTTCTGCTATTGCGCGCCTTGGCCGAAGGAGTGCGCGTGTTTGCAATCTCCATCGTTATTTCGATAATTCTCGGCACCGGCGAAGTCGCCTCCATCGCCGTGATTGTCGGCCTGACGCTCTTCTATACCTTCGAAGGTGGAATGACCGCCGTGATCTGGACCGACGTGGTGCAGATGTTCCTCTATGTCGCCGGGGCCGTGCTGAGCTTCTTCGTAATCCTGCATCAGATTCCCGGCGGCTGGCCGCACGTCGCTCAGGTAGCCCAGGCTGCGCACAAATTCCAGGTTTTCGATTTCCGATTTTCGTTTACAGCCGAATTCTTCGCTCGCAGCTATAGCTTCTGGGCCGGCTTGATCGGCGGCTGCTTTCTTACCACCGCCAGTCATGGAACCGAACAGCTGCTGGTGCAACGGCTGCTCGCGGCCAAGAACGAAGGGCAAAGCCGCGCCGCGCTATTCGCCAGTTGGGTGGTGATCTTCTTTCAATTCGGATTATTCTTGTTCATCGGGCTAATGCTCTATGTCCACTATTCTGATGCGCATCTGGCCGCGCCCAAACCGCTGGAGTCGATTTACCCGGCTTTTATCTGGCAGAACTTGCCGACAGGAGTGGCCGGCTTGGTGATCGCAGCCATTCTCGCCGCGGGAATGTCGAACCTTAGCGCCGCCTTGAACGCGCTCGCCTCCACCACCGTCATGGACTTCTACAAGCCTTTTCTGGGTGCCAGAAATACCGACCGGCCGGAGTCCTATTTCCTGGGAATCGCTCGCTGGGCGACGGTTGCCTGGGGCGTCATCCTTTTCCTGATCGGATTGGTGGCGCGAAACTGGGGATCGGTGCTCGAAGCCGGCCTCACCATCGCCTCCATCCTGTATGGGTCGTTGTTGGGCGTCTTTTTACTCGGTCTGCTCACCCGGCGCGTGCAGGAGAATTCGGCTATGATCGCCATGGTCGCCGGGCTAGCCGTCATGATTTACGTCAAACAATGGACGCACATTGCCTTCACCTGGTACGTTCTGATCGGCGCTACAGCGACTTTTTTCACTGGTTTGCTAGCTTCTGTAGCGATAAAGGAATCTTCAAATGACCGAAAAACCACCGGAATCTGAGGGCCGGTTCGATCTCAAACGCGATCTGGGCGTCTGGAGCGCCGCCGCGATTGTGGTCGGAACCGTGATCGGCAGCGCGATCTTTATCGTGCCCCGCGACATGATCAACAACGTGGGCTCGCCATTCATGGTCTTCGCCGTCTGGATCTTCGGCGGGATGCTGTCGTTGTTCGGCGCCTTGAGCTATGCCGAATTGGCCGCCGCCCTTCCCGAAGCCGGTGGTGAGTATGTTTATCTCCGCGAAGCTTATGGTCCACTCTGGGGTTTCATTTACGGATGGACCCAAATGTGGGTCGCCAAAAGCGGCTCAATCGCCACCCTGGCTACCGGATTTTTCATTTATTTGGCCAATTTTCATCCGGAACTCGAACGCGTATGGCTGGTAGTGCCACTGCCACTCGGCGAGGCTGGCATGCCGCTCCAAATCCGCTACGGTCAATTGCTGGCAATGGTCGTGATTGCCGTGCTAGCAACCATCAACTATTTCGGCGTCAAGGTAGGCGGCAATGTCCAGGTCGCCGTGACCCTCGTGAAAGTGGGGCTGATCGTCGCGATCATTGTGATCGGCCTGGGAACCGGACACGGGAACACCGCCAATTACAGCACTTCCATCCCGGCGGCGGGGGGAATTACAGGCTTTTTTGCAGCCCTGGTAGCCGCGCTGTGGGCTTACGATGGCTGGAACAATGTCAGCATGGTTGCTTCAGAAGTTCAAAAACCGCAGCGCAATCTTCCTTTGGCTTTGATCGCCGGAACCCTGACCGTGATCGCCCTTTATCTGCTGGCCAACCTCGCGTATTTCTACATATTACCCGCCAGCGCCGTCGGTTCCACCAATCGCGTGGCCGGCGAAGCGATGCGCCAAGTACTGGGCTCAATGGGCGCCAATGCCGTTAGTATTGCCGCTATGATCTCCATTTTCGCCGCTTTAAACGGCTCCATCCTTTCTGGCTCGCGCGTCCCATTCGCGATGGCTCGGGACCGGCTGTTCTTTCGGCGGGTAAGTTATGTCCATCCCCAGCACCGCACACCGAGCGTGTCTATTCTGGCATTAAGCGCTTGGGCCGCCGTGCTGGTCCTCAGCGGCCGGTACGATCAGCTCTATACTTACGTCATTTTCGCCAGCGTAATCCTCTATGGAATGGCGACCGCCGCTGTGATTGTTCTGAGGCACAAGCGGCCTGATCTGCCGCGGCCCTACCGGACCTTGGGCTATCCCGTCGTTCCAGTGGTTTTTGTCCTGGGGATAAGTTGCCTGGTGATCTCGACGCTCTGGAAGTCTCCGCGGGAGTCATTAATGGGACTGGGGCTGGTCGCTCTTGGACTACCCTTCTATTTCTATTGGAAGCGGCGCGCCCGATAGCCCTTTGGAGCTATTCCCGTAGGGCTAAACGATCAGTACCAAAACTGTTCTGTTCTGTTTTCCGAACAAAGCGCTTGAAAAATGTTAGAAAATGGAGTACAACCTTTATTACAAGATAGTTCATAATTCGTATCTTGTTCGCTTTCCCGAACGAAAGCTGGTTTTCACATCAAAAAATTACTGGGGTACCCGATACACATGGACATCAACAAAATGTTGGCCGAGTTAAGAAACGAGCGGGAGCAGATCGAGGAAGCAATCATGACATTGGAGCGATTAGCCCGGGGTCGCGGGCGGCGCCGTGGGCGTCCACCAGCCTGGATGTCGATGATCAAGCGCCGGGGACGTCCCCCGGGCAGCAAGAATCGCCCCAAAAACGAACCCAAGGGCTCGGCCGCGAAATCCGCAGCGGCCTAGTCAGAACCTTACTTATAGAGCAGGTACTTCTCTCGCCTGCTCACAAAAGAGGCGAGAGAATCCTGCATATTCTGGACCGTCGTTCGAGGGTCCAGGTCTGTTTTGCCCGCCTCGATTACCTCATGATTTCCTATCAGAAATCGGTTTGTGTCCCAAGGGATTTTACCAGGGTATAGCTTTTCCAGGGCATAACCCAACTCCAATCCAAATCTGGTGCTATCGAACGAATTCCGGTCGGTAATAACGAACCGGACGCCTTCGATCATTTTTCCGGCTAAATTGGACGAAGCCGGACGAAAGCGCGTCGCGTAAACCCGAACACCGGGAATATATCGACCGTTCAAAAACGAAGCCAGTTCGGATCCTTGGATCCAATCCGCTCCGATCTGCTCGAAGGGAGCATCGGTGCCGCGACCGACCGAGTAGTTCGGGGACGCCTCCAGCATCGCAATGCCGGGGTAGAGCGTCGCGGCGTTCAGGCTACGCATATTAGGGGAGGGATCAATCCAAGCCAGACCGGTGGAATCAAACCAGTCACCTCGATTCCAGCCCTCGACCGGAATAATGTGCAGGTTCAGGCCCAGATTCCGCTCACCAATGGCCATTTTCGCCAGTTCGCCAAAGGTCATGCCGTGACGGACGGGGATATCGAGGCATCCGACAAATGATGCGAGATCGGGATCCAGCATTGGCCCCTCGACGTGCACGCCGGTGATTGGATTGGGCCGGTCAAGCACGAAAAATGGCAGGTGCTTTTTCGCGGCTTCTTCCATGCTGTAAAGCAGCGTGCAGGAATAGGTCCAGAATCGAGCGCCGACGTCCTGAATATCGTAAACCAGCACGTCAATACCGTTCAGCATTTGTGGAGTGAGGCGGCGCCGGGACCCCTGATACAAACTGACAACCGGGAGGCCGGTGGCAAGGTCTTTGCTGTCCGAAACGTTCTGCTGATCCTGGCTTCCTTCCAGGCCGTGCTCGGGCGCAAACAGAGTCACAACCTTAATCCCGGCGGCGACCATCAGGTCGACATTGCGCTTTCCATCGCGGCTGAGACCGGTGTGGTTGGTAATCAGCCCGACGCGCTTCCCGCGCAGCGCGGCGAAATTGTCCTTCGCCAGGACATCCAGCCCGGTAAGCACGGCTTTCTTTGGCTCGACTACGCGGTGCAGCCCGGGCCCGACGATAGTTTCGTTATAGCCCGTGAGCGCGACCTCGGGAGCAGCGATTCCGAACGAGGCCGCGGCAATGGTCGCGACACGGCTACGCAGCGAACTCAGTGATTTTCCGCGATGCGGATGCACGACGTTGGTGAGCAGGATGACGTAGCTGCGGCTGACGGGATCCATCCACATGGAAGTGCCGGTGAATCCGGTGTGACCGAAGGAGCCGATCGGAAACAGGTCGCCGCGATTGCTGGAGTAAGGCGAGTCGATATCCCAGCCGAGGCCGCGCAGAATCGGCTGGTCGGCGGGCGATTCGGGAGTGGTGAATTTTTCGATGGTCAGAGGGCTGAACAAACGGGTGCCGTTGGCTTGACCGTGGTCGAGCAGCATCTGGGCAAACTTTGCCAGGTCGTCGGCGGTGGTAAACAGGCCGGCGTGTCCGGCGACCCCGCCCATGTAGCGCGAAGTGTCATCGTGCACCACACCCCATAGCGGCCGTCCGGTGGTAGGATCGATTTCCGTGGGCGCGATGCGGGGGCGAAGCGAGGCCGGAGGCAGAAAGAGGGAGTCTTTCATTCCCAGCGGCTCGAAGATATTGGCGCGGGCAAAGTCAGAAAGCATCTGGCCGCTCAAACGGCGCACGATCTCGCCCATCAGAATGAAATTGATGTCGCTATAGACGAAGCGAACGCCGGGGGGACCGGCGGGCTTATCGATCAGGGCCCGATGGATGCCCGTCTCATACCCGCTCCAGGCGGGCTTCAGGTCGAGATCGGGCCGCAGTCCGGAAAAGTGCGTCATGAGGTTACGAATGGTGATGGGGCTGTGACCTTCCTGAAATTCCGGGAGATACTTCGTCACCGGATCGTCGAGCCGGATCTTTCCCTGCTCGAAAAGTTTCATGACCGACGACGTGGTAGCGACTACTTTCGTAAGCGAGGCCGCATCGAAGATGGTGTCGACCGTCATGGGCTCGCGCGCCGGAATCAACGACCGCTCGCCGTAGGATTTTCGATAGACCACCTGGCCGTCATGCCCGATCACAAGCACGGCTCCGGGGATCAACCCGTCCTGGACGGCTTGGTTGATCTCTTCATCGACTGCGGCGGCGCCGGGGAAGGTCGCCTGCGCGAAAAGACTAGCCGCGCAAGCGAGGAGGAGAAGGACTCTCATTGCAGTCTTTTTGCGGTTTCATCCAGAAGCTTGGCCAGATCGGCGTCCTTTTGCGTGATGCCCTGCGCGTCGTGAGTAGTCAGGTCGACGGTCACGCGATTGTAGACGTTGAACCATTCCGGATGGTGGTCCATCTTCTCGATGGCGAGCGCGGCCGTGGCCATGAAGCCAAAGGCATGAATGAAGTCGGCGAATTTGTATTCCTTGTGCAGCTTGGCGTTGACGACGCTCCATCCGGGGAGGGTGTCGAGCGCATCCTTAAGCTCGGGGCCGGAGAATTTCCGCATGCTCCTATTATCCGCGCATGCCTCAATTTCCGCTAGATTGGTCTGGTGGACGGGGTTTTGGTTGTAGACAAGCCGGAGCGGATCACTTCTCACGATGTCGTGAACCGGGTACGCAGCCTGGCGGGCACTCGCCGGGTGGGCCATCTGGGGACGCTCGACCCGATGGCGACAGGCGTGCTGCCGCTGCTGATTGGCCGGGCCACGCGTTTGGCTCAATTCTTTTCCACCGGCGAAAAGAAATACGACGCGCGTATCCGCTTCGGATGGGCCACCGACACCTACGATCGCGACGGCAAGGCGATTTCGTATCGGGTGACGCCGGAGTTCACTCGTGAGGAAATCGAAGGCGCGCTGGCGCACTTCCGTGGAATTTTCCTCCAGACGCCGCCGCCCTTCTCGGCCAAGAAAGTTGCCGGAACGCCGGCGTACCGGCTGGCGCGCAAAAATATTGCCGTGGAGCTGCGGCCAGTAGAAGTGCACGTGTTCGCGCTGGATTTGTTGGAATTTGGAGGCGACACCGCTCGGGTGCTGGTGCATTGCTCGGCCGGAACCTATCTGCGCAGCATCGCCCATGAAGTGGGCCAAAAGCTGGGCTGCGGAGCATATCTGGAAGCCTTGCGCCGAACCAGTTCGGGCGACTTCACCGAGGATCAGGCGCGCACCCTAGACCAATTGGCTACTCACGCAACGGCGGGAACGTTCGACCAGGCGATCATTCCGGCGTCACGGTTGCTGCCTCATTTCCCGAACGCCACCGTGGATGCGCTGACGGTGACGCAGATCCGGCAAGGCAAGGATTTCCGGCTCTCGCCGTTTGTCGATCGCGCGGGCGCCAAGCACGTCAAGGCGGTCAGTCAAGAAGGGGACTTGATCGCCATCGGCGAAGCGCGGCTGCCGCATTTGTATCATCCGATTCTGGTTCTATAGCAACGCCGCATTGTGTTCGATCGTTTTTATCAGACTGTCCATCCTGCCGCTTAGCACCTGCTTCGCAACGCTGAGCGTGTAGCCTTTCATGGTATGAAACGGTACGTGAGACGGCAAGGCCAGCGCATACGGGTCGACCACGACGTCCACAACAACGGGCCCACTTTTGTGCGCGAGAGCCTCTGTTAGACCATCGCTGACCGCATCGGGCTCCTCAATTCGAATCCCTTTCGCGCCCATTGCTTCGGCCACGGCGGCGAAGTTCGGGTTCTTAAATCCCACTCCATAGGGAATGTAGCCTGCTTCCTGCTGCTCGATACTCACGAAGTCAAGCGACTGGTTGTTCAGCAGGATGTGGATCACGGGCGTCTTTCGTTCCACCTGAGTCAACAGATCGCCCATCCCAAGCATCGTAAATCCGCCGTCGCCGCAAATAGCTATCGTTTGGCGGCCAGGATAGGCTAGTTGCGCTCCAAAAGCGTTCGGCGCTGCGTTGGCCATGGAAGCCCAGGCGAACGATCCGAAAAGCCTCCGATTCTTGCCACCTTTAATGTGCCTCGCCAGCCAAATCACCGCCGTGCCTGTGTCTGCGAAAAACATGGCGTCATCCGACGCTAAGTTACACAGCGTAGCTGCGAGGTATTCCGGACGTATCGGTTTGATGCCGGGTCCCTTGTCGACATAGTGCCGTTTCAGTTCGGCAAAAGACTCCGTCTCGGCAACATATTTGCGCAAAAAGCGGTCATCAGTCTTCTCCCGGACGTTTTCCAGTAGCGCCTGAAGGGTCGCTTTAACATCGCCTACGAGTCCTAAGTCGAGTGATGTTCGGCGGCCGATGTGTTTCGGAT
>Ga0210401_10000806_pt1 | contig 38010 bp, 33 predicted proteins | sample IncBWH32MmetaG_FD_150866 | JGI IMG/M metagenome (GOLD analysis project Ga0210401, IMG submission 150866) | Forest soil microbial communities from Barre Woods Harvard Forest LTER site, Petersham, Massachusetts, United States - Inc-BW-H-32-M | ecosystem: Environmental > Terrestrial > Soil >... | reverse complement strand
AAGTTCAAGACCTTCGCGCTCCTTGCACTGACCAAGGGTAAGCTCCTGCTTTTGGGCCTGACCAAGCTGAGCACATTCGCCAGCATGCTGGCCTTCTTCGCGGTCTATTGGGGCCTATACGGCTGGAGATTCGCGCTGGGCTTCGTGCTATCCATCTACATCCACGAGATGGGTCACGTCATCGCCCTCCGCAAGTATGGCATCGCGGCCACTTCGCCCATGTTCATTCCCTTCGTGGGAGCGCTGGTCCGATTGAAACAATATCCAGCCAACGTAGGCGAAGACGCCCGAGTGGGACTCGCCGGTCCGATCTATGGACTGGGCGCGACTATCATCGCCTGGCTTAGCGCTATCGTCACCGGACATCCCATCTGGTATGCCATCGCGCACACCAGCGCCTGGATCAACCTCTTCAATCTGATCCCGATCTGGCAACTGGATGGCGGCCGCGGATTCCGGGCGTTGACCCGCAAGCAGCGCGGCATGGCGCTGGGCGTCACGCTGGTGATGTGGGCCATCACTGAGGAAACGATGCTGCTGCTGATCGCCGCCGGAGCACTCTACCGTTTGTTCAGCAAAGACTATCCCGCCGAAGACGACAACGGCGTGCTGACTCAATACATCGGCCTGATTGTTCTGCTGGCCATGCTGGTGCTAATGACGGCCGGCGGGGCAGTACGCCGGTCCTTCTAGCCCGCGCCATTACAGCAAACCTTCAGGTTGAACCGCTAGCATGGAAATATCGGAATATGCAGGTCCTGGTGGTTGAAGACGAACGTCGCATGGCGGAGCTGCTGCGCCAGGGCCTCGAAGAAGAAGGCCACAAAGTTGTGCTCGCGCCCGATGGGCGAAAAGGCCTGGAAATGGCCGAATCCTATCCATTCGATGTCATCGTGCTGGACGTAATGCTGCCTGGAATGGATGGCTTTGCTGTGGCAAGGAGGCTGCGCGGCACGCGAAATCAGACGCCTATCCTGATGCTCACCGCGCGCGATGCCACCCAAGACCAGATTGAAGGACTCAACCTCGGCGCCGACGATTATCTAGTCAAGCCTTTTTCATTTGACGTCTTGCTGGCTCGTTTGCGGGCTGTCTCGCGGCGCGGCCCGATTCCGCAGCCGGTGTCGCTGCAAATGGCGGATCTTTCCTTGGATCCGGCCAGCCGTGAAGTGATGCGGGGCGCACGCCGGATCTCGCTTACGCGCACCGAGTATAGCTTGCTCGAGCTACTGATGCGCCGTGCCGGCCGCGTCGTGCCGCGCGACAACTTGATCGAAGCGGTGTGGGGATTCGATTCCGAGGTCCGCAATAACACCCTGGATGCTTTTATCCGGCTGCTGCGTGACAAGGTGGACGCCGTCGGAGAATCGAAGCTGATCCACACGGTTCGCGGCGTCGGCTACTGTTTGCGCGAGGAACGGGTGTGATGGCGCAGCTTTCCATCCGCGTACGGCTCACCTTGTGGTACTCGCTGGTTTTGATGGCGGCCCTGTCATTGTTCGTATGGGGAATCTGGCTGGCGGCGAACCATCGTTTAATGGCGTCGGTGGATGCAGCGCTGGTGGAACAGGCCAAGGGTGTGAGTACGGTCATTCGAAACGAGCTCGATCCGGCTCACCCGGAACAGCTTCAGGAAGAGTTGACCGAATACGCGGAAGCCACTCCTGACGGCAACCTGATCGAGGTGCGAGATCCCAAGGGCCAACAGATTCTGTCGAGCAAAATGGTCGCACTTGAGCCGGCCGCCGCAGCGACCACTCGATCGGGCTTCGGAGATCAGAAGGCTGGACGCGCCCATTACCGCACCTATGCAAGCACGGCCCTGGTGAAGGGATCGACCTTTCAAATCCTGGTTGCCACACCGCTTCGCGAAACCAGAAGCATTCTCCGAGACCTGCACATCCTGCTGCTGTGGACCGCTCCGGCCGTTCTGCTGATTGCAGCACTGGGCGGATATTGGATCAGCCGACGCGCGCTCGCGCCCGTGGATGAGATCACGCAAGCCGCCCGCTCCATCGGCATCCAGAATCTATCGCGGCGGTTAACGGTCCCCGCCACCGGCGATGAGCTGCAGCGGCTTTCTGAGACGTGGAACGACATGCTGGCGCGGCTGGAATCCGCGGTCAAGCGGCTTTCGCAATTCACCGCCGACGCTTCGCACGAGCTGCGCACTCCCATCGCTCTGATTCGCACCACGGCCGAGCTTACGCTGCGGCGCGAACGGTCGCCTGAGACATATCGCGAAGCCCTGAGTGAAATCGTGGCCGAATCGGAGAGGACCAGCCGGCTGGTGGAGGACCTCTTGCTTTTGGCTCGCGCCGATGCCGGTCTTCCCGCGCTGCCGCTGGAGAATCTGGAGCTGACACCACTGGTCCGCGACATCTGCCAGCAGGGGCAAGTGCTGGCCGAAGCGCGTCAGTTGCAGATCTCGACCGACTTGCCGGAAGAGCCGGTATTCGTGCAGGCCAACGATCCGGCGCTGCGGCGTCTTTTATTACTACTGGTCGACAACGCCGTCAAATACACGCCTGCCGGCGGGCGCATCACAGTCTCGGTCGGCCAGGATCGTGCCGGCGCTACACTCGCCGTCCGCGATACCGGGATCGGCATTCCCGATTCCGCACTGCCGCACGTCTTTGAGCGGTTCTATCGCGCTGACGAATCAAGGAACCGGGACGCTGGAGGCGCGGGCCTGGGACTCTCGATCGCCAAGTGGATTGCCGAGCGCCACCACGCTAGCCTGGAGGCCGAGAGCGTACTAGGGCAAGGGTCTACGTTCCGCGTTCGGTTTCCGTTGAACGGCTGAAGTTCGCGCGCGAAATAGCCGAAGAGATGAGTGGTGCGCCTTCGAACCTTACTTGTATTCTGGCTTGCCGCTCTCCCTCCCTTCGCGACTGCGATGATCGTCCGCGACAGCCGGATAGCAACATCTGTGAGCGAGCAATCCTGCGTCGCGCCAAGATCGGTGGCCGTGTTTCAGCCGACCCAGCGGCAAGCCTTTCTATGGTTCGCCGCCCTCATGGTAAAAGGGGGCGATCAGTTGCGTGTCGAGTGGGTAGATCCAGCCGGGACCATCTCGACCGCGGTGGAGTACGGGGAACTTCCCAATGCTCCCCAGCTCTGCTTCACCACACAACTCCCCATCGCCGGTTTTACTCCTGCCTCTCAACCGGGCCTGTGGACCGCGCGCGTAATCTCCAACGGCAAGCAGGTAGCATCGCGACAGTTTCAAATCACCGGCGAAATCGATACAGGCGGTCCGGTGGTGACGAGCGTGACCTGGTCCGGCGTGAAGGCCCAGGAGATCGACTTCACGGTGTTGGGCAAGAACTTTCAGCGGAATTCACTGGTCAACATTGCCGAATACACGGCTTCGGGCGGCTGGCGGTATCTGGCGAGCCTTCAGCCCAGCGCGGCGGCGGCTGATCGACTGGTGGTTCACTACCCCGGGTTGCCCGCCAACGAATATCTGGTGATTGTCGAGAATCAGGATCAGAGGTTGAGCCGTCCGATGCCATTTGTGATTTCAACCAACGGCTACAAGCTGCCGATGCCGGCCGGCGAGACATGGGTGATGACGCAAGGACCATACGGCGCCTTTTCACATTGGGGAAACAGTCTGCACGCCTTCGACATCGCGCCGCGTGCGGGACGCTGTGTGGTCGCGATGAAGGGCGGTATCGCCTATACACATGATCTCGGTTTGCGGCAGGACCATCGTCATCATTCCTTCGGCAATTACATTACGATCGACCACGGCAATGGCGAATACAGCCATTACGCGCATCTGGCGAGCGGCTCGTTTGTGGTGCGGTACGGTCAGCGGGTGGAGCAAGGCCAAGCTCTCGCCGTGGCAGGTAATAGCGGCTATACGCTCGGTGAGGGCGGCGGATATCATGTGCACGTCAGCGTGACGCGGGCGCTGGCAATCTCGTCCAACAGCATCCCATTTCGATTCGAGGAACTGCCCGACGCGCCGCGAGGCGACCTCAATCGGACGGTCGTCTCCAGCAATGTTTCTCCGCTGTGCGACTGCCGGCGGCGCTTTGCCACAGCTTCGGCCGGAACCTCCCCTGACCGGCAGTTCTCAGGACAACTCTCGGTGGAGCAATGGTGGAGCGAACTCGTTTCCGTGCCGAAGGGATCAGGGACGTTCGAGGTGACTGTGGAATGGTCTGGCGCCGGTAACAGCCTCGACTTGCACTTGGTGAGCCCTAGCGGCCGGCACTACGGATACTACGGCGACACGACCGGCTATTCCGGTCCGCAAACCAATCCGCAGCAGTTCCGCGTGCCGAAGCCTGAGGCCGGCGTTTGGCGAATTTCGGTGCAGGCGGTGCGCGGCGGCGAGGGGCCGATCCAATTCGGCGTGGACACCTCTGGAGTTCTTGCAAATCCTCATTTGGTCGCGGGGCGTCAGGTACACTGAAGTGGATGACCGGTCTGGCCGCCGATCCGGCGTGTAAAGAACACCATACCGGGTCACATCATCCTGAGCGGCCCGAGCGATTCGACGCCGCGCTGGATGCGCTCGAACGTTTAGCGTTGCTCCCGGTCGAGCCGCGCGTGGCGACGGAAGACGAAATCAGCCTGTGTCATCCTCTGCAATATATCCGGCTGGTGGAACGCGAAGTCATGACCGGATTCCACGAGCTGAGCACCGGAGACACCATCATTTCCGCGCGATCGTTGGACGCCGCATTGCGCGCCACCGGAGCCGCGCTCAACGCCGTGGACGCGGTCTTCAACAAGAGGGCGCAAAATGCTTTCTGCATTGCGCGTCCGCCGGGCCATCACGCCACGCCTACTAAGGGCATGGGATTTTGCATCTTCAACAACATCGCCATCGCGGCTCGCTACGCGCAACGCAAGTACGGAGTCAAGCGTGTTTTGATAGCCGATTGGGACGTCCATCACGGCAACGGTACCCAGGACATTTTCTACACTGACGGCACGGTGTTCTTTTTCAGCACGCATCAGTATCCCTGGTATCCGGGTACTGGCGCCGCGGACGAAACGGGAGAAGGTGCAGGCGCCGGAATGACGATGAACTGCCCGTTCCCGGCTGGTTCCGGGCGAAGAGAGATACTGGGCGCGTTTGAGCAGATGCTGGCGCCGGCTGCTAAGAAAGTGAAGCCCGAGCTGGTGCTCATCTCCGCGGGGTTCGATTCACGCATCGAAGATCCGCTGGGCAATTTTCTGTTAACCGATGCCGATTTTGCCGACCTCACGCGCGTCATGCTGGGGATCGCGAACGAATCCGCCGGCGGGCGCTTAGTTTCGGTAATGGAGGGCGGCTACAACCTGACGGGCCTTGCTTCGGCCGCTCGCTCGCACGTCCAAGCGCTGATGGAAGCCTAGCGCGGCGGACCTCCGTTTGAGCTAAAATCACTTCCGTTTGGAGAATTCGATGACAAAACCGCTGACCGGACTCTCGGTTTCCTTTTTGCTGGCCACCAGCGTTCTAGCGCAGGGCACGCACGAAGCCGCTCTGAAAAATCTAAAATTCCGCGAAATCGGCCCAGCGATCATGGGCGGTCGTGTGGATGATTTCGCGGTGGTCGAATCCGATCCACGCATCATTTATGTAGGGTCGGCGGCCGGCGGAGTTTTCAAGACGGTGAATGCCGGTGCGTCCTGGACGCCGATCTTCGACGACCAGCCCAACTCGACCATCGGCGATATCGCGCTTGCGCCGTCCGATCCGTCCATCGTGTGGGTGGGCACCGGTGAGCCGAACAATCGCCAGAGTGCATCGTGGGGGAACGGGATCTACAAGTCCATGGACGCGGGAAAAACCTGGACGAACATGGGGCTCAAAGATACGCAGAGCATCGGCCGCGTCGTGATTCATCCCGGCAATCCCAATATCGTTTATGTCGCGGCGCTAGGCCACCTCTGGGGACCAAACAAAGAACGCGGCGTGTTCAAAACGTCTGACGGAGGCGCAACCTGGACGCAATCGCTGTATATCAACGACGACACCGGTGTGTCGGACATTGCCATTGACCCACTGAGCCCGAACACGCTCTACGCTGCCGCGTACCAGCGGCGGCGGACCGTTTTCGGTTACAACGGCGGAGGGCCGGACAGCGGCATCTACAAGACCGTCGACGGCGGCGGCCACTGGACCAAGCTCACCAAGGGTTTGCCAACCACCGGAGACATCGGACGCTGCGCCGTCGAGGTGTATCGCAAGAACCCGAATATCGTCTACGTGTTGGTGGAGAACAACGCGCAGGGTGGCATTTACCGCTCGGAAGACAAGGGCTTCACGTGGACCCGCATGAGCGCCACTAATCCGCGGCCTTCTTATTACAGCCAGGTGCGCATCGATCCTAACAGCGACCAGAAGGTCTGGGTGCTGGGCGCGCCGCTCTATCTTTCCGAAGATGGCGGCAAGACTTTTCGCGAGGATCGCTGGCCGAAGATCCATAGCGATTTTCATGCCATGTGGATCGATCCTGCCGATTCCGATCACATCATCCTCGGCTCGGATGGCGGCATCACCGTCACCTATGACAGCGGGCGCTCTTGGGATTACCTCAACAACCTTCCGCTCGCGCAATTCTATGAGATCGCCTACAACATGGAGAAGCCGTATCGCGTCTGCGGCGGCCTGCAGGATAATTACTCGTGGTGCGGTCCGAGCGGAAGCCTGCAGACGCAGGGCATCGCCAACGATGAGTGGATCAACGTGGGCGGCGGCGACGGATTCGACACCAAGCTTGATCCGAACGATCCGAACATCGTCTACACCGAATCGCAGGATGGCAATCTTCTGCGCCGCGATCTCCGTACCGGTGAATCGCGGTCTTTGCGGCCGCTTGAGGACAACGACAAAGCTCCACGCTATCGTTTCCAGTGGAATTCACCGGTGGTGCTGTCGTCGCACGATTCGAAGACGCTGTATTACGGCGGCAACTACCTGTTTAAATCGACCAACCGCGGCGATTCGTGGACAAGACTCGGTCCTGATCTCACTACCGGCGTCGACCGCGACAAGCTACCGATCCTGGGCAAAGTTCCCGATAAGGATACGCTGTCTCGCCACGATGGCGTGCAGAATTATCCGTGCGCGACGACCGTAGCTGAATCGCCGGTGCGCGCTGGTGTGCTGTGGGTCGGAACCGACGACGGCAATTTGCAAGTGACGCGAGACGACGGCAAGACTTGGACCAACGTCGTAGGAAAGGTGCCCGGCCTGAAGAAGGGCGCGTACGTCGCCAAGGTGGAAGCATCGCATCGCGACGAAGGCACGGCGTATGTGGCCTTCGATAATCATCGCGCCGACGATTTCGCGATCTACCTCTACATGACCACCGACTTCGGCCAAACCTGGAAGCGCATTACCGACGGCATTCCGGAAGAGGCCGGCACGCTGCATGTGGTTCGCGAAGATCCTCGCAATCCGAATCTCTTGTTCGCAGGGACCGAGTTCGGGCTCTTTGTATCGTTCGACCGCGGAGCGAAGTGGGAGAAAATGCGCAACGGGCTGCCGACCGTTCCAGTGGATGACATCGCCATTCATCCCCGCGATCACGATCTGATCCTCGGTACGCACGGACGATCCATCTGGATCATGGACGACATCACTGCGCTGGAGCAGATGAGCGACAACGTGCTCTCCGCCGATCTGCATTTGTTCGACATGCGCTCCGGCACGTCGTTCCACATCGCCAATTTCAAGGGGTTCACAGGCACGCGCGAGTTCATCGCGGCCAATCCACCTTATGGCGTGGTGATCGATTACTACTTGAAAGCCAAATTGGAAGGCAGGAATCCAGTCAAGATCACAGTGACCGACAAGGCCGGCAACAAGATCCGGGAATTAACTGGGCCAGGCGACGCGGGTATCAATCGTGTGAATTGGGATCTCCGCTACGACTCGCCGGCGCAACCGCCACGAGTTAACCGGCCTGGTGGTACCGCTCAGCCGGGTGAAAATGCCGAGGAAGAAGTCGCGGCTGGTGGCGGGCGTGGCGGCGGAGGAGGAGGTGGCGGAGGCCCCTTCGGATTCGCAAACCGTGGTCCTCTGGTCGATCCCGGCGAGTACAATGTCGCAATCGCCGCCGCGGGCAAGAACGAATCGAAAAGCGTGGCCGTCGAAGAAGACCCGCGAATCACATTGGCTGCTACGGATCGCGCCAAGCGCCGCCAGGCTCTGACAAAGCTTTATGGAATGGCGCGCGATGCCGAAACCGGCCGCAGGAAAATCGTGGCGATACGAACCTCTCTCACCACCTTGACCGACTCCTGGAAGCGGCCCGGCGCTTCGCAGCCGCCCGAGCCGGTCAAGAAAGCGGCTGACAATCTGCTGGCGCAGGTCAAGGAAATAGCTGGTCTTTTCGAAGTCGATCGCCAGGGCGGGCTCGGATCGGCGGGGCCTCCGTTGACGTTTACGCCGCCGCCGTTGAACCAGAAGATCGGCCGGTTGATGAGCTCGATCGATGGCTATGCGGCCGCGCCCACGGATCGGCAATTGACCGATATCGATTTGGCGTCGACAGAACTTGGGCCGGCTTTGGCGTCGGTCAACAAGCTGACCAATGAGGACGTGCCGCGGTTGAACAAGATGATGGCGGACGCTGGGGTTCCGTACGTGAGCGCAGGGCCTGGCGGCCAGTGACGTGAAGACCGCGATGAGTCCGGCCAGTGGAGCTTGACCGGCCGAACTCGTCGTGGGTAATGCCCCTCTCCTCCGAGGGTCAAAATGCTGCAACCGTTGTGAGACGGGCTGGTGGCACTACCATGAACGGCACGCGCCGTCCGGAATTCTTTTACTAGGTTTTACCCCCAAACTGCGATCATGGGTCCCATGCCGCTCTTAAGTGCACTCGTCGTGCCAAGACGGTGAAGCCTATAACCAGCGTGAAATGAAGAGTTAATACTCACCGACCGGCGAGCAAGGAGTGGGCAAGCGACGAATTGTCCCGTATGTGGAGGACAGTATGTCCTATCGAAACCAGCAACTGGAAACCAGAAACCGGAATAGGTATACTTATAATTGTCCTCGTAGAGGCGCGGAGGCCATCAGTAGCCGGTTGCGCGGTTCCGGGAGTCTCGGAGCAGCCGGTCGAAAGGGGCCAGTTTCATCTCCGCCGAAATCGGCTGCGGCAGCTCTCGCCCGGCGCGATTGGGGGGTAAGGCTAAGACCTGCCCACTGTCATCCGGATCTGGTTTACTGCGGATCGGATGGAGCGCTACCGGGAAGCACGCGCACGTTGTCGGCGCGTCCCCTCCTCCATCCCTCCCAATTGCGTATGAATATTTTCGAACTAACGCGCGCGCTGGTGGACGTCGAGTCGATCAGCGGAAATGAAGAGCGCATGGGTAATGTGCTGTTCGAACACCTGTCGGAGCTGGCCTCGAAATACGCGGGGCACGCCGAGCGAATTCAAGCAGAACCCAAGCGCTTCAACGTGTTCGCGTGTTGGGGCAATCCGGTTGTAACGCTCTCCACCCACATGGACACGGTTCCACCGTTTTTCCCGTCGCGAGAGGACGAAACGCACATCTGGGGCCGCGGTGCGTGCGATACCAAAGGCATCATTGCCGCGATGCTCTCCGCGGTGCGTGAGTTGCTAGAGGAAGGTACGCGTGACATTGGGCTCCTGTTCGTGGTCGGTGAAGAACGAAACAGCACGGGAGCCTTTGCGGCCGCCAAGGATCCTCGTGGGTCGAAATTCTTAATCAATGGCGAGCCCACCGAAAACAAGCTGGCCATTGGCTCGAAAGGCGCGCTGCGACTGGAGTTCATTGCGAGCGGCCGGATGGCGCACTCAGCCTATCCGGAGCTGGGCGAATCGGCCATCGAAAAATTGCTGGATGCGCTGAACGAAGTGCGTCGCATGCCGCTGCCAGTGGACAAGATTCTGGGGGCGAGCACGGTCAATATCGGGACTATTTCAGGAGGCCGCGCGCCCAATGTAATCGCCGATCATGCCCAGGCCGAAGTTTTTATCAGGCTGGTGGACGACGGCGCCGCGACGCGCCAAGTCCTAAAACAAACGGTGAAGGGAATCGAGGTGCGCGAGGTCCTGCTGGTGCCCGCCGTGCATATGGGCTCGCTCGCGGGTCTGGAGACAACCGTGGTCGCATTCACCACCGACATTCCTGCGTTCGGCGAAAGCTGGGGCAAACCGTATCTGCTGGGGCCGGGATCGATTCACGTGGCCCACACGGCCGAAGAGCGCATTCCGAAGAATGAACTGGTGGAATCAGTCCAGATTTACAAGCGAATGGTCAAGCAACTAACGAGAAACTAGAAACCAGAAACTAGAAAACCTTTATGTCACCAAGAATAGAAGTAGGTATTTTAGGGGCGACCGGGATGGTCGGCCAGCGGTTTGTGAAATTCTTGCAGGACCATCCGTGGTTCGAGATCACCTGGCTGGGCGCCAGCGATCGCTCGGCGGGCAAGACCTATCGAGAGGCGACGAGTTGGCGGCTGGATGGCGTAATGCCGTCCAACGTCGAGAACATCAAGGTGGAAGATTGCAAGCCTGGCAATGCTCCGCGCCTGGTCTTTTCCTCCATGGACGCTTCGGTCGCAACCGAGATCGAGCAGGCGTTCGCGCAGGCTGGGCACGTCGTTGTTTCCAACTCGCGCAATCATCGCATGGAGCCGGATGTTCCTTTGCTTATTCCCGAGATCAATCCGGATCACTTGAAAATCATCCCGCTGCAGCAGCGGCGGCGTGGTTGGAAGGGGCAGATCGCGACCAATCCGAATTGCTCAACCATGGCTCTGGCGTTGGCGCTCGTTCCGCTGAAGCCGTACGGCATCAAGCGGGTGCTGGCGACCACGATGCAAGCTATCTCGGGGGCGGGTTATCCAGGCGTCGCTTCCATGGACATCAACGCCAATGTGATTCCGTTCATCGGCAGTGAAGAAGAAAAGATGCAGCAGGAGACGCAGAAAATCCTGGGCGAGTTCACGGGCGACGCGATCCGGCCGCTAGCCGCAAAGGTGAGCGCGCACTGCAATCGCGTGCCGGTAGTGGACGGACACATGGTGGCTACCAGCATCGAACTGGAGCACAAGCCCGGACTGGCAGAGCTGATTGAGGCGATCGGAAATTATCGCAGTGTACCGCAAGAGCGCAAACTGCCGAGCGCGCCGCCGCGGCCTGTGATCTACATGGAGCAGCAAGATCGGCCGCAGCCTCGCCGCGACGCCGAGCGCGAGCGTGGAATGGCGGTGTTCGTGGGACGCCTGCGGGAATGCCCGGTGCTCGATTATAAATTCATGGCGTTGGGGCACAACACTATTCGGGGCGCGGCTGGAGCGGCGGTCCTCAACGCCGAGCTTATGTATTCCGAGGGGCTTCTTGACTAACACGTGGCGCACGCACTCGTGCGTGCCGCGTTCACACTCGTGTGAACGCCTCGGGGTGTTGACATGATCGTAATGAAATTCGGCGGGACCTCGGTCGAATCCGCCGAAGCCATCGAGCGCGTTATTGGAATCGTCCGGTCCAGGCTGGATCGCAGGCCCGTGGTCGTGGTCTCCGCGATGGGCAAGACCACTAATCGGCTGCTGAAGATCGCCAACCTCGCTGTTACCGGCCAGCGTGACGAGGCTTTGCGCGAATTGGTGGCCCTCCGCGATTATCACTTGCGCGAGTCCGGCATGGAGCGCACCGTGGACGAGCATTTCCAGGAGATCGCGGAGTTGGTGAAAGGGCTGGCGGTGCTGGGCGAGCTGACACCGCGTTCCATCGACGCGATATCGAGTTTCGGGGAACGGCTGTCCAGCCTGATCGTCACTAATATGTTCCAGCATCGCGGTCTTAGCGCGATGCACGTCGATTCGCGCAAGGTAATTGTCACCGACCGCCGGCACACGCAGGCCGTTCCTTTGTTCGAGCAGACCTATGCGAAGCTGGCCGCGACCATTCCGCCGCTGACCAAAGATCATGTAGTAGTGATGGGCGGTTTCATCGCCGCCACCGAGGATGGCGTCACCACCACTCTGGGCCGCGGTGGATCCGATTTCACCGCATCCATCGTGGGAGCGGGCATCGGAGCCGAGGAGATCCAGATCTGGACCGACGTCGACGGCATGTTGACGGCCGATCCGACGATTGTGCCCGATGCTCATCGCGTGAAGGTCATTTCGTTTACCGAAGCGGCCGAAATGGCGTACTTCGGTGCGAAAGTGTTGCATCCAGCGACGGTGGTGCCGGCGATTGACCGCAATATTCCGGTTTTGATTTTGAACTCGCGGCGGCCTCAAGTGGATGGCACCCGCATCGTTTCCGAAGCGGTAGCCAGCAAGAACGTCGTGAAGTCGATCGCCTGTAAGAGTAAGGTGGTGGTGATGAACATCCGATCCACGCGCATGTTCATGGCGCACGGTTTCATGCGGCGGATCTTCGAAATTTTCGATCGCTATGAGACCTCGGTGGATATGGTCGCGACTTCCGAGGTCAGCGTTTCGCTCACCATCGACCAGCCCGAACGCGTGGAGGCTATCACCGGCGCTTTGCGCGAGTTCGCCGACGTTTCCGTGGACGAAAATCAGGCTATCATCTGCATGGTGGGCGAAAATATCCGGCACAGCCCGGGCGTTGCGGCGCGAGTGTTCAAAGCGCTGGGCAGCATCAATGTCCGCATGGTGTCGCAGGGGGCTTCGGCGCTCAATTTGGGCTTTGTGGTGGCAGGCAAAGATTTAGCGGCCGCGGTACCAGCGCTGCACAGCGAGTTTTTCAGCGAACTTGATCCGGCGGTATTCGATGCCTAATCTCGCCATCGTCGGCTACGGCAAAATGGGCCGTCTGATCGACCAACTGGCGCCCGAGTACGGGTTCACGGTTACCGCGCGCGTCGACATCGGCCGCGATGAACCGCTCCAAGGCGCCGACGTCGCGGTAGAGTTTTCGGTGCCGTCTTCGGTCGCCGGTAATGTCGCCAAGATAGCTGCTCTACGCATCCCGATGGTCATCGGAACAACCGGCTGGGCGGACCATCTCACCGAGGTGAAGTCGATCGTCGCCAAGTACGATTCGGCGCTGGTCTGGAGCCCTAATTTCTCGATCGGCGTCAACGTATTCACGCGGCTGGTTTCTGAAGCCGCCGGCTTGCTCAAGAACGAGAAAGAATATGGCGCCTGGGCGTGGGAGATTCATCACGTAACCAAGAAAGATGCACCGTCGGGCACACTGCTCAAATTAGTCGAACACATGAAGGCGGCGGGATTCGTCCGGCCGATCGACACTAGCTCCAGCCGCGCGGGCGCGCACCCCGGCACGCACGAGATCGGCTTCGATTCCGCCGCTGACACCATTACCCTACGCCACACCGCGCGCAGTCGAGAAGGCTTCGCCCGAGGCGCTTTGAAAGCGGCACAATGGATTATAGGGCGCAAAGGATTTTTCGAATTCAGCGACGTTCTATTTGGAGGTTGACATGTTATTTCAAGGCTGCGGCACCGCGATGGTCACACCGTTCCGGAAGGACGGCTCTTTGGACGAAATCACGCTTCGATCGCTGGTGAAACGCCAGATCGACGAAGGCATCAACTTCCTGGTTCCGTGTGGGACCACGGGCGAGAATCCCACGCTCACGCGCCAGGAACATCTGCGTGTGGTCGAGATCACCCTCGATGAAACCAAGGGCCGCGTGCCGGTGCTGGCCGGCGCGGGCGGCTACAACACCGTCGAAGTGATAGAGCTCGCCAAGGAGATCAAGGGCATGGGCGCGGACGGCATTCTCTCCGTCACGCCGTACTACAACAAGCCGACACAGGAAGGACTCTATCAGCACTACAAGGCGATCGCTTCAGCTGTAAAACTGCCCATGATCGTGTACAGCGTGCAAGGGCGCACAGGTGTGAATGTCGAGCCTTCCACGCTAAGGCGACTCTCGGAGATCGACTACATCGTCGGTGTCAAGGAGGCGTCCGGCAGCATCGGCCAACAGGCCAACGTGATTCAACAAGTGCCTTCCGACTTCGCGGTGCTTTCAGGCGACGACGCCATCACCATTCCGCTGATCGCGCTGGGCGGCCATGGCCTGGTTTCTGTGGTGGCCAACGAAATTCCAGGCGAAATGACTGACCTGGTCCAGCGCGCGCTGGCCAACGATTTCGCCGGCGCCCGCGGGTTACAGCACAAGTACATGGCGCTCATGGAAATTAATTTTGTCGAATCGAATCCGATTCCAGTGAAGGCCGCGATGGCTCTCATGGGTCTTCTGGAGCCGGTTTATCGGCTGCCCCTGTGCCCGGCCAATCCTGCAAATTTGGCAAAGATCGAAAAGGTGCTCGAAGGGCTTGGACTGCTGGCCGGCCGGAGCGTGCATGCAGGCTGAGATCGAGAAACTGTTCGACGAAAAACCTCAAGTCTACACCTTCGAACATTTCCGTCTCTTCCAGAAATTCAAACAGGCGTTGAACGCCGGTGAGATTCGCGCCGCTGAACCGGATTCCTCGGCTAAGACCGGTTGGCGCGTGAATACCTGGGTGAAGAAGGGAATCCTGGTCGGCTTCCGCATGGGCGTTACTGTGGACATGTCGATCAACACCGCGCGCCAGCCGTGGTTCGACAAAGCCACATTTCCGGTTCAGCGCATTACGCTCGATCGCGGTATCCGCATCGTGCCCGGCGGATCGAGCATCCGTGACGGCTGCTTCATCGGCAAAGGCGTCACCTGCATGCCGCCGATGTTTATCAACACAGGGAGCTGGGTGGGCGATGGCACGATGGTCGATTCGCACGCGCTGGTGGGAAGCTGCGCGCAGGTTGGCAACAATTGCCATATTTCCGCGGCCGCCCAGATCGGCGGTGTGCTGGAGCCAGTGGGCGCGTTGCCGGTAATCATCGAGGACGACGTTCTGGTGGGCGGAAACTGCGGCGTGTATGAAGGTACGGTGGTGAAGCGCCGCGCGGTGCTTGGTTCGGGTACAATCCTCAACCGGTCGACGCCGGTTTACGACGTCGTGCGCGGTGAGATCTACCGGGCCACCGACGACGATCCGCTGATGATTCCCGAAAACGCCGTCGTGGTTCCGGGCACGCGCGCTATCACCACCGGACCAGGCCTGGATTGGGGCCTCTCGTTGGCCGCGCCCGTGATCGCAAAGTATCGCGACTCGAAGACGGACACACGGATTCAGCTTGAGCACCTGCTGAGATAATCTAGCGTGGCCTGAGCAGTCTTCTTCCAGGTGAACAGGGCCGCCCGCTGCGCCGCTGCATCGGTAGAAATCGAGCCGGCGATCAGCCGCTCCAGTGCGTCTCGAATGGCTTTCTCGCTCGATGGATCGAAATAATGCACCGTCGATCCGGCAACTTCGCGCAGCGGCGGGATGTCGGAGCAAGCCACGGGAATACCGGCGGCCATGGCTTCCAGGACCGGCATGCCGAAGCCTTCGAAGGTGGACGGATAAATGAATCCGCGCGCTCCGCGAAACAGCTCGTAAAGTTGTTCGCGCGGAATCCAGCCGGTGAGGCGCACGGATCCGCCCGTTAGCTTTTCAACTTCCTTGGCCGCAAATCCGCGCACGCCGGTGATGACCAAGCCGGGCAATTCTCTCATCGGCTTGGCCACGCGTAGCAACCGTACCAGATTCTTGTGTGGATGCGAAGTCGAGACACAGAGCAGATAGTCGCGCGGCTGGCGTCTTTTGGCGACCTCGAAGAACTGCCACTCGACACCGTGATGGATCACCGCGGCACCGGCGCCGTAGTAGCGCTGCAAGTCGTCGCGCGTAGCGGCCGAAACGGCAATCAGGCCCCGCGACTGCTTGGCCGAGACCCATAGGAAAAATGTCCAGAACGGCAAATCGAACCAGCGAAAATACTCCGGATGCCGTTTGTGCTGAAGGTCGTGAAATACCGTGACCATCGGGCAATGACAAGCGATAGGCGCGGTGAATCCGGGATTGAACAGAATGTCGAGCCGGTGTTTTCGAACCGCAAACGGGAGAGCGATCTGTTCCCATAAGATTCGCGCCGGGCGGAACGAAGCGCGCAGCGGCTGTTGAGCGCAGATGAAATTGGCGCGATCGGGGATAAGATCCGGGCCGGTTTCGCGATTGGTGAACACAACGTATTGGTTCACAGAATCGATCTCGCCCAGAGCGGCCAGCAGGTTGCGCAAATAAATCTCGGTGCCGCCTACACCGCCTGGAATCAGGTACAGCGCGTTGACGCCGATGCGCAGCATCTATTGGCCCAGGCGGGCCAGTTTTTCACGCGCCACACTGTTGTTTGGATCGATCGCCAGGGCGCGCCGGTACTCCGCCGCAGCCTGCAGTTTGTTGCCCTGCACGCTGAAGACATCGCCGCGGTACACGTAGGAAACCCCGCCCATAAAGTTGGGATCCAGTTGAATGGCCGTGGCGAGCGCATCCAGCGCCTGCGGGTATTGGCCCATCTTGCCATACACCATGCCGATCTGCGAGTAGACGTGCGCGCTCTTCTCGATGGCAGCTGCCTGCCGAAGTTTGGCGATCGCGTCCGCCGGCTTTCCGACGCCATCGTACGCTAAGCCCAAATCCAGCAAGAGATCGAAATTCGGCGGCTCCAGCTGCGCGGCCTGTTCGAAATGCTCGATCGCTTCCGGATAATGCCCGGCTTGAAAATAGGCCATCGCAAGCTGGAATCGCGGCCGTCGTTTATTGGGAGATTTCGCGACCGTATCGCTCCACATGTCGATAGCCGTGCTCCACAACTGATTCCTTTGATAAGTGGCGGCGGCCTCCGCCACCAGTACCAGTGAGAGCACCCCGATCAACGCATTCCTGCCTATCTTCCAACGGCGCAAGAACTCCACCGTAATGAACAAGAGTCCGATGAAGGGAAGATACAAGCGGCGCTCGGCGTAGGGGTCATGAATCGGGACGAACGAAGATGTTGGGCCGATCAAAATCAGGAAGACGAACCAACCGTACGATGCCAGCGGAAATCGACGGCGGTAGATCCACGCGGCGATGGTCAACGCCAAAAGGCCCAGGATGGCGATGATGGCGCCGTGATCGGTTATGCTGCGTGAGATCTGGAAGTCAGGGTCCAGATTTTGTCCGATGGGCAGCAGAAACATCCAAAGGTAGTCCCAAATTACGCGGCACTCGGTGAAAAAATATTGATACCAGGTAAATTCTTTTAGCCCAAATCCAGCCGAGCTGGCTCCACTCAAAACGCGCACGACGAGCGCAATGCCCAGTGCGCCGGCGACGGCAATCGGAATGTATAAACGCCAGTTGCGCCGGATCCCGGCGAGCGAAAATCCGGGATTCCAATAATAGTCGGAAAGCAGTAGCACGACCGGAAGAACGGCGGCGTGCTCTTTGGTCAAGACGGCCGCGCCAAAGAGCGCGAGTACCGCGACGATTCTGCCGAAGCCCAAAACACTTCCCTCACGGTACATGAAGACAACCAACGCCGCTAATACGAAGAACACGCTTAGAGTCTCCGAACGGCTGGCGACATAACTCACCGATTCGGTCTGCAAGGGATGCAGCAGAAAGAGCCCGGCGGCGAAGATCGCCAGCACAAAGGAGAGCCATTTCTCGACCGCGGCCCAGGTCATCACCTTGCGTATCGCAAGAAATACCAAGATGCCGTTGAAAAAGTGCAGGATAACATTCACAAAGTGATAACCGAAGGTGTCCTGCGCCCCTGCTCTGGCCGGGTCGGCATACTGAAAATTGAGCCAGTAGCTGAACATCAGAAGTGGACGCAGGCCCTTCAGCCAACCAATCAGGGAAACGCGGGCGTAGTCCGGGAGCATGTAGGGCAGATAGGTGTCGTCGAGCAGGAACTGCCCGTTGATAGCCGGCCAATACACGTCGAAGACTACGAAGAGCGCTACCAGCAGACCGACCGCATAAGGCCAGCGCCGGGGGTGGAGTGCCGGCGCGACCGCGACCATGGTGGTTGTTGCACGTCTTTGCCTAACCGATTTACTGCTCTTCATTGCGATTCTGCAACTGGAATTCGACGATCGCGAGGCGCTGGGCCATGGCGATGTTGCCGTCTTTCAGATCGGAGATAACCACCGAGAAACGGTAAATCACCACCAGGAATACACAGAAGACCAGCATCATCAAAGCCAGCGGCGGGTAAGTGAGTCCCAGTTGCGCGGCGATCCAGTTGAGCGCGCCTGGCGCGCGAGACAGCACCAATAGAATGATGGCGGCGGCCAGCCAGCTCACCGAATATTCAACGCGAATATGCGAACGCCTCACAGAATATAGGATTACTAGCATGAGGACGATGCTGAGGATGGTCATGGCATCTAACAGGCGTTCCATTTATTCCTTTCTCCGGCGGCCTTCAAACTTCAAAACGTTGACAAACACGCCCAGCAGGACGTGAATGACGTAGTACACCGATTTTACCGCGGTGATGGTGCTGCGGCCGGCCTTCCGGCGGCGCATCTGAACAGGCACTTCCTGGAACCGGAATCGTTTGCGCTGTAGTACTACCAGCGCCTCGATTTCCGGGTATTCCAGCGGAAAGCTTCCGGTGAAGGTCTGCAACGCTTCCCGATTTACCCCCACGAAACCGGAAGTCGGATCGAGCACCGGCTGACCGAGAATCGGCCGCAGTACCATCCGGAAAATCCAGATGCCGATCGCGCGCGCGGTGCTGGTGTGAGCGCCGTTATTCTGATAAAAGCGGGATCCGATCACCATGTGGCAGCCAGTCTGGCGCAGGACCTTCAGCAGATCCGGGATGAACTTGGGATCATGCTGGCCATCCCCATCCACGCGAATCACGTACTCGTAGCCAAGCTCGAATGCCAGCTTGTAGCCGGCTTGGACGCAGCCGCCCAATCCGAGATGGTGAGGCAGCCGGAGCACGTCGGCGCCGGCGGCTCTGGCGCGGTCATAGGTGGAATCCTTGGACGCGTCATCGACCACCAGAACCGGCGTCTTCGGCATCAACTGGCGCACTTCGCGAATCACTTCGCTGATTGCGCCCGCTTCGTTGAAGGCCGGAATCAGGATCAAAAGCTGATTCGGACCGCTGGCGGGTCTCACAGCGCCGCCACCTGGCGTGGAGTGATGGAGAAGCGCCGGATGAGCCGCCGAAACTGCTTGGGAGTGAATCTACGCTTGATATTCCGGCGCTGCTTCCACAAGGTTGGGAAGCGCCTGAACAGCTCGAGGTAGGCTCGCATCACGAATATCGGCAATTGTTTCGGACTATTTCCGGCGCGGCGAAATTCGGCCGCCTTTCCGCGGCCCTGGATGGCGTAGACAAAGTGCCAGAAATAGCGAGCCGCTGAATAAAATGGCGCGAGCAACAATTCCGGCATAGGCAGATTCTTCACGGCAAGAAATAATCGATTGCGCTCCACATAATATGCTTTCAAAGCCGAGGCTTGGCCGGCCGAATGCGAATAGCGATGTTCAACCACCGCGTCGGGAACGTACAGGCACTCCCAGGCCGCCCAACGCGCGCGCAACCCGAGGTCGGTATCTTCACAGTATAGAAAGAACGCTTCGTCGAAGAGGCCGATCTCTTCCAGCATTTCGCGGCGATAGAAGGCCGCCGATCCGCTCGGCAAAAGTGCCTCCTGGCGGCGGGAGAAAGATTCCGGCGATTCCAGGTGACCGCGCTGCTTGCTGCTGCCGTCCAGGCACAAGAGCATCCCTGTCGAATCGATCCGCCCGTCATCGGCCAAACGCACTTGCGACGCACACATGCCCACGTCCGGCCGGGCTTCGACGGCGGCGAGCAGGGCTTCCAGCCAGCGCGGATCGGCGACCGCGTCGTCATTCAAGACAGCCAGGAAAACGGACCTGGATTCCCGGAAAGCCTGATTGACGGCCGCGCCAAAGCCGACATTGGTTTTGTTCGCAATGACACGAACGCGATCGCGTGGCTGCACTGCGCATCGACCGCTATTGTCCACCACGATCACCTCGAAATCCGAAAAGGTCTGACGGTCGAGCGAAGCGAGGCATTCCGCTAGTGTCTCATCCGCCGCGAGCGTCGGTACAATAACCGTCACCGTTGGATGAATTTCACTCGAGAAAGGCGGGTGCATTTCCGGTTTTGGGCGCGGGCCCCTACATGCGCTAGGATAGTGGTTTGCATCGACACTTACTATACATTCTGATGTCGGGCGGTTTGTTTGCGCAAATCGCGCCGCATCTGGACAATATTAAGCAACTGACCTTTGGGGGCCAGAACGCCGAGGCTTATTGGTCCCCCGACGGAAAGCGGCTGATCTTCCAGTCGACGCGCGATAAGCTGCAGTGCGATCAGATTTTCATTATGAACGCCGACGGGTCGGATCAGCACATGGTCTCGACCGGCAAGGGCCGGACCACTTGCGGCTATTTCCTGGGCGACAACAAGCACATTCTGTACGCGTCGACGCACGAAGCCGGTGACTCCTGTCCTCCGGACGCCGATCGCAGTAAAGGCTACGTGTGGGCGGTCTACCCTGGCTACGATATTTATCTTGCCACCGACGACGGCAAGATTCAGAAAAAGCTCACGTCGGCGCAGGGCTACGACGCCGAGGGAACGGTGAACTGGAAGACCGGCAAGATCGTCTATACGTCGATGCAATCCGGCGATCTGGACCTATGGACCATGAATGCGGACGGCTCCGGAAAGAAGCAGCTCACCAAGACCGAAGGCTACGACGGCGGTCCGGTGTTGTCCCGAGACGGCAAGAAACTGGCGTGGCGCGCGAATCATCCCGCTACGCCGGAAACTGAAAAGAAATACCGCGAACTGCTCAGTGAAAATTTGACATCCCCGATGAAGATGGAGTTGCTCGTGGCCGACTCCGACGGCAAGAACGCAAAAGAAATCACTAATTTCGGCTGCGCCGCCTTCGCGCCGACCTTTACGCCCGACGGCAAGAAGATTCTCTTTTCATCCAACAAGCACAACTGCGATGGCCGCAAGTTCGAGCTGTTCATGTGCAATCTGGACGGCAGCGGTCTGGAACAAGTGACCGATTTTGGCGGATTCACGGCCTTTCCGGAGTTCTCGCCGGATGGCAAGAAGATTGTGTTTGCCTCCGATAAGGACGCCAAGGCGCGCTACGAGTTCAACATTTTCACCGCGGAGTGGAAGTAGTTTTACAGTAGCCTACTATTGCGGAATATGCGGGTCATTACTCGACCGAAAATTTCTCACGCGTCTCGTAAGTCTGACCCGCCAGGTTGTCGCGAACGGTAAGCACGATTGTGTATTCGCCGGTTGGCTGGTCCTTCGCCAGGTTCAGGTTCAGAACGCCCGGCTGATAGTGCTGCGGGTAGAAGGTCTTTTCCTTCCCGGTGGCGGCTTGAGGCTCGGAATACGCCACGGATCCATCCGCGCGCAGGACTTGCAAACCATATTCGATGTCGAACTGATTGCCTTCACCCAACTTGTAACCGGTCATTTCAAAACGCGCCCAGACTGGATCGCCGGGACGATAGGCGGCTACTTGCAACGCCTTCCCGTCCTCCTCGGCGCGCAGAAACCGGAAGTTGCGGACCACCAGAGAATCGCTGGGAGCGACATCGCGTCCCTTGACGGTGAAAACCGTGCGACCTTCCGCTGTGGCTTTTCCGATCTCGTCGTTTACCTTGACCAGGATCTGATATTCTCCCGACTCGGCTAGCGGCGGGATCACGATGCTCTCGCGGATCTTGGGCATCCAGTTCTTGTCTTCGGCCGACACTGTGCCGCCCTCTTTTCCTTCTTGCACCGCCTGTAAAAGGACGCCTCGCGAGTCGCGCGCCTCCACCTGGTACGTCATCAGGAGCTTCTCTACTTCCTGCTTATCTTCCATCTTCCGATAGCCCTCGATCTGACAAGTGAAGTGGATCGTTTCTCCGGGCAGAAATTCATAACCCGACGAAACGGGCGCGCCGTCTTCGATCTGCGAGAGCAGGGGCCGCACGATGGCCAGTTTCTTTTCGGCTGGCGCGGCGAGACACACCACGGCGGCGGTCAGCGACAAAAGCACTAGAAACTTCATTGAAATTCCCGTCTGAGACTATTTTATGCCTCTCTGCGGGTGTTAGGCTCTCCCTGCGAGGCCGCTCCTATAGCAGCAATACCTCCACCCGATGAGCGTGGACCATGGACTCATGAGCGGACCACTCGAAAATGGTGAAGCGTCCGTCCTGCGATGCGATCAGGGCAACAGCATCCCGCTGATCCTGGACGAACTGGGCCGCCGAGAGGTGCCGGGTACCGCCGAGTTGTTCCGGATGGACCAGGGCAGCCGCTCCACCATCGATTGGTTCTGTCACCGTCACCTGCTCGACTTGCGCCCGACCTCTACGACGCGCAATCTTGGCGCCAAAACCGAGCAGTTCATGTTGATCGGTGAGTATTACAGCGCCGTCAACCGCAGTCAGTCCCGCGATTGCGTCGACGGTCCGGCCGAGTGCCTCCTGCCAGGTTCGCCGTCGCGCATCATCGGCGATCTCGCGGCTAAGAGTGGTTAGCTCCGAGAACGGAGGTGACACGACGTATGGCATGGGCCATACGATCGACTCTCGCCAAGACTCAGAACCGGCCGGCACTACTAACAGAGATCCGCCACGCCTATGCGCACGCATGGAGGCCGCGAGTTGTATCAATATATTGACCGAGTGTACTGTCGCGTTCGGTGAGCCCAATATGCGCGGGAATGTGAGTACTGCAGGATATCGAGCAACGTTGGAACCATGCTCATCTACTATTTTGACCTGGTCGCCTTCGAGCACGGCCACATTCACAAATTTTCCCACGTCCTCACCCGTATGGTGTTTGATAACAAGTAATCCCGGTGCGGCAACTTCCAGCACAAAACACAAAGTTGGAATAGCGCGGGTCGTCCCCCACACACCAAACCGATTTCCCTCGCCCCAGACCCCCAGATGAATCCCGGAGCGCTCCACTGCCGGAGCCACTCGTGTGAGCGTGTCCGGATCAACGGCCAGCGGTTGTTCGAAGGTAAGCGGAGTCTCGGCCTGTTCAGGAGAGAGGAAGGCCAAGGAAATCTTTGGCATGTAGCCTTCTTCGCGTCGCAGGCTTGCCCAAAAGGCGGCATCGATAAGCCTTTCGATGGTTGTGGTATCAGGCACCGGCGCGAGGTCCGGCAGACCGCGAAGACTGCTCTCTTGATGGCGATGAGCAAAGTAGGCGTGCAGTCTCGGTGCGACAGCGTGCGCGGCTGGGTAAGCCTGACGGCTCATGATAAGAGAGTCTACGAGATTGCGATTTTCTCCGCTTGTCTCGCTGGCTGCGATCCGCTCTCGGACAGGCTATGCCAAACGCGACGGTCTCCTCTGATCAATTCATTGGCCCCGGCCGGTCCGTCACTCCCGGCAGCGTAATTTGGGAAAGCGGAACCCGGGAGCTTCGTCCACGCCTCTTCAATCGGAGTAATGATGCGCCACTCAGCTTCCACCTCGTCGCGGCGAGTAAAAAGGGTTGCGTCTCCGAGCATCGCATCGAGTAGAAGGGTCTCGTAGGCAGGCGGACCCTTCGAACCGAACATAGACTCGTAGGAAAAGTTCGCATCCACTGTGAGCGCGCGCATTTGGTTTCCAGGCCGCTTGGCATCGAAGGCGATGCTGATTCCCTCGTTGGGCTGAATACGCAAGGTGATGACATTCGGAACAGGTTGCTGATACGGCGTGCTCGCAAAAAGGGCTTGCGGCGTTCCCTTGAGGTGGACGCGAATTTCGGAGAGTTGGCGTGTCAATCGCTTGCCGGTGCGGATGTAGAACGGCACGCCGGCCCAGCGCCAGTTATCGACATAAAACTCGATGGCCGCATACGTTTCCGTTGCCGAGTTGGCGTTTACGTTCGGCTCCTGCCGGTAACCGGGGACAGTCTTGCCGCCAATTTGACCGGGACCGTATTGCCCGCGGACCGTTCTTTTCCCCACCTCCTCCACAGTCATAGGCCGGATCGATCGCAACACTTGCACCTTTTGTCCGCGTACCGAATCGGCGTCGAATGCGATGGGCGGTTCCATGGCCGTTAGTGCCAACAACTGAAGTAAGTGATTTGCAACCATGTCCCGCAATGCGCCCGTCTCTTCATAGAAGCTGGCCCGGCCCTCTACACCCACCGTCTCCGCCGCGGTGATCTCAATATGATCGATGTAATTTCGGTTCCAGATGGGCTCAAACAGAGAGTTGCCGAAACGGAAGACCAAAATGTTCTGAACCGTCTCTTTTCCAAGATAGTGATCGATTCGGTACACGTCCTTCTCATCGAATGCCTTGTGAATCACCTGGTTCAATTCGCGGGCCGAATTCAAATCGTGCCCGAATGGCTTCTCGAGGATGATCCGCGTCCAGCCACTCTCACTATGATTGAGTCCTACCTGAGCCAGGCCTTCAATGACCGGGCCGGCTGCCGATGCTGGAGTGGCGACGTAAAACAGCCGGTTTGGACTGGATCCGGCGCGCTGCATTTGGTCCAGTTGCTCCCGCAGCTGCGCATAAAACTTTTTGTCATTGATATCGCCAACATAGTAATTCAGGCGATTCTCGAATTTCTGCCAGCCCGATTCTGTAAAATCGCGCGCGTCGCTGGAGCCCGCTAGCGCTTCCCGCATTTTGGCCCTGAAATCCTCCGACTGCATTGGAGTTCGTCCTATGCCTAAGACTTCGAACTGTGGATTCATGCAGCCTACGCACGCCAGATTGTAAAGGCCGGGAATCAGCTTGCGGCGCGTCAGGTCTCCGGATGCCCCAAAGATTACCAACAAACAGGAATCCCCAGTCGGAAGAGGCTCAAGGGAAAACTTCTCCAGGGGATTTACGGCGATGGTTGAGTTTGCATCGATTAAAGTAGCCAAGATCGACCTCCGATGTAAAGAGTCACTAGTTCATAGATGCAGCAAACGATGGTAAGGCTTCCTGCGAGAAGTCATCCTGAAGGTCTATCATCTTTCTATGATCGATCAAAAGAAAGTGGCTCTCCCGCCGGGGTTACCGTCGGCGATCGCCCTTGCGGCCACGCGGGTTCGTTATCGCGTGCTCGGGCTTAGCTTTCTGATGGCCTTCCTCATGTACATGGAGCGGGGCGCGATTGGAGCCGCGGCTCCTAACATCATGCGGGAGTTCCGGATCGACAAGATCACGATGGGCTGGAGTGTTTCCGCCTTCAACTGGTCCTACGCTCTGTTCCAGGTCCCGGGTGGATGGCTGGCGGACCGGTTCGGCGCCCGCCTGGTACTGGCCGGGGCAATCGCCTGGTGGTCCGCATTCACGGCTGGAACCGGTCTGTCTTTCAACGCACTTTCGCTAGCCATCACCCGGTTGCTGTTTGGGGTAGGGGAAGCGGCGGCTTTTCCAGCCGGATCGCGAGCCTTGGTCCGCTGGCTGCCGACTGAGCAGCGTGCCTTCGGTCAGGGGTTTCAACATTCCGGATCGCGTCTGGGCGCGGCGCTCGCGCCTGCGATTGTCGTTTCGCTGATGGCTGTTTTCGGGTGGCGGCCGGTGTTTTTTATTTTCGGCGCGGCAGGAGTACTGTGGGCTGCGGTGTGGTATGCGTACTATCGTAACTATCCAAGCGAACATCCTGGAACCAACGCCGCGGAGGTCGAGCTGCTGCCCAAAGTTTCCGGGATGCGGTCATCCACGAAGCGAAGTGTTCCTTGGCGGCGTATCCTCCGGAGCCGGGATCTTTGGTATCTGAGCGCCGTTTACTTTTGCTATGGATGGGTTTTGTGGCTGTATCTGGCCTGGTTCCCTTCCTATCTTCGAGAAGCGCGCCATTTCACCGCGCTCAAGACCGGCCTCGCGAGCATTCCGCTGCTTGCCGCGACCGTTACCAATGTCGCGGGCGGCGTCATATCCGACAAATTGTCCGCGAAGTTTCACGATCTGCGGCGCGGCCGGCTAACGGTTTCGATCTGCGGCTTCATCGCAGCGGCGCTCGGGCTGCTTCCGGGAGTGCTTGCGAACAGCCCTGTCACGGCGCTCGCATGCCTCACCTTCGCGCTAGGCGGATTGGAGCTGACGGTGGCCGTTTCCTGGGCCATCTGCCTCGACATTGGAGGGGATTACAGCGGATCGGTTTCGTCGGTAATGAATACCTGGGGCAACCTTGGCGGTGCGTTCTCCGCCGTCATGGTCGGCTATTTGGCGACCTTACTGGGCTGGACATCGCCGTTCTTGATGGCCAGTTTTCTCTGTCTGCTTTCTGCGTTAATCGTAAGCCGGATCGATCCTCGACGCTCGGCCGTTGGTTAGAACTTCGTGTTCATCTTGTTCACGTGGTGTTCCTCGTTGACTTCGCCACTCAACACGCGTAAACTCCGGGGTTAGTGTGGAGGCCAAAATGCCCTTTTCAATTTCCCGTCGATCCCTGTTGCGCGGCGCAGCCGGGGTATCCGGCGCTGGATTGCTCCGCCTGGCAGCAACGGGTCAAAACAGCAATGGACGCCGCGCGCTCGCCCTCATCGGCGACCGTTATCACAATGCGGACTACATCCACGTCGCTTTGAGCAAAATGTTCGAGGGACAGGGCGTCACCGTCGATTACACCGTCGACTACAGCCGGCTCTCGCGAAGCCTGCTCAGCAACTATCAGCTGTTCTTGTGCCTGCGTGACGGCATGATCTGGCCCAATGGCTATCTCGGCCCTGATGCGTACACAGCTTATGAGCAAGGGCTCGAGAACAAAGAGGATTTTCCAGAAGCCAAGTCGCAGAACTGGCTTACCGAAGAACAGGCCGGCGCCCTCAAAGAGTTTGTCACGGCGGGAAACGGCTTCTACTCGCTTCACAACAACAGCCATGTGTCTCTATCGTCGCCAACCTATCGCGACGTAATGGGCGGCGCCTATATCGGTCATCCGCCGTTGCGGCCCTTCAGAGTTCGGGTGGTGAACTCGAACCACCCCATCACCCAGGGCATCGCTGACTTCGTCGTCAATGATGAACAGCATTATGTTCACTACGACAAAGACCGCAAGTACGTTCTTCTTGAAGCCGAGAATGTCGACGGCTTGAAGTACGAGAACCTCGGAGCGAAATCGATCGCCGGCTGGGCGTACGACTACGGCCGCGGAAGAGTTGTTTTTACGTCTCCTGGGCATACCATCCACGCGTTGTGGGTTCCGGAATATTTCAAACTACAGAGGAGAGCCGTGCAATGGCTGCTGAAGGAGATCTAGGGGCTCGCTCAATCATGAAAAAAGCGGTGATCACGTTCGCCCTCGCGATTCTGACCGTTGCCTGTTCCACTTCAACCAATCCGGCATCCGCCCCGTCAAAGGAAACATCGGCCGTAGGGAGCGGCGTAGGGAGCATCCTGCGCCTCGATCCGGCGTTCGACTCGCTCGTGCCGGCGGATGCGCATATCGAGAAGCTCGCTGGCGGTCTTCAGTTCACCGAAGGGCCGGTTTGGCGTCCCCAGGAACAGCACCTGTGGTTCAGCGACGTGATGGCCAACGTGGTGCGCCAATGGTCTCCGGACGGTAACGCCACAATCGCGATCCAGCATGCGGGCCAGGACAAAGAGGGCCCTCCCGGTACGCTCATTGGTCCGAATGGCGAGATCGCCGATAAAGACGGAGCGGTGCTGATCTGCCAGCATGGCAACCGCCGGATAGTGCGCGTCACCAAAGATCTTCAAATCGCTCCTCTGGTGGAGCGGTTCGAGGGCAAGCGGTTCAACAGCCCCAATGATCTGGTGTATAAATACGATGGATCGCTTTATTTCACCGATCCCCCGTACGGATTGGCCAAACAGGATGACGACCCGGGCAAAGAACTGCCGTTCAACGGAGTGTTCCGGCTGGCCAACGGAAAACTGCAGGCCGTGATCCGGGATTTAACGCGGCCCAACGGTATTGCCTTCTCGCCCGATCAGAAAATCTTGTACATCGCGAATTCGGATGACAAGCACAAGGTTTGGATGCGATACGACGTCGCTGATAACGGCACTGTTTCAAATGGACGGGTTTTCTTCGATGTGACAGCCGAGAAAGAAGACGGCCTGCCGGATGGGATGAAACTCGATTCACAAGGGAACCTGTACTGCGCGGGCCCGGGCGGAATTTGGGTATTTTCGCCGGACGGCAAGCACCTCGGCACCATCAAGCCGCCGGAAACGCCCGCCAACTGCAATTGGGGTGACGACGGCAAGTCGCTCTACATCACCGCGCGGACAGGCTTGTACCGCATCAAGCTGGCGGCCACCGGCGAACGAACGTTGTATCAATAAACAACCAGGAACAACTGAAATATGAAACGTAGGACATGTTTGAAAGCGATATTGGCGGGAGCCGGCTCTCTCACAGCAGTGCAGGCCGCGGCCCCGGAGAACCCCATTCAACTGTTTGTGGATCTTTCCGTCGACCCGGCGAGAGAACAGGAGATGCTGCATAACTTCAAGACCATCTTCCGTCCTGCCGCCAGCAAGCAGCCCGGATACATCGACGTCCAGATGTTGAAGTTGCGTACCGCGGTTCAGGGCAAAGCTCCCGAGGCCGGAAATTACCGGTTTGTGCTGAAATTCGTCAGCGAAGAGCTGCGTCAGAAATGGATCGCGTCGGCGACTCACCAGAAAGTCTGGCCCACCATCGAGAACACGCTCACGACCAAGAACTATACTGTTCTGCTATACGATACTGCATAGCGGAGGCACAACCATGACAACAACCTGCATCGGGCGGCTTCGGGAGATCGCTCTGATTGGTTGGATCACTCTGGTAGGGGCGATCCCGGCTTTGGCGGCCGGACCGTTGGCGCAGCGGATCGCGCACGCCGATCCGGCCAAGTACACAACGCATCAGGCAGTCCACGATGGGCCGGGAGAAATGAAGTTCATGGTGCTCTTGGATGCTCACGCTCTCGATACCAACCTGCTCTTCATGCATCGTGGCGTCCTCGAACCGAAGAGCGGGATCGGCGCCCATTTCCACAACCAATGCGAGGAAATGTTTGTCATCCTGAACGGCGAGGCCCAATTTACTATTGACGGCCGCACTTCCGTGTTGAAGGGACCCGCCGGCGCGCCTTGCCGCATGGGCCACTCACACGCAATCTACAACGCGTCAGACCAGCCCGTGGAATGGATGAATATCAATGTGTCGGCTCTCAAGGGAAAGTATGACGCCTTCAATCTCGGTGACGGCCGCGTGGGCGCGCCCCTCGATCCGATACCGGTCTTCATGACCATGCTGCTGTCGCACGATCTGCTTCTGCCTGTGAAGAGCATGAACGGCGGAAAAGGAGCCGTACGGTACCGGCGCGCTCTGGATCCGGCCATTTTCGTGAGCGATTGGGCTTATGTGGATCACGCCTTACTTCCGCCGGGCGCATCGATCGGTCCGCATCGACATACGGAAGTCGCCGAGGTCTATTACGTAATGAATGGTCAGGGCGCCGTGAAGATATCCGGCCCGGGGATGCGGGAAGAAACGGCTGCCATTCACAGTGGAGACGCTGTTCCGGTACAACTGAACGAGGTTCACTCCTTCGACAACACCGGCAGCGAGCCTTTGGAATTTATGGTGATCGGAGTCGCCAGCTCCAAAAGCAAGTCGGTCGACAGTATCGATGTTAAGACCGCTGCTCAAGCGCCCTAACAGATGCACATGACAAAACCCGTGATATCGCTCTGCGCAGCGGCGCTGGCGGTCATCTGTCTCAGCGCGGCAAAGAACAGCTCGACGCGCACCGTCACCGTCACTGAAGGCACCAACGTCAACGTGACGGTTTCGCCGGACCACAAGACCATCATCATGGACCTGCAGGAGACGCTGTGGTCGCTGCCAATCGGCGGTGGGACGGCCAAACGTCTCACCGATCCGTTTCTGGAACCGGCTCGACCCGACTGGTCGCCCAAAGGAGACTTGGTCGCCTTTCAATCCTTCAAAGGCGGCACGTTTCACATCTGGCTGATCAAGCCCGACGGCTCCGGCGTGCGACAACTGACCGACGGTCACGCCGACGATCGGGAGCCCCGTTTCTCGCCTGACGGAAAGAAGGTCGCGTTTTCGTCCGACCGCGCGTTCAAAGGCAATTACGATATCTGGGTCGCGGACGTCGATAGCGGCAAACTGGCGCAGTGGACCTCGAGCCCGGCGGACGAGTTTGAACCCGCCTGGTCGCCGGACGGCGCGGAAATCGCGTACGTGAGCGGCACCGGCGCCGTGGGAACGAGCATTCAGTCGAGTGATGCCTCGGGCCCCGGCAAGCAGGTCGTCTCAGCGCCAGAAGGGGCACGTTTGAACTCGCCGTCCTGGTCGCCCGATGGAAAAAAGATCGCCTACACCCAGATCAGCGGCAACACCACCCGGCTCATGATCTCAGGTGAGAAAGCCGGCACGGCTCAAGACGTTTTCCCTTTCCCCGCCTCATGGCTTTCAATGAACCAGGTCGTCTACACAGGCGACGGAAAGATCTTCGTCACAACATTGGGCGGCGAAACCAAGACCATGCCGTTTCAGGCCAAGTTCCAATTGAACCGCCCGTCCTACAAGCATCGGCAGCTAGACTTCGATTCCACGGCATCGCGCGCGGTCAAGGGCATTCTCACACCGGCTCTTTCGCCTGACGGCAACCGCATCGTTTTTGAAGCGCTCAATCAACTCTGGCTGATGGAAATCGGCGGCCAGCCGAAACAACTGACAAGCGGCACTTATTACAAGCAATCGCCGGCGTGGTCGCCCGATGGCAAACAGATCGCATATAGCTGTGACAAAGCAGGCACTGCGGATATATACATTCTTGATCTCGCCACAAAATCCGAGCGGCGAGTTACTAACTTGGCGGACTCGGCCGAAATCGAACCCGCGTGGTCTCCGGATGGCACGAAAATCGCGTTCCAGAAAGATGCGACCACTTACACGGTTGATCTCGTCAGCGGCGAAATCAAAGAGGCGATCAAAGCGACTTACGAGCCGGGCCGAGCGAGCTGGTCGGCCAATGGAAAGGCGATCTCTCTTGCGGCTCTGCGGCCCTATTCGCGGCGTTTTCGCGAAGGAACCAACGTGATCGAGACGGCCGATTTGGCAACCGGCAACGTGACGCTCACCGAACCGGCTCCCTATAAATCCATCAGCACGCGTAGCGTCGACGGCCCCGTTTATTCACCGGATGGTTCTCAGATGGCATTTGTGATGGACGGTTATCTGTGGACACGGCCGGTAGATGCAAGTGGCATTCCTACTCGCGAAGCTCGTCCCATCAACGAAGAGATGACCGATGCGCCCTCCTGGAGCGGCGATGGCAAGCGCTTGCTTTATCTCTCGAATGGGAAATTACGAATCGTCGCCTCCGATGGCGCGACGCCGCCAACCACTGTGCCTTTGGAGCTCGCCTGGCATCGCGAGACCGCGGCGAAGAGAATTGTAGTGCACGCCGGACGGCTCTGGGACGGGCTCGGCCCCAACCTGCGATCGAACGTGGACGTGATCATCGTGGGCAGAAGGATTCGGAGAATCGAGCCGCATCGCGACGAATTACACCAGGGCGTAGAAGTTGCCGACGCATCGAATCTGACGGTGATGCCCGGCTTGTGGGAGGCGCACAATCACGGCTACGGCGGCTTGCCCTCGTACGGCGATCGCGCGGGCCGCATCTGGCTGGCATACGGATTCACCGACCTGCAGTCGCAAGGCGACACGGCCTATGGACAGATGGAGATTAAGGAGTCCTTCGGTTCGGGCAGCCGCGTCGGGCCCCGTTATTTCTCCGCCGGTGAGCCGATCGATGGCGAACGTGGGTACTACGGTACGGATCACGGCGTCACCAACGAAAAGGAATTGCAGTTGGAGCTCGACCGTGCACAAGCGCTCGAATACGATAACGTGAAGACCTACGTCCGGCTGCCGCACGAGCTGCAGCTCATCGCCATGAAGTTCGCGCACGAAAAGCTGGGTGTCTATGCCGATTCGCATTATGGACTCCCGGGATTGACGTACGGCATGGACGGCATGACGCACGTGAGCGCGACGTCCCGCTGGGGTTATTCCTTCACCCGATCCTATGGTGGTGTGACGTACCAGGACATCCGGTCCCTGTTTGCGGCGGCGGGCGAGTTCAGCATCTCCACGCCGTTCGCGGCATCGGCGCTGTATGCCGAGGACCCGCAAATTGTCGACGACCCGCGCATCGCTACCCTGAACACGCCCTGGGCGCAGAAAACAATGACAGCCGCTCGCGATCACGCGACCAAGACCGATCAGTCCCAAACGCTCGATAGTCTCAAGAAGGAAGAGGAAACAGTGATCGGTATCATGCGCGCAGGGGGCAGGGTACTGCTGGGAACGGATTCTCCGCTGCCCGGCCTGGCGATTCTAAACCACCTCGGGCTGCGCGCGGAAGTGAAATTCGGCATGCAGCCCTGGGAGGCGTTGCAAACCGCCACACTCCTGCCGGCCAAGGCCTATGGATATGGGAAGGATCTAGGATCGCTCGAAGCGGGGAAACTCGCTGACCTGGTAATGGTTTCCGGCGATCCGCTGACGAACATCAAAGATGCAGCCAACGTGCAGCGCGTTATGGTGGACGGGCGATTGTACTCGACCACGGAACTAATCGCGCCGTTTGCGGGAAAATGACTCGCTCGGTAAGAACTAGGCCGGCGCTTCCATGCCGCCATCTCTCCGGCGCTTCTTACGGTTACGCTTGCGCGCTAATGCTTCCTTCACGCGCTTCTTCTCACCGGGCTTCAGGTAAAAAGAGTGCCGTTTGATCTCCTTGATGATGTCCTCTTGCAAGACCTTGCGCTTGAAGCGGCGGAGCGCGCTCTCTAAAGTTTCGCCATCCTGAATCTGGATTTCAGCCAAAAGAACCCCTTCTCATTCGATCATCGGACCGAATTTTTAGGATAACAGCTTTCGGGCAACCGGAGGGAGCCTGCCCGGGGGGCTGGGGCCGGCCGGATAGATTAAATCGAACGGCTTTCCGGCGAAAAACTGGTATACTCAAATTGCGTTTGATCGTCCCGCCAGGCTTGGCCGCGAACTCTAATTTGCCTCGCACAGCTTGGAGTCAAATGTCAGAAGGAAGCCAATGAAAAAGATCTTTGTAGGCAATTTGGATTTCGGTGCGACAGAGGAATCCATTCGCATCGCTTTCGAGGCGTACGGCGCCGTGGAGAGAGTCAGTTTGATGACAGACCGGGACACCGGGCGATCACGGGGCTTTGCTTTTGTGGAAATGACGGATTCGCACGAAGCCGATCAGGCCATTGCCGGATTGAACGGTACCGACCTGGGCGGCCGCGCGATCAACGTCAACGAAGCCAGACCCAAGACCGAAAGACCCAGGATGGAACGTGGCGGAGGCGGTGGCCGGCGAGACCGACGCTGGTAAGCCGATTCGACGCAACGTCCTACTGGATCGATCCTAAGATTTAAAATGGGGGAAGGAGCATATGGCCGGCCGGACAGGAGATACATTCAAAAAGCGACAGAAAGAAGTCGCGCGCGCCGAAAAGGCGAAGGAAAAGCTCGCTCGCCGTTTGGAGCGAAAACTTCAAAAACGCGATCCCGATCGGCCTGACTCTCCCGATGATGACCTTTCCACCATCGACTCGGACGGCAACGTTTCAGAAAACGTAAGCCAGTCGCCCGAGTCTGGAGCACGATAGCGCATGCTGATTCGCGGCCAAGGATACCGCGCGGAGTACAAGGATTACCGCCTCTTTGTCGAGGTCGGTGATGAAGTCTGGCAGGTGAGAGTGCATCACCTGGCGACCAAGACTTGGCCGTATCAGAACAATGTGGATGGTCTGGAGGCTGGAAAGACCGACGCAATTACCACCGCCGTCCTGTCCAGTAACCCGTGCGCCACTTCCCGGGACATCGAAGCCGCCAAGACCTCGCTGACGTGGGAGCGCTACGGACCGAAACTCAAGCTCAGAGCGACCGCGTAGAAGATCCATCTCAGGCCGGAGAGAAAGCTCCGGCGCGGTCCGCTTTATCCGTTATTCTTGGCTTTGATTCCTTTGGCGGTCTTGACCGCGTCCTGAAGTATCTGCACGGCTGAGTTGGCTGCTCGCAGTTCCTCGGGGCGGCTCACATAACCAGGCATTTTAGGATCGATGTATTTCACCCGGAATAACTGGTTATCCGCCAAGGTCAGGATGGCTTGAAGCTCTTCTAACGTGAGCTCAACGGAGATTTTTTTCAAATGCCATTTTAGCACAGCGGCCCTTTGGACCTCGGACAGACGCGGCCGTCCTCGACGCCTGGATGCCACAGCGATAACCGGTTACTTCTTCCCGCCCTTGCCCTGGCCCATGGGCCGGTCGGCAGTGGAAGGCGGCACCACGCCCTTCAAGCGCATATAGACCGCCATGGTGCCGTACATCTCGTTGTCGTGGATCACGTTGAAATCGAGCACGCCCAGCTTGGTGCGTTCGCGGCCGAACATCTTCACCGTCTGCGCTCCATCGGCGTCGTTCAAAGCGTCGTAGGCGCTGTCGCAATAATCGAATGAGGCTTTCAGTGCCGCAACTAGATCGGCTTTGGAAGTCATTTCACCAGCCCCGCCTCGCTTCTGTTCGCCCTTGGCGGCGCCGCACAGAGCCATTTGCGTATCCGCGACATGGCCCACCAGTTGGCCGTAAGTGCGAACGTCCGGCGTCGCCTTGAAATCGTAGTCGGCTTCGGATACCTTCTCGGCGGCCTTCATCAGATTGGTCTTGGTGTTGTTATAGTTCGCCTTGACCTCCGTGCTAAAGGGGTTGCTCTGCGCGTACAGGCCGGTCGCCCCCGCGAGCGCGGCGAGGAACATCATGTTGGAAAAACGATTCACGTAGTCTTCTCCTTTTTCTGTAGCAGGTTTACCTATTGTAGTACGCTTCGTGCGGTCTATACCTGGATGCTATGCAGCCGCGCTTCGGTGTGGCGAAAATGGCCCCAAAGATGCGTCTTTCCTCCCAGGAAGGTTTAGTGTATGCTGGCTCTTCTAGGTGAATAGTACTTGTAGTACTAACTAGCGGATAAGCCCCCGCGGTGGGCGAGGGCCTCATCTCGGATACCAATTGTAGCCGGCACACTACCCTCCTCTCGTATCTGCTGTTCCGAGAAATCCGAGCCTTCCCACCAGATAATAACGACGCTGGCCCGCGTGTTTAACGCGGCTGCATGAGGGAAGGACTGTGTCTATATCTATGCAATTTTCGTCTACGCATTTCTCAAATCTCAGCTTGATTCGACCAGGAGGAAAGAGCGCTTAACGTCACTATTATGAGATCCAATCACGTTCTTCTCGTTGCAGCAATATCGCTTCTTTCGTTGGGAAGCTACCTGGAGGCTCAAATCAGCCCCCTATCGATCTACCTGGCGCCTCCTTCGGCGTCCCTGAAAGCCGGAGAATCGGTGCAGTTCCAGGCATCGGTAAGTGGAACTAGCCTAACGGGGGTAACTTGGTCCCTGCAGCCCCCAATCGGCACGTTAATCAACGGATCATATACCGCGCCTGCGGTCATCTCCAGCCCGCAAGCAGTCACCGTGATCGCAAGCAGCGTGGTGGACCCGTACAAGGTCGCGAGCGCAACGGTTTGGCTGGCCGCCGGTGCGGGGTTTACGATAAGCCCCTCTTCTGCCACCCTGCAGGCTGGCCAATCCGTCCTCTTTAGCGCGTCCGCTGCGGGCGGATCGAATGCCTCGGTAAGCTGGTCGGTCACACCGTCGATCGGCTCCGTCAATAACGGAATTTATACGGCCCCGGCGACGATCGAAAAGGCTCAGACCATATCTCTGACGGCGGTGAGTTTGTCGGGCCCAGCAGGGTCGGCCCAGGCTTCCATCACGCTGCTGCCTTCTCCCCAGCCCATGTCTGTTAGTCCGGCGCAAGTTACGCTGCAGCCTTCCCAGGCACAACAATTCATAGCCATGGCGCCCACGTCGCCCAGCGGGATAGGCAGCGTACAGTGGTCAATCAGCCCGGCAGTTGGAAGCATAACGGCCAGCGGGCAATACACAGCGCCTAGCGCAATCTTGCAGGCGCAGACAGTCGCCGTAACAGCGGCTTCCGTGTCCAATCCTTCTGTTACAGCGTCCGCAACAATCATGCTGGCACCGGCAGTTCCCACGCCACCCACGTCGCCGACACCACCCGCGCCGCCCACGTCGCCGACACCGACACCACCCGCGCCACCCACGTCGCCGACACCCACACCCCCGTCGCCGACACCCACGCCCCCGCAAAGTTATAACGCGATTTCAGATACAGTGCCGCGCGCTGAAGGTCCTGCTCCCGTGCTGGGGCCGGCTAATTCGGTGTACATTGATCCTGACTTTGGTACGCGCATCCTGCGGGTAAGCGATCAAAACTCTATTCCCGGGGATCCAAATGTCGACGTCATACAGGGAGGGGGTTGGGAGACGCCTTTTAACGCGGATTCCAGCAAGTTTGAAATAGGATCGGCGGACGGAAAGACGTACTTTTATCAGTTTGATCCTATTAACTTCACAACCGCAATGATAATGGACCCGAATAATCCTTCCCAACCCTTACAACTGAACGGTGTCTTCGTCGGTGGATTCAGTTACCAGGATCCTAATATTCTGTATGCCATGAGTACCGGGTTGAACAACCATAACCTCATCCAATATGATTTCTCACAGAATACTTTTAGGGTTATTGCCAACATCGACAGCTTCTTACCGGCACAGGACCAGAATTGGTCCGGATATTCTGCCAGCGTCTATAACGACTATTATGATGTCAACTTTGCTGTGGGAGCAGGCAAGTATGTCGTCGTATACAACAAAGCCAACAACCAGGCAGCGCTTATAAACTTAGCTGACAGTACGTTTCAGGGTCTTAATTCGAGTACATTCGTCCCGATGAACGGTACTCTGCCGGCCGCTAGCTTAGTGCACGGAATTCAAATTGATAAATCCGGCAGATACGTGGCCATCAGTTATTCCGATTCGACGGACTCCAACATCTACGTGGATCTTCAAACCGGAACCTGGACCAACGATCCTTATTGCCATCGCGTTACTGGTTTTGCCAACGTGGTGGCCAACTGCGGCAACCAGCTCAACAATGACAGCTCCGGTTTTGGTATCTCAAATTTGAGCAATCCGACACTACATACGTTTTTAGCTCAAGATCCGAACGGGCCAAACCGTTGGGATAGTGATGCCCATCCTTCCTGGAATAACGCGCGGCCGAACATGGCTCTGCCCTTTGTCGCGGATATGAGGCTTTCCGCTCCTTCAATTTTTCCTCCGCGCTCCTGGGACGATGAATTGATCGCAGTGGCTACCGACGGCAGCAACCAAGTCTGGCGATTTGCCCACATGCACGCTGTGCAGACCGGTTACTATTTTACTGTTCCGTTTGCGCATGTGTCCCCAGATGGCCGGTACGCCCTGATAAATTCAAATTGGGGAGAAACGCTGGGGACAGCCTCCGATGTCCAGGAGACGTATAATGGGGCCCCTATTGACCAAATGCGAGTGGATGTATTCTTGATTGAACTGAATCAGAAATATCAGGTTCCGCAAGTCGACAGTATTCCGCCCACGATTCCTGTCTTCCCCCCTGGGATTGACGGCAACCAGAATATCTCCGGGATAATCAATCTCACCGCGCTTGCGAGCGATAACGTTGGCATCGCTGCCATGCGCTATGCCGTGGATGGCAGTTGGCAACCGGAAGTTACTACAGCGCCCTTCACTTTTCTCTTAGATACGACGCAACTATCTACCGGATATCATTGGATCGAGGCGTATGCTCGCGACGCTCAGAACAATGTGACTTTGTCGAATATTATTGGCTTCAACGCGAATAACAAATAGCCGAGCCTAGTGTTCTAAGCCAGGAGTTCATTGAATAATTCGGGGTGTGGGGCGGACCCCTGGTCCGCCGGCCGACGCCCCCGTCGGTCCTCGTGTCACATGTGATGGCAAACGCCGGACCAGGCTCGGCGCGGACGAGGGCGTCCGCCCCAGGACGAGTTTTGTGACGAACTTCTGATTCAGCACACTAACGGGGCTTCGCCCCAGCCCAACAAGCATGTAGGTTGGCTCCGCTTGCGTGCATGATCTGGAGAGTGCAAAATCACCTCCATGAACGGGACCACCGTAAGGCAATCACCTGGCCGTAAAGGCA
>Ga0210401_10000805_pt1 | contig 38041 bp, 44 predicted proteins | sample IncBWH32MmetaG_FD_150866 | JGI IMG/M metagenome (GOLD analysis project Ga0210401, IMG submission 150866) | Forest soil microbial communities from Barre Woods Harvard Forest LTER site, Petersham, Massachusetts, United States - Inc-BW-H-32-M | ecosystem: Environmental > Terrestrial > Soil >... | reverse complement strand
CGGCCAGCCTGCCCGAGACGATCCCGGCCGGCGATGCTGCCCCGAGCCAGTGGATGCAGCCGTCCCCGCCCACCGTGCCCGGCGTACCGCCGCCGAAAGGGACCGGATGATCTACCCGCTGATCGACGCGCGGAGTGTGCGGCAGAGTGGCCTCGGACCGCCGCGGCGCGAGCTGCCGCTGTCGGAGCGGGTGCTGCCTGGGTGCAAGGCGACCGTGCTCCGCGTGCTCCCAGTCGGGCATCCGGAGAACCCGAGCGGGCAGACCCTGTGCGACGTGCAGCCGCACATGGACGTGCCCCTCCTCTTCCACGTGCCCCTCGCCGCCGACGACGCGCACGAGGACACGCCCGAGCAGCAACCCAACTCGCCGTTTCGCCAGCCCTACGCGCCGAAACCGAAGAACCGCATGTCGGGCAGCGCCGCGGACGTACGGCCCGGCTCGTTCGTCTGGGTCGACTTCCATCGCGGGTCGATCTGGGAACCCATCATCACCGCCGCCCTCAAGTTCAACCAGCTCCCCGGCGACCAGGCGCCCTACGTGCAGGTTGTCGATCGCATCCAGCCGGATGGGACGATCGCGCCGACGCCGACGCGGCCGCTCGATGCGCACCTCGAAACGCCCGAAGGCAAGCCACCCGTGTCGAGCTATCCGCGGCGCGTGTCGAGCTACAACGGCTGTCGCGACGAAATCGACAACGCCGGCAACCGCTTCATCCAGACATCGACCGATCGGAAGCCGTGTTTCCCGGGTTACGCCGGCGTGCCGGCGGCGCCGACCCCCGAGGGCAGCTACGGCGTGTCGACGCGCGGCGCGGTCGCGGGCCACATCGGCTTCACCACCGGCGCCGCGCCGACGCCTGACGACGCGAGCCCGGCCGTGCGTGCGGCGGCAGCGTCCGCCGGGCGGCAGTTTCGCCAGACCGTCGGCGCCGACGACGGCACCATCCGCGACGAGACGGCGTCGACGGTGGGGAACATCATCGCGCGTATCCGCTCGGGGGGCCGCTACTACGTGTCGGCCCGCGACGGGAAGGACGGCGTCGTCTACCACGAGGCGGCCGGCGGCGCGTACACGAAGCTCGACGGCGACGCGGACATCTACGGCGGCACCGGCATCATGAACACCGGCACCGTGAAGCTCGGCGGGCCCGGCATGAGCGACGAGGTGGTGCTCTGGCCACAGCTCTGCGACGTGCTCTCGGCGCTCTGCGCGATCTTCGACGCGCACGTGCATGGCGGCGTGCAGTCCGGGGGGAGCTTCACCGATCCGACGCAGACACCGCAGTCCCCGACGTTCGACGGTGGGAAGGACAGCTTCAAGGCGGCCGATGTGCTGGCCGGTCAGTCGGCGAGTCCACAGGCGAACACGCAGGACGATCCCGACGCGAAGGGCAAGAGCTGATGGGCGCGCCGTCGTCCTGGATCAGCAACGACTACAGCATCGAGGGGCCCTTCGCGATCATGCATCGCGGCTTTGGCATTCCGATCCTGTTCCTGTTCCCGCTGAACCCGCAGTCGTTCGTCGTCTCGCATCCCGCCCGCGGCCAGGTGCACCAGACCGTGGACGCCAACTTCCTCGACGACTTCTCGGGGCCGCGGGCGGTGCTCTCGCGCGTCGTCCTGCGGGGCACCTTCGGCTTCAACCCGCGCTGGGGCGGCATCGGGCCGCCGCTCACCGGGAGCCTCCATCTGAAAGCCTTCGAGACCATCTTCGAGACCTTCAACGCGCTTAGTCGGGCCCTCAAGACGCGCGCCGGCGCCGTGCAGGAGTTCATCATGCCGTCGCGCCTGATCTACTGGCGCGTCTGGATCGACCGGCTCGACTACCGCACCGAGTCGCGTGACCCGCTGCTCTACTTCTACGACGTCTCGATGCAGCGGCTGCAGGACTATCTCTCTCCGGGCGGCCCGTCGATGCCGCCGGGCCTGGTGCCCCCGATCGTGTCGTCGACGCTCGGCGGCCTGTTCTCGTCGGCGACGTCGGCCGTGAGTGGGCTCTTCTGATGGCGCTCAGCGACTACACGGCCGGCATTGCGGAGCTGATGGCCGATGGCGTCCCGACGGCGGCGACGGCGCTCGCGACGTTGACCGACCTGATTGCGCGCGGGCTCGCGCTGGCCGCGGCGCTCGCCGATGCGGAGCGCGGCCGCACGGCGACCATCGCCGCGTCGCGGACCACGGTGCTCGCGCTGGCAAGCGACCTCGGCACCTTCGTCGACACCTACTTCGCCGACACGCGCTACCCGGCGGAGCTGTTCTTGACCGCGCGCGCAGCCGCGCAGGGCTGCTATCAGCTCCTGATCTACCGCCGCGGCTTCGCCGACGCCGAGGGCCTGACCGCCGGCGCGACGCCGCTCGCGATCGCCCCGACCGTCGATACCCGGCCGTGCATTCCCTACTACGTGCGCCAGGGCGACACGCTCGAACGGCTCGCACTCACCTATCTCGGCGACGTGACGCGCTCCTGGGAGATCGTCGACCTGAACGGGCTCCAGTACCCGTTCCTGCAGACCGAGTGACCCATGTGGATCGGGCAAAACGCGATCGGGACCGCGCGTATCGCCGCCGCGCAGGGGCTTGCGGCGGGCGGGGCCACGGCCGCGGGCCGGGGCCGGCCGACGGACATCGGCCTGGTGGCGCCGCTGCCCACGGGCGTGCTCGGTGTGGGTGATCTCCTCTGGCTGCCGCCCGATGCCAGCGTGCCGGATAGTGATGCGGACTTCAGCGACGCCGACGTCGAGCTGTACGGCCGCGACTTCGCCCTCCCGCTCGGTCACCTGGTCTACGGTGGCGACGCCGAGGCGGCCGTCGTGGCGGGGAAGGCGAACATCATCCAGGCGCTGCAGCAGCGGATCGCCACCAAGGAAGGCGAGCTGGTCCTCCATCCCGACTACGGGATGCGCCAGCCGCTCGTGGTGGGCGTCGAGGGGACACCCTCCTACATCCAGATGAGTGGCATGGAAGTCGCGCGGACGGTGCGCGAGGACCCGCGCGTGGCGTCGATCCGGCAAGTCATCATGCAGTTCGTCAACACCGCCAACACCATCACGCTGAACGTCGTGCTCATCGGGCCCGCGCAGCGCGACCTGCCGCTGAACCTGGTCATTCCCGAAGGCGCCACCGCGGGGACGGGGTAAGCCATGCCGAACGTCGAGTACGTCCGCGAGCACGCCGCCGACCACGCGCAGGCGATGATTGCCTGGTTCCTCGGCCTGAGCGCCGATACCGCGGGCCGGCTCACCGACTTCAACCCGGGCTCCAACGTCCGCACCCTGCTCGAAAGCGTCGGGCTCCAGCTCGAACACCTCGACCTGAAGGTCTACGCCGCGCTCACTCGGGCGATCCCGGACATTCTCTACGAGTTCTTCGGCCCCGGCGACGGCGTGACGACCCAGGTCGGCTTCCCGGCGCTGCCCGCGCTACCGGCCACGGGCGTCGCGCTCTTCACCATGGACAACACGCTCCCAGTGCCGATTGCGATCCCCGCGGGCACGCTCCTGGTGCCGGTCAACGTGGCGACGCCGGCGACGCCGCTCACGTACGCGACGCTGGTCGACGCCGTGCTGGCGACGGCGCCGAGCGTGCTCGTGCCGATCGCGTGCACGACGCCGGGCCCGGTGGGCTCGTGCGCGGCGGGTACGCTCGTCCTGCAGACCCAGATCGCGGGCATCGCGAGCGCGACGAACGTGGCCGCCCTGACGGGCGTGGCCGCTGAGACGGACGAGGCGCACCGGCTCCGCTTCGCGCAGTACATCCAGAATCTCGCCCGCTGCCAGCTCGCCGGGCTCGAAGTCGGCGCCTGCATGACGCAGCTCGTGCAGAATGGCGTGGTCATCGAGCGCGTGCTGGCGGCTCGGGCCCTCGACCGGCCGAACGCGCGGGGCTACGTCGATCTCTGGATCGACGACGGCGGCGCCACGGCGACGCCGGCGCTGGTGACGGCCTGTCAGACCGTGATCGACGGCACCCTCAACAGCGACGGCACGCGCACGCCCGGCTACCGCGCCGCGGGCATCGTCGCGACGGTGCAGGCCGTCACCCCGGTGATCGTGCCGGTGACCGCCAGCCTGGTGATAAGCCCGACGCTCGTGTTCGCCGACGTGGCCGCGGCGGTGACAGCCGCCGTCGATACCTACATCGCGGGCTTGCACGTGTTCGACTCGCTCATCCGCTCCGAGCTGATTGGCGTCATCGCCACCGTCCCCGGCGTGGTCGATCACACGCTCGTCACCCCGGCGGACAACGTCGTCGCGCCCCAGGGCGGCCGCATCGTCGCCGGGCCTATCACGCTCACGAATGCCACCACCTGACCGCAGCGCGCTCCTGCGCGAGCTGAACCAGCCCTGGCGGAAGGACGCCGAGGCGGTGCCGTACGCCACGCTCGAAGGCGGCGCGGTCACGATCGCGGGCACCGTGTGCACCGTGCTCGGCGAGTCGTTCTCGCTGGCGCATCTCACGCTCGCTGCGTTCTGCACCCGGCTCGCCACCTTCGGGATCACGGCGACCGTGGTCGATCAGACACCGAACGCGGGCGCGATCTGGGCGCGCGTGCTGCTCGACGACGTCGCCACCACGACGCTGATGCGCTGGACGAATCCCAACTGGCGGGTGCCGGAAGCGTGTGGCGCGGCACTCGATCGCGAAGCGGTGACGATGGACATCGGGCTCGCGCAGCTCGATCTCTTGACCGCCGGCGGCGTGTGGGCCGACCTCTGGGGGACGTACACGGGGCTCGCGCGCCGGCCGGGCGAGACGGACGGCCCCTACACCGCCCGCCAGCTCGCGACGCTACTCCGGCCACGCGAGAACGGCTACGCGCTCGCGAACCTCCTCGAAGCGGAGTTCCCGCCGCTGAAGGTTCACTGGGTCACGGATACCGTGCGCGCGTGCTTCCAGCCCTCCGATGGGAAGCCGCTGCGCGGTCGGCCGCTGCGTGGCTGGTACTACAACATCGCCACCATCGAGATTCTGACCGAGGGCGGCATCCCGAGTCTCGCCGTGCTCACGACGGCCGAGGCGAACGTCGCGGCCGGCGTGCACGTGTTCCTGATCGGCGGCATGCCGCTGGCGCCGATGCCGTCGCCGGCGGGCTACGACCTCACTAGCTCGACCTATCTCATCGGTGAGCCGCTGCCCATGAAAATCAACGCGCCGCCGCCGATCGGCATCGGCAAAATCGGGCGCGACCCGGGCACGCCGGCGGCGCAGCCGGTGGATACCACCGTGCTGAACGTCAGCCAGCTCGACCAGACGCGGTTGGAGACAAAGCCATGAGCGTGACGCGGCCCCTCAAGTCGGACGGCGTGAGCATCACCTTCCAGGACCTCGTCGCGAGCGGCAATGACATTTTCTACGCCGTCGATATCGACGGCGACCTCGATACGATCTTCGCCGCCGTCGATGCCCTCACGGTCGGCACCATGCCGCCGGGCTCGGTCGGCACGTCGCAACTGGCGGACGGCGCCGTCACGTTGCCGAAGCTCGCCGCCGGTGTGTTGCCCACCACGCTCCCCCCGAGCGGGCCGGCGGGCGGCGACCTCGCCGGGAGCACGTATCCGAACCCCGTCCTCACGACCGGCTCGGTGACCCTCGGCAAGCTCGCGCCGGGCGTGCTCCCGACCACGCTGCCGCCCTCGGGCGCTGCGGGCGGCGACCTCGCGGGCAGCTCGTATCCGAACCCCGTCGTTGCCGCGGGGGCGATCACGCGCGCGAAGACGGCGGCCGATCTCTGGCTGCCGCCGCCGCCGGCCCCGGCGAATGTCGGCGCGGTGCTCGGTGTCATCGCCGGCCCGGCGCTGGCGTACGTGGCGGCTGCCGCGGGCGGCATCCCCGAGGCGCCGACCGACGGGACGCTCTACGGCCGCGGTGGCGTGACGCCGGCGTGGACCGGCGTGCTGCCGCTCGCTGGCGGCACGCTCACGGGCCCGCTGCTGCTCGCGGCCAATCCGACGGTAGCCCTCGGCGCCGCGACGAAGCAGTACGTCGACGCGGCGGTGGGCGGAGGCCCGGTATCGCCGTGGATCGAGGACGCCAGCGCGATCTATCCGAACAACCTCGCCCTGCCGATCGGGATGGGCGTCGCGACGCCGCTCGACCCGCTCGCCTTCGTCCACATCAAGCAGTCCGTCAACGTGAACGGGCTCGGCGGCATGCTGCAGGTCGAGGCCACCAATCCCTCGGCGAACCAGCTCGTGGGCCTCCGCTTCAAAGGGCCGCACGCCGACATGGCCCTCGGAATCTACGACTGGCAACAACTGTTCGAGATCACGGTCGGGGGCACGGCGACCAGTCGCGGCTTGGAACTCCTCGTCCTGGAGAGCGGGCTCACTAGCCAGGGCACCGCCCTCGGCCAGCGCCTGCTTCAGCGCCCGACCGATCTCAATACGGTCGGCTTGGCCGTCGTCCCGGTGGTCTGGACGGACTACTTCGAGCGGAGCGGGGGCGCCAACTCGACGGCGAGCTTCGTGCTCGCCGCGCTCGACTGCTCCACAAGCGCGCGGACCTACGACCAGGGGCGGTCCTACCAGGTCCACACGTCCGGCCGGATCGCGCGCGGCGCCGGCGGCGTGACGATGTACCTCAGCTTCGGCGGGAACAACCAGCTCATCCCGCTCTTCACCTGGGCGTCGGGCACCGTCACGTGGGCGGTCCTGCAGTGGGACCTCGACGTGCAGATCGTCTACCGGAACCAGGCGTTCATGTTTACCGCCTGCTTCACCACGACCCAGGACGCGGCCGCCTTCCCGGCGGCCGCGGTGGCGCAGACCTATCTGGCGCGCGGGACGGCGTCGCAGTTCAACAGCAACAATCTTCGGTTCGAGCTGGGCGGCCAATTCGACACCGCGAACGCGGGCAACCTGCTCGTGGCCGACGGCACGCGGATTCTCTTCGACTGAGGGCGCGATGGCACAGTTGCAGACCTTCACCGACGGCTACCGCACGCGGATCGCGTCGCTCGTCGCGCCGGACCTGACGCACCTCGCGGTCGGTGACGGCGCCCCCGCATACGGCACGTTGCCCGACCCGGCGGCGACGGCGCTGGGGCACGAGATCGGGCGCGTGCTCGCGCAATCGCAGCAGTTCGTGACGCCCGTGGCGAGCGGCGGCACCATCGTGCTCGACAGCGTGCAGTACGTCCCCAGCGCGACGCCGACGCGGTTTATCTCCTTCGTCTTCGCATTCGAGCCCGGCGAGGCGCAGGGGAACTGGAATGAACTCGGGCTCTTCGGCGCCGGTGTGACCTTCGTCGGCCAGGGCGCCAGCCTCGTCGCCGCCGGCGTCGCCGGCGATGACCAGATCGGCCGCGACGTGCTGCTCACGGGCACGTGGCTGCCGGCGGTCGCCGGCGAGGTCGATGTGCAGATCGTCACCGGCGGGGCGTCCGGGGTCGCAGCCCTCGTCTGGACCGATCCCGGCGGCATCGGTGTTGGCGGCGGCGGCCCGGTGCCCGTGACCTTCGGCCTGCCGATCGCGCTCGGTCCGTCCGGCGCAGCGCTCACGTTCACCGGCGGCCCGGACGGCGTGCTCACGGCGGGCGATCACTGGCGCGTTGTCGGTACGCCCGGCCCCGACCGGCCGGAGTTTGCGAGCGGCGGGGTCTACGATCCCGTCAGCAACCCGGCGGGCCAGGTGCTCACGCCGGGGCTCCTGGTGCAGCTCATCTATCCGGACGCCGCCGTCGTGAAGCCCGCGGTGACGATCGACGTGCAGACCGTGGTGGAGGTCATTCGGCCATGAGACAGTCCGCTCTGCGACTTGTGAGCCCGGCGCCCCGGGCAGTGACTCCTGTGCCCACGGCGGCCGCCGGCGACCCGCTCGCGGGCCTCGTCACGCGGCCGAATCACTTCGACCCGAGCGAGGACTACGCCGCCGTCGTCGTGCGGGGCGACAACCCCGTCGGCGACTACGACTTCAACGACATGCAGGCGATCCTGCGCTACGACCTCGCGCAGTTTGGTGGCCTGCTCGTCCAGGAAGGCGCCATCATCCTCGAAGCGGGGGGCACCTTCGGCGTGGTGCAGCCCGGGATCATCGTCGGAGGCGATGCGTGCGTCGCGGCCGGCGCCTACATCGGGACGCAGAGCCAGGTCTACACCATCACGGTGCTGACCAGCGGTGCGGGCGGCACCGCGACGTACACCTGGACGTCGACCGGCCCCGACACCCCGACGTACACCAGCGAGCCGTTCCCCATTCCCGCCGTCGCGCCGGATGCTGCCACGGGCCTGGCGAACCTCGCCGCGTACGGCTGCCTGGTCGGTGCCGGGGGCCTGGTGGTCGTCTTCGTCAATCCGATCGGGAGCGTGCACGGCGCCAGCTCGTTTGTCGTCCAGGCGACCTATGGCGCGCAGCCCCCTGTCGTCGTCGGCACCACCATCACCGTGTCCGATGTGATCGTCTTCGTGAACGGCAACGTGCAGCGGGTGAAGGGCGGCACGCTCACGTACCCGCCGCTCTCGACCGGCGTCTCGATCGTCTACGGCGAATGGACCCGGACGCTCATCTCGGAAGTCGACGATCCGACGCTCACCGACCCGCTCTCGAACCAGGCGCAAGCGTACCGGGAGCGCTGGGTGATGACGCTGCAAACGGTCGACACGAGTGGCCAGGTGCTCGGGCCGAACGTGCTCGAACGCAAGGTGATCGCGCTCTACCAGTGGGATCGCGCGACCGACCTGGTGACGCAGGTCATCCCGTTGCCGCTCCGGATCGACATCGGGAAAACGACCGGCGCCCTGGAAGCCGCCCGGCTGGTCAACGTGCCGCAGTCGACGCTCCTGCAGGGCCTGCTCGCGCGCCGGACGTACGCCGCGCATGGGAGCTTCGTGGCCGAGCCGCCGACGGGGACACCGCGCGCCTACCCGTCGACGAATCCGCCGAGTGGCCCCGGGCTCGTGCGGCTCACCCTGCCGCCCGTCTACGCGTCGATCCAGGGCGTCGAGTTCCAGTCGACGGTGCCGCAAGACATCGAGATCGACCAGGCAACGGACACGGGCACCGTGCTCGCCGAGCCGCACACGTTCACGACGCCGACGATGCTCTACACGCTGAACCAGGCGCTGCCGAGCGCGTCGGCCCCGCAGGGCTACCCGATCTCGACCATTCTCGCCGTCTACGGCTACGTGCAGGTGAGCGCCGAGTCGGTCACGCGCGGCAACACGGCGCTCGACGCGCTCTCGAAGACGCCCGTCGTGGTGGTGCAGGACGTGAAGCAGGGGGCCACGACGTACGTGCAGGGCACCGACTACACGGTCAGCGGGAACGATATCCAGTGGGTCGCGGGCCACGGCCCCGCCGCGGGCCAGACCTATACCGTCGACTATCAATACAACAAGACGATGGTGCCCGGCACCGACTACGTGCTGACCGGCGGCGCGGTCGATTTCTCGGCGCCGAGTGGCGACCAGCCGGTGAACGGCAGCGTGTTCCAGGTGAACTACTCCTACTTCCTCTGGCGGACCGACGGCGTCGCCATCCGGCCGACGGGGGAGATCATCATCATCCGCGGCATCCCGCAGCTCAGCGCCGTGCTCCCCGTGCTCCCGATGTACTGCTTGCCCTACTGCACCGTCGCCGTGGCGCCGGGGACGAGCCAGGTGACCGTCACCGCGTACAACAACGACGCGATGCCCATGGAAGAGCTGTGCGCGCTCCGCGATGCGGTCCGGCAGCTCCTGATCGACATGGCACGGATCGAGCTGTTCGCGCAGGCGCAGGCGAAGACGAGCGCGAATCTCCTCGACGTGCTCAGCGACGCGTTCGCGGACCTGACCGTCGCCGACCAGAACTTCAACACCGGCGGCATCACCTTTAACGCCACGATCGACACCGACGCGCAGCTCCTGACGCTGCCCTACACGCAAATCATCGCGCCGCTGCTCCCCACGGCGGTCCCCGGCGGCTTGACGCCGGCGCAGGCCACCGCCGCCTTCTGGATGCTGCCCTACGTCCATGAACTCGCCGTCGACGCGCCGAAGTGGAGCACCGACTATCCGGTGAATCCCTACGCGGACTTCCGCCCCGAGCCGCCCTTCCTGCAGCTCACCCCCGATCGCGACTTCTGGGTCGACACCACTAACCAGTCGAGCACGTCGTCGCGGATCGTCGAGAACGGCCGGCACAAGTCGTGGCGCATCGTCGGGGCGTTCACCACGAACTACACGCAGGTCGTGAACGTGGCCGCGCTCTACATGCGCCAGATTCCCATCACGCTCGCTGCCGACCACCTGGTCCCCGGCGAGCACCTCCGCGTGCAGATCGACGGTAAAGACTGCCCGATCACGGCGAACGATCCCGCGATGACGCAGGTCGACGCCTACACCGTGACGGCCACGCTCGCCGGCCCGAGCACGCTCGGGGGCAGCGCGACCATCGCGGTGACGATCCCCGGGCAGGTCCCCTCGGGCACCACCACGGTGGCCCTCTGGGGCGACCAGGGCGTGCCCGGTGCCCCCTACCCGGCGGGCTACACGGTGCGCGCGACGGCGCTCTATACGTCGGTCGGCATCATCCGCGAAACGACCACCGAGTCGGTCGTCTCACTCGTGCAGAACGACCCGGTGGCGCAGAGCTTCATCTTCCCGAGCGGGCGCATGTTCTCGCAGGTCGTCGTCCCGATCGCGGCGACGCCGCCGCTCGACCCGTCATCGCCTCCGCTCATCTGCGAGCTGCGCGCGACGGACGAGTCGGGCGATGCGTCGTCGCCGACGAGCGACGTGCTCGCCACCGTGTCACGCGACCCGTGGACGTGGCAGGCGAACCAGACCGTGGTCTTTCCGGACCCGGTCTACACGCCCGCCAACACGTTCCGCTCCGTCGTGCTGCGGAGCGCCTCGAACCTCTACCACATCTACGTCTCGCAGCTCGGCGGCCCCGACCGCTCCGCCGGCGGCTTCATCACGAGTCAGCAGATCGACAGCGGCATCTTCATGGACAGCTCCAACAACGACGACTGGACGCTGCACCAGGACTGGGACCTCCGCTGCCAGCTCTACGTCGCCGCCATGACGGCGCTCACGGCCTACGTGTACTACGCGCCCGTCGTGGCGCCGAACGCCACGGCAATCTTCCTCACCGTCGACCAGGTGGCGCCCGACGCGTGCGGCATCACCTGGCAGTATTCGCTCGACGGCTCCACGTGGACGGCCTTCGATGCCTTCACGCTGACGCCGCTGCCGCAGGTCGCCGGCAGTGTGCAAATCCGCGCCGTGCTTTGGAGTACCGACCCGTACGCGTCGCCGGCGATCGCGCAGATGAACCCGTCGCTCCTGGTGCAATCGAATCTCCCGAGCGGCCACTACGTGTCGCTCGCGAAGCAGACCAGTGGCGCGGCGACGGAAGTGGGCGGCCAGATCGACCTGGCGCTGCCGGTCGGCGCCACGGCCACCATGTGGGTGTCGACGAACAACGGAGGCACATGGAGACAAGCGACGCTCACCCCCGCCGGCGTCGCCGCCGACGGGCTCACGAGCTACTCGTGGCTCGTCACCGGCCTGACGAGCCTGACGCCGGCGCAGCTCCGGCTCCGGGTCGACCTGGCAGCGACGAATCTCGCGGCGCCTCCGGTCGCGAAGCGCCTCTACAGCTACGCCATGCCATGACGTTCCGCGAGGCACTCAGCGGGCGGCGCGCGGCGCTGCAGACCGAAGAGGCGCGCGCCATCGCGCGGCTCTACGATGCCCGCGCGGCGGCCGCCGCCGCCAAGGCGCAGATCGAACGGCTCCGCGGGGCGCTCGGGCTCGTCGAGGAGCTGCTCGCGGCGGCCACGCCGGGGCCCGCGCCCGAGGCGATGAATGGGTCCGGGGCGCCCGCGCCCCCCGAGGAGACACCATGAGCACCGAGTCTGATCTCGACGTGCTGGCGCAGCAGGTCCGCGCCTTCATCGACCAGGAAATCCCGAATGTGCTCGCGTGGAACGTCAACCCGACGGTGCTCTACGACAGCCTGCAGCGCATCGGCACCGGCTTCACGTCGATCGAGGGCCGGGCGACGGCGCTCGAAACCACCGTCGGGGGCATCACGTTGCCCGGCGGCGCGCTCGCGCCGCCGGCGGAATGGGTGCGCGAGGCGGCCACGCCGACGTACGTGAACGCGTCGAGCTTCACGCTGCCCGGCGACCAGACCGGCGTCTACCGCCCCGGCGCGCGGCTCCGCGTGACGCTGGGCGCCGCGCAGGTGGTCGTCACCCTCAGTACGGTCACCTACAACGCCGGGCCCGGGGCGACCACGCTCGTGCTCACGACGCCGGCGCTCAGCCCGGCGCTGAACGCGCTCGACCACTCGCTGGTCCGCCAGTCGAGTGTCGCGGTCGCGACGGCCGACATTCTCGACGCCGCCGTGACGGCGTCGAAGCTCGCCCCGGGGGCCGTGACGACGCCGGCGATCGCGGCCGGCTCGGTACTCTCGGCGGCGATCCCCGCGGGCCAGATCACCGCGGCGCACCACGTCCCGAAGTCGCTCACGGCCGCGCAGATTGCCGACGGCAGCCTCGTCGATAGCCTGATCGCGCCGGCGACCATCACGGGCGACAAGATCGCGGCCGGGAGTCTCAATGGCGCCTTGGTGCTCGCCGCGCGCTCGGTCGGCCTCGCCCAGCTCGCCCTCGGAGCCACCGTCCAGGCACTCAGCGTGACCCCGCTCCCTAACCAGGTCTCGCTCTCGGTCGGGGTGGAACTGCTCTGCATCGAGGCGACCTGGACCTCCCGGGGCGGCCGTGTCCTCCTCCTCGGCGTGCTGCACGGGATCATGGGCTACACGGACATCGCGCCCGGCCCTAGCCTCGCCAGCACCATGCGGCTCGACGGCACGGCGGGCCACGCCGATGGGTTTCCCATCTGCGTCAATACGATCTCCAGCGCCTCGGCAAGCGCGAGCGGGGGCGTGAGCGTCTTCGCGGTGTCCCCGATCACCATCAGCACCGCCTTCGCCTTCAACGTCAACGCCCTCTCAGCAGCAAGCCACCGGGCCGCGATCTCCGCCACCCTCTCCGGCACCCCGCTGGGGAACAACACCATCCAATCTGGCTATCTGATCGTCTGCGAACTCGGCTGATCCCCTTCGCGGGCGTCGTCAGGACCGACCTGCCAGGGGTTCTCGATCGAGCCCGGCGCGAAGGGCTCGCCCGGCTCGGGCGAGCTGGCGCCGATATCCGGCAGGCGCGGCTTCAGTTCGACTTCGCGGCCGGTGCGCCGGTCGACGGCGACGTAGGGATTCGCCCACGAGCCCGGGTCGGGCGCGGTCGGGAAGCGGGGCTCGAACGACAGCACGGCGGCCAGGACGAGGACGAGGCGGGGCATCATGGTACAGGGACGGCCGGCCGCGCCCGCTTGGGGCGGCGCTCGCCTCGGTCGAGCGCCGTCGCGCGCATCTCGTCCACGGTGTCGAAGATGGCGGCGACGTTGGTGGGCGTCATGAGCGCCGCGGCGTTGTAGAGCCCGAGGCGCTCGGCGATTCGCATGAGCTGCGTCGGCGCGTCGTGCTTCTCGGCGAAGATGAACGCGCCGGCGCACTGCTGATCCTTGTACTTCGGGCGCACCGGCCCGAGGAAGCCCGTCGTCTTGTGGCAGGTGAACGACCCGCCGGCGGGCCCGAGCACGGCGCGGGCGATTTCCGTGATGCGCGTCGCGCGCAACCGCACGCCGCCCACGCGGCGGAAGGGGCACTGGTCGCACGGACGCGGGACGTGGATGGTGCGCGTCGGCCGGACGCGGGTGCGCTTCATCGGGGGCCTCCTAGTCGGCGGCCATCGCTTATCGGGGGAGGCGGGCGTCAAGCAGCGTGGCCATCTCCCGTCGGAACTCAGCGAGCATGGCCGACCAGAGGGTCTTCAGCGCAACGTCTGCGTTGAGAAGCGCATCGTCGAGGTCCGGTGGCGGCGTGCGCGCGTCGACGGCGGCTTGCGCCGCGCGGCCGTTCTCTACGAACTTCTCTAGGTGGTCGGCGCTGAAGCCGGTGCGTGAGACGGCCGCGACGGCCTCAGCCAGCAGCTCGCCGTTCCCCGTCACGGCGATGGCTGGGGCCGCCGCGGCACGCACGAGCTTCGTTCGCGCCTTCGGCATGGCATGGATGCCGACGATGTGGTCGGCGACCGCGGGGCGATCGACCGCCACGCCGCAGAGGGGACACGGCCGCGGCCCGTGCGTGTGGCGGGTGGCGCGCATCCAGGCGACGAGGCGCTTCGCGTCGTCGACGCGGAGCTGCGTGCCGAACGTGCCCCGATGGAGAAACCAGTGCCCCCTGACGCAGGCGCGGATGTACCAGGGGCCCTCCGTCGCGTGGACCCACACCTTCGTGCGACCGAGGTGGCACGCGGGGCACGCCGTCGGGATGCGTTGGAGGGGGCGCTCCGGGTCGACGGGCCGCACCCCTGGGGCGGTGGGGGCGGGCGGTATGAGCGCCATCTCAGCGACCAGGGGCGGCAGCGGCGGGGGGTCGGGTGGGGGCGGCGCGTCGACGGGGGGCGGCGGTGGCACCCGCCGTATCTCCGCGCCGGCGCGCCGCTCGCGTTGGCGTTCTAGCTTGCGGGCTTTCCGGGCGCACACGTCGTGGTAGATGCGCTTCACGTTCCCGTCCATGACGGTCACGCTGCGGGCGTGCGCGCTGACGCCAGTCCCACAGTGGTGGCAGAGTAGGTGCGCGGGATAGCGCCCGCTGTTTCGTTTGCCCATCGGCCCATCCTCCAGGAGCTGCCGCGAGTGCTCGACGCCCGCGGGCTGCATGACGGTCTCCTCGATCATTCCGGTTTAGCGCCGGGCGCGCTGCTGCACCAACGGCAGCGCCGCCTCGGCGATGTCCTGCGCGTCCGAGCTGGTTGCCTGGCACGTGCCGAGCTTCGCCACGCGCGTGGTCGCGTCCTGGCCGCGCTGGAACACCACCGTGACGAGCCAGCCCTGCACGAACCAGCCCTCGCCCGGGGGCGCGTCCTGCAGCAGACCGTTCACGAGCCGGTTGAGGGCGTCGCCCATGCGCTCGGGTTCCGAACGCGCGAAGCGGGCCCAGCGCCGGCGCCCTGTCATCGGAGGAACTTCCGCGGCGTCAGGACGGCGGTGCCGACGATGAGCTGCCCGGCGAGCTTGCTCGCGTACTCGTTCCGGAGCAGGCCGAGGCGGTGGCCGTCCTCGTTGACGATCAGCAGGAGCAGCGACGGCGGGAAGCCCGCGACGGGCACGGTCTCGATGTAGCCGCCGACCGCCTCGTGCAGCTCGGCGAGCGTGAAGTCGGTGCCGTTGTCGGGGACCGCGCGCTGCAGCAGTTCATGCGGCGCGGCCGGGATGAGCACGGCGTAGCTCTGCAGGTCGCCGAGGCGACCCTCACGGAGCACCTGCGTCTTCATCTTCGTCGAAACCCCTCGTCAGCGGCCAGGCGGATACAGCGGACACGCCGAAGAAAGCAAAAGCCTCAGCGCGGGACGGTCCGCGCGCCCCTTGTAGCGCACGCGCGGGTGCGGCGTCTAGAAGGTGGCAATCTACCTCGGGATATCGGCGGCTGGCGATGAGTCGGTGGTGTTCAGCGCCACGCGTGCGGTGAACGGCGGTTGCGGGTGCTGCCGAGGGTGACGGTGCCGAGGGGGGCGACGAGGCCGCTGTCCGGGCGCACCGTCTTGATGTGCGTGGCGCCGGCGCCGGTCGTGTACTCGACCTCGATGCGGAGCTTCAGGACGCGGAGGACGCGGCCGGCGTACCAGGAGCCGAAGGCGTGGAGGGCGACGGGCTCGTCGACCTGGTAGGTGTGGGGGGTCTCGTTGGGGGCCATGTCAGGCATACCCCCTACCTACCCGGTCCCTGAGGGGGTACGCAAGGGGGTAGGTATTGACCTCCCCCGGGGAGGTCAAGTATAGCTCTCGCTATGAGTACCCCGATGAACCAGCCTCCCCAGATCGACCCCTTCAGCCAGGCGCTCGGCCGGATCGAGCAGAAAGTCGATGATCTCGTGAAGTACGTCGACGCGCGCTTCGCGGCCGTCGACGAAAAGCTCGACGCCTTCAGGACGTACGTCGACACGCGCTTCGCCTGGACCGATCGCCTGCTCTACCTCGTGCTCGGCGGCGTTGTGACCACGCTCGTCGCCGTCCTGCTGCGGAGGGGATCATGATCCTCGTCGTCGTGCTGCTGTTCCTCATCCTCGCGGCCCTCTCGCCGCGGCTCGCGCGCGGCTTCCTGCGCACGCTCTTGCTGCTCGTGCTGCTCGTCGTCGGCGGCCTCGTCTGGCTCGACTCGTCGGCGGGTCGGGGAGCGGTCGACCGCTACTACGCCGCGCACGTCGCCCCGGGCCACCCGTTGGCGCCCTGGGAGAAGGACCTCTGGGGCAAGCGATGATCCAGCTCGGGCTCGACTTCACGCAACGCTGGCGCCATCGCCGCCACCGCTTCCGCCCCGCCGGCGAGCTGATCCAGCCGCGCGAGTACGACGTGGCCCCGATCGCCGATGACGCCACGGCGCGCGGCTTCGTCGTCACGCATCACTACGCGGCGAGCTACCCGGCCGCGCGCGCCCGCTACGGGCTCTACCGCCACGGCGCCCTCGTCGGCGTCGCGGTGTTCTCGCATCCGGTGAACGATCACACGCTCACCTCGGTCTTCCCCGGCGACGCCCGCGAGTCGGTCGAGCTGGGGCGCTTCGTGCTGCTCGACTCGGTGCCCGGGAACGGCGAGACCTGGTTCCTCGCGCGTGCGTTCGCGCAGCTCCGCCGCGACGGCTACCGCGGCGTCGTGTCGTTCTCCGACCCGGTGGCGCGCACCGTCGCCGACGGCCGCGTCGTCTTTCCCGGGCACGTCGGCGTGATCTACCAGGCGTCGAACGGCTGCTTCCTCGGCCGCGGCACCGCGCGCACGCTGCGCTTGCTGCCCGACGCCACCGTGTTCTCCGACCGCGCCGTGCAGAAGCTCCGCAAGGGCGAGCGCGGCTGGCGCTACGCGGCCGCCCTCCTCGAACGCCACGGTGCCGAGACAGCTCCCGAGGACACGACCGCGCGCCGCGCCTGGCTCGCGACCTGGCTGCCGCGGGTGACGCGCCCGCTGCGGCACCCTGGCAACTTCAAGTACGCCTGGGCGTTCGCGCGCAGCGACGCGCGCACGCTCCCGGCGTCCGCCCCGTATCCGCGCCTGCAGGTGGCCGCGTGACGCCGCGCCTGCTGCTGCACTACGCCCCGAACGGGCCCGGCCGCATGACCTGCCGGCGCTGCGGGCTCACGATCTCGACGAATGCGCTCGCGCGCGCGAGCCACGAGCGCGGCGACGAGTGCGACCGGCGGGTCGAGGCCCGCAAGCGGAAGGGAGTCCGATGATGCCCCAGGATCGCAAGAAGAAAATCAACTACACGCTCCCGACGCACGTGATCGCGCGGCTGCGCGAGACGGGCAACGCCTCGCGCTACATCAGCCGCATCCTCGACGATCGCTGGCGGGCCTGGACGGACGCCGTGACGCAGCTCGCCCGGGCGGGCTGGAGCGGTGGCCAGATTCTCGCGGCCTGCGCCCGGCTCGTCGACGCCGGCCTCGTCGAGCCCGGCGAGCAGATCGTGCTCCGCGTGCAGCGCGCGCTCGCGTACTTCCGCCCGTCCTCGCTGCCGCGCACCTGGACCGCCGCGCCGAGCGAGACGGACGCCTACAGCCTCGTCCTCTGCGCGCGCGAGCACCTGGCGTACAACGCCGCCTTCCACCGCGCCGTGGAGCAGCTCGACGCGCCGGCGCCGGCGGAGCAGGCCCATGCGTGACCCGATGGAGAAGGCCCAGAAGCTCTTGGCGCGCCTCGCGGTGCGGAAGCTCGCCGTCGACCGGCCCGACCTGGGGATTCCGGTCTACCGCGGGCTCGTCACGCCCGGCGAGATGGGCTGGTCCGTCTCGATCGAGGGCCACCCACTCGATCCGCGAAATGACCTGTTCAACCACTCGCCGAACGGCTTCGCCTGGGGCTACGCGGGCTCCGGCCCGGCGCAGCTCGCGCTCGCGCTGCTCGCCGACTACTACCGTCGCCGCGGCATGCCGGACCGCACGGCCGACCAGCTCGCCGTGAAGCACCACCAGTTCTTCAAGAGCGCCGTCATCGTGCACCTGGAGCGAGACGAGCCCTGGGCGTTGACGCTCGCGGACATCGACGCGGCGCTGCGCGCGCCGGCGGGTGTGTGATGCTGCGCTTCGTGTTGAAACCCTGCGCTGAGCACGGCTGGATCGTTGGCCTCGGGCTGAGCGACGAGAACATCCGCCGGCTGCAGGGGGATCAGCCGATCCGGGTGCACCTGGGAGCCCTCGGCGTGCCGGGCGATATCGAGGTCCTCGTCTTCGCCGGCAAGGACGAGGCGACCATGGAGCGCGACTTGTCGGTGCTGATCGGGCCCGGAACGAAGCGCGGCCCGCTCGGGCAATGAGCACCCGACGACCGCAGCATCTCCGGCTGCACGAGTTCTACGATGGCTGGTCGAGCGTGTGGGCGCGACACCGACCGATCTGCATGCGCTACGGTGCTGGCACCCGCCTCAGTGGTGCCGATGTCGCCAGCTACGTGATGATTCCCCGGCTCAGCTCCCGCCCCAGGTATCACGCGCTCGGGCTGAAGCAGTTGCCTCCGGCGATGGGCCCCCGCGACGGCAGGGGGCAGCCCGTGCTGGTCGGCCCGCCGCGCCTCACGGAAGCCGAGGCGATCGCGGACGCCGAGGCGTTTCTGCACTGGGTGTACGGCGAGCCGAGCACGCACGTGGTCGAGTGCGCGCCCCAGTTCTCGGTGAGCGCATGAGCACCGTCAACATCGCGGACGACCTCACGCGCCGGCTTCTCGCGCTCGCCCAGCGCTTCGCCGACGATCGTCACGAACGCCTCGGCGGCCTGACCTTCAGCGACGCGCGCCAGATGGCCGACCTGCTGCTCTGGCTCGACGGCTGGCTGTGCGCCGGCGCCCCGCTGCCGGAACGCTGGAACGTGCCGCGCGGGCCGGTAGCCGGGGGCGACTCGGGTACGCTATAAGACGCCCGCGGAGGGCGTCCGATGAGCGAGGCGAAGCGGCGGCGCTGGCCTGTGGTCCGCTCGCTGCAGTGGTGGCGCGAGCGGCATGGCGGGACCATCCTCGCGCGGCTCTCCGGCGTCACCTACTTTGCCGAGCCCGGCGGCCCGTCGGTGCCCCGCCCGGACCCGGCCCCGCGGCAGCCTCCCTGGCACGACGAGCTGGAGACCGTGCGCACCGAGCTGCTCGCCACGCGCGCCACGCTCGCGCGCACGCAACGCGAAGTGACCGGGGTGCGCGCGGCGATGGCGCGCCGCGCCCGCGTGGCGCCCCCGATCCCGATCAGCGGTACGATCCTGCGGCCCGTCAAGCAGGAGAGCGGGCTCCGGACCTATGAGACCCGCCCGCCGCGGGGCTACGAAGTCGACGCCGATCTCGACCTGATCTACGAGATCATCAACGCCGGCGTCGGCGCCATGGGCGGCTTCTACTACTCGGCCACGCCGCCGTCGCCGCCGGTGAACGGCACCGCCTGGGCGAACCCGGAGGGCGACCTCTTCGTCTACGATGCGTCGGCGGCCGTGTGGATTCAGCTCGCCGCGATGTCCTGGTGACGGATGCCGTTTCCGCTAGCGCCCGCGGACGGGGACCGCTTCGCGCTCGACGGCGTGCTCTACCAGTTCGACGTGACGCTGCCCGGCTGGCGCTTCGTCCCGAACACCGCCGGCGCCGTGCGCAACGTCAACGGCTTCCGCATCGAGAGCCTCGGCGACCCGCGGCCGTCGCCGCTGGGTGACCTCGATGCCGCCAACAAGACGTACGTCGACCAGACCGTCGCGAACACGAGCCTCTGGCAGGGTGTCTGGCAGGTGGCGACGAACGTGCCGGACCTCGATCCTGCCGTCCCGCCCGTCCCGCTGAACGGCTACTCGTGGACCGCGGTCACCGTCGACCCGACGGTGCAGGAGATCGCGCCGGCCTTCCTGCCCGGCATCGGCGGGCTCGCCATCAACAACTCGGACGTCATCATCTGGCAGGCGTCGACAGCGACCTACGTGCGCGTCGAGGGCTCGTCGCTCTCGCGCGTCGTTGCCGACGCCACCTACGTGAAGCAGCTCGGCGACACGATGACGGGCCCGCTGTACCTCATGTACCCGATGCTGCCGTCGCCCGCCGCGGGCGACTCGCCGCTGGTGGCGTTTGCCGATGGGGCGGGGCGCCCCCTCGCCGGGCTCTCGGGCTACTGGGACGGCGGCGTGGCCGGCGCCGGCGAGTTGCGCGCCTATGTGGCGTGTGGCGGGTCCGCATTCCTGGAGGTCTTTCGCGCGGTGCCGGGCAACCCGCCACGGCTCGTGCTCGCGACCGACCCGGTGAATCCCCTCGATGCCGCGACGAAGGGCTACATCGACAGCGCATACCTCCCACTCACGGGCGGGACGATGACGGGCCCGATACTCCTCCGGTCCCCGATAGTCGGCCCTGGCACCGCGCCGATTCTGGCGTTTCTCGATGGGACGGGCCGTGGCCTCGCTGGGCTCGTCGGCACCTATCCCGGCACCGACGGCGGCGGCAATCCGCAAGGCTGGTTGTACGCCTATGTGATGTGTGGCGTCTCCGGCTGGCAGGAGGTCTTTCGCGCGGGGCCGAGCAGCCTGCCGCTCGCCTCGCCGCGGCTCACGCTCGCGGGTGACCCGGTCGGGGCCCTGGATGCCGCGACGAAGCAGTACGTCGACACCGCCATCGGGACAGTCGCCTACCTCCCGCTCGCGGGCGGCACGCTCACCGGGCCCCTCAGCCTCCCCGGTCAGGTCATCACGTGGGGCACGCAGGGGACCGCGCCGCCCAGGTTCGGCACGCGGAGCATCGGCGCGCGGCTCGCGCTCTGGGACAACGTCACGGCGACGAGTGCGGGCTTCAACATCGGAATCGACGCCGGGACGATGTGGTTCGGCGTCGACCTCCCGCAAAACGTCTTCAAGTGGTACGGGGGCACGACGCTCTTCAGCTCGCTGGCGAGCGCTGGCCTGACCTTACCGAACGATGGCCAGGGCCTCTGGCTCTATGGTGGCGGCGGCCTCTACAAGCGCGCCGGCACCGGGACTGTTCTCCGGTGCAACGTCGGCAATACCCAGCCGCAGATCGAGAACAACGACGGCTCCAATCTCCGGGCCATCATCGACACCGTCAACGGCGACGCGCGCTACGTGAATAAGACCGGCGACACGATGTCGGGCGCGCTCGGTATCTCGCTGAGCGCGTCCGGGGGTACGGGCCTCAACCTCCAAGGGCCGGACGCGAACTTGACCCTGCCGAGCGTCACGTGGAGTTCCCGCGGCTCCGCCGGGGCGATCGCGGTCCAGCGGACCGGGTGGAACCTCTACGGGCCGGAGGCGGTCTTCCGGTTCTATCAGTCTTGCGGCGGCTGGGGCTGGCACCAGTGGTGCTATACGATCATGAACTCGCCCGTCGGCGTGTGGTTCGAGGGCGACGTCTCGGCGGCCTCCTGGACGACGCGGAGCGAGGCGCGTTTCAAGGAGGACATCACCGCGGTGCCCGAGACGGAGCTGGCGCCGGTGTTCGATGGCTTGCGGCTCGTCCGCTTCCGCCGCAAGCCGGCGCCCGACGAGGACATGACGTCGTATCGGCCGCAGCCCGAGCGGCCGCTCCAGTACGGCCTCCTGGTCGACGATATCGAGCAGGTCTGCCCCGAGGCCATTCACACGACGACGGACCCCGACGGCAAGGACACGATGAAAGGCTGGGACGTCGCGCAGGTGATCGCGCTGCTCGTCGGCGAGGTGAAGCGCCAGGGCGCCGAGCTGGCTGCGCTCCGCGCGCTCGTGACTTCGCCGCAGGTGAGCGAGTAGAACCAGCGCGCGATGCGCTACGCGGAAGATACCAGCGTCCCCGTCGAGCGCTCGAAGGCGGAGATCGACAAGCTGCTGACGAAGTACGGCGCCAGTGAGAGCATGATGGGGCAGCGCGAGCTGCAGGCCGTCGTCCAGTTCAAGATGCGCGAGCGCTACGTGCGTTTTCTACTCCCGCTCCCCGGCCGGCGCGACGAGGCGATCACGCACTACCGGCGGAAGGGCAGCCCGTTCCGGTACGAGCGCACCGACGCCGAGGCCCTCAAGCGCTGGGAGCAAGCGTGCCGCCAGCGCTGGCGCGCCCTCTGTCTCGTCATCAAGGCGAAGCTCGAAGCCGTCGAGACGGAGATCACGAGCTTCGAGCACGAGTTCCTCGCGCACATCGTCATGCCCGACGGCCGCACCGTCGGCGAGCACGTCGTGCCGGCGATCGCGGCCGCCTACGAAGGCCACCCGATGCCGTCGCTCCTGCCCGACTACACGGGCGCCCCGTAGCGCCACGCGGCGGCGAGTGAGCCCCCTTGCATTTTATCTTCCTGGGGCTACGCTTGTCAGCGTTTTCCGCTTGTCCGCGTACTGGGACTAAGGTAGCACCCCCACCCGAGGAACCGACGTTCATCGCGGCGGTTTCCTCCCACTGGGACCGCGGCATCGGTCGGTCGAGCCGAGCCGGTGTCGCGGTTCTTTTTCGCAGGCGAACGACGAGATCGAGGACCCGAAACCGTCACCCTAACCCCGTGAAGGAGGAATCAATGAAGCGGCTACTTGGTGTTCTCGCTGTGGGTTCTCTGATGCTCCTCGGGCCCGTCCGCGCCCGAGCGGCGCTCACCTGCGACGGCGATATCGGCATCACGTACGTGAACCCGCAGGCGAGCTACAAGGTCGGCGACGTCGTCACGGTCGAGGTGAGCTTCGGCACCGGGGACATCTTCGGGGGCACCATGCTCACGTTCCCGTCCTTCCAGTTCGACCTTGACTGCGACCCGACCGTACCGCTCTCCCCGCCGTGCACCGACGACGGGCCGGTAATCTCCTACAACGGCGACGGCAGCATCATGAACAACACGTGTGCCGGCATCACCTGGGCGTCGAACCTGCCGGCCGGGGGCACGAGCCCGAACCAGCTCACGTTCACGCCGACGCCGGCCCTCGACGTGCCGCCGGACCAGGCCATCCCGCCCGGCTTCTGCCACGTCGACTTCCAGGTGACGATCGCGACGCTGCCGTCGTCGGGGACCGAGATTCCGGAACTCGTGTCCTACGGCCTGCCGCCGTTCGCCGGCGCGCCGTGTGACAACGGACTCGACACCGGCGGCTTCCAGACCACGGCGCTGAGCCTCGCGTCGCCGACGGACTACGACTGCTACCAGACGCCGCGGAAGAACACGCTGAAGCCGCCGCCGGTGGTCACGCTCGTCGATCGCTTCGGCAGCTCGACGTCGACCGTCGTCAACTACCACCGGCTCTGCGCCCCGGCCGACAAGAACGGCGACAACCCGACGGCCCCGTCGAACCCGGCGCACTACGTGGCGGGCACGCTCACGAAGACCTCGGGCTCGATCGCGCAGCCGAAGGGCCTGCACATCGACTATCAGTTCGGCACCTTGACGGCCGACCTCTCGAACCCCACCTTCCTCTTCCTGCCGGCCTCGAAGAGCCTGACCTCGCCGCCCCCGGCACCGCCGACGGGGCTCCGCCACCTGCAGTGCTACCGCCTGACGAACGTGAAGGGCGATCGCACCGGGTCCGGCACCGTGATCGACCAGTTCACGTCCGCCGCTGGCGTCCCGTTCTCGCTCGTGAAGGCGGGCCCGTGGCGCCTCTGCGTCCCCGTCGACAAGAACGGCGAGGACCCGAGTGCGCCGTCGGACCTGACGGACAACCTGCTCTGCAACACGCCGACGACGCCGGCCTTCGGCCAGTTCGACGTCTTCGTCTCGACGCAGTTCAGCACCGACTTCGAGCTGATCGGGACGCAGTACGACGATCTCTGCATGCCGGCGACGATCCACTAGCCCCACCACCACCACCCCCGAGCAGCCCGGCGGCCCGCGTGGCCGCCGGGCCCCCACCGTGCCGCGACCGAAGAAGAACTACCCCCTCCGGAGCTTTGAGTTCCGCGTGTCGTCGCGGGAGTCGCATCACGTGACCGACCTCCGTGACGCCTGGTTCCCAGCGACGCCGCAGCGGATCGCCGACGAGCTGCGCACGCTGGGCAAGCTGCGCGATCGCAGCGCGGTGTTGGAGATTCGCATCCGGGCGCCGGAGCGCCGCCGCTCTAGCTTAACTGGAAGAGCCCCGGCCTCGTAAGCCGGCCGATGCAGGTTCGAGTCCTGCGGGCGGCTCCTACGGCCGCGCGCGCCGCTGCAATCGCTTCGTCTGGATGGTGACGTCGTGCGCGATGCCATCGAGCATGGTCGCGAGCTGCGCTTTGCAGACCACGCCCTCGTCGACCAGACGGTAGGCCAGGGTGGAGATGTCGAGCATCTTCCGCACTTCGGGTTCCTCGATCTCGTACTTGGCGAAGAGCCGCACGAGCAGCCCGACGCTGGGATGAGTTTCGAGGTATCCGAGGAGCGCGGATAGCTCTTCGTCGCTGACATTGACCTCCGCGAGTCGGCGCACGAGGAGTCCGACGCTCGGACTGCGTTCGAGGAAGCGTTTCCCCTTTTCGCCGAAGCGGCCGGCGCGCGCCATCAACTCGTCGAAGTTGAGGCTGAAGAGCTTCGCGAGCTTCCCGAGCATCGCCTCCGCCGGCACGCGGCGGTTGTGCTCGACGTCGGAAAGGTACGACGCGGTGCAGCCGAGTAGCTCGGCGACTCGCCGGAGGCTCCATTCTCGGTGCTGGCGCGCCTCGCGCAGGAGGTCGCCCAGTGTAGCGGTAGCGGTAGCGCGCGGTGCCACCTCGTCGTCCCTTCCGCGCCCGCCTCTAGGGTTTCGTTCTGGTTCCGTCAACCTCTGCTGTGTCCGCCGTGCTGCGTAACGGCGGCGACGCGTTTCGGCGAACGAGACAAGTGTCCCCATGATCCCCCGGCCGATCTCCCCCCGACGTCAGAGCGCGACATGCGCCATGCGCTAGTTGACACTGGGGGGCCTCTAAATCGTCCCCGGTTCGGTTGCAAGGGGTATGCGGGGCGGGATCGTGCCCCGCGGTAAGATGTTCACGCAGCCGCGTCGGCAGCCGGCGTCTCGGTGGCCGGTAGCTCGGACTCGACGGTGACCGCGCCGCCCTCGACTCGCACGCGCACGTCGGCCGACTGCCAGACCGACTCCTGGTGGGACACGAGGAGCACCTGGGTGAAGCCGCCCACCTCGGCCGCCCGCCGGAGCATCGTCACGTAGCGCGCCGCGTGCGCCGCGGTGAGCGCCGCCGTCGTCTCATCCCGCCAGAGGGTGCGGACGTGCCAGCCCGAGCGCTGCGCGTTCCAAATGGCGATCCCGAGCGCGAGCGCCTCGTTCAGGATGGTCTGCTCGCCGCCCGAGCCCTCGCGGGCCTCGCGGCCGGTCTGCGCGTCGAGGATGCGCACGTCGAACACTTCCTTGACGCCGCCGTCGACCTTCGCCGCCTGGGTGTCGAGGGCGAGCGTGAAGCGCGGCCCGTAGCACGTGAGCAGGAGATCGTTCGCGAGCGTGCTCACCGCCGGGCCCGCGGCGTCGATCTCGCACGCCTGGATGCCGTCGCGGCCGAGGGCCCGGGCGAGCAGTGCCCACTCGGCATGCCCGGCGTCGAGCTGCGCGACCTCCGCCTCAGCGGCAGCCTGTGCGGCCGCCGGATCGCCCAGCGCCTCACGCTGGCCCTGGGCCCGGCCGCGCTCGGCGTCGACCGCGCGCTGCCACGTGGTGCACTCGGCGACCCAGGTGGTGGCGTGCCGGAGCATGTGCTCGGCGCTGGTGACGGTCTGCCGGGGCTCGTTCAGGTCCGGCCGGGCCGGGAGCACGGGCGGGGTCTCCAGGGACGCGGCCAGCACGGCGAGCCGCTGCGCCGCGTCGGTCCGCCGAGCAGCCACGGTCGCCAGCTCGGCGAGCGCCGTGGTGGCCACCGTGGCGGCGCGGAGCAGGGTCTCCTGCTCAGCGAGGGCGCCCCGTGTCACCTCGACCTTCGCCCCCTCCGCGGTGACGGTCTCCTGCGCCGTCGCGAGCTGCGCGGCGATCGCCTTACCGGCAGCGACGTTGGCCTCCTTCGCCGCGGTCAGCTCGTCGACCCGGCCGGCGACCGGCATGTCCGCCTGCACGGTCTGGCGCGTGCGTTCCAGGGCTTCCAGGCGCTGCTCGCGCGTGCGCAGCGCCTGGCGCTGGGTGGCAAGGGTAGTGCGGTGCTCGGTCAGCCGGAGCCGCGCGGCGGAGGTCGGCACCGGCGAGCTGGCCAGGATCGTCGCCAGATTGGCGGCGCGTCCACGCGCCCGGCGCGCGTCGGCGGTCAACGGGCAGGCGTCACACTCGGGCACGCCCGGAATCTGGTCGAGCAGCTCGGCGCGCTGCGCGTGCGCGGCCTGGTCGCGCACCTCCTGCGCGTGCGTCACGTCGGCACGCGCCTCGGCCTCGGCGGCCGCTTCGAGCGCCTCGGTGTCCGCCTGCAGGCGATCCACCACCGCGCGGAGTTGGTGCACCTCGTCCTGGTGCAGCTCGATCGTCGTGGTGAAGGCCCCCCATCCCCCGGGGATGGCTCGCAGCACGCGCGCGTAGGCGGCCTGAGCGGCGGTGAGATCAGCGCTGAGTCGGGTCCACTCGGTGAGCGCGCGCTCCCGTTCGGCCGTCAAGCTCGTCACCTGAGCCCGGGCCTCAGCCAGCGGCGCATCGGGTGCGAGTAGCTCGTCGAGCTGGGCACGCAGGGCGGCCACCGCCTCCTCGTGGTCCGCCCGAGTCGCTGCCTCGGCTTCGAGGGTCGGGCGCTCCACGAGGCTGTCGTCTAGCTCGGCGATCCGGCGCCGGAGCTGCGCAACCTCGGCGCCTAGCTCGACGCGCTGCTGGGTCACACGTTCGATCTCCGCCACCACCGCCTCGTCCTGCGCCTCGGCGCGGGCAAGCGCCGTGCGCGCGAAGAGGTGCCGATCCTCTGCAGCAGTCCGCTCGGCGCGCAGCGCCGCGGCGGCCTCGTCGAGCCCGGCGGCTGCGCGCTCGCAGGTGGCGAGCTGGGTGTCGAGCACGGTCGCCTGCACCAGCGCCGCCTCGGCGGCCGCGAGGTCGCGGCGCGCGGCATCGAGCGGAACGAGGATGCACTCCGCCCGGTCGCCAGCCTCCTCCGCCAGCTCCTGGAGGTGCCCGAGCCCGAGCATGGCGAGGAAGAGGTCCTTCCGGTCCTTCTTCGCGAGCCCGAAGAAGTTGGCCGCGGCGCCACGCCGGCCCTGGGCGGCGAACCAGGCAGCGAGGAAGAGCGGCTCACTCGGAAACCACTCGGCGACGGCCTGCTGGTGCTCGCCGACCCCGGGCCCGCTTGGCGCCACGGCGCCGGGCAGCGGCGCGAGGCTGCCGTCGGGGTTCCGGACCCCGAGCCACGCCTCGGCCTTCCCGCGGCCGCCGCCGTACTGCGAGTCGATCCGCCAGCGGGACACGATCTCGACGCCGTCGACCAGGTACACCGCCTCGATCTCGGCGGCCCGCTCGCCGGGGATGACCATGTCCTTGACCGCCGTGAGCCCGTAGGTCGGCCAGGTGCCGTAGAGCGCCGCGGGGCCCGACGCCTCCATGAGCACCGACTTGCCGGCGCCGTTCTCGCCGACCAGGCAGATCAGTCCCGGGCCGAGCTGGGCCACGTCGAGGGCCGCCTCGCTCGCCTGGAAGGCAGCCGAGACGTGCCGCAGCCGGACCCGCACCAGGGAGATGTCCCGTGCCCGCTGCGGGGCTGTGCGGCCGCCCCCGCCGACCGTCCCCGCTGTCAGCTCTGCGAGGCGGGTGACGGCCCGCGCGATGAGCGCGGCGGGGGGCGCCTCGCGGCCGAGCGTGGTGGCCCACAAGCTGACCTTCTCGCCGAGCGACGTGGCCGCCTGCCAGGCATCTGCCAGAGTGTCCCCAGTGTCCCCCCCTGGTGCCGGGAGGGCCTCCAGGCGCGAGCGCACCCGGGGCCGGATGTGGCGCTCCACCACCACGCGGTTGACACCGGCGGCGGTCGCCATCGCTTCCAGCTCGTCGAGCGGGCACGTGCTGGCGTGCTCCTCGTCGACGGTCACGCGGAGCCGTAGCTCGGCGTCCCGCACGTCGCTGAGCACGAGGGGACCACCCGTCGGCCCGCGGAAGCCGGCCGCCCCCGGGACCCAGGCCACGTCGATCGTGAGCATGCGCCGGGCCGGCGTCGGCACCACGGTGACGACGGGCGCCACGCCGCTGGCCACGTCGGCGATCAGGTAGCCCTTGCGATCGGGCTCGCCGAAATTCTGCGCGAGCGGCGACCCGGCGTACCAGGCGGCCTTCGCGATCTTCTGCTGCTTGTGGATGTGCGAGAGGAGCACGACGTCGACGCCCAGCTCATCGAGGTCGTGCGGCGCTAGCTCGACTTCGCGGCCGATCAGCACCTCGCCGCCGCCGACCAGGCAGCCGCCGATGGCGATGTGCGCGAGCAGGATGGTCGGCACGCCCTTCGCGCGCTCCTCGGCGACGACGCCGCGCCAGTAGTCGAGCAGGTCACGCAGCGCGGCCTCGATGCCGCCCTTCTCGGTCACCTGCCCCCAGCGCTTCGTCGGGTAGGGCAGCGTGAGCACCAGGACGGGCCCGGTGGCGAGGTCGAGGATGCGGGCCTCGGGGCGCGTCTCGACGTAGATCGGGAAGCGGCCGCGGAGCTTCTCGTAGATCAGGATGTCGCCGGGGAACTCGTGGTTCCCTTCGGCGACGATCACCGGCGCCGACTCCGCCATCGCCTGCAACGTGTGCGCGATGAGCAGGCGCTCCTCGGGCTCGCTCTTGTGCGGCACCGTGGTGCCGGTGAGATCGCCGCCGACCAGCCAGAGGTCGGCGCCGCGGTTGGTGCCGTCGGCGACGATGAAGTCGAGGCACGTGCGCGCCAGCTCGAAGCGCGGGCCCCGGGTGACGTGCAGGTCGCCCGTGTGCGCGATGCGGATGGTGCCCGCGGGCTTCTTCTTCACAGCGTCACCCCGAGGACGCACGCCTTCACGCGCAGCAGCTCGACGAGCAGCGCGTCGATCAGGCCACCGGGCAACGTGGTGCGCATGGCGTCGACGAGCCGGTGCGCTTCCGCGCGATACCACTGCTGCCACTCCTCCAGCAGGTCGACGTCCGGCTGGCTGTCGGGCAGCGGCTGGTCGAAGGTAATGCGCAGGTCTTCGACCACGGTGCCGCCGAAGTCGCGCGCCTTGTAAGAGTGGAGCGTATTCATGCCGCGGTGTGGCCGATGACCGCCTGCGCCGTCGCACTGGAGGCGATCGTGTAGGCCGGGCGCCGCACCTCGAAGGTGCGCGTCACGCCGGCGCGGGAATCTTCGACCACGCGCGTCGTGCTGACGAACGGCCGCAGCCGCACGCCGAGCGAGCCGACGGCGAGAATCTCGGCTTCCGTGCCGTCGGCGAGGAGCACGCGATCGCCGACGCGGCAGTCGCCGAGCACGATGGGGCACGGCGGCAGGGCGGGCAGCGAGGGCAGGTCGGGCCACATGGCGGCGCCCGCGGGCGGCCAGAGCGGCGTGCGCTGTGTCGGCTCGAAGCGGCGTGTCATCTCAGTTGCCTCCGTGGATGGTGAACCCCTGGGCCTCGAAGCGCTTGCGCACCTGGGTCCAGGGGTCGCCGAGGAAGTCGGGGGCGAAGCATCCGTGCGTCGGGGACTCGACACGCTCGACGGTCTCGCCGGTCACGGTGATGAACAGGCGAGCGCCGTCCTTGAGGACCTCGTACTGCGTGGAGGTGGATGCCATGGGGTGCCCTCTTCAGTACGGCGCCGTGCCGCCGTTGCCGTTCGGCTCGGGCTCGGGCTCGGGCTGGTCCGCCCCGGGCTCGCGATCATGCGCTTCGGGCTCTGTCGGATGATCGCTCGCGAGGCCCACCGGCGGCGGCGCGGTCCGCTGCAAGGGCTCGGGCTGCACGCCGCCCGGTAACTGCCCCGGCCCGAAGAGCTGGCTGCTCCGCTTCATCGCGCGGTCGACCATGAGGCGCGCCACCTCGGCCTTCAGCACGGGGTCGTCCGTCTCGCCGGTGAACACGGTGGCGAGCACGGCGAAGGGTCGCTTCAGCTCCTCGGCGGTGTAGCTCGACTTGAGATGCGCGATCGAGCGGACGACCCGATTCATCGCCTTCGACTCGCAGTGCTCGTCGATGAACTTCCGCGACTGCGCGAGCTGGTCGGGCGACATGCCGGCGATCTGCGGCGAGCCGTCGCGGAAGTCGCAGGTCTTGTGACGGGCAATCACCATCTCGCGGCCGTCGAAGGCGTCGTAGACGCCTGTCATGCGGTAGCGGCGGAAGAGGTTCTCGCTGCCGTCGTCGACGCGCCCGGAGAGCAGCGGATGCCACGAGACGCCCATGCAGGCCGCGATCTTCTCCAGGCCGACCTTCGTCAGCGCGTACGCCTTCGCCTTGCCGTCGTAGTAGAAGTCGCTGCTCTCCCCGGGCTGGCGCACCGCGCTCTTCGGGAGATGCACGGCATCGAGCGCAACCACGCGCACCGCGGCCGCGTGCAGCGGCGGAATGAAGTCGGGCCGGACGACGGGGAAGGCGAGATTGAACTTCTGCTGCAGCTCCTGGAACCGCGCCCAGAGAGGATCGAGGTCGCGGTAGATGCCGCTGATCGGCGCCGGCGGCGTGGCGGTCGTGGTGGTCGGGGGGTTCGGATTCGTGCTCATGGGACCTCCTTCGGCGCGCACCAGGCGCGCACTGTACCTATGGTGTTTACCTGAGAGGTTCGCGTCGGGTCAATGGCCTCCCTCTAGGCCCCTGTTCTAGTTGTTGATAACCTCCGCTTGACCTTCAGCCGGCGCCGGCGCTAGGAGGGGCGGCAGGAGGAGGACGTCTATGGCGTTTAGTCGCAAGGTTCCGCCCGGTGGTCGCGAGCTGGTGAGGCGCCTCGAACGGCGCCTGAACAACGCGGTCGACGAGCTGGTGTATGCCGTGCTCGGCGGCCCGACCCCGGCGGCGAAGGCCCTCGGCATCACCCCGGCCTCAGTCCACGAGACGATCAGCCGGGGCTTCATCAAGCGCCGCGACGCGGCGCTCCGCTGGGCAGCGGTGGCCGCCCGCAACGGGCACCCGATCCCCGCCGCCGAGCTGATGGGCCTGGTCAACTGGATGCCCGAGCTGCGGACCCGTGGCGGGATGGTCCGGCCGACCGCCCAGGGTCGCCTCCCCGTGCACGTGGTCCCGACGCGCGAGCCCGGGCGCTTCGCCACCGTCTACGACGAGGAGACCGACCGACTCGGCCTCTACCAGCCCCCCCATCGCTTCTTCCCGATGGAGTCCCAGGACCTCGTCGACCTCGACGGGGCGCCGCTCCGCCCGACCAGCGTCGGGGGCGGCATGGAGCGCATCGTCTACGCGCCCCCCGAGGAGCGCCGGCTGCCCGGCCCGGGCGCCGCCACGGTGCGCCAGATTCAGCGCGGGGCGGCGAAGAAGAAGGTCACGAAGCTCGCGAAGGCGAAGAAGCGGGGGAAGGCGCGCGCCAAGGCAGGTCGCACGCGCGCCGGCCGAAAGGCTGAGCGAAATCGCGCAGGCATGGCCTGTGCGCCAGTCACATCTCGTACATCGCACCAACTGCGGTTTGTTCAACCACCTAGCTACCTCGCAGCGGCGTGACGTCATCCGCCGAACCCGCGCTCGGTCATCTGCGCCAGCACGTCCGGCCGCGGCGCCCGTGCGGTGCGGCCGTAGAGGTTGCGGGTGATCTCCAGGGAGCCGTGGCCGAGCTGCTCGGACACGTAGTGCAACTGGACGCCCGGCAGCTCCAGGAGCCGGGTCGCGTAGGTGTGCCGGAGCGCGTGCATGGTGTAGCCGCGCCGGGCCAAGCCAGCGGCGAGGAGCCCGCCACGGAAGTCACGGCGCAGCACTTCGTAGGAGAGCGGCTGCAGGTACTCCATCTTGGGGCTGCCCCAGATGAAGGGTCCGGTGTGCGGAATCCGTTGAAAGGCGGCGACCGCGCGGGGGCACAGGTCGACCCGGCGGGCCTTTTTGTTCTTGAGGGGTTCCAGCCGGTGCGTGTCCCGGCACCACTGGGATTCGAGCCGCAGCTCCGCCCGCACGAGATCGAGCTGCGGCCACTGGGTGCCCAGCAGCTCGGCGATCCGCGCGCCGGTCAGCACCTTCAGCGTGTAGAGCGACATGAACCGGCAGGCGCTCGGGGCGGCGTTGAAGAACGCCTGCTGATCGAGCGCCGTGAACGGCTTGCCGACCTCGGCGCGGCCGAACCGGATGTGCGCCAGCTCCACGGGGTTCGTCGTGCGGCGCTTCTCCTGGATCGCCGTGCGGCACACGGCGCTCAGCACGTTCTTGACGCCCTTCTGGGTGTTCACGGCCAGGCGGTGGGCGCCGAGGAGGTGGAAGAGATCGCGGACCTGCTCCTCGTCGAAGTCTCGAACGTGGACGCCAATGAGCAGGGGCTGCAGGTGGCACCGCACGACGCTCTGATAGCGCATGAGCGTGCGGTGCGTGATGACGCCGCGCTGAGCATCGCTCGCGCGCGCATCGAGCCAGTGGTCGAGGTACTCGGGCAGCAGCTCGTTCGTGGGTTTCTTCATGTTCCTACAGACGCGGATGACACAGACGCTGGGTGTGGCTCTGGGCGCAAGGATACCCCTATCAGGCATACACCTGTCAATCGGATCAGACTGAAGCTCTGTTCTAGAACTTCAGGTGTTGACCCGGTTGCACTCCTCCATGATCTCGTCGCGGCGCGTGACGATCGCGTCCGCCAAGGCCGTGAAGAGCAGCCAGGGCACCCGATTCGCCAGTACCACGGCGAGCAGCCGCGCCTCGCGCAGGTAGAGCGCCCGCTCGCGCTGGTGGTAGTTCCAGCCGCCCGGGACGACCGGCGGCTCCTGGTCGAACACGATGTGCAAGGGCTCGCCGCTGAGCGGCAAGCTCGCCGGCTCACAGAACGAGTGCACGACGTGCGAGCGGACCAGGCCGACTCCGGTGCTGGGGGCTTGCGTTCGGACGCGCATGGGGACACCTCCACCTTCTCAGGCAGACACCTGAGGGCTGCTGCGGACGAGAGAAATGGACTATAGGGTTACGGTGCTGGTCGGTGAGCGCTTAGCTGCTGTCGTGGCCACGGGTGCGACGGCGACGGCGGGCGTGCTCGGCCACCGAGATCAGGACGTCGATCAGCACGAGGGCCCCCGCCATGAGCCCGAGGGCGATGCCGATCTCGACGAACGTCATGCCCGCGTCTCGGCGGACAGAGCGGACGTGGTGGGTAAGCGACGCCACTGCCCGACCTGGCTCGGGTCCACATGCATTCCCCGCACCTCCCTGGGGCGACACTTTGTGGGGACGGAAGGCGAATCTAGTGCGTGGCTGCTGTGTCGGTCGCGGGCGCCCCCGGCGACCAGTCGAAGTGCAGGGCAGGTGGCAGAGGAGAGGGGTCGGGCTGCCAGGTTTCTAGCGACGGGCCGCCCCCCTGGCAAGCGATTTCTCGACGGGTCCGCAGAATATCGGGAGGCGGTTGGATGGCCTACGTGCAGAACTCTGGGAGCCCGGGGCGCTTCGCCCCAGCGGCGGGGGGACGGTCATGAAGCGGGGCACCTGGGATCACCCGAAGACCCACATGCTGGCCCGGCTGCTCGGCATCCCGCTGCTCCACGCGAGCGGGATGCTCGACCGGCTGTTCGAGTGGTGCTCGGTCTACGCGCTGAGCGGCTACTTCGGGCGTTGGGGCGCGGAGGACATTGCCCGGGTGCTCGACTGGGAGGGGGACCCCGAGGCGTTTCTCGCGGCGTTCATCACCGCCCGCTGGATCGACGCCGTGCCCGCGACGACGATCGCGCGGACGGCTCGCTACGGGCCCGGGGATGACCCCGATTTCGATCTGCCAGTGGCGGCCGATATCTCGCCGACGGCCGACGATGGCCGCCAAGCGCCGCCTATACGGCGACATTTGGTGCTCCACGACGTCGCCGACCACGCGGAGGAATTATGGCGGAAAAGACTCGCCCGAGCGGGCTACACGTTTTGGGATGGTTCACCAGCGCGCGGAACGCCTGGACGACCGACGAAAAAGCGCAGCACCGGCGCTGGCTTGAAAACCGGACAGAAACCGGACCCAGCCGGGAGCCTGGAGCCTGTAGCCGGGAGCCATAAAAGAGAAGAAGAGAAGAAGGGGGGGGTGCCGCGCGAAACGCGCGACACCCCTCTCTCTCCCTCGCTCTCGAATCCCTCCGGGGGGGAACCCGGACCCGGACCCGGACCGGCCACCGCGACCGCCGCGGCGCTGACCCCCGTCGCCACCCTCGTGCCAGTCGCCGACCCGGCCGCGCTGATGCGCGCCTGGAACCGCATCGCCACCGGCCTGGTGCCCTGCCACGACATGACCCCGAGCCGCCGGGTGCTCGCCCGGGCTCGGCTCGCCGAGCGCCCGGCGCTGGCCGACTGGGAACGCATCTTCACGAAGATGAACCAGTCGCCGTTCCTACGCGGCGACAACTCCTGGCGCTGGCGCGCGCACTTCGACTGGGCCCTCAAGCCCGAACGCGGCCTCCGCGTGCTCGAAGGCCAGTACGACGCCGCGCAGACTCCTAGCGACCTCGCCCGGGCTCGCCTCGCCGAGGTCGAACGCCGCCTGAAGGCCGGGGAGCACATCCCATGACGGCCGACGACTTCCCGGCCTTCGTCACCGCCCTCAACGCGGTCGCCATGCTCTACCGCCGCCGCATCGGCGAGGACACCGCGCGCTTCTACGCCGAGGCGCTCGCCGACGACTCCCTCGACCGCGTCGTCCACGCCTTGCACCGCCTCGGGAAGTCGGTCGAGCCCGGCGATCGCTTCCCACTGCCGCGCGAGCTGCGTGATCGCGTCCGCGGCGCCTGGCACACACCGAGCCGCAACGTCAGCGATCGCGACGCCGATTCGCTTCACCAGGTCGTGTTCAAGTGCATGGCCGTCTGGGAGCAGGAAGACGGCAGAGGCTCCGCCCGGCCGGCCTTCGAGCGCGCCTGGACACTCGCGGTGCAGACCCTGAACCTCCCGAAGGGGTCGAAGCTCGACGAGGCCCGGGGGGCGACCTGGAAGGCGTGGTGCAAGGGCGGCACGAACCCGATTCCCCGCGAACGCATGAGCGCCATCCTGCGCGACGCGGCCACGCGCGCCGCGCCGGCGATGGCCACCGCCATGCGCACCGTCGCCGACACAGTCGCGCGGCGCGAGCGGCCCGTCATGCCCACCGAGCCGCTCTCTGCGGCACTCGTGGCAACCGCCGCTCGGCTCCTCGATGCCGAGCTGGTCGAAGAGGCGCCGACGGGGGATGGGGAGCGGACGGCGAGGTTCACTCCCCTACCGCCTGGCCAGGCGGCCCCCGTGGCGCCTGGTGCCGTAGCAGAGCCGCCGCCGGCCGTCGAGCCCGCACTCCCTCCGGAACCTCAGGGTGGGGACCCTATGGTTTCGGACGGAGAGAGCACACCGCCAGCCGAGCCGCCACTCTTCCCACTGTTCTAGCTATGCAGGGCTCCTCGAACGCCGTGGTGCAGTACGAGATCACCCGCATGTACCTCGCCATGGCGGTCCTGCGCCTCGGAGGCCACGTCGCCTTCGATATGCGCGACTTCGACGCGGTCAACGGCCTCGCCCTCGATGCCGACGTGGTGCCCGGCATCGGAGCGACCTTCACGCTGCACACGCCGGACGGGCAGCCGGTGCAGGCGCGCCGGCCCCCGCCACGGCCAGAGGGACGGCGCTGCGCCGAGTGTCGCGCCCTGTTCCTCGTCACGGCGACGAACCAGAAACAACGCTACTGCGGGCGACGCTGCCAGATGCGCGCGTCGAATCGACGCTGGTACGCCACCCGAGAGCATCGGGAACGGCGCAACGCGCGGCGCCGGAAGGAGGAGTGACATGAGCGCAGGCATCTACGTTGGCATTGACCCCGGCCTCTCCGGCGCCGTCGCGCGCCTCCAAGTCGCCGACGATGGCACCGAGACGCTCACCGTGCACGCCACCCCCGTCGTCTGGTCACAGGTCGGCGAGCGCAAGCGCCGCGTCTACGACGTGGGCGCCATGTACGCACTGCTCGTGCACCCGATGACCCTCGTCGTCCTCGAACGCCAGCAAGCCATGCCGGCGAAGCTCCACAACCGCGCGCAGGGCACCACGTCGAGCTTCGCGACGGGCCTCGGCTACGGCCTCTGGCTCGGGCTCCTCACCGCGCGCTGCGTGCCGTTCATGGTGGTGCAGCCGCAGCGCTGGCGCCGCCTCACGGGCTTGAGTGGCGCCGACAAGGCCGCGATCCGCCTCACGGTCTGCCGCCGCTTCCCCGGCGTCCCCGTGCGCCTCGATCATGCCGACGCCGTCATGATGGCCGTGTCGGCCGCGCTCGATTCGCGCGCCGTGGCCGACGCGCTCGCGCTCGCGTGATCTGTTCCAGTTTTCTGCCGCGGTTGACAGGCCCCCGGGTTCGGTTCTATGGCATTTGCCCGAGAGGTGATGCCAGATGCCGACGCGGTCGCGTCGCTCGGAGCCGAAGGGGGCGGGCATGGAGAACGGAGGCACCGGACCGACGGGTGACGCGCCGGTCCTGGACATGGGCAAGCGGCTGCTGCCAGTCGCCCTCACGCAGGCCGAGCGCGCCGACGCAGGCCAAAAACTCGCGCTCCTGATTCACCAGCGCCGCGACCTGGTCGCGGACTTGAAGGCGCAGGCGGCCGACGGCAAGGACGCCTTGAAGCTCCTCGACCAGCGGATCGACGCGGCCGCCGAAGGCGTCGAGCAGGGCACCGAGTCGCGCCTCGTGTCCGTGGCACTCGTCGCCAACTACGCCGCCGGCACGGCGGACTGGCTCCGCACCGACACGGCCGCCGTCGTCGAGAGTCGACCGCTCAGCGACCTCGAACGGCAGCAAGGCTTCAACTTCCGCGATCAGGCGCCCGACCCTGATGCGCCGGACGCTGGCGCGCCCGCATGAGTGACGACGGAGTGGGACAGCGACCCGGCCCCCCGAGTCGCCCCTCGCGGCGCCGGCGGGGGTCGGCGCCGTGTCCCACTCGCGCCAAGCCGACGCACCAGAACGGCCGGCCCTCGACGCTCACGCCGCAGCTCGAAGCGGACCTCGTCGCGCAGGTGAAGCGCGTGGGCGTCGTCAGCCTGGCTGCGCGCTGCTGCGGGCTGTCGATCGACACCGTCGAGCACTGGCTCTCCCGCGGCCGCGGCACGCATCGCAACGGGCTTGCCCCGACGCCGGCCACGGTGCGGTTTGCGCGGGCCATCGAAAAAGCGCGCGCCGAGTTCCTCGCGTCGCGCGTCGAGATCATCGAGGCCGCGGGCCACGCGAAGCCGGAGTGCTGGACGTCGGCGGCGTGGATGCTCGAACGGATGGAACCCGACACGTGGGGCCGACGCGACCGCGTCGATGTCTCCGGCACGATCACGGTGGTGGAGGTCCGTGCATTACTAGTGGCCATGCTTGGAGTGCTGGAGCGCTATGTCCCTAGCGAGCGACGCGAAACAGAGTTCGCCAACCTCCTCGCCGAAGCCCGGAAGCTGGGACCGGCTGGAGGAGGAAGCGTGGTCTCTGTTCCGAGCGCAGGCGCATAGTAACGCGCAGGCCGCCACGGGCGGCGGCCGCTCGTTCCGCGCCTGGGTCGATGCGCATCCGTTCGTCGCGGATCGCGAGCCGATCGACTTCGCGGTCTGGCGCTACTTGGGGCCGCTCTACGACGTGCTGCCGGCGCTGCCGCCGAAGGGCATGGACATCGTCGTCATGAAGGCGTCGCAGGCCGGCGCGTCGACCTGGGCGATGCTGGTGACGCTCTGGCTGATGGCGACCCGGCGCTGTCAGCTCGCGTACTACCTGCCGACCCGGGACCACGCGATGGCGTTCTCCGAGCAACGCTTCATCCACTTCGCCCGCGCGAACAAGGTGCTGTACGACCAGCTCGGCGCCGCCGACAAGCCGCGCCGCGCGGGCACCATGATCGACGAGGGCTCGCGCTCGATTCGCGTGCTCGGCGAGTCGGTCGCGTACTTCACGTACATGGGTGGCAAGGTCACCACGGAGTCGCTGCCCCTCGATGCCCTCGTGTTCGACGAGGTGCAGCAGATGAGCCTGACCGAGATCGAGACGGCCGAGCAGCGCCTGCGCGCCTCGCAGCTCGCGCTCACGCTCCGCGTCT
>Ga0210401_10000804_pt1 | contig 38057 bp, 28 predicted proteins | sample IncBWH32MmetaG_FD_150866 | JGI IMG/M metagenome (GOLD analysis project Ga0210401, IMG submission 150866) | Forest soil microbial communities from Barre Woods Harvard Forest LTER site, Petersham, Massachusetts, United States - Inc-BW-H-32-M | ecosystem: Environmental > Terrestrial > Soil >... | reverse complement strand
GAAAGCGGTGCTCCAATGCAACATCCGCAACTAGAGAAACTCGCTGATACTCGCTAGGGCCGCTGAGGGTTACAGTGCCGCTGCCAGGCTGAACGGGATAGCGACTATTTGCTCATAGTGGGCTGCAGCAAGAACTGCAACCTATACCATCCTATCCGGCAGATGAAATCGCTGCCAGCGGCGTGAGCTCCATGCCGATGCGGCACGGTGACTCAGCAGGCCCGTGCTGTTTGGGATCGACCTTTGGTTCCACAGTGCGGTGGCGCGCGAAGATCGGAAGTTGTGAAAACCGAAGTGTCCCTTTCAGTCCCTGCTGCGATCACTCTGGCTTTGACCACAGCTGGTTTCAAAATTGACAAGAGAAAGACAACACCCCTAAGCCTTGGGCTTGGGTCGTTGCGGTACGCGCGAGCTGAATCGGAAGTCATTCGCACCAAATCGAGCAGCTTTCGATGCCGTTCGGTTTTTATTTCAGGTTTGTTCGAACCGCCTGCACCGAGCCAGGAGATACCGATTGAAGGGATCACGAAGAGGATCGCGGTTGTGCAAGATTCCTTTAATATGGCGCAACGTTATTAAAGGATCGGTTTTTTATGTCTAATAAGGTCCAGAGCACCTTTCTGCAACAAGAGAACGCCCATGATCTGGATTGTGAGGATACTCGCGTAGTGAACTCGCTGCTTATAAAGACAGTTCATTTGTCAGTAGAAGCTCACCGATGAACTGCTCTACGTTGAGCGCCTCGACCATTCGCGATTGCCGCTGTAGACACTTGTAGCCGGGATTTTCGATGGACCACGCTCAATTCTGCGCCCGTTTTGCAGCGCACGTCGAAGAGAGGCCACGGGAAATGCCATAGGCGGTTGGACAGTCTTCGCGACCTTTGCTTCTACCAGCCACAGCTTGGGGTTAGAGCGTGGGACAAGAAAGTCTATCTCCAGCCGGCGTTTCGAACGGCTGACTTCGACCGCGTATTTCTCGCTGTTGTTGCTACGTGTCCAGAGACGCTGAACAAAACCATGTTCGAACAAATCGCAACAACGCAGAGTTCTTTGCAATGTTGTCCGCGATTAACCGTTTGTGTAACTTTACCTGTAGTTCCTCAAAACCTCGCGGAATCCTGAGTTCCGTGCCCTCCTGCCCCAGGTGTTTGGACTTGACCTAAGACTTACCTCCCATTCCAATCGCCATGGGTAATCTCATGAGACGTACGTTCTTCGCAGTGTTGCGAGTGGACTTCCACCAGATACGATCCATGCCTGCAGAGCTTCGGAGTTACACAAGCTACGCTATCCCTCAGTTCCTATTTGGTTCGCCTGCTGCGCTGCCCCGAGGGCGCCTTTCCCGCTTGCCTTTGCGTTCTTCTCAATTCGCAGTTTCCACGGCATTTGGAGTGCGACGTAATGAGAAGTTAATTCCGTAAACTCTGTAAAATCTAACCCTGTTCTCTTGCATTCCGCAGGATTCACGGTATGAAAGTATCAGTTTTTCTCCCTCAGACCTCGAAGCATCTTGGGTTACGTAGCGCTGCCTCCCCGAGACAGCTGGCGCTGGATACAGTGCACATGGGCAAACCGTCCTTCGGAACTGCGAATCCCGAGCATTACCATCTCTTGCGAAACAGCTCGGGTTCATCCTGGAGGGTCAAAGCTCTGTCGAACGTCACATGTCCGCCAATTCCCATTCGAATCAGGCAATATCGGAATAGCCAAACGCCGCGATGGCAGCTTCCAACGCGATCAAGTCTGCTTGGCAGCGCAGGATCGGAGTTGCGATGAAAGGTCAGGTGTCACGATGAAAGCACGTATTTTGTTAGTTGAGGATGAAGATGCCCTCAGGATCACGTTGAGCGATCGGCTGCGCGGAGAAGGCTACACTCTTGATACCGCGGTGGATGCCGAGGAGGGCTTGAAGAAAGTGATGACATCGCCGTTCGACTTGCTCATCCTCGACGTAATGCTGCCATTTCGGAGCGGCTTCGATATGTGTCGCGACATTCGTCAGGCTGGAATGGCAACGCCGATCCTATTCCTTACCGCCCGGAACGAAGTCTACGACAAGGTCGTTGGCTTTACACTCGGTGGAGACGACTACGTGACAAAACCCTTCGAACCGGCAGAGCTAATGGTTCGCATCGACGCGCTTTTGCGGCGAGCGCCGGTCCAAGCGGGCCATGCGGTTCACGATATTGGTTCGCTACACGTTGATGTAGCTCGCAGACAAGTCACCAAAGCCGGTGAATCCGTTAGTCTATCGGCGCGCGAGTTTCATCTTCTTCGCTTTCTGATCGAGCGTTCGGGTCGAACGATCACACGAGGTGAACTGTTGCAAGAGGTGTGGGGGTATGACTCCAGCTCATTCAGCAAAACCGTCGATGTTCACATCTATAGCCTCCGTAAGAAGCTTGAGGAAGACCCGAACTACCCCGCACTGATAACTACGGTCAAAGGTGTTGGCTACAGGTTTGAGGGCTCTCGCGGTCTGTGATCATCCCTCAGAGGTAACCGGCTGCTGTATATTACACAATCCACATAAACCATTTACCCGCCAACTAACCTCGCGATCTCCATCGTCTCGTGCCAGCGTGATAAAAAGCGCGCTCGCGCACCCCACAGCCGCATGGTCGACGGCTGATGTCAGACTTATCTCAGAGCGTGTTCTGTAAAGAGCTAGCGAATATGCCGGCTTGATATCTCCTGCCTGCCAACAACAACTGGTTAAAATGTAGGTAAACTCATGGCTCATCACGCACTATTTAGTGCCAACTACGGTCGTGCCCTCCACCGTCTTGTTGCCGGTGTGATGAGAAACGCGCTCGCGGCACCCACACCCGTGTAACAGAAGGCTGATACTAGAGTTATCTCAGAGTGTGTTCTGTATAGAGCTAGCGAATATGCCGTTTAATATCTCTGTCTACCAACTGCACCTAGTTAAAATGTTGGTAAAACCATGCTCCTCATATTGACTTGTTCAAGCGCCTAACATAGGCTTCGCGTGCTTGCAGTGAGAAGTTGATCATGGTAGCGATCAAACGCTTCTGCATTCCTCCCCTAACTCTCACAGTCGCAGAAACACCGGGTGTCGACGTAGGAATAACAGTGCTTGGTGTGTGATGTCAGTGCCTCCCCAAGGGTGCTCCCCCAAGATTCTCCAGCTGCGTGATGTCGGCGTACGTTAGCGACTGACGGATCAGTACTCGCTAGAGACGACCACGGCAAGGTTGTCAGTCATTGCCGGTTCGCTACGAAGGAGATTGCATCATGAGAATGTCTCTCCGCGTTTGGTTGTGCACTCTTCTCTGCTGTTTCGCGGCTGCTACAGCAGGCGCTCAAGTGTTTCAAGGTGGAGGATCATTTCGGGTCCAATGCCCAGCTGCTACGATCCGGCACCCCGGCCAAACACCAACGGGTGGAGTGGGAACGGTCGTGAGCCCTCACCCCGAGAGTTCTGAAGCTTTATACACCGGCCCACGGGTGCGGACGGCGATCAAAGATCCAAGCGGTACTCATACGTTCAGTCCGGCATTAACCTTTGTCGATGATGGCGGTGCAATTAAGTGCCAGCAGATCTCTGGCGGCGATGGATACATGACTGAAGCGGACGGCAACCAGACTTTCATGTTCTCTTTCGGTCCGTTATCGGGTCTGCAAAATATCGAAAACGGTTATACGAACAACGGTTTGAATGGGGGAACTGTCTTCGCCTCAGAATTCACCAAGCCGTACTGCGATCCCGCGCGACCAACCTACAACAACGGGCAACCCAATCCCTGGTATGACACCACGACGGGTGCCTGCAAGCCGGGCACTGATCCGAACGGCGCAGTGGGGTATGTCCCACCTTTGAACGACGCTAATGGCCTCAATGAAGTGGGCACCGATCCTGCTGCAATTATGAATACGGGTGTGATGAACGGAAGCATTCCGGGACCTCTAATGGTTTTCGACGAAGATGATGAGTTCTTTCTCACGCTCACGAACGTTGGCATGTTGATGCGGCCCGACCTATTTGAGCAGCATACCGTTCATTTTCACGGTTATCCCAATGCGTCGTCCTTCTACGACGGCGTGCCAGACGCCACCATCGCTATCAACATTGGTGGAAGCTTTACTTACTACTACCTGGCTCCGGACGCGGGAACATACTTCTGGCATTGCCACATCACACCTCCAGAACATTTGCAGATGGGCATGGTGGGTTGGCTCTACGTGCGTCCGCGACAGAACAGAGCTCCAGCAGGCACAGTGCTGTATAACGTGTCCCTGGAGCAGCAGCAAGACCTCCGAACCGCATGTTTCCCCGGTATACCGACAGCTCCGGGCCAACCCGGCCCCGAGATCCTCTGCTCCGCCCCACTGCCGGCCGCGAACAATAACTTTACTCAAGGAATAGATCCTAGCGGCAACACCTTCAAATATGCGTATAACGATGGAGACGGAAGCACTCGCTATGACATTGACGTGCCCCTACAAATCCACGGCTTCGACCCCAACTTTCATTTTGTCGGAATGACATTCAACCCTGAGGGGTTCTCTGACATGAAAGACAAATACTTCCTTTTGAACGGCCGTAGTTATCCCGACACAGTAGGCGTCGCAGGCGGGCCGGCAGATGCCCTGGGTCAGCTTGCCGGCGCCAGTAATCCGAGCCCCTCAACAAAAGCCATTTCTACTGTAGCATCAGACACCCTCAGCCGCCCATCGCAACCTGCCCCTGCCTTAATCACTCTGAGTGCGTCAGGCGGTCCCAAAGGCACCTGTGGTGGTGCCGCCACGTGCGGACAGCGCGCGTTGCTCCGTATTGATGACCTCGACGTCACGGAATATCAGACGCTCTCTTCACCCAACATCCCGATGCTCCTGGTGGGTTTCAACGCTAAGTTGCTACGCGACCAGGCAGGCAACAACCTTTACATTAAATCGAATTCCATCACCCTGGGTGGTGGCGAATCACTTGATGTAATACTCGATAGTACTGGAATCCCACCAGGCGTTTACTTCCTCTATACGCCACAACTCGACCATTTATCAAACGACGCCGAGAACTTCGGCGGGCTGATGACCGAAGTAGTAGTAACTCCGTAGGAGAGGGCAATCATGAGGCACTCGACGACAAACTACTGGTGCGTACTGAATCGCCTACTGATGGTTGTGGCCACAGCAAGCTTACTGTTCCCTGTGTCAGCGCACGCAGCCGCACCAGGAATCACAGTCCCAAGCGGGGGAACATTCAATCTAAACGCGGCGCCGGGTTACAGCAGTCAGCCAGACGGTATGATGATTTATTCCTGGGGTTACGGCTGCGCCGCTGGGTACACGCCCACCTATGCTCCCGCGGCATTTCAGCCCATCGGCTTTTGTCCGGCAATGCAACTCCCCGGACCGACCCTGATCGTGAAGGAAGGCTCAACGTTCACCGTAAAGCTTAAGAACAGTTTGCCAGTTCCGGCAGGCAACACATCTATTGTGTTCCCCGGCTTAACCCTGACAGGCACAAGTGGATGTGCAACGCCAGCCGGTCTGCTAACGTGCGAGGCGGTTCCCGGCGCGACGGTTACTTACAACCTTTCTGTTCCTGTCGGAACGGCAGGTACGCACCAGTACTACAGTGGGTCGCAACCCGATCTCCAGATCGAGATGGGTTTGTTTGGAGCGGTAATCGTTCTTCCGGCGACACAGAATTACGGCACCTGTACAGCAATCGGTTATGGTGGTACCCGTAATGATTATCGCCTTGCCACCAACGCATACGATCACAATCTGACCTGTTATGACCGCGAATACCTCACTCAGTGGTCAGAAATAGATCCCAATATTCACAAACAGGTGGAGAGTCAGCTCGCTGCCATTGCGTCATGCCCCTCAACTGGTGGGGCGCAATATTCGTGCCCGACAGCACTCGACGTGACAACTGAGCCTTATCACCCCAACTACTATCTGATTAATGGGCGCTCCATGCCTGACAACATGGACGCTAACTATGCACCCAACTACCCAAGTCAGCCGTATAACGCCAATCCCCATATGCATCCGGGCGAGTTAGTCCTGTTACGAGTGATCGGGCAGGGACATTGGCAACATCCATTTCATGAACACGGCAACCACGTGCGAATCTTGGGCCGCGATGGAAATTTGCTTGTCAGCCAAAGCAATTCGAGCCTGCTCGCGGGGCGGATGGAATTTGACACTGATACGACTCCAGGCCAAGCATTCGACGGCATCTTCTACTGGTCTGGTAAAGGCCTAGGTTGGGATATCTTCGCGCACACGCCGACAAACAGCGGTAATCCCCCGTGCCTCCCTGACGCCAATGGGTACTATACGACGAAGAGTGGTGCCACTCTGCCAAGCTATAACCTGGCAAGTGGATTGTTCATTGGGGGCTCGCCAAACTATTACGAGTGGTGCGCAGACCATGATGTGCCTTTAGAAGCGAACCCCGTTGGACAGGTCGGCGGTGGCGGTCCGATGACACTTCCCGACCCGCTCATCGTAACCAACGGTGTTTGGTATAACGGCACGCCCTATCTAGGCCCGGACGCAGTCCTTCGGTCGCGAGGATCGACACCTTTACCGCCGGGCAGCGCTCTGCAGAATCCACCAGCTGAGTCCGGTATCGCTTTTATGTGGCATTCCCACAACGAACGGGAGATTACCACGAACGACGTTTTTCCGGGCGGCATGCTGCAAATGATGCTGGTTGATCCGTACGTTTGGAATATCGACGAAACACTGTAGGTGCGAGGAGAAGAAGAGCCATGCGATCCAACTATCTGACACCAACTTTCAAAGTGACCGCAGTTGTGGTGACTATTCTCCTCTTCGCGGCGGGTCTTTTCGGCCAGCAGGCGATAAATCTTACCGCCCTGCAGCAGACCACGACGCTTCCCGACGGCGCGACCGTGCCAATGTGGGGTTGGCAGTGCGGTGCGATCGTGACCGGCACCGCGGCCACCTGCACAGCGCTCACTTACAACACAACAGCAGCCGCTGGAACCCACAATCTTCAGAGTGGAGGCGCAGTTTGGCAGCCACCGTTGATCACCGTGCCATATGTGGCCGCTGGTACAAGCCTGACCATTAATCTTACGAACCAACTACCCGTTGAGACTTCAATAATGATTATCGGCCAAGGCGCGGCCTCCTCACCAGCCAATAACGGGGGCGCTGGTCTACCCGTTCGAGAAGCGGGGCCACGCACGGATGGAGCACATGCGGGTCAAACTTCAACAACGTGGACCACGGTCATTCCCGGTTCCTTTACTCCTCCAACACAGGGTGAGCGAGCGCGCTCGCTCGTACCAGAAGTGGCAGGCATCGGAACAGTCGGTGCCACGCCGGTGTTGGGAACTTATACGTGGACCAATCTTAAACCTGGGACATATCTCATGCGCAGCGGAACGTACCCATCGATCCAAGGGCCGATGGGTTTGTATGGCGTCTTGGTGGTTACAGTGGCGCCAAGCGGCACAACTCCGGGCACCGCCTATCCATCTTCGACGACAGGTGCAAATGCGGTGACCTATGACGCTGACGTGGTCGCGTTGGAAAGCGAACTTGATTCCCGGCAAAATAATTTTGTTCAGGCTCTTTTTCCCGGTGGCCTATCGGCGGGGAGTCCAACCTCGAATTCGGGATTTAGTGAAACAGCGAAATGGGCCCCCCAGTGCGGCGCCGTTAGCGTCAACAGCCTCGGACAGTACGTAACGAGCCTTGGGGTGGCGCCTATATGCTACCCACCCGCTGTGGACTACACGCCGATGTACTTCCTGATTAACGGAGTCGCCTTCAGCAAGGATGCCCGGCAGGCTTCTGCACTCACGATTCCCAGGACTGGTCCAACCGGAAACGTGCTGGTGCGTTACGTGAATGCTGGTTCGCATATGCACGTTCCAACCGTGAATGAGCTGAATATGCTGCTGGTCGCCGAGGATGCGTATGTGCTTCCCGACATCGCGCTTGCCCTGAATCAAGGCAAAACACTATTTGCAAAGAACCCGAACCAACTTGTACCGTCCACGGCGGCTACGGGGTTGAGACTGCAAAACGAAGTGTTTCAGGCTGCCGGTAAGGTATTCGATGTAATTGTGAGTCCGCCGCAGGCTACGGGAGGGACATATAGCAGCGGTGAATATTACACTTACGACCGCTCCCTGGAGCTGTCAAATAACGCCCAGCGAGATGGTGGCATGCAGGCCATCTTGGATGTAAACGACACGGGCGCCGCCGCTCTCGTAGCAGCAAATTCGACGGCCATGGCCAATCCAGACACCTACGCCTATGCGCCAGGCGTCACGCTGATGATCTCAGACCCTAGTAAGGGCGTGGTTGCCAACGATGTGAACGTGTATGGCGTTCAGCTTCTGACTGCTCCTGCCGCGGGAACCGTTATCTTGAATCCCAACGGAACGTTCTCTTACACGCCAACTGGAGTGGGTACCGATTCGTTCGCCTACTGTGCGAACGGCAGTGTGACAGCTGGTGTTTGTTCGTCCGGCATCACAGCGACAGTTACATTGGACATTTCAAGCACGGTTGGCCACGGGCCCGTGGCAAATCCCGACATGTATACAAGCACGGTCGCATCTCTGATTCGGACTGGTGCACCCGGCGTATTGACAAATGACGTTGATCCAAACGGCTATTCTATGACTGCCGCATTGGTGACCAAGGCGCAAGCCTTTTTGACTGTGTATTTGAATCCGGATGGATCATTTACCGCAACTAAGCCAGCAGCATCATCTTGCCCCGCGGCGGGGTGCACATTTACTTACCGGGCGAAGAATTCCCAAGGTTCAGTCAGCAATATTGCGACCGTAACATTAAACTTCCTCCCTGCTTCCGGCCTCAGTGTAACGGTGTGGGATGCACAAACGCATGCGGCCATCAGCGACTACAAATGGATTATCGAGCAGGATCTCACATTCCAAATTGACCCAGCTTGCCAGCAAAACGGCCCCGGCGGTACCAAGCCAGTGACATGCCCTAGCGGAGTGCCGCCAACACTTGGCACAAATTTCCACACCAGCTATATGCCAGTGGTCGCGGAAGGGTGCACGGGTCCTATTAGTTGCGAGCAGGGACAGACAGTCTATGACGGGAATCCCACCTCTCCGACCTACCAACAGCACATTCAGGCTGCGTGTGATGGATATGGAATTTGTAACACGAACCTCAGGCAACTTCCGGCATCCCTGCCCAGTCAAGCGAACTTGCCCGTTATTGATCAGTTTGGCCGACCGGCTGCTTATTACATTTCAATTCTGCCGGGTGACGCACAAAACGCGTGGTCTTATGGAAACCTGAAGGATCCTTCCGTCGCCGGCAATTGCACACCGGGGTCGAATGGTAATCCGACGAGCGAACCGACGGGTATAACCGAATCTTCCGCCTGCGGTCATACAATGGGCGGTGCTCCCATTCCGTCAACGACCACAACATTTGCTCCTGTAATCGTCAACCTGGAGCCGGAGCCGCTTAAGACTGCCACCGTCACGGCGTGGGTTTTCGAAGATGACTATCCACTGAATGGTGAGCCCGATTCCGGGGGCGGAGTCGACGTCTTGGCGACCCAAGAGCCCGGTCTGGGCGATTTTCAAATTGAAATCTGGGACACGGCGGGCGGCATCGGTGACAACACGGGGCAGATGACTTATGACATGTTCAACATGCCACTCACCAACGCGTTGAACGGCACAATCGACCCTAACTCAGGGTTGAACGCCTGCCCAATCTCGAACACCGGTGGTGTTGCGGCTGGCACAATCATCGTGTGTCCACTATACGAATCCGATGGAGCAACCCTATCACCACTCGCGGGCCAGGTAGTCGTCAGGAATCTGATGCAAGGCAAGTTCTCGCTAATCGCACATCCCGGGGCTGCTCGCGAGGCACGAGGTGAAGAGTGGTTCCAGACCAACTCCTTGGACGGGACGCCATTTCTTGATTCCTTCATTAAGTCGGGTGAGCCCGCATATTTCCAGGAGTACGGGCCCGGCGGGTACCATGTGTTCTTTGCTGAAGCAAACCCGGCCATCATCAACGCGCGGCTAACTGCGATATGCAGCGGAACAAATACGGACACCACAATACCTTTTGGTCCGCCTTGTCGAAATACGATTCAGGGACAGGTCACCAACCTCCACCAAGGACGCTCACCGAGCGAGACCCTTTACGGCAGCGGTGTCTTTCCACAAGGCGACGCTCGAAACTATGCAATGTTGGCGTATACCAATTGCATCGCCGCAATTGGCGACACTGATGGCGCCACAATAGCACTTGCGCGGTGCGATCCGAACGGGAACTTTACGTTCAGCGGGCTTCCCGACGGCAATTACGGAGTCGTGATCTTCGACCAATGGGATGACTTCATCCTGGACGGATCCAGCAGACCCGCGAGTGTGAGTGGCGGCCAGACTCTGAATCTCGAATTTCCCACATTTACTTGGCAAACTCACATCTGGTCCAACGCCTACATGGACACGAATGGGAACGGCATCCAGGATCCAGGAGAGCCCGGACTGATCCAGGTACCGACGAGGATCCGTCAAACCAACGGCAAACTGCTCAACACGCTGTTTAGTGACGTCACTGGTGTCTCTAAGTTCGATGAGACGTTTCCTGCATTTGCCTGGTACAACATAGAATCCGACACTACACGTTTCCGTGGGACCGGCGTGCATGCTGTCAATGATGCTGGTGGTCAACTCGACGGTCCTGCCCCGAGCGGAAATGGGAACACATCGTATCCAGGAGTACTCAACTCAACTGAGAGCTTCCCGTTGCCCTCCAACCTAAGAGTTCCGGGAGCGTACTACTGCACATCGGGCAACTGCGCCGAGCGTCTTGGTATCGCTGGCGCAGCGCCTGCTGGGGGAACAGGCGGATCAACCGGACGGATCGACCCCGGTACCATCGAGGTGGAAGGATGGCAGGGCGGCGTCAGCCAGTTCGATGTGCTCGACTGGGGCAAGATCCCCTACGCGCCCGGTGAAAACGGTGGTATCCGGGGCCATGTGGTCAACGCTACGACCCGGCCTTTCGACGATCCTCGAATGCTTTTCCAGAACCTTTGGGAGCCGCTAGTTCCGAATGTAACCGTGAACCTCTATAAAGAGGGCACCGCTCCGGACGGGACGACAAGCTTGACTCTTGTGGACACCACCAAGACAACGAGCTGGGACTCCTGGGTCCAGGGCGTAAACGTGGCAACAGGAATGCCAAACATGAACTGCCCTGGTCAGGATCCCGTCAATGATCCATTTTTCGTGTATACGTTGGCTGGAACTCAGAACTACCTTGCTCCGACTGGCAGCGCATCTTTGCCTTTCAACTCGCAATATAAGTGTTACGACGGATATCACAATCTAAATCAAGTGCAGCCCGCGCCATATGACGGCTTATATGAATTTCCCAGTACGACTTGCATGACGCCGGGCGCAACTTTTTCGATTCCAGGAAACCCAACACTGTACAATTGTAATACTGTTACGAACCCTGCCCTCACCAACCCCGTCATCCCGCAGACAGGGGCAAAACCTGCTGTTCTACCTCCTGGAAAGTACGTGACGGAGGTAGTTTTGCCACCAGGCTGGGAGCTGAATAAGGAAGAAGATCTCAACTTACTCATTGGCGATCAATATATCGCACCAATCACGCAACAATTTGCCGGGAATACTGCAATTTTCATCGTGCCGGATCAAGCAACCATCGGCAACTACAATCCGTCGTATACGGGTCCGTATACCTCAAGTAATCCCTACTCCCAACCATTTTCTGGGATAAACTCATTTACCCCATCCGTAACAAACAACGGCTCACCGAGTACTGACTGGGGACGCACGACGTTTGGAAGCTTTGGGCCAGGCGGACTCATCGTGCAGAGTAACCCCTGCGTGGGGCTCATGCGTATTGTCCCGGATTACTTGAGTATCTCTCCAGAGTCCGGTGAGGTTGCACCTTTCGCAGGTTCCTCGCGAGCTTTGTGTGACCGCAAAGAAGTCGTGCTCGAGGATCAAATGCAAGGCACGGCTGAGTTCTTCATATTCACAAAAACGCCCAAAACCGGAAACTTTACCGGGTTCATCACGGACGACTTCGCTTCCGAATTTGACCCTGCGTCACCCACGTTTGGCGAGAAGTTTGCCATTCCAAACGTGCCGGTATCAATCAAAGACTTCAACGGAATCGAAGTTTCCCGAGTGTATTCAGATCAGTATGGGAACTTCAATGGATTGGTGTACTCCACTTGGGAGGTTGATCCGCCGAATATTACAGGTTACTCTCCCAACGTGATGATCACGTGCATGAACGATCCAGGGCCGATCGCAGGTCCGAATGGCACCATGATCACCGATCCCAGTTACAACCCAGCTTATAGCATATTCTGTTATGAGAACCCATTCATGCCGGCTGACACACAATACTTGGACACTCCCGTCGTTCCGGTCTCGGCGTTCGCGGATGGCTTTAACCCGCCAGATTGTGCGTACCCGGACGCGACCCCGGCCATAGCGAGTGTGACTGGTGATACGAGCGGCGGTGGCGCCGGACCTTGGGTGAGCGCAGGTGGCCATACCTTGACCATTAATGCGTTGGCACCGTCTAGCACCGCAGGAATTCCAGTGCTTAACAATGCATACTCTGGACCGGCGGCGACCAGTGCTCCGTACAACCTGAAAACCATCCCACGCCACTATGGCTTTGGGACGCAATGCACTTCCCCGACTGCGAGCAGCTCGACCTGTAATACCTTGTCGAACGTAACCATTGGTGGCGTAAAAGCCACCGTCACCTCCTGGAGCGATGCGCAGATCAAAGTCGTGGCGCCTACCGGAGTGCCAGCCTGCACGATTCAGCAACACGGAGTATCTGCTCCTACACAGTGCGGTGAGCTCGTGATCACGGCAGGCAACGGCAAGCAATCCATCGACACGGTAACCGTCACGATTGGCGGCAGAGCTCCAAGTTACATCGTGGGCGAGAATGCCGCCGGCAACGCCATCCAGAAGGCGCTCGATGCCGCCACCCCTGGCGACCTCATCATCGTGGGCCCAGGCATCTACAATGAAATGCTGCTTATGTGGAAGCCAGTCCGCCTGCAAGGCATCGGCGCGGCCTCTGTCACCGTTAATGCGAACGTCAGCCCCAATGGCACGCTGCTTGAACCCTGGCGCAGGCAAGTGAACTGCCTCTTTGGGTTGTCGCTAAACGGTGGTGTCATCAGCTCCACTAACCCTTACGATCCAAATCCAAGCAATCCGTTCGTCTGCCCGGCGACGATGAAGGAACAAGTGGATCGGGTAACAGGCGAAGGCGTTGTCGGTTGGCAGGCAGACCTCAACGGGAATCTAGCGGAGCTGTTGCAGGAACCCTCACTTATGGGAGCGTACGAAGGCGCCGCCATCACCGTCCTGGCAAAAGGAGTGCGCATCCCTGCAGGAACCGATGCTTTCGGAACTGGGACAGAAGGCTTTTTCCCGGCCGGCACCGTTGTGCTCACAAACAGCGCGACAGACTGCTCGGCCTTCCCCAGCAACTTCCTCTGCAATCCATCGCGGATTGATGGAATCACCTTTACCAACAGTTCTCAAGGTGGCGGCGGTATTTGGCTCCATGGCTGGACCCATTACATGGAAATCTCCAACAACCGGGTCTTCAACAACGGCGGAACTCTGTCGGGCGGTATCACTGTGGGCTATCCGGAGGTTCCGGACGCGGTTGACGGGGCTGTCGACGGAAGTTCACTCATAGATGCAAATGGCAACGAGCAACCGTATTTAATAAACAAGAACGTTCAGGTGCACAACAACTCGGTCACCTTGAATGCGTCCTACGGCGACGAACTTGGCTCGAACACGCCAGCTTCGGCCGGAGGCGTAACCTTCTGCACGGGCTCCGACTATTATAAGTTCAACTACAACTGGGTATGCGGCAACCTGAGCAGCGGCAACGGTGGCGGCTTCGCTCATTTCGGGTTCAGCTGGAATGGCGATATCGAACACAACGCGTTCGTCTTTAATCAGAGCATAAATCCGACGCTAACCACCTATGGCGGCGGAGCCATCATCGAGGGCATGTTCCCCGACGGCTTCCTCAATTCTGGAGGAGTTCTGACTGAATGCGGTTCCACAAACGACATTGATTGCGCTCCCGGGCTCAGCGATGGCAGCGGACCCGGCATCGTAGTTAACGCCAATCTGTTCCAAGGCAACACTGCCGAAGAAGGCAGCGGCGGTGGTCTCGAACTACAGCACGTTAACGGAACTGACGTGCAACGCAACCCGAACAACCCGGCACAGTGGTACCAAATTACTGTCACCAACAACATTTTCGCGAATAATGTCGCTGGTTGGGACGGAGGCGGAGTTTCGCTCCACGACGCCGTCAATGTTAACTTCGTCAATAACACGGTGGCGTCCAACGATAGTACAGCCTCCGCCGGGATACTGTTCGACACAATCGGCGCTGCAAATGCCGCACAACCGCCTCCGGGCTGTGACCCGACCCTGACCCCACCTCCGCCGGCATGCACGAATACGTCGGTCACTACATCCACCTTCCAACCGGCTGGCTTCGCGACAGAGGCGCACACCGCAGCGTTTCTGGCTTCTTTCACGAATGCGACCGTGACTTGCCTCCCAGGCCATGACACAAATCCCCCAACACATGCCTGTGTCAAGTTCTCGGTCCCCTTGCTCGATAACGATCTGTTCTGGCAGAACCGCTCTTTCCACATCGCTACGCCCACCATCTCTGGGACGACGCCCTCGTCAAGTGGTCCGGTCCAACTCGTTCCAGCGCTAACCCAGAGCGCAACCGGCACCTGCCCGAGTGGGGCGACGTATTGGGACATTGGGGTCTATAGCGATACAGCACCGACCAATCATGCCTCGGGACTGACGCTTAACCCCCAGTATTCCATGTTTAGCGCGGGCCAAGGCTATGCTAGTAACGGCAATATTTCGCCGGGCAGTGCGGGTGTCGTCAACCAATACTGCAATGGTTCGCGTGTACCGCCGGAAATCGCACCTCAGCTCTGCACCGTACCTAACGGCAATGCAAATGCTCCCGGATGCATCCAACCAGGTACTGTGGGGTTAGGCATGACCGTCCCGGGCGGTGTCCCGGATTCTGTTCCTCCTCCCCTGCCCGCCTTCACTCTTACCCCGGCAGCTACCGTGGATGAGGGCAGCAACTGGATCAACATGTTCTACGGTCCTCTGTCGCTGACGAATCCGACGATCCAGTCGGGGACATCGGGATACGGTGTAGCACTAGGGAACTATGCACTTGCGTCGGGATCGGCGGCCATCAACGCCATCCCGTCCAGCTCGCCAACTTACTCATTGGCGCCATCCACCGACTTCTTTGGCAACCCACGCCCTGACAATGGTAGAGGGTCTCCGATTGACATAGGAGCCGTGGAATTCGTGGCTGGCGGGGGAGGGGCGGGCCCGGGCGCGGTCTCGATCTCGCCCAATCCGTTGCTGATTAGCTTGCCCGCTGGTACTCCTAGCGCGACATCGACAGTGACGATCGCCAACAACTCCACGACTAACTCACTGGTTATTAGCAGTGTATCTGTCTCCGGCGGAAACATACTGACCTACCTTTGGAATGCAGTCCTTGGGCAGGACCACTGCACGGGGCAAACCCTAGCACCTCTGGGAAGCTGTACGGTCGGCGTGCGATTCACGAATATTCTTGCAGCGAGAAATGGAACCAATCGTTTAGGCGCGATTTCGGTCACCGATAACGCAGCTGGGAGTCCGCAAACCGCCGTCCTGGAGGGGCAGGCACATTAAGGTCTGCAAAGTGACTGCTTATGGGGGTGCTGCTTGCATTTGGTGGAGCAGCATCCCGTCTTCAAATATGAATCAGTAAGTTTCGGGGCAGGCAATGGTTAGAAAATTAAAGTATCTCTTGCGAGCCGCGATTTCGTCACTCTTCCTCTCCACGCTCACGGTTACCATGCTGACGCAGTTGCTGCACGGCCAGGAAAAGTTGGTGGCTCCCGGAAACGTGACGAGTCCACTGGCGGTTCCTCACGTTCCATTCGGATCAACAGTTGCGAGCGAGCACCAAGCTATGATGTTACGAAGACTCTGGGGCATCGAAGACGTTCACATCCGATCGGTGGCATCGGGCTCACTCATCCGATTCAGCTATCGTGTTGTCGATGCTGAAAAGGCCAAGGTCCTGAACGACAAGAGAAGCACTCCCTATCTCGTCGATGAGAAACGCGGTCTCGCCTTGCAGGTTCCGTCGGTGGATCAGGTGGGGCAATTGCGGCAAGTCTCCATTCCGCAGAGCGGGCGCGAATACTGGATGGCTTTTTCCAACAAGGGTAAAAGTGTAATTCCTGGGGATCGTGTCACAGTAGTCATCGGTACTTTTCGGGCGCCAGACCTGGTAGTAGAGGCAAGTTACCCGCGGCAAAACGCCCGGTGAAACCAGGGCGCTGAAGAGAAAGGGGCCCTCGGATGGTGATTCGTTTCCTAAGAACAGGCACGCCATCGATGTTGAAACAAGCTCCGTTCATCTTTACAGTGATCGCACTTATTCTCTTGCACCCAGGATTCACAACGGGTCAAGCGTTGGCGCCCGGACCCTCGGGCACACATAGTGTCAAACACACAGCTCCGTCAAACCCTCAAAACGACTTCGCGGGATTGACGTTCACCGATGAGCAGAAGGCAAAGATCGCCCAAATCCAGGGCGACATGAAGCCTCGAATGGATACAGTCGCGAAAGATAAGAACCTGACTCCAGAACAAAAAGGGGCAATGCTCGACGGCTACCACCGTATGGAGCAGCAGCAGATCTTTGCTGTACTGACACCAGAGCAACAAACGGAAGTGCGCAAGAAGATCGTCGCTCGACGTTCTGCTGAGCGAGAGAAGACAAAACCGCAGCAACCGGTGCCAAGAGGAGGCTATTAAAGACTCCCGCTTCTAAGCTGAACATGTGACTTGCACCGACTCAAGAGTCCTTGTCCAGCTCTACTTATAGAATCTCTCACAGTATTGCCCCATTTGCTTTTCTCCCCCATTGGTCATCGTGGCGACGACCAAGCATGGAAGGGCGCCGTTAGCCGTTCTCTCGTTCTCTGACGTTCGATACATTTAAGTAAGCAGGGCAATTCCCGAACAACTGAACAACTGCTTCATTTCCGCGATGATGCTCACGTCGCGAGCTACATTGAGTAAGTGCGTAGAGTCCGAACGGGAATCAAGCAAAGCAAGTAATCTGAACATTTGATTTAACTCCAAATTTACTCGCTTAATCTCGCCAATCACTATGATTGCTTCATGAGGCACAATCGGTCGAAACCGCAACGTGTTTGTGGGCACAGGATAAGTAGAAGGTCGTCAAGGACACGCACTGGGGGAGATGAAACGAAGAACGAAGCGCTCTGCTCCGGAGCCGAGGAGTTGGTCAGAATTATGGGCAAAATAAGTGACTTGGTCGCAAAGCACCTCGAGTGGCGTCAGCAACCTGGTCCCGAACGGATGGATAATCTATTTCGAGAATTAATGCAGCTCTGACCCAGCTTCTGCCGGCTAACGTCCGCAAAAGAGCCGCCCTCGCGGCAGACTGTGGGCTGGTCTTCTAACAAGTCTTCGATCGCCCAATGGAACAGGTTCCAACCGACCTCTCCTGTACGAGTAACGAACAGACAAAGCGAGTATCCAGAAGGTGGAGCCCAGCCAGCATTTAGAGCGTTCCAAAACATGTGATTTTCGAACGCTGGCTCCAGCACTCTGGTTCCACACTTGATAATTTTTGAGAAGTTTTCGGACATGAGTCGGAGTACTGGGGAATCCGGTCGAAGGTGAACGCGATTCCGGTCTGAAGCTGAACACCATTCCGTTGTGATTCCGAACAGCATTCCGGTCTGAAGGTGAACACCGATTCACGGTGGGAAGATGAACAGTTTTTGTCGTTCACCGGAATGGCGTTCAGCTTGGAGCGGAATGTTTTCCACAGACGAACCGCAGCAGGGGCAGGAACGCTGGACAATCAACCGGCATTGAAACTCCATAAATAAAGGAGATCAGGGTGCCGGCCAGGAGAAAGTCCATGCGGAAGGCAAAGGAAATCCTGCGGTTAAGGTTTGAGCTTGGGCTGGGGCAGCGGCAGATCGCGCGTAGTTGCGGGATGGGGCTGGGCACGGTCCACAACCATTTGGAACGGGCGGCGACGGTGGTCCACAATTGCGTCGCAAGCCTTCAGGATTACCCGGTTCTATGGAAATCTAGTATCCTTAGCTTGGTTTTGCTCGAAGAACGGGGCCACAATTGGCGCAGCATAACAGCGAGTCTATGGCACTCTTCAAAAAGTGTACGAAAAGTGTACGAAGGATTCGCCGTTGTTGCCGTTTTTGCCGATTTCGCGCAATGTAGAATCAACAAGTTGAGTAGAATCAATGCGGGACTGGAGTTCAAATCCACCCCCCGCAACCAACCTTTTCATTGGGTTACGAGCGTCGGATGTTTCGCTCGCAGGGGCAGAAAGGGGCAGTTGATCAAGCCTAGCCAGCTTCTGCCCTGAGTGACCGTCGCCTTTTCTCCCCTTAGACTCCGGTTTCAACGCCATCTGCACAACTTTGCTGTTAGCCTCGCGCTTCGACTTCATCATCGAGTTCCCATAGACATTCATGGTAGTGGCGATCTGCGCATGGCGCATGAGCTTCTGCTGACCGCCTATCGGCGTGCCGACTGAGTCCAGCCAGGAGCGGTAGGTGTGTCGAAAAGTATGCCAGCCGATATCGCCGAGACCGAGCTTTCGACCGGCAGGACGGATATAGTCCTGTTGAATCGGGCTAGCGTGATAGCAACGTCCAGTGATCGGGCTGGGAAAAACCCAATGCCTTCCGATTCCGGGCACTGGTTTTTCCAGTTGAACAGCACTGTGGCGAGATCGGGATCGAGCGGAAGGTCATCTTCGGAATACTCCGTCTTGACCTCGTCGACAATGCCGTCCACCACGGCGCGGCTCACCTGCATCGTGAGTTCAGGAAAGTTAATGTCTGGCCACTGCAGCGCCAGAATCTCACTGACCCGCAGTCCCAGGCACTGTGCCACAACCACCATAGTGCGATATGGCTCGACTAGTAATTCCAGGATCGCGAAATACTGATTGACGTTGAGGATTACTGGCTTCTTCACACGCCGACTCGATCCCGGTATTTCGACGAGGCCCATCGGGTTCCGCTCCGGCGGAATTAGTTCCCAGAACATCGCGCGTTCGAAAAGGCGATGCATCAGGGCTTTGATTTTCCCTTAGTGGTCGCGGTTAGGTTTAGGTTGATGAGCCAATCCTGCACGTACATGGGTCGCACCTGGGAGATGCGCACGTTCTCCCATCTTGGCATGACATGTTTGTTGAGAATGGTCATGTACGACTTTCTGGTTGAATGCCTCTTCGGAGCGGCTTCCGCGATGTGACGGTTACAAAGAGCGCCGAAAGAAACCTGCCCTTGCGGCGTCCGGTTCGAATCGGCGTGTATGTGATGTGCTTCGGCCTTCCTCCAGGCTTCCGCTTCGGACTTGATTTCCTGGGCAGTGCCGAGCAATACCGAAAGTTTCTTGTCTCGCCCATCGGATTGTTTTTGACGGAACCGCCAAACCCAAACCGCAGGCCCTCTGGATCGTTTCCGCCTTTCGACCCAGCCGAACTGGTACGTGTCTCGCCGCAACAGAGTTTCTCCTCTATTCGCGGCGCAAAGAGTGATTTGAGAGTATGCGCAGAATGCGCCCACGCGAAAGCTGTCATTCGCCAAATTTCTGTCCAGCCGGGAAATCAACAGCTTGCACACTTTCCTTAGCCCGCCAATTTGCTATGACTGTTCTCCATGTTCCCCTTCTTCCGACTGTGGTTCGGACTACTGGCCCGTTGCTTTCGTTCGCATCGCATATTGCTCTTGGAGAACTTGGCACTCCGGCAGCAACTGGCAGTACTAAAACGAAGACATCCTCGAGCAAGACTCCACCCGATGGACAAGATCTTCTGGGTCCTGGCCCGTCGCTTCTGGGCCGACTGGAAAAAGTCGCTCCTGGTCGGCACTCCCGAAACTGTGGTGCGCCGGCATCGTGCCGGATTTCGGCTCTACTGGAGCTTGATCTCGAGGGTGAAAAAACAGGCCGGCAGAAAAAGACTGTCGAAGGAAATCCGGAATCTGATCTTCCGGATGGTGGCAGAAAACCCAACCTGGGGTGCTCCCCGCATCCACGGCGAACCGCTCATGCTGGGCTTCGACGTATCCGAGCGAAGCATTTCCCGTTGGATGAAGCGAGCGCCCAGAGACCCGGAACTTGCCCGGCGCTGGCAGGCCTTTGTTCGTAATCATCGCGACGCACTAGAGAGGCACATGCCAGAACGATTCCCGGAAGGCTGTGCTCAGGGGCTTTTCGTCCTATCAAATTGGAGCTCGGAGGTGCTCACGGGAACGACATCTGAAATCAACTCTTGTCTGCTTTCAGGAGCCTTGCAGCCACCGCTGAGACCTCCATCGCAACCATGACGCTCGCTTCCTTGTCGCCGAAATTGATCTCGGTGGTTCCGCTTCCGTAGTCGCTAACGTGGTTCACGCGGTCAAGGTTGACGAATGTTTCCCTACCGTTGATATCCTCAAACCTAACCAGCTTCATCTGACCTCCTCGGGAATTGCACGTGGTGCGATAAACCTCGGCCATTCTGCCGGTTCTCAGATTTGCGCCATTGGAATTGCACGCTGCTCTGACTGTGAGCGTTTCATGAAGCCAGGACATAAATTCCCAACCCCACGAAAACCGACGGCACAACCCAATGGCCGTACCGCTCCCAGGCGCGCAACATGAGCAACTGCTTCCCCAGCCAGCGGCCAACGAAGCACCAAAACGCGACCAGCGCTGTGTACACGACCAGAATCAGCAAAAGATTCGGTCGGCCGATGACGAAGAACGGCATATACACGCTGATGTTGTCAGCCCCGTTAGACAAAGTCAGGAGTGCGATTGCGGCGACACTCTCGGTCGCGACGCGAGGCCGGTCCGCGTCGGTTCGGCGCGCCTGCCACAAGCGCCAGATTCCCATCGCGAGGGGTAGCACTCCGAGAAGATGAATCCAGCGATGGGGAATTGCCAAAGCGAACCAGGCGCCGATCAGGCTGATGCCGACGATGGCCGAAAACCCGACATACTGTCCTGCCACGATGCGCCGAGTGGGAACCCGTCGGGCAAAGAATAGAGCAAGGAGAAAGGCATCATCGATGTTCGTAGCCGCGAAGGTTGCTACGCTCGCAGACAACACACCGAGATATCGATACACCATGGCTCCAGCCCTGCTCTACGTCAACTTGGCGGAAAAATGAGATCATCTAAAAAAGCTAGCGGCTCGCCGCTCTTCGTCGACCGCCAAGCTCAACGGTCACGGGCGTTGCTAACAGACTCGAGGAATCTGCGCGCGAGTTCGGCGATACGATCAGGCTGCCGCCGCCGAATTGCTTCTCGCGGGATCAACTCGCCGCCCACGCCCAGTCCGATTGCACCGGCAGCAATGAAGCTGAATGCAGTCCTCTGAGTTACACCGCCCGCGGCAATCATCGGAACGTAAGGAAACATCGCTTTGAGGTCTTTAATGTAACTGTCACCTCCGATGTGGCCACACGGCACAATTTTGACGAAATCCGGACTCAGTTTCCAAGCAGTAATGACCCCGGTAGGTGTAAGGGTTCCGGGAATGACGACGACGTTCTCCTCAACGGCGAATTTCACCGTGTCGGGGTCAAGGCCGTCGCTGGAAAGGAATTGAGCGCCCACATCCAGGCAGCGTCGCGCGGTCTCCACGTCGTGGACGCTGCCGGCGCCCACAATTACCTCGGGTGCGCGTTGCACCACGTTAGAAATTACTTTGATCGCCTCGGGAACGGTCAGCGTGACTTCGAGAATAGGGATCCCGCCACGGGAGATAGCCTCGGCAGCGAAGAGCGCGTCCTCGGTGGTGGACACCCGAATAGAGGGAATGATTCCGAGTTGTTCGATCCGGTCCCGTACGTCTTGCTTGTTCAACGCCCGGCTCCTCTTGGCAACTGGCAAAGTATCGCGTGTGGACGATAAGTTGAAGCATGAAACCTTACGTGGTCACGGCAGCGCCCTCGTACCTACTGCCTGCCGCAACTGCTCCAGGGCGAGCAAGTACGAAGCTAGTGCCTGACGATACGCAAGCTGAGTCGCGCGATAGTTACGCTCAGCGTCGAGAAAGTCAAGCAGGCTCACGGCGCCGCGCTGGTACGCGTACTCTGCGATGTCACGGTCTTTTTCTGCGACGTCGAGATATCCCGAGCGATAGAGCATGACGATACGATCGCTCACGCGCAGTCCTTCATAAGCATCGCGCACATCGGTAAGGGCCTGGCCGTTGGTGGCCTTCTCCTGCTCCTGGGATTGCGTGATTGCGATTCGGGTCCGCGCGATTTCTCCCTGGTTGCGATTGAAGATGGGGAGCGGGATGCTTCCGTAGACGCTAGCGGCATTGATCCCGTTAACGTGCGAGTAGTTACTCTGCACAGTGACGTCCTGTTTCCCGATGGCTCGTTGCAGTTCGTACTGGCTCTGGGCCGCGGTGACACCTTGTTGGGCGGCCCGGAGATCAGGGCGGTTCTGTAGAGCCTTTAACTGAAAATCTTCCAGATTGCCTTTCAGCGGATGGTAGTCGAAGGGTCCCGCGACGTCGTAATCGGCGGAAACGGATTCGTAGCCGAGCAATTGCCTGAGATCTGAAAGCGCTTGAACCTTTGCCAGCTCTGCCTGCTGGTAGTCGGTCTCGAATTGCAACAACTGCAGTTTGATCTTGAGGTAGTCGTCTTCGCTGATCGCACCTTTGTCGTAACGCAACTGGCTGAGGTCGACTGTTTTCTGGAAACTCTTCAGACCTTTGTCGGCGAGTTCGAGTGCTGATTCCGCGAACTGTGCGTTCACGAACAACGAAGCGGTGTTGAAGGAGAGGGCCCGCTCGTTGTCGGTCACGAGGGAACGCGTCTGGGCGGTAACGTCCTTGGCCGCCTGCAGGCGGTGCTGGCGCTTCTTGCCGCGCTCCAGCAGATAGCTGACGCCGATGTCCGCTTCTGTCGAGTCGTGCAGGTATTGAGAATTTTGCGCTGAATGGGTCAACGGGAGGTATTCCCAATCGGCAAAGAGCGTCGGATTCGGGCGCAGGTTTGCGGTCGTCTCTTCGGCTTCGCTCTGCTGAATCGTGGTTCGGGCTGCCAGCATATTGTGATTGTGCTGAAGCGCCATTTGGATGGCATCTTCAAGCGTGATGCTGGTCGGTCCGGTCCTTTGGGCGAACAATGGACCGGCCAGAGTGCACGCCAGCGTCGCAATCACGATCGTCCGGAACAGTGCCAGACTATTCAAGAGCGGCCTCCGGTTCTGGAAGCTGATCGCCGTCTCTCGCGATCCAGACATAAAAGGTGGGCAACAGGACAATGCTCAGGAGCAGATCGGAAATCAGTCCGCCGACGATTACGATTGCGAACGGCCTCTGTGAATCGGACCCTATGTCATGCGAGAGCGCAGCGGGCAGCAGCCCTAGTGTCGCCACCAGCATGGTCATCATGATGGGGCGAAGCCTCAGAACAGCGCCTTCAACGGCGGCGTCCTGGATCGAATAGCCGCGGGCCCGCAATTGGTTGATGTATTCAAGCATGATCACGCCGGTTTGCACCGAAACTCCAAAGAGCGCTAGCATGCCCACGCCCGACGACACGCTGAGGTAGGTTCCCGTAATCAGCAGGGCCAGGAAGCCTCCGATACGAGCCAGGCCAACGTTCAACAGAATGAGCAATGCCCATTTGTAAGAACGAAACATCGTGTAGAGAATGATGAAGATCACTAGGATCGTCAGCGGTACGATCAGCGCCAAACGAGCTTCCGCACGTTTTTCGCTCTCGTACTCACCCGACCACCCAAGACCGTAACCCGATGGCAGCTTCACTTTTTGGCCTATCTGCTTAATAGCGTCTTCGACGGTGGTGCCGAGATCGCGCCCTCTTACGTTGAAGGTCACCGCGACGTAGCGGGTGTTGCCCTCGCGAAAAATGTCGTAAGCGCCGTCCTTGACTTCGACGTTCGTTAGCTGTGCCAGAGACACCCGTTCGCCGGTGGGAGAAAGCAGGCGGACTCTCTCAATGGCCTGCTGGGTGTTTCGGTAGGGAGCCTGGTAGCGAACAACCACGTCGTAACGTTGCTCGCCGATCAGCACTTGACTTACGGCGTTCCCACCTACGGCGGTTTGCACAGCATCTTGTATGTCAGTGACATTGATTCCAAAACGAGCCGCCTGGCGGCGATCGATCGTCAGGTCAAGATTCGGCTGGCCAAAATCGCGTAGGAGTTTGACGTCATGCATGCCGGGGATGTTAGACATGACGGCAGTGACTTCCTCGCCCTTTTGTTCGAGCGTCTTCAGGTCGTCGCCAAAAATCTTGAGCGCGAGCGAACCCTTCGTGCCTGTCATCGTTTCGCCGACGTTGTCTTCGATGGGCTGGGAGAAGTTCCAGATCGCGCCCGGATATTTCTCCACGGCGCGACTCATAGCCGCGATTAATTCTTCCTTGTTGCGACGGAACACACGGCGCCACTGGTCTTTCGGTTTCAGGTCGATGAAATACTCAGTGTTACCAAATCCGCCGGTGTCGGTTCCATCGTCGGGACGGCCTACCTCCGATACCACCGTTTTCACTTCTGGAAAAGAAGCGAATACGTAGCGCTCATTGGTGGTGAACTTTTCGCCTTCCGAGAGACTTGTGCTATTGGCCAGCGTGCCGCGCGCCCAAATGGCGCCTTCATCGAGATGAGGCAAGAACTCGGCGCCAATGACGCCACCAAAACCCAGATAAAGCGTTCCCGCCAGGGCGGCGATGCCAACGCACGCCACGACCGAGCGATGTTCGACCGCCCACCGCAGCCGCGCGCGGTAGCGCTCCGTCAGATAGTCCATCACCCTGTTGCGGCGTTCACGGACGCCTTTGCGGAAAAATAGGCCGGCAAGCACGGGCGCAACAAGAACGGAAAAAGTCATTGCGCCAAGGAGCGCGAGAGCGACCGTCCAGACCATCGGCCGAAAGAGTCGGCCTTCCACGCGTTGCAGCGTGAAGATCGGCATGTAAGCCGTGATGATGATAGCGATCGCGTAGAAGACCGGCCGTTGCACCTCATGCGCCGCTTCGCGAATCGCCTCTGCCGGTGTCTTCTTACTCGCTGATCCATGTCCATTGCCGTTCAGGCGGCTGATGTGCCGGACGATGTTTTCCACCATCACGACTGCACCGTCCACCACCATGCCGAAATCAAGCGCCCCCAGAGAGAGAAGATTCGCGGGAATGTGGCTCAAGTCCAGCCAGATCGAGGCGAAGAGCAGAGAGAATGGAATCGTCAGCGCGACAATGAGAGCGGCACGAACGTTCAAAAGAAATAAGAACAAGATCACGCTGACCAGGATCATCCCCTCGCCGAGATTGTGCATGACAGTATGCAATGTAAAATAGAGGAGATCACTGCGGTCGAGCATGGGAACGATTTTCACGCCTGGGGGCAGGAGGCCGTTGTTGAGTTCGGCAACTTTCTTGTGGATGGCATCGAGCGTGGGTTGCTCCTCAGCGCCTTTGCGCATCAGCACCGCACCCTGAATGACATCGGGCTCGTCGATGATCCGGCCGTCCTCCATGTGATTGGCTCGCGCCATGTGCCCGAGGCGAATTTTGGGACCCTGCGTGACTTCGGCGATGTCCTTCACCCGCAGCGCGGTTCCGGTTTGGGTTTTTAGAACGGTGTCCTCAATGTCCCGCACGCTGGAAAAAAGGCCGAGTGCGCGGACATTCATCTGCTGCATGCCGACCTCAACAAAGCTACCGCCGGCATTGATGTTGTTGTTGGCCAGTTGCTGCTCGACCTGGCTGATGCTAAGTCCGTAGGAGACGAGCCTGTTGGGATCGACACGAACCTGATACTCGCGTACCGTGCCACCGAAGTCGGAAACGTCGACCACATTCGGGACAGACTTGAATTGTTTGAGCAGGACCCAGTCTTCGATCGACCTGAGTTCCATGAGGTCGTAACGAGGATTGGTGCTGCGCAACGTGTACCAGTAGATCTGGCCGGTGGTGCTCCAATCGGTACCGATTTGCGGCTGAAGATTTTGCCCCGGCGGAAGATTAACCTGAGTTAACCTCTCAAGCACTTTCTGGCGATTCCAGTCGTTGACCGAGCTGTCATCGAAAATCATGATCACGTACGACAAGCCGAAGATTGACTCGGAGCGCAGGAAAGTCATGTGCGGCATTCCCGACATTTGAATTTCGATCGGGATGGTGACCTGCTGTTCCACCTCCTCCGCGGAGCGCCCTGGCCATTGCGTAATGACCGTTACATAGTTGTCTGCGATATCAGGATAGGCCTCGACAGGAAGGTTGTGGAACGCGATGGCTCCCCAGCCCGCCAGCAAGGCGGCAATGGCCAGCACCACAAACTTGTTGTTAAGTGCAAAGTCTACGAGGGCCCGAATCATTCCTTGTTCTGTCCTGTTGCCGGATACGCCGGCTCAACTGCTCCTGACGGCCGCTGCTTCCGGAATGTCCGTCATTTGCCGTACTCGCGAGGCCGGTACGCTGCTTCATCCGTTATTGAGCGAGCACGTGGTCCAACACCAGCGCGTTCGTAACTACCTGCTGCCCCGGCTTGAGCCCGGATCTGATTTCCTGCAAACTCGTGTTCTCGGTGAGCACGTCTCCGCTGACGACTTCCACGCGGCGAAACTTCTTGTCAGGCGCGGGGACGAAAACAAAATCGCGATCATGCATGCGTAGCAGTGCGGATGCGGGGACGATCGTATGCATCTCGGTGGCTTGGCCGCGGAACGTCGCCTTGGCGAACATGCCTAGCCGCAAAATTCCGGGATTCTGAACTTCGATGCGTACCTTGGCCGTGCGAAGGCTGGGATCAAGAACAGCGCCGATGTTGCTGACCTTGCCTTTGAACGTCCGATCCGGATACGCGTTCAGGGTGATCTCAGCGGTGTCGCCGAGGCGGACCTTCGGCAGATCATTCTCGTAGACGTCACAGACAATCCAGACCGACGAAATATCGGAAATCGTAAACGGGCTGGGCGATGAGTACGCTTGCACGGTCGCCGCGTTGGTCACCTGCTGATCGGTGATGACCCCCGTGGTGGGCGCGACAATGTCCACGATACCCATGGGTTTGTCTGGATTGTTGCCTATCAGACGCAAATGTTCCGTCGCAGTCTCAAGGGTGACCTTCGCGTCATCGGCGGCGTCTTGCGCGACCTCGAGGTCTTGCTGCGCGATGCCACCGTGGGCATATAGATCCGTGGCTCGATTCAACTGTTTTCTTGCAAGAAGTTCATCGGCAACAGCCTTGCGATAAGCGTCGAAGCCGCCCGCCACGTCGTCGCTTCGAATGGTCAGCAGCACCTCGCCTTTTTTCACGGTGTCGCCAAGTCGTGCATGAATTGCGACGACCCGTCCAGAGGCGAGGGAGACCACTGGGACGTTGCGAGCAATGTCTGGCGTGACTGTCCCGGTGACCACCAACTCGGACGTGGTAGGGCGTTCGACGGCCGCAGTGAGAGGAAATTGCTCGGGATGGTCCACCGCGAACAGGCTGGAGTCCGCTCCCGGAACGATGTTGGCGGGTGGTGGCGCCTCGGCCGCTGGGTCGGCGTGCGCGTTGCAACCGGCCATTGCCAGCAGCGCAGGCAAGGAAAGAACAAAGAGGAAACGAAGCAACGCCGCAGTTGGCAATAACTGTCGAACGCTGCTCCGGTTCATGTTGCGCATAGGAGCTGTCTCGTCTCCTTCGTCACCCAGTTAGAACTTCACCATGATCGCGTACCTCAGGCTGGGTTCATCGTTCCGCAGATCGGGGCAGAAACCCGTGCTTCCAGCAACGCATGTGTAGCCGGGTGTGGCGGAAAGGAAGGGACCCGGCACGAACGTAGTGTTTCCCACCAAGGATCCGCCACCGGGGTTCGGAACCGTACTGGGAAACAGGTTGTCGCCGGGTGTGATCCCCCCGCGACCTGTCCAGTACGGCACGTTGGCGTGGCGATAGCCGTACTCCGCACGGAAAGTGATGTACTGTTTCGGCATCCAGTCAAAGGTGAGCGAAGCATCCCACGCTTTGTAGGGATCGCCCGGGTTTTGCGTGAAGTACGGCGATCCTGTAATTGCGTCAGCGCCATTGATCGGCGGAAGCAGCGTCAGATAGCGGCCCGGGTTGGCCATTGCCCCGCCACCCAGAGTGATGCCATACAAGTCTTTCTTGAACCACCACCGGTTGTAGAGCATCCAACCGGCGAAAGTCTGTTTGCTGCTCGTGGCCGTGTTGTGGTGGCAATTCACGTTGTTATTGATGGTTCGACCTTGCGCGCTGACGAACGATCCGCTTCCGCCGTACTCGCAGCCCAGATCGCCGGTAAGGGAGAAGGCCATCTTGTCCAAAAACTTTTCGGGGTGATCGTAGTACTTAACCTCAACGCTATCGTCGGTGTGTATTCGCGTCCGGCCAAAGTGGCCGTCGCCATTGCCCAGCGTATCTTCGCCCATGCCGTAGTTATTGAAGACGAACGACAGCCACGGAAGCGGGCGATATAAAATTTGGCCGCCCAGACCGGGTTTGCTGCCTAATCTGCCGTAGGATTGCCATCCGTTGATGATCCATGGCTCAATTTTCAGTTTGTCGGTGGGGAACCATTGGATACGCACGCCGTTGAAGAACCACGGGGTGTTGGATGACACATAGGAGGGCTGATAGGTCCAGTTATCGAAATTGTAGTAACTGAAGAGACCGATATATGAAACGAAGATGCCCGCGTCGAAGTTCAGCCCGTGATTCACATTGAAGTGATAACCGGCGTTGGCCTCCGAAACGTATTTGTACGCGCCGCGAAGGTCCCACTGACCGCGTCCAGCGCTGGCGTCATTGCGTGGCGTGGTGACGCCGAACATCCCATTCATGGTCAGGATGCGAGCCTGAACATTTTGCCAGTGGAAGTTGCCGCCAAAACTGATTTGCTCCACCTGGATCTCATTCGATCGGAAAATTTCAGTCGAACCTCCCATCGTGTCGTCTTTGGGGTGATTGAGATCCATAACGTAATGGACGTCCATACGGATTTCTGGAGTGAAGAATTTTGAATCCCAGACCACGTCCTTGTTACGCGCGTTGCCGTTAAGCCAGGTCCAGTCGGCGTAGGCAAAAGGTTCTGTGGGCGCCGGCTTTTCGGGCGGGTGTGGAAGCCCCGTGCGGGGTTCCTGCTCCACCGGGACAACCGGAGCAGCGGCGGCAGCGGTTGCGGGGGCGGGTTCGGGTGCTTTCGCCGCCGGCGCGATCGGGGGGGCGGGCGCTGCATCGGGCGCAGCATGGCTTTTCAGCTCAGCCTTGAGCTGCTCGATCTCCGCCTGCATGGCGGCAAGCTGCTTCGCAACCGCCGGAGATATATCTGGATCTGGGGTGGCTGCGGTCCCGCTGGGTGCGGGCTTGCTGGCCGCGCCTTCGTCGTGGGGCGTTCCCTTGGCTGGCGGCTCATGGAGAGCGGCTATTGTCGTCTGCGCACCAGACTCGGCCTCATCCTTCGCTTGCGCCTCACAGCGCGGCATTGGAACAAAGACAAGCATACTTCCCAGGGCAAAGAGCAGAGTTGCAAGGGTCAACATCCGATAGAAATGAATTCTCATGGTCATCACACCCAAACTCCTGCTGATTGATTTTGGTTCTTTGCATTTTGTGGAAGCAAAGATTGTAGGTCCGTCGATCTGAACTCGCTGTTCACATAGCGTTCGCAATCCGGGGAGAGCTAATTACATCCAGAAAGTCATAAAGATTGCGTAAAACAATCGTAGAGAGTGCATAAAGGCCCGGCCTCGCAATACCACAAAGGGTAAGGATCTTTGCGATGTCACGGTCAGCCAATCAACTGCACATCTAATCCACTCTCCTGGTTGGAGAACAATACAGTGCAGGGCGTGAAGAATCCGTGAAGGCCCGGATTCATAATTTGTTTGGATTGGATAAGCGTTTCTTATAATGCGGGCGGGTTTCCATCCGCGGGCATGATGATCCGCAAGAAGAAGACAAAGGGGAGACGCAACAAAAAATTCCTCAGTGCGAGGCGGCTCGATATTGCTGAGACGGGTCACACAGCCGGTACCCGACCCAGGGCTCGGTCAGGAGGTACTTCGGCTGCGAAGGGTTTTCTTCGATTTTTTTCCGAAGTGCCTTTACATAAGAGCGCAGATAGTCAAGCTCGGTGCCATACTCTGGCCCCCAGATCGAACGCAACAGCTGAGAGTGAGTTACGAGAGTCCCCTGATGGCGCATCAACAGCGCCAGCAGGTGGAACTCGGTCGGTGTGAGATGAATGAATTCACCGTTGCGGTGCAGCACACGGCGGTTCGCGTCGAGTTCAAGATCGCCCACACGGAGAACGTGCGGTTCGGGGGCATCCTCAATATGTAACCTGCGCGATACAGCACGCAGGCGCGCCACGAGTTCGCGGAAGCGAACGGGTTTGGTGAGATAATCGTCCGCGCCCGCCTCCAGTGCCTTCACCATGTCATTTTCCGCATCGCGCACGGTGACCATAACAATCCCAATACTGGGGAAAAGCAAGCGGACCTCGCGGCAGGTCTCCGCTCCTCCAACGCCCGGCATGTTCATGTCGAGCAGCACGAGATCAAATGGTCGCTGGGCCAGCATGGCGATTGCATCTTCACCACTGGGAGCCTCCTCGATCGAAAACCCGCTAGCTGCCAGAGAAGTCCGTAACGCTCTTCGGAATGAGGGTTCATCGTCAACGAGCAAAGCATTTAGCTGTTCAATAGGCATGCGGAAAACATCCTCAGAGAGCAGATTGGGCGAGAGGCAGCGTCAGACGGAAGGCGGCGCCCTCCTCAGTCGCGCCCGGTTGGGTTTCGAGCTCCATGCTGCCCCCGTGGGCCTGCACGATCTTGTTTGCGAAATACAAACCCAGGCCGGAACCGGGAGCCAGATGCTGCGCTTCCACTCCGCGATAGAAACGATCAAAAATCCGCGTCCGTTCGTGCGCATGAATCGGCACCCCGCTGTTCAACACACGGACGGCTGCCTGCTCGTTCTGCAGTTGAAGGCTAACCTCGACTGTCGAACCCGGCGGTGAATATTTGCAGGCATTGTCGAGCAACTGCCGAAGCGCAAGTCGGAGTAGGTCGCTGTCAGCCAGCACTTCAGTCGCGATGGTTCCTTTGGTGACCAGGAAGCGCCGCTCTGTGCACTGGCGGGAGTACTGCTCGACTAAATTCACTACCAGCTCGGTGATGTCGGTCCGATCGAGCTGCGGCTTCACGTCTTCTCTGTCCAGCCGGCTCGTACCAAGCACGCGAGACGTGAGACCACCCAGCCGAACAGCTTCTGCTTCTATGATCTCGGCGAGTTCCGACTGGCCCGAGCACAAAGGGCCAACCTCTCGTAGACCGCCGGCTGCCGTGAGAATGGTAGCAAGCGGCGTTTTGAACTCGTGCGCGAGGGCATCGAGCACCGCGCCGCGAAACAATTCCGCTTGGGCGGCAGCAGCGGCATGGCTGGCTTTGCGGAATGTGTGCGTACGTTCCAACATAGCGGCAGCCAGCGCGGAGAGAGGTCCTGCGGTTAGTTCCGGATCGCTTAGACCTTCGAAGCCGATTGCGCCGATTCTGTTGCCCCCGGCAATCAGACAACGGATCAGAATTCCTGGTCCCGGATCAGCGGTATCTTGGCCCGAGGAATACCCGGCCCTTGTCCGCTCAGTAAGTTCATCACTTGGATTGCCCGCGCAGTGACCTTCTGCCTTGGCGGCATCGAATAGGCACACCGCCTTGATGTGAAGATGATCCCGAAACAGTTCCATCGACCTGGTGTAGGCGGTCCTTTCAGGATCCAATGCCAGTAGCTGTTGTGCCAGCTGGTACAGCCGATCCACCTGCAGCCGCTGGTGGTCAGATACCGCTGCCTCTTCGCGCACTTGAGTGGTGAGCCGAGTAATGACCAACCCTGTGATTAAGAACGAAACCAGCGCCAGAATGTCCAGCGGGTTGGTGACCTCAAGAGAAAAAAGAGGTGTCGTGAAGAAAAAGTCCAGACACAGTACAGCCACCAGGGAAACTGCGGCGGATGACGCAAAGTTTCCTACAAGGGACTGGAACACAACCACAATCAAGTAGATGAAACTGGTGATGGTGAGATTCAGTTGAAGGCGATAGCAAACAAGAGTGGTCAGCCCGATCACAAGACAGCCGACTAGGGATCGAAGAATAGAAGGCCAGAGTGTGAAAGTCTTTGCCATACGCTGATGGTGCTGTTTGCCGGTCTTACCTGCTAGCCATGGACTGGAAGCACGATCATTTTTGATCCGAGATTTCTAACCGTAGGCATGAATGGCGTCCAATTCATATTTCTAATGGCGCCCATCAGGCTCTCCAATACCCGGTCGTAGGTTTTCTCGGGCTTGCGCAGCCGGGCAAACCCTCCGTAGAATGTCGCCACACGGTACAAAAAGAGCACCGGCCCCGTGAACTTGCTCCCGCCATCTACGACACAGGTTTTCGTTTTCTTCGTTTCGTAACATTAGCGTTGTAGACCAGTATCGTGGCGGACCACGCCACAATGGTGCCAGGGGAGACCCAAGCTCGTTGGGGAGCGAGATGGGTCTCCTTAATCCTCCCACCGTTGAACACTGCATCGTCCTACGATACGATTTAAGGCATGACAGGCAGGTAATCGTTGTAGGCATCGACGTTTGCGGTCGCGGGTTGCTGAATCGACTTCTGCTCTGTGGGGGATGTCTCTACCCGAAGCCCTTCCACCACCTTGTTAGCGACCTCATCTTCGAAGCTGAGGATGTCGGCACTGCGCAGGTCGTAGCGTTGCGACCATTTCGTGTTTCCCGTATTGCCATCGATCAGTTGCACGGTGACCCGGATCGTGCCCGCAGCGCGTTGGTACGTGCCTTCCAGCACGCTCTCGACACCCAAGGTCTTTGCGACTTCCGTGGGTTCCGGCGTTTCCTTGGCGTATTTCAAGACTGATGTCGTCGGTCGCACCGCTAGGTTTTGCAAGGAAGTAAGGCGACTGATGGTCGCATCGGTGATGCCTATCGCCCAACTATCGCTACTCGCCGCTGAAATGTCATGAAAAGGAAGCACCGCGATGGTTTGCGGGGCAGGTGATGATGGAATGCTGCACACGGCTTCCAAAGGCGCGTTGGTGATGACTCCTGTTTGGATCGAAACGGTGGCCGCAAATCTCGCCTCCAAATTAATGGGTGAGCTTTCGTTCAGAGTTTCACTCGGACGCGACTAATTTGGCCCTCACAAACAGCGCAGCACGATTTTTATACAGCCAAACCGGACTCAGGCTGCCAGCTCGATTCAACAGCACCGCGGCGTCGTTATGTCCCCAACCGCTCGCTCATGCGCGAGCGGCGTGCCTTCGTATTCAAACAATCATTCTAGAAATGCAGCTCTGACTCTTGTGGTTAAGAGGCAGAGCAACAACGCACCCGCGACTATTGCGCCCGTGCCGCCACGCAGCCAATCTCCCCTCACTAGCTTGATGATGTCTCCAAGCATTTGTGCGGCGATAATAGCGACGGCAAGTCTCCATCCCCAGAGACGACGCCGGAACCATCCGACTCCCGACAGGACGAGGAGGACAGCGAGGAGCAGGAAGAGAATGCCAACCTTGCTTCCCAAAGGAGAGAGCTGCTTGTAGGCCGTCGGATTCAGAATCCAAGCACGGTCGAGTGGTGTTCCGGGCAAAAGCAAAGTCGTCGCCGCTAAACCGCTGCGTATGGGCTGCTGCCTTCAAGCCAGCAACGTACGACGGGACATGTAACCATTGCACCGCCCGAAGATGCGCCGCTAACAAAGGCACATTGGATCCAAATTGTCTTCCTCTCCGTCGCGCTCGTAATCGATGTAATGAAAGCATCCAGCCTTGGTTTTGTGATTCCGGGTATGCGGACCGAGTATGGCCTTAGCTTCTCGAGGGCGGCGGTGCTGCCATTTGTAGCGTTGTTGGGCACAACGCTGGGATCTTTGATCTGGGGCTCGCTGGCCGATATCTATGGCCGCCGTGCCGCGATTCTGCTGGCGGCAGTCTTGTTCGTGGGTACTTCCATTTGTGGTGCGATGCCGTCGTTTTTTTGGAACATCGTAATGTGCTTCCTCATGGGGCTGCCGGCCGGCGGAATGTTGCCGGTTGCGAATGCGCTTCTCGCCGAAATACTCCCAACCAAACATCGCGGCTGGTGCCTGGTTTTGCTCGCAGGTATTGGGACGATCGGCGGTTACTTCGCGACCAGCGAGTCTTCCGCACTGTTGCAACCGTTCTTCGGCTGGCGAATCATGTGGCTCCTGGGATTTCCTACGGGCATCATTCTCATTGCTCTCAGTCCGTTGCTTCCGGAGTCCGCTCGATTTCTAGTTCAGATGGGACGATTCAAAGAAGCCGAAGAGATGTTGGCCCGCTACGGCTCCGCCATCATACAGTCGCCAGCAAACGCGAAATCGAAACAAGGCGATGCCGCCGCGATCACCAGGAACGACACGCCCACACGATCAAGTCTGCGGCCGCTGCTTGGATCGATTCAATCCCCGCTGCTCATATAAGCATTACCGCTCCGCCCGCAAAGTCCAGCACGACGCCGTGATCCAGCCCGCCTTAAGGCTCAACGCGGGCAAGTCCGAAAGCCCCGCTGGGACTCGGAGCAGGGGACTGCGTATCCTTCATTGCGTGCGGTTTGAGCTGGATTCGATCGGTGATTCATGCATGCTAAGTATGTACCAGTGATTCTCAGATTTGCGGCAGAGCATCATGCCCCGGCCTGTGGTGTGAACGGATGGGGATTCAATAGTGTAGTCATACAAGGTCCAAACCAGATCGCCCACGGCGCGTGGATCATTCATGCTCATGGAAAGATGGACGTGCGGGGTCAGGCTGAAATACTGTTTACGAAAATGATTTGTGGCCTGCTCCCGTCCACGTAGTTCTCCGCTAGGAGAACTCAGCACGAAATCCGGGTCGAAACAGAAGGCCAGCTTGTCAGCGTCTGCATTGTTGAATGCTTCCGAGCAGGAATGTACCGCTTGCTCCATATCTGCAATAAGAGACGCTTCGGAAGCGCTGGGCGGCGCGCCGCCGAGGCGCGCCACGCTACGCTTCAGGTCGATGGTTACGCTCAACTGCTCGAGGAGGTCCACCCCGAGAATTCCGTCGAGTGGGCCGCCGCACGCCTTGGCGATCGCGGTCAAATCAATCGCCGGCAGTCTGATGCCTCGCAGACTATGGCCACCCAATGTGAACTCGCCGATCGAAACTTCGCGTGCATTCAACGCGGATGTTTCATTCCAGGATTGGACGTGGACCTCCTTCGTGCGCCCACTGGTGAATGACTTCTCATTGAGTATGGATGTAGCAGCCGTATCAATCAGGAAGCGCTTGTCGGCTCCATCTACCTGGAGAATTGCAACCGGCAGGCGATCGCAGCGCTGGAGAGGGATCTCGGTTCCTTTGGTGAGCGTCTGTGCTGCTGGGCTCCGGGCAGCGAGCAAGACGAGCAAACTCGCGAAGAAGCAGACGAGCAACCCCGGACCAATACGCATCATTTCCTCGATTGCATCGGTTCTGTGGCTTGGTCGATTCGCTGCAAAATCGCAGCGCTGGCCGAATCGAAAGCGCCTGGATCGCGGAACAAGCGCGAGCTCCAATTCGCTCCCATAGCGAGCGCCTGAATTTCGAACGCCAGCTGGCGTACATCCACTTCCTTTCGGATTTCGCCGGCAGACTGCGCGTCGCGCGCTGCCTGCTCCAGATTTCCCAGCCACCTCTTCATCAGCTCCACGATCCGATCGCGAACGCGTCCAGGCCGATCGTCGAATTCAAGCGATGCGGCGGAAAAGAAGCAGCCTCCGGGGAAAACCTTCTTCTTGCCATACGACAGCCAATTCTTGCAAAGCGCTCGCAGACGATCGAGTCCACGGAACTGAAATGCAGGGCGGATTACTTTTTCGACGAAGATGTCGCGAGCGTCGTCAACGACGGCGCATTGCAAATCTTCCTTGGAACCGAAGTGGGCGAACAGACCACTCTTGCTGATTCGCAGCTTGGAAGCCAGCTTTCCGATCGTCAACCCTTCGAGCCCTTCGATCGAGGCCAAGTTGACGGCCTTCCGCAGGATCGCGCGGCGCGTTTTCACTCCTCGCGGCCGTCGGAACGGACCCTTCGGCGCGGCGCCAGCGGGTCGCTGGGAAGCTCCGCTTCGTGAATGGCTTGTCCTCATGACGAGGCCCTACAATAGCACGATCGTTCGTTCTATTACAATCACTAATCGCTTTTTATAGCTAAGAATCGTAACCGGCTTCCCGTTGGGCCCGAGCTTCGCCTGCAACAAGAAGTTCAGAATGAACTCCTTCCCGTTGGGGCGTTTTTAGACACATCTTGTCCTTCCTCAAACGAAACTGCACATCATTACCAACGCGCCACTCGGCTTTATAGTCCCGTCTTTGGCAATAGCCGACGTAAACGATGTCTCCCTGCTGGACCTCAAACTGATAGCTCAAGCGCACAGGCAGACTTGGCCGAGTAGGAGCGGCATGGGAATGACCGTTTCCGGCGATTCGACTTTTCGCGGTTTGAGGACTGGGTTGCCGGCATCGAGAAGAAAGCCCTGAGAGTCGGGGACGATTCGGTTTTCGGGCTCGAGGATCTCTGCGTCGTGGAACGGAAAGATCTGCCCGACCTCGTTCATTCATTCACTGTCGAACGGGCAGTGTTTGTTGAGGGCCTAAGACTGATGGGCAGTTACCCGCATCGCCTGCTCGTGATCACTACAGCGCTGGGACAGATCAAATCCCCATACCCTCACTCGGCGGTAAACCCCAACCGGATCTTTCAGTCGCTGATTGCCCTGCTGGCTGGACTCGAAGTGCCTTTCCTCTGTACGGACACTCACGAGTTGGGCGAAGAAGCCGTCGCCTCCTACCTTTACCAGATTCACCTTTATCACTGGCTGGAAAAGAACGACCACGGCCGATATCTAGTCGACGACGATCTCTAGCCATAGGGGACGCGGGTGTCAATCATTCATGCCCGCATTCGGCCCTCAAAGCTAAATTGTGCGCAGCACAACTAGGGCAAATGATCCAGGTAGCAAGGCTTGCTTGTGTCCTGGACCTGTGGAGCCGGAGGCGTCATCCAAGGAGGGTTGGTGAAGTCGAAGAACTCCGTCATATCCATCTGCGCCGCATCTCGTGCTGAGAGATTTGAAAGACCGAAACGAGTTTCGATGAACTTTAGTATTGCTGTGTAGTCGCTGGTGGTATGGGAGACGTAATGCCTCTTCGTGAATGGGGAAATGACGATCAGCGGCACGCGCATCCCTGTGTAAGTGAAGTCACACGTTGGCCCGTTCACGATGGTGCAGACGTCTCCCGGGATGAGATCCAAAGGCTTTATCCCATCTGGGCTAACGGTAGGTTGCGGGGGCACATGATCGTAGAAACCGCCATACTCATCCCAGGTGAGGATAAATGCGGAGTCCTTCCAAGAGGGACCGGTCATGACTGCATTGACCAGGGAAGAAACAAAGTGAGCGCCTGCCTGAACACTGCAACAAGGGACTGAGTCGTCGTCCGCGGGGTGCTCGTCCAGACCCACGTTGGAAGGGGGCTCAATCATGGCTACTTGCGGGAGGGTGCCATTCTGAGCGTCGGTAATGAACTGCGAAGTCGGCACTATGTTCTGAGGAAACTGCTGAAGAATCGTATTGCCGTACATAAAATTCTGCACATAGCTCATCGCGTATAAGCAGCTGGCGGTCGCACATCCGGAGGCGTCGGGATGGATGTAAATCTTCCAGCTGACGCCTTTTTGCTGTAGCAACTGGAAAATGACTGGACCACTGAGCTGGGGTTCGGGAATCTGCAGAGGATAGGCATGTCCTTGCGAAGTGCCGCCCAGCAGATACATGCGATTTAGCGAG
>Ga0210401_10000798_pt1 | contig 38195 bp, 35 predicted proteins | sample IncBWH32MmetaG_FD_150866 | JGI IMG/M metagenome (GOLD analysis project Ga0210401, IMG submission 150866) | Forest soil microbial communities from Barre Woods Harvard Forest LTER site, Petersham, Massachusetts, United States - Inc-BW-H-32-M | ecosystem: Environmental > Terrestrial > Soil >... | reverse complement strand
GATTCGTCATGCCACAACACGAGCGCTTTGGTCTCAGGCTTCAGGTGAGTCAAAATGACCCACCTCTACCGTGTCATCGCACCTGCCAGCAGGGTGGAGTCGCGAAATCCGCTCGCCGGAACTAGCGCTGTGTTGGCACATGATCGCACGCGGGTCAGCATCCTCATGCGGCCAGCCACTTCATCGGCCGCACCGATAACGCAATGATAAAAATTGCCTTGACGAAAGCGCCAACCAGTTTGCTTGAATGTGCCGTCTATATTTCAGCTCGCAAGAAATTGATTCACGCCATGTCGCTGGACATCGAACAACTGATTAATCGCGCAGTGGTTGTCGGATGTGCCATTTCTGCCACGCGCAACTATTTGAAATTACACATGTCGCGAACATTAAAAGTACTGTTGTGCAACACTCATGCCGGAACGCGGAAGTTGTGGAAGCGTTCTGCCGGGTTGCCGCCTCTCAAAGCGATACCCGTCGATCGTTTCACTAGCCGTCCATTGCTGCACTTCACGCGCCTGCAGAGTTAATCCCCATAGCGTCCGCTGCTTAGCCGGCGCCAAACTTCCCGCGACTTCGTGCCTTGGCGCTTCTCGGACGCCGACCGCATCGGTGCGTGGAGCGTCTCGTCATGTCGGCGTCCGAGAAACCTACACAGGAACGGACCCGTAGGCGATAAAGCGTCCTTCACTTCCGGATTATTGTTTCAAATTAAACTCGACCAGCTGTTCCGGAAAAACATCTAATCGGCTCCTCCCTGCCAAGGACTGGAAAGGCTTTGCCATGCCGACGATATTCGGGACTGCCGTTCTCGTGATCAACGTCCTGTTCTGCCTGTTGACGGTGTGGCAAAGCGCAATCGCCCCGCAGGGCTTTGCCCAGAAGCTGGGGCTCGCGATCGTCAATGCCGGCGGCCTCAACGAGGTGAGGGCGCAATATTCCGGCTTCTTCCTTGCGGTGGCCGTCATCTGCTTGGCCTCGCTCGCAGGATTGCTCTCGCGCCAGGCCTCATTCGTGGTGATGGCGGCGGTCTATGGCGGGCTGCTTGCGGGGCGTCTGGCCAGCCTCGCGCTCAATGCCGGTGTGGCCGGCTACGGTCCCACCATTCTCGCGCTTTATTTCATCGACGCCATCGGCCTCGCGCTGGCCGTCGCCTCACTGGTCCTGGATCAGCCCGTCAAGGCGTGACGCAACCGCCTTCGATCATCAGCACTCAAGGAGAAATCGCCATGCTGACGCAGCAGCCGTTCTCGTCCGTGCCCTATCAATATGCAGCAACGGAGTTCGGCGACATTGCCTACCGGGAAACCGGATCGGGCCCCGCCTCGCTGTTCGTCCATGGCGTCTTCCTGAATGGCCATCTTTGGGATCCTCTGATCGAACGACTATGCACCCTGCGGCGCTGCATCGCGATCGATATCCTCGCGCATGGCGCAACGCGGGCCGGCATCGATCAGGACCTCTCCTTCGACGCGCAAGCGGCGATGCTCGCCGCTTTCTGGAGCGGGTAATCCGCCTTGTGCTCCAGCTTGTCGATCCAGCCGACGGCACCGCAGGCGATGCAATGACCGCCTTTGTAGCCGCCGTGATTCTCGGTGACGATGATCAGCTTCTCCGGATCGATCGTGATCGCAATCGGCTGCTTACAGCCAGGTTTGCCGCAGAATGGGGTTCTCATAAGCGGATTGCATTTGCACACGGTTAGTCTCCTTGAACTGTGCTTCCAGCTGCGACCGGAAGGCGGGGTGGGCGTAGATCATGTCACCGAAGCGCCACATGGCGGGTCGCCTGCGAAATTCGCCGCCAGGTCGCTTGATCAGTTTTTTGCGTATTCGCTTCGAGCGGTTCTTGCTCTCTGGGAATAGCCGCTCCGTCGTCTCCTTCAGCGCGCAGGGCGTGAGGACGATCTTCAGCGATAGCGGCGGTGCCAAGCCGCGCAGCTCGCCCATGGCGGCCTTCAGCTTGTCGACCGTCAGGACGCTGTCGGAAGCTGCGGCCGCCGTATTTGTGTTGCCGGTGAAGATCTGAAGCAAGTCTCTTTCGATGCGCCGCCCAAGGATCTGCGCAATCACGCTCTCGGACATCGTATCGTGGTCTCCTTGGCTGGTTCCCCGTCTGCGAAAATCGTCCTCTTATTGGTCCCCTTGCTTCGTCACCTCATCGAGCCACTTCCAGCCGGCGTACTTATCGCCGGTGTGCCGGAGATGGGTGTAGCGTTTGAGCGACTGCCATGATCGATGCCCGGACACGGCGGCGGCCTGCGGGATGTTCAAGCCCATCTCGAACAGCCGCGACACGCCGTCATGCCTGAGGTCGTGGAAGTGCAGCCGCTCGTCGTCCGGCATCTCCTCGGTGTTGATGCCAGTAGCGTAGCAGGCCCGCGTGAAGGCCGCCGAGATCGCGTCCGTGGACACCGGGAACATCTCTTTCGCCACCTTCGGCATCGAGTCGATGATCCGCTCGGCCTCTGGCACCAGATCGCACCACGTATCGTTGCCCTTCTTGTCGCCCGGGTGCTTCATGTCGCGCACCAGGACGCGGCCGGGTTCGCGGTCGTCCCACATGATGCGGGTGATTTCCTCCTGCCGGCGCGTCGAGAAGATCGCGAACACGATGATTTTCTGCATGGGCGCCGTCCCGACACGACGGCTCTCAACCACTCCGAAGTGCTTCATGAGTTTGTCCAGCTCATCCAGGGTGGGGCGCCGACCGCGCTCTTCCGACTTCCGGATCAGGCCGAGGCGCTTGCAGACTTCCATGGCGCCATCCATCGCGGCCGGGTCGAGAGCGAAACCCAATGCCGGTTTGGCGACTGCGAACACCGCCTGCAGGTGCGACAGATAGTTGTTGACGGTCTGCGGTTTCCTCCCGGCCTGGAGCTCCTCGGCCAGGTCGATAATGGTCTGGCTCGTGACCTCGGCGCATCGCTTCTTGGCAACGTCCATGCCCTTCAGGCTCGCCAGGACCTGTTCCTTGGTCCTGCCGATCTTCTTGCGGCTGGTGGCGATGTATTTGTCGATCGCGTCCCCAAGGGTCTCCTTGCCGATCTTGGCGGCATCCAGACCGCCCGGTTTCGCCAGCTCCTTCTCCCGCTTCTCGATCCAGCTCTTTGCGATTCCGCGGTCATTGAAGGTCCGGGATTCCCGGTGGACAATCGTCCCGTCCCGCATCAGTGATATCTGGGCGGAGTAAGCTTTGGTGCCGTCCGCTCGCTTCCGTCCGTTGATCGTTCCCATTACGACTTGCCATCCAAATTTACGACTTGGTCGTAAATCAGGGCAAAACAGGTAGGAAAAGGCAAGCGAAGAGGTAAAATACGGTGCTTATCTCGGGATGCTGAGTGATTGAAAAGATTTACTCATGAGGGATATCAATAGCTTGCGATTTTGTGTTGCGCCGATGATGGATTGGACCGACCGGCATTGCCGCGTCTTCCATCGGCATATCACCCGGCATGCGCTGCTTTACACGGAGATGCTGACGACCGGCGCGGTGATCCACGGCGACCGCACGCGGCTGCTTGGCTTCGATCAGTCGGAGCATCCCGTCGCGCTGCAGCTCGGCGGCTCCGATCCGCGGGACCTTGCGACCGCTGCGCGCATCGGCGCGGATTTCGGTTACGACGAGATCAATCTCAATGTCGGCTGCCCGTCGGACCGGGTGCAGGAGGGTCGCTTCGGCGCCTGCCTGATGGCCGAGCCCGAGCTGGTCGCCGCTTGCGTCGCAGCCATGAAGCGGGCGGTGACAATTCCCGTCACGGTGAAATGCCGGATCGGCATTGACGACCAGGACCCGGAGATCGCACTCGATCGGCTCGCGCGCGCCGTCGTCGCGGCCGGCGCCGATGCCGTGATCGTGCACGCCCGGAAAGCCTGGTTGAACGGGTTGTCGCCGAAGCAAAATCGCGACATCCCGCCGCTCGACTACGACAGGGTCTATCGGCTGAAGGCGGCGCTTTCGGATGTGCCGATCATCATCAATGGCGGCATCGGCAGTGTCGCGGAGGCGAAGCACCATTTGGCGCATGTCGACGGCGTCATGCTCGGACGCGCGGCCTATCAGGAGCCGTGGCGGCTGCTCGATGTCGAGGCGGAGATTTTTGGCCAGCCGGCGCAGCCGCGCAGCATGAAAGAGGTGTTCGCCGCGATGATGCCCTATATCGCGCGCGAGCTCGCCTCCGGCACGCGTCTGCATGCGATCGTCAGGCATTTCGTCGGCGCCTTCCACGGCGTGCCCGGCGCGCGCGCCTTCCGCCGTCACCTCGCCGAGCATGGCGTCAGGGCAGGGGCTGGAATCGACGTGCTGGTCGATGCGATCGCGCTGTTGGAGGAGCGTTCGGGCGCGATCGCGGCATAGCAGGAATGCTGATGGCGGCGCGAGGTCTGGTTGGGCTGAACGGCCTTCGGAGAGTAATCATGCTGGCATCACCGACCACCATTCTGCTCTGTTTTGCCTGCCTTGCCGCGATCGTTGGTCCGGCCAGCGCGCAAGACATGATGCGCTATCTCGATCTCTCTTCGCCTGACATGACAGAGGCCGAGATGACGCGCGCCGATGTCGAAGCCACGCTTGCCGCAGCGGACAAGGAACACCCGGCCGATTTCACGTCGCGACGGCTGTCCGGTCTCGATCTCTCCGGCCTCGATCTGTCACACGTGGTTTTGCGCGCCGCGCGCCTGAACAAGACCCGGCTGGTCGGTACGCGGCTCGACGGCGCCGTACTCGATCAGGCCTTTCTGCTCGGTGCCGATCTGTCGCATGCGAGTCTGAAGGGCGCCCATATCTTCGCCGCCCAGATGCAGGGCGCGAAGCTTGATGGTGCGGAATTGGCAAGCGCCCGACTCGTCGCCGATCTCAGCAACGCAAGTCTCGTGGCCGCATCGCTCGCCGGCGCCGACCTTGGAGCCGACATGAGGAACCAGTCGATGGGTTTGATTCACGCGATCTTCCGGTCCGCCAACCTGACCGGCGCCAATCTTGCCGGCGCGAACCTGTCGCACGCAGACCTCGAATTCGCCGTGCTCAAGGGCGCCGACCTGTCGAACGCTTCGCTCGACAAGGCCGCTCTTGCCGGCGCCGATCTGACCGGCGCCGCGCTGTCCGGCACGGATTTCGCGGGCGCTGATCTGACATCGGCGAAGCTGATCGATCCAGTCGGACTCGATGCCGCCCGCAACCTCGACAAGGCGCTCAATGTCGGCCGGGCGGTGCGTCAGTGAATCAACAGTGCTGCAAGGTCGAGGTGAGGAATGGATATACGCGACGCCACGGAAGCCGATGCCGGCGGTCTCCTGCGGATCTACAATGACGCGGTCGCTAACACGACGGCGATCTGGAACGATCAGCTTTCAAGCCTGGAGTCGCGCCTCGCCTGGCTGGTCGAACGCCGGCAGTCCGGCTATCCGGTCCTGGTCGCCATCGATGGGGACGAGGTGCTCGGCTACGCGTCGTTCGGCCCCTTCAGGCCCTGGGACGGCTATCGTCACACGGTCGAGCATTCGATCTATGTCGACGGCACCGCGCGAAGGCGCGGTGTCGGCCATGCCCTGATGGGTGAATTGATCTCGCGGGCGCGGGCCTTGAGAAAGCACGTGATGATCGCCGGAATCGAGGCGACGAACGCGCCGTCACTCGAGCTGCATGCGCGGCTTGGTTTTGCAAGAGTCGGCCATCTTCAGTCGGTCGGCCGAAAATTCGATCGCTGGCTCGATCTGGTCTTCATGCAGCTGATGCTTGACGAGAAACCTCAGGGGTAGCCGTGCAGCATCAGCCGGTCGGCGCGCACCTCCCAGCTTTCCAGCCGGTCGAGGAAGGTCATGCCGAGCAGGTTGGTCTTCATCTGTCCGTGCGGCACCACCAGCGCCGGGATCGAGCGCTCGACCAGGTTGCCGACCGCCACGCGGTCGAGGGTCAGCCGCGCGGCCTTGGTGTGGCCGCCAGCGGTCTCGAGATCGACATCGTAGTCGAGCAGTTCGAGCGGCAGCCCGGCCGCCTTCGCGGTCTCATAGGTCAGGACCACCGAGGTTGCGCCAGTATCGACCACCATGGGTGCCGGCACGCCGTTGATCTTTGCCTGCAGGGTGAACTCGCCGCCCTGCGCGCGCGGGACCTGCACCGCGCGCGCTGAGGCCGTGTGGTTGCGCAGCAGCGCCGAGACGCTATCGCTGGCACGCGCCACCTGTTCGGGATATTTGAAGATTTGTGCGGCGGCAATGGTTGCACCCATCGCCAGCAGAACGAAGATGGCGCGGTTCATCGGAATCCTCCGACGCCGATGGCCGCGCCGATCACTCCCGCGTAGCTCGGGCCATCGATACCAGGCCCGCATCCGTCATGCGCGCGGGCAATTTTTCCATCAGCGCGCGCCGCTCGGCGCTCTCCATCCGCCCCCAGCGGGCAATTTCCGGCAATGTTCGTCCGCAGCCGAAGCAGAGGCCGGTCTTGGGATCGATCATACAGACGGCGATACACGGTGTTTCCTGACTCATTCCACGATACTGACGGATATTTCGAAGCTAGTGCAAGTCGCTCTTGGCCTTCGATGCGGACCTCATCCCGTACCCGCGCTCATGATCGGCTTGCGGCGCAGCCTGCGCTTGTCGTCGGCAGCCGCGGTTTCCGGCTGCAGGGGCGGGGCCTCTGCCTCGTCCGACATCGGACCGAGCGCCGTCATCACGCGCTCCGGCGGGAAGGTGACGATCACCTCGGTGCCGATGCGCAGCTTCGATTTCAACGTGAACGTGCCGCCATGCATGTCGATCAGATTCTTGGCGATTGGAAGGCCGAGGCCAGCGCCCTGTTCGGCGGACTTGATCGAGTTGGAGCCCTGGCCGAATGAGGCCAGCACGATCGGGATCTCGTTTTCCGGGATGCCCGAGCCGGTGTCCTTGACGCTGAGATATTGTCCGCCCGAGGCGGTCCAGCCGGCCTTCAGCCAGATCTCGCCGCCTTGCGGGGTGAACTTGATGGAGTTCGACAGCAGATTGAGCACGACCTGCCGGATCGCGCGCTCGTCGGCCCACAGCCGCGGCATGGCCTGCTCGAACACCTCGTTAATGGTTATGCCGCGGCTCGAGGCGCGCAGCTTCAACAGATGGTGGCAATCGGCCACCACATGGACCAGCGAGACCGCTTCCTCGTTGAGCTCGTAGCGGCCGGCCTCGATCCGCGACAGGTCGAGGATTTCGTTGATCAGGTTCAAGAGATGGACGCCGGAATTGTGGATGTCGGCCGAATATTCCTTGTAGACCGGCACGGTGTGAGGGCCAAAAATCTCGCTCTTCATCACCTCGGAAAAGCCGAGGATCGCGTTCAGTGGCGTCCGCAGCTCGTGGCTCATCTGCGCGAGAAACCGCGATTTGGCGACGTTGGCGGCTTCGGCGCGATGCCGCGCCTCGTCGGAGATTGCCTTGGCCTGCTCAAGCTCGCCGATCAGCGCGTCCTTTTCGGCGCGCGCTTCCAGCGTGGCCAAGGTCGTCGAATGCAGGCGATGGGCGAGCAGGGCGAAATAGCCTTCCGCGGCGAGCGCGAGCGCGGCCAGCACATAACTGTCGAAAGAGCCGCTCAGCGCGAAGTTGAGCGCAATCGCGACCGTCACCGGCGCGGTCGCGGCGAATGCGGCGACCGGCAGGTTCGCCGAGAGCATGCTGGAGACCGCGATCACCAGCAGCATCAGGAACATGATCATGGCGCTCGAGGCGGCATCGAGCGCCGGATGGATCAGGACCGCGACCCAGCACAGGCCGTAGAGCAGGTCGAGCAGCACGAAGCGCGTGCGCCATTTGCGGGTCGAGGGGATCGAGGGTTGCTCATTGAGGAAGCGGACGCAGTGACGTGTGATCGCGGCGTGGACGCAGAGCATGCCGCAGGTCCAGGCCGCCGCATTGATGGGTTGCATCCACAGGCCGAACAGCAGGCCAGTTGCGACCACGAGCAGTACGACGACCAGCGACGCCGAGACGCGGGTCTGCGCGTATTGGCGCAAGAGCTCCCGATCGAAGGCGGGGCGGGTTCCACTGGTCGACGTTAACTTGTCCCGCGCCTCGCGCACACGCTGCGCAGCCGCCCGCCGGGCATTGACCGGAACCGGGGCGGGCGGTTCTGCCGGAGGCTCAAAAACCTCAGGTTTTTCGGCAAGTTTGCTCATCAAACAACACAAATCCTGCCCGCGGACCGCGCGAGCCTTTGTATTGCCTATCTGTGGAGCCAAATCCTTAAGAGCTGCCTTAAAGTGGTAAAGAATCTCGTTAACGCGGGGTTAAAATCGGGCGTTTGCGGACGGCAGCAGATGTCATCGCGAGGCGCGGAGCGCCGAAGCAATCCCGTTGTTCCCCGTGGTCCTGGATTGCTTCGCGGAGCCTGTCATCGGGCCGCGCTTCGCGCGGACCGGCAATGACGAGGAAATTACCGTTGCAGCCGCGCTAGGAGGCTCGACGTATCCCAGCGCTTGCCGCCCATCTTTTCGACTTCGGCATAGAACTGATCGACCAGCGCGGTCACCGGCAGGGTGGCGCCGTTGCGGCGGGCCTCTGCGATGCAGATCGAGAGATCCTTGCGCATCCATTCGACCGCGAAGCCGAAATCGAACTTGCCATCGTTCATGGTCTTGTAGCGGTTCTCCATCTGCCAAGACTGCGCCGCGCCCTTCGAGATCGTCTCGATCACGGCCGCGACGTCGAGCCCCGACTTCTTCGCAAAATGGATGCCTTCGGAAAGCCCCTGGACCAGCCCTGCGATGCAGATCTGGTTGACCATTTTGGTGAGCTGGCCGCTTCCGGCGGGCCCGAGCCGCTTGCACATCCGGGCATAGGCCGCGATCACGGGCTCGGCAGCGGCATAGGCATCCTCCGCGCCGCCGCACATCACTGTCAGCACGCCATTTTCGGCGCCGGCCTGGCCGCCCGACACCGGCGCGTCGACGAATTTGAAGCCACCTTTGGTGGCCGCCGCGTCGAGCTCGCGCGCGACTTCCGCTGACGCGGTGGTGTGGTCGACGAAGGTCGCGCCCTTGGTCATGCCGGCGAAGGCGCCGTCGGGGCCGATCGTGACCGCGCGCAGATCATGGTCGTTGCCGACACAGCACATCACGAAATCCTGGCCCTCGGCGGCCTGCTTCGGCGTCGCCGCGGTGCGGCCACCGAACTTTTTCGCCCAATCCTCGGCCTTGGCCGCGGTGCGGTTATAGACCGTGACCTCGTGCCCACCTTTTGTCTTGAGGTGTCCCGCCATCGGGAAACCCATCACGCCGAGACCGAGAAAAGCGACTTTGGCCATGGATCGAACCTTTTGCCTTGGGGTTTCTGCCGGGACCTTGCCCGGTCCACTGAGAGAAGAGGTGGCGACCGGATCGGCAGAATGCGCGCCGCCGGGTTCCGCCCTGGGACGGCCGGCACCATAGCGGGTCACCCGCGAAGGGCAACGGCTTCCTTTTGGCAGCCGTGGCCGGTTCTGTGTTAGGATGCCGAGCCCCCAGCAAATTCACAAAAAAGGGAGTGTATCGCATGGGCATGAGCGTAGGCGTGCTCGACCATTTCAACATCCGGACCAGGAATCTCTCCGATACGGTCCGCTTCTATGAGGACATCCTCGGCCTGGAGAGGGGCCCCCGTCCAAACTTCGCGTTCCCGGGCGCCTGGATGTACAGCGATGGCAAGGCGGTGGTGCATCTGGTCGACATCGCCGGGACCAGCGAGCCGCAGAAGCCGGATTCCGGCGTCGTGCATCACGTGGCCTTTGCCAGCCGCGGTTTTGACGACATGAAGCAGCGGCTGAAAGCCAAGGACATGGCGTTCGAGGCGCGGCAGGTCCCGGGCGGCGAACTCTGGCAGATTTTCGTCGATGATCCGAACGGGGTCATGATCGAATTGAACTACGAGGCCGCCAAGGAAGGCGGCGCGGTCGCGCCCGACGAACGCCACGATGACATCGGGACCAAGCAGCACGCTTGAGCCTCCCGCTCTGACATCGTCGGCCGTTCGCGTGGTGGCGGATTGCACATCGCAATCCGCCGCCGGCACCATTGCAACAGCTGGTCTTTTCTGCCGCACGGTCTTACTTGTATGCTAACGATTTCGGCAGGAGATGCGCCTTGAGCGTGACGCAGCAGCAGGTTCTCGATACCCTGAAGACGATCAGGTCGCCGCGCGGCGTGGCGCTGACCGAGGCGAGCGTGCTGTCGGCGATCACGGTCAATGACGGCAAGGTGTTCTTCTCGATCAATGTCGAGGCCGGCGCGGCGCGCGCCTGGGAAAGCGTCCGCGCCGAGGCCGAGGCTGCGGTGCGCGCTCTTGCCGGCGTCTCCACCGCGATGGTCGCGCTCACCGCCGAGCGCAGGGCTGGCGCGGCGCCATCGCCGCCGCATCGCCACGCGCCGGGTCATACGCAAAGTCGCGGTGGTGGCGTGCAGCCGGTCGCCGCGCACCGGCCGCCGCAATCGCCGACCTCGCCGATGTCGCGCCAGGCCGAGATCCCCGGCGTCGCCGCGGTCATCGCGGTCGCCTCTGGCAAGGGCGGCGTCGGCAAATCCACCACCGCAGTGAATCTGGCGCTCGGCTTGCGCGACCTCGGCTTGCGGGTCGGCCTGCTCGATGCCGACATCTACGGACCGTCGGTGCCGCGGCTGACCGGTCTGCACGAGAAGCCGGAATTGAACGACGAGCGCAAGATGATTCCGCTGCAGCGCTTCGGTCTCTCGATCATGTCGATCGGCTTCCTGGTCGAGGAAGACACCGCGATGATCTGGCGCGGGCCGATGGTGATGTCGGCGATCAACCAGCTGCTGCGCGACGTGGCCTGGGGCACGCTCGATGTGCTGGTGGTCGACATGCCGCCCGGCACGGGTGACGCGCAATTGACGCTGGCGCAGAACGTGCCGCTGAAGGGCGCAATCATCATCTCGACACCGCAGGACCTGTCGCTGATCGATGCGCGGCGGGGGCTTGCGATGTTCAGAAAAGTCAACGTGCCGGTGCTCGGCATCATCGAGAACATGAGCTATTTCCAGTGCCCGCATTGCGGCTCGCGCTCGGACATTTTTGGCCATGGCGGCGCGCGCCACGAGGCCGAGCGGCTCGGCGTGCCGTTCCTCGGCGAGATCCCGCTGCACATGTCGATTCGCGAGACCTCCGATTCGGGCCATCCCGTCGTGGTCAGCGAGCCCGAGGGCGCTCATGCCGAGGTCTACCGCGCCATTGGTGCGGCCATCCGCGAGCAGCTCAAGGGCGTCATCGCCGCGGCCTGATCGACCCGAATCGGCGACTCATGAAGCTGTATGCGACTTTCGTTGAAGTCGCGGGGACGTCATGCCTAGGTCGCGTTTTCGCTGATTGCAGTTCCGTGTTAAAGGCCCCCTCAAATGCCTTTCGGTGCGATGCGGGACAATCGCGTTGCCGACGAATGCCAGCGAGACCATGGGGAACGTCCCACAAGCAGGAGATGCCTTGATGAAGCGTCGTGATTTTCTGAAAGTATCGGCGGTCGGTGCCGCCGCGACCGCGGTGGCCGCGCCGGCGATCGCCCAGTCCTCGCCCGAGATCAAGTGGCGCTTGACGTCCAGTTTTCCGAAATCGCTCGACACCATCTATGGCGGCGCGGACCAGCTTTCGAAATACGTCGCCGAGATGACCGACAACAAATTCCAGATCCAGGTCTTTGCCGCCGGCGAAATCGTTCCCGGCCTGCAGGCGCTCGATGCCGCCTCCAACGGCACCGTCGAGATGAGCCACACCGTCTCCTACTATTATGTCGGCAAGGATCCGACCTTTGCGATCTATGCCTCGGTGCCGTTCGGCCTCAATGCGCGCCAGCAGAACTCCTGGTGGTACCAGGGCGGCGGGCAGGAGCTCGGCAACGAGTTCTTCAAGAAGTTCGGCGTCATCGGTTTTGCCTGTGGCAATACCGGCACGCAGATGGGCGGCTGGTTCCGCAAGGAGATCAAGACCGTCGCCGATCTCTCGGGGACGAAATTCCGCATCGGCGGTATCGCGGGCCAGGTCCTGCAGAAGGTCGGCGTGGTGCCGCAGCAGCTCGCCGGCGGCGACATCTATCCGGCGCTGGAAAAGGGCACCATCGACGGCGCCGAATGGGTCGGGCCCTATGACGACGAGAAGCTCGGTTTCCAGAAGGTCGCAAAATACTACTACTATCCCGGCTTCTGGGAAGGCGGCCCGATGGTGCACGCCTTCTGCAACCTGGATAAGTGGAATTCGCTGCCGAAAAATTATCAGGCGATCGTCAACAACGCGATGGCCAACGCCAACAGCTGGATGGCGGCGCGCTACGACATGCAGAACCCGGCTGCCCTGAAGCGTCTGGTCGCCGGCGGCACGCAGCTCCGTCCCTTCACCAATGAAGTGCTGGAAGCCTGCCTGAAGGCGACCAACGAATTGTGGACGGAGATTTCGGCGAAGAACCCGGACTTCAAGAAGTCGATCGATGCGATGCAGGCTTATCGTTCCGACGAATATCTGTGGTGGCAGGTCGCCGAATACACCTTTGACAGCTTCATGATCCGCTCGCGCACCCGCGGCTGATTGGCGCTCAAATATCAGCTGTTAGCCTTAAGTCGTAGAGAGCCCGGCCTCGGCCGGGCTTTTTGCGTAGTCATAGGGATGGAAATCAGGAATCGGATGTTCCATCCTTGTGGCAAGCCTCGGAAGAAGGCCGATCACAAGACAAATCCACGAGGGAGAGAACATGAAGAGGCGAGATTTCATCAAGGTCAGCGGTCTCGGTGCGGCGGGCGCGGCAACATTGGCTGCACCCGCGATCGCGCAATCGATGCCGGAGATCAAATGGCGCATGACGACCAGCTGGCCGAAATCGCTCGATACGCTGCATGGCGGCGCCGAGATGATGGCCAGGATGGTCGGCGAGGCCACCGACGGCAAATTCCAGATCCAGACTTTTGCCGCCGGCGAGATCGTGCCCGGCCTGCAGGTGGTGGACGCCGTGCAGAACGCCACCGTGGAGATGGGTCACACCGCGTCCTATTATTACTTCGGCAAGGACCCGACCTTCACCTTCGGCTCATCGATCCCGTTCGGCCCGGACATGCGCATCAACCAGGCCTGGTACATGCTGGGCGGGGGCCGGGAACTCCTCAACGACTTCTACAAGAACTACAACATCGTCTCGCTGCTCGCCGGCAACACCGGCTGCCAGATGGGCGGCTGGTTCCGCAAGGAGATCAACTCGGTCGACGATCTGCAGGGCCTGAAATTCCGCATCGGCGGTTTTCCCGGCCGCGTCATGCAGAAGCTCGGCTGCGTGCCGCAGCAGCTTGCGGGCGGCGACATCTACCCGGCGCTGGAGAAGGGCACCATCGACGCCGCCGAATGGGTCGGCCCCTATGATGACGAGAAGCTCGGCCTCTACAAGATCGCGCCACACTACTACTATCCCGGATGGTGGGAAGGCGGCACGATGCTGCTCGCTTTCGTCAATCTCGACAAATGGAACGCGCTGCCGAAAGCTTACCAGAGCCTGCTCGAGCAGGCCGGCCACTACGCCAACAACTGGATCATGGCGAAATACGACGCGGTCAACCCGACGGCGTTGCGCAAGCTGATCGCCGGCGGCGCCAAGCTGCATGCCTTCTCGCCGACGATCATGGAGGCCTCCTTCAAGGCGGCGAAGGAGCTGCACAACGAGGTCTCCGCGACGAATGCGAACTTCAAGAAGGTCCTGGAGTCGCTGACCAACTTCTCCAGCAACGGCTACGCCTGGTTCCAGGTTGCCGAGGTCGGCTACGATAATTTCATGGCCCGTCACTCGCAGAGCTGACCGCACGGATCGTTGTCCGGCCCATAACTCGCCATGCCCGGCCTTGTGCCGGGCATCTGCACGAAGCGCTCGCCATGAACGATTTGCACATCCGGACGATGCGGCCGGACGAAGTCTCCATCGCAGTGAACTGGGCGGCGGCCGAAGGCTGGAATCCGGGTCTCGCCGACGATTCCTGCTTCGCCGTGGCCGATCCCGAAGGCTTTTTCATCGGCGAGCTCGACGGCGTGCCGGCCGCGACCGTGTCCTGCGTCAATTACGGCGCGAGCTTCGCCTTTCTCGGCTTCTACATCGTACGTCAGGACCTTCGCGGCCGCGGCTATGGGCTGCGCATGTGGCACGCGGCCATCGCGCACGCCGGCCCGCGCGTGGTCGGCCTTGATGGCGTGGTCGCGCAGCGGCAGAACTATCAGAAGTCGGGATTCAAGCTCGCTTACGCCAACGTCCGTTACGGCGGCATTGTCGCGGTGCCGGAGATGCCGCGGGGTGGTATCGTGCCGCTGAGCGACGTCCCGTTGGCGGCCTTGGAGGCGTACGATGCGACGGTGTTTCCAGCTCCTCGCGCCGCTTTCCTGCGTCGCTGGATCGGCTCGCCCGGGCATGTCGCTCGCGCGCTCGTGCGTGATGGCGAGCTTGTCGGCTGGGGCGTGATCCGTCGGTGCCGGAAGGGGCACAAGATCGGTCCGCTCGTGGCGCACGACCGCAGCGTCGCCGAGATCGTTCTGCAGGCGTTGCTGGCGACCGCCGGCGGCGGCGAGGTCTTTCTCGATGCACCCAGCATCAACCGCGAGGCGGTCGCGCTGGCTCAAGATCTGGGGCTCGTGCCGGTGTTCGAGACCGCACGCATGTACACCGGCGCGATTCCGTCGTTGCGGCTGGAGCGGATCTTCGGCGTCACGACCTTCGAGCTGGGATAGTACCTCCTGACCGCGACGAGTGCGCCCGCATCCACATCGAAGTAGAATTGCGCATGCTCATAAATCGAGGCGCCATTGATGTGAGCGCCTCGATGTCCGCAATCCCCAATCAAAGCGGACACGAATGACCAGGTGGAAATGATCGCCGGAATATTTTCCTCGACATATGCCTTACTCGACGCGTCCAAGCCTCGCCCCTGGTATGCAACGTACCCCACCAAGCCTGCGGCAAGGAGAACAAGAACGAGAAATAGGCCACCAATAATTGAAAGGAATCGCCTCAACGTCCACCTCGCCGATTGGTTCGCATCCCGAATTGCTTTGTCGCTTGCAGCAACTGCGATATCCGAGCTCCGTCATCCATCCAGCACGGGCGAGATGACTGTCGAACGCGCGCCGCGTCCGATCGGGCTTCCGCTTAGCGTCGCTATGCTGCACGATCCGCGAGACCTCGCGCCAGTCCGCGCCGTCCGCATTGGCGTCGAGCATGCGGAGAATACGTGACTAGATCTTCGTCGTAGCTCGTGAGCGCTGGATCGGAAGACGCTGGATCGGCGACATCGGGATCGAGGGGCGGCTTCCACATTGGCGGGCTCGCGATGTTGGGCGGCGACGCATAGGACACGCCAAGGGCCGCCAGAGCAAGGCATGGTTATGCTGCCGTGTAGAGGCAGGCAATACACCTTGCACGTGTATTCGGGCTCTCTGGTTAAGTATTGCTGAAAAGACCCGTCTTCGTTGCGGGGATTCCGGCTGACTCTGAGGACGCAGCCTATCCATGACGGCGCACCTCAGTGTCGTTGCTGGCGGGTCGGATGGCGGACAGACTCAGCGCGCAGACGCCAACGGTCAGGTCCATTGGCTCGGTCCGGATGAAGCCAGACCAGTCGCGATGCTTGTGCGCCGCGGACCGCGCTGCGTGAGGCGCTATTGCTTTGGCTGGCCGAAATCGAGCGGCGGCAGCTCGATCTGCGGCACCTCGATCTTGACCTTGTCGAGGTCGACCTCGATCGGCTTGTCGAGCAGCGCGGTGACGGTGGCGGGGAAGGCGATCACCAGCAGCACCATGATCGCCTGCAGTCCGACCCATGGCAGGGCGCCCCAATAGATGTCGGAGCTCTTGACCTCCTTCGGCGCCACGCCGCGCAGGTAGAACAGCGCAAAGCCGAACGGGGGGTGCATGAACGAGGTCTGCATGTTGACGCAGAGCATGACGCCGAACCAGATCAGCGCGGCATCGGGACCGACGACCGGAGCCAGGATCTTCTGCGCGATCGGCGCGATCATCGGCAGGATGATGAAGGCGATCTCGAAGAAATCGAGGAAGAACGCCACGAAGAAGATGAAGAGGTTGATGAAGATCAGGAAGCCCCAGACGCCGCCGGGCAGCGAGGTCAGGAGGTGCTCGAGCCACACGCCGCCGGAGACGCCCAAAAACACCACCGAGAAGCAGGTCGAGCCGATCAGGATGAAGGTCACCATGCAGGTGATGCGCATGGTGGTCTGGTAGCCCTGCTTGATCAGGTCGCGCAGTTCGGGAATGCGCACCGCCTCGAGGCAGACCCAGACCACCGCGAGATAAGTGACCGCGAACGCGATCTTGAAGACGAGATTCTGGGCATAGAGCATACCGACGATGGTGCCGACGCCGGCGCCGATGACGCCGACGATCACGATCTTGTTGCCGGCGCCCGAGAACTCCTTGTGATGGATGGCGGCGAGCACGATCGCGCCGACCGCGCCCATGGCGCCGGCTTCGGTCGGCGTGGCGAGTCCCATCATCATGGTGCCCAGCACGACGAAGATCAGCACCGCGGAGGGGATGATGCCCATCAGGCACTTCTTCCACAGCGCCCAGCCGGTCAGCGTGCGCGCCTCCTTGGGCACCGCCGGGACGTGGCTCGGCTTGAAGAGGCCGAGCACGAAGGTGTAGCCGGCAAACAATGCGATCTGGAACACCGATGGGCCCCAGGCGCCGAGATACATGTCGCCGACCGACTTGCCGAGCTGGTCGGCGAGCACGATCAACACCAGCGACGGCGGCACCAGCTGGGTGATGGTGCCCGAGGCGGCCAGCACACCGGTGATGTAGCGCATGTTGTAGCCGTAGCGGATCATCACCGGCATCGAGATCAGCGCCATGGCGATCACCTGTGCCGCCACGGTTCCGGTGATGGCGCCGAGGATGAAGCCGACGATGATCACGGAATAGCCGAGCCCGCCCCGGATCGGTCCGAACAGCTGGCCCATCGAGTCCAGCATGTCTTCGGCAAGGCCGCAGCGCTCCAGGATCGCGCCCATGAAGGTGAAGAATGGGATCGCGAGCAACAACTCGTTGGAGAGTACGCTGCCGAACACGCGTCCCGGAATGGCCTGCAGGAAGTTCAGGTCGAAGAAGCCGAGGTGGATCGCCAGGAAGCCGAAGGAGAGCCCGACGGCCGCGAGCGTGAAGGCGACGGGAAAGCCGATCAGCATCGCCAGAACCAGGCCGCCGAACATCATCGGCGGCATCATCTCCAGCGTGATCATTGGGTCGGCCTCTCGTATTTGGCGTCGATCGTGACTTCGCCCCGCAAGGCCGCGATGCGCTTGATGACTTCCGAAACGCCCTGCAGCGCCAGCAGGACGAAGCCGGCGGGGATCACGAACTTGATCGGCCAGCGGATCAGGCCGCCGGCATTGCCCGACATTTCGCCGACCGAATAGGCCTGCATGAAGAACGGCCAGGAGAGATAGGCCAGCAGCAGGCAGGCCGGGATCAGGAAGAACAGCGTGCCGATCATGTCGAGCCAGAGCTGGCCGCGCTCCGACAGGAACAGGTAGAAGATTTCGACCCGCACATGCTCGTTGCGCTTGAAGGTGTAGGAGGCGCCGAACATCACCAGGATGGCGAACATGTACCACTGCAGCTCCAGCCAGCCGTTCGACGAGTAGCCGAAGGCATAGCGGATCATGGCGTTGCCGGCGCTCACCAGGCAGGCCAGGAGCACCAGGAGATTGCAGATGTAACCGATCTTCTCGTTGAGCTCGTCGATGGCGTTACTTACGGCCAACAATGGGCGCATCGTGTTCTCTCCGGCGGCCGCCTTCACTTGGTCACGGGGAACGGATCAGCGCGCATCGCTGCAGAGCCGCGCAAAACGCGCGTCGATCCACGGCTCATGTCTCGGAGCGATTGCAACCACGTCTTCCCCCTCATTGTGCCTTGTCGTCCGGACGCGCATTGCCGTCTTGACGTGCCTTGCCGTCTTGACCGCGCCGCGCGGGCGGGGGCGGCTTATGCTGCCGGGCGGACCAAAGGCAAGCGCACCATTTCAGCGCAGGGATGCGCCGTCAATCGGAAAAAGGACAAATGGACGCGCCTTCAACGACTTGAGCGATTGCGAGGTTAATCGGCTGGACCGCCGGTCGCGCTGCTCACGCGTGAGGGAATTGGCTTGGGCTGTCGCGGCAATGGAGGTCTGATCCGAACGCGTGGATCAGCCTGACACGAGTAGACAGACGGTCTAACCGCCGGTCACGCTCATGTGCCGGCTGACGCTTGGCCGGTTATGCCTGCGATCGATGATGAAATCGTGCCCCTTGGGTTTCAGCCCGATGGCGCGATCGATGGCCGCGGCGAGCAGGCCGTCGTCGGCCGCGGCGCGCAGCGGTCTGCGCAGATCGGAGGCGTCCTCGTGGCCGAGGCAGGTGTGCAATGTTCCGGTGCAAGTGACGCGGACCCGATTGCAGGATTCGCAGAAATTATGTGTCATCGGCGTGATGAAGCCGAGCGTGCCGCCGGTCTCGCTGACCCTGACATAGCGGGCAGGGCCGCCGGTCGTCTCGTCGAGATCGGTCAGCGTATAACGCTTGGCGAGCCGCGCCCGAACCAGCGACAGCGGCAGATATTGGTCGATCCGTCCCTCGCCGATCTCGCCCATCGGCATCACCTCGATCAAGGTCAGCGCCATGCCGAGGCCGTGCGCCCACTCCATCAGAGAAGGGATCTCGTCTTCGTTCAAATTCTTCAGCGCCACCGCGTTGATCTTCACCGCGATGCCCGCAGCGCGCGCCGCCATGATGCCGGCCAGCACCTTGTCGATCTCGCCCCAGCGGGTGATGCCGCGGAATTTTGCGGGGTCGAGCGTGTCCAGCGACACGTTGATGCGGCGGATGCCGCAGTCGCGCAACTCGGAGGCAAAGCGCGCAAGCTGGGTGCCGTTGGTCGTCATGGTCAGCTCGCGCAAGGCGCCGGTGTCGAGGTGGCGCGACAGCGAGCGCACCAGCGACATCACATTGCGCCGGACCAGCGGCTCGCCGCCGGTCAGCCGCAGCTTCTTGACGCCCTTGGCGATGAAGGCCGAGCAGAGCCGGTCCAGTTCTTCCAGCGTCAACAGATCGGCCTTGGGCAGGAACGTCATGTCCTCGGCCATGCAGTAGAAGCAGCGCAGGTCGCAGCGGTCCGTCACCGAGACCCGCAGATAGCTGATGCTCCGCCCGAACGGGTCGGTCATCGGCCCGGATAGCGATGTGGGCGAAATGATCTCGGTCATGCGATGCGCTTTATCACAAAGGACACTGTTTGCGATAACTTATGCATCACGGGCGCCGCCGACAATCGGCTGATGACCGGGGGGCCGACCCGCGTGCGGCGCGCGGCCGGAAATCAGCGGCTCGGCGCGGCCTGTTGTGGCGGTGCCGCATTCGGATCGGGGAACGCGGATTCCGCCGGCGCCGGTGCAGCGGCAGCCTTCGGCGCCCTAGGTTTCCTCGGCCGCATCGGCTTGTGCGCCTTCGGCGGCGGTCCGATTGACTGAAGCTCGGCAACCACCGGATTCGGATCCGCCGTCGCGGTGTCCGGGCTGGCGAGGCCGCCGGATGTCCGCGTCACCTGGACCTGAACGGTCGCGGTTTGATATCCGGCGAGCGCATAGCTGACTGAGAAGTTGTTGCTCTCCGGCGCTGGCAGCTGAACCGAGCAGGGGGTCTTGCAGGCCGGTCCCAGCGAGGTCTTTGCATCCGCGCCCGGCGGATTGGATTCAAGCTGGGCCTGAACCGTCGGCGGTGCCGACTTGAAGGCATCGAGCGAAAACGACGAGCAGCCGCCCAGGCTCATTCCCGCCACGGCGATCACGACGACACGACGCATGGTTTCCGTCCACCCATAACCCTGTGGCAATCGGCCACATTCCCCGAATGTGACCATAAGAGGGCCAGAACGGAGGCGCAACCGCGCGGACCAACATAGTTAACAGATGGTTAATGCCTGTGGAGAATGGTTACCCTTTGAGATCAGTATTTTACCTCAAGATGTGGAGATTTCGATCAAATCTTCGACCGCACCCGGCAACTCCAGCATGTGCTTGATCAGGCGGTCGGGGTTGAGGTCGGCCATCGGCGTGTCGGTGTAGCCGAAATCGACTCCGATCACGGGGATACCGGCGCGGCGTGCGACTCCGATGTCGGTTCCGGCATCGCCGACCATGATCGCGCTCGCCAACTGCCCGCCGGCGCAGGCCACCGTCTGTCGCAAAATGGCGGGATCTGGCTTGGACACACCAAACGTGTCGGCGCCGCAGATCGCGGCAAATCGATTGCTCAGTCCGAGTTCATCGAGCAGCCGCTTCGACAGCCATTCCAGCTTGTTGGTGCACACCGCGAAGCGATAGCCGCGCGTCGCCATCCGATCGAGTGCCTCTTCGAGCCCCTCGAAAGGGCGCGAGGACACCGCGATATGATCAGCATAATAGGCGATGAAATCCGTCGTCATGCGGGCGATGTCGTCAGGGCCGACATGGCGCCCATCGGCCTCGAGCCCGCGCTCGATCAGCCGGCGCGCGCCGGCGCCGATCATGTTGCGCGCGGCCTCGAGCGGAACCGGCGGCAGGCCCTCGCGATCGAGCACATGATTCAGCGCATCGATCAGGTCGGGCGCGGTGTCGACGAGCGTGCCGTCGAGGTCGAACACGATGGTGCGGTCGGTGGTCATCCGCCTTTCGCTATCCATCCTGCTTCGACGATGCAAGCGCAGGATGTTACCGATACTGGAAAATACGACCTGGCAAGACGCGAACGGGTTGGCGTGCGCACCCGGATCGCCGAAAGCGGGCTGCCGCTCGATCCGGCGGGTCCGGCCGCGCTGATGGTCGCCGACATTGCAAGGCGCATCGATGCCGGGCCCGATCCCGCCGAGGTGGCCGCACGCGTCGTGACCGCGATCCGGCGAAACGAATTTTATTTGTTCACGCATCCGAACCTGCGCGAGCAGGTGGACCTCCGATTTGCGGCGATTCAGGGCCGCGATTGACGAGGTGGTCGTGAAATAGCGCCGGATACGTTGCCTTGTTCAAGCCGAAAGCGCTATTCCCCGACGCAAAACAGCGCTAGAAGGCCGCCGAAAACGGCCGGGTGCCGCGGGGGACTTTTGCAAGTGAGCATGGATGCGTTGAAGCGGCAGGCGGCGGCGCGCGCGCTTGAAGAGGTGCGCGACGGCATGCGTGTCGGCTTGGGGACCGGTTCGACGGCCAAGCATTTCGTCGAGCTGTTGGGCGAGCGGGTCCGCAGCGGCTTGAAGATCGTGGGCGTTCCGACCTCGGAGGCGACGCGGCTGGATGCGGAACGCCAGGGTATCCCGCTCACCACGCTGGATGACGTCGACAGCCTCGATCTGACCGTGGACGGCGCCGACGAGATCGACCACGCGCTCTGCCTCATCAAGGGCGGCGGCGGGGCGCTGTTGCGGGAAAAGATCGTCGCCAGCGCGTCAAATCGCATGATCGTGATTGCCGATTCTTCAAAATGGGTGGAAACACTCGGCCGGTTTCCACTGCCGGTCGAGTTGGTTCCGTTTGGTCTGGCCGCCACTCAGCGCGCGATGGTGCGGGCATTTGCGCAATGCGGCGTTTCCGGGCAAATGGTGCTGCGCACGGCCACAGATGGCCACGTTTTTGTCACCGACGGCGGCCACTGGATTGTCGATGCCCATCTGGGCCGGATTGTCGATGTCCCGCGCTTGGCGGATTGTTTGAGCGGGATACCGGGGGTGATGGAACACGGTTTGTTCGTCGGACTGGCCAGCATGGCTGTGTTGGCGAGCGCCGAAGGAATTCGCGTCGTGGAGCGGACCTAAAGGCCGCAAAGCTCAGGGAGACTAGGAATGAAGAGCGTATTGAGGATGCTGGCGGCCGCCGGCCTTGTACTTGGGTTGGCGCTGATCAGCCTTCCGGCCATCGCGCAGCAGGCGGCGCCGGCTGCGCCTCCCCTCAAGCCGGGGACGCCGGCGGCAATGGCCGCGGCGCGGGAAATCCTGGCGATGAAGAACGCGTCGGCGATGTTCGGCAATGCCGTCCCCGGCATCGTGCAGCAGACCAAGGATTCGCTGATCCAGCAGAACCTCAACTATCAGAAGGATCTCAACGACGTCGCGGTCGTTGTGGCCCAGGCTTTCGCCGGCAGGGAGAAGGAGATCGGCGAGGGCATGGCCACGATCTACTGCAACGAGTTCTCTGAGCAGGAACTGAAGGACCTCGTGACGTTCTACAAGTCGCCGCTGGGCCAGAAGCTGCTCACCAACGAGCCGCGCGCGATCCAGTTCTCGATGTCGTTCATGAACCAATGGGCGCAGCAGTTCGCCGAGACCGTGAACGCGCAGTTTCGCGCCGAGATGCGCAAGCGCGGCAAGCAGATCTAGCCGGAGCCTGTGGTCGGCTTAGTCTTACTGCGTCATAAGTCACTCTATCCCCTCATTCTGAGGAGCTTGCGAAGCAAGCGTCTCGAAGGATGAGGCCCGGATATCACCGTCGGGGCCTTATGGTTCGAGACGGCGCATTCGCGCCTCCTCACCATGAGGGTTTATGACGCAGCAGGTTGGAACGAGGTTTTCAAGGGATGGCTGAGTTCGACGTCGACCTGTTCGTGATCGGGGGCGGTTCAGGCGGGGTCCGTGCCGCCCGCATCGCGGCCGGCCATGGCGCCCGCGTCATGATCGCCGAGGAATACCGGATGGGCGGCACCTGCGTGATCCGCGGCTGCGTGCCCAAAAAACTGTTCGTGATCGGCTCGCATGTTCGGCAAGAGATATCTGATGCCGCTGGCTTCGGCTGGATCATCCCACAGGCGACCTTCGACTGGCCGACCCTGATCGCCAACAAGGACAAGGAGATCGCGCGGCTCGAGGCGGCCTACACCACCAACGTGGAAAAATCCGGCGCGCGCATCGTCAAGACCCGCGCGGTGTTTGACGACGCGCACACGCTGCGGCTGCGCGAGGGCAACACGGTGCGTGCGAAAACCATCCTGATCGCGACTGGCGGCGCGCCGAACCACGGGCCCGCCATCCCCGGGATCGAGCATGTGATCTCCTCCAACGAGGCTTTCCACCTGGACAGGCTGCCGCGCCGGATCGTGATCCAGGGCGGCGGCTATATCGCGCTGGAGTTCGCCGGCATCTTTGCCGGCTACGGCTCCGACGTCACCGTGGTCTATCGCGGCGACAACATCCTGCGCGGTTTTGACGACGACGTCCGCGCCCACGTCCGCAGCGAGATGGAGAAGGAAGGCATCACCATCCTGACCGGCTGCACCGTCACCCGCATTGACCGGCATGGCGATGACTTCACCAGCCATTTGTCGAACGGCTCGAGCATCGCCTCCGACAAGGTGATGTTCGCGATCGGCCGTCATCCCAACGTGGCCAATCTCGGTTTGGAGAAGGCCGGCGTCGCCATCAATCCGGTCAATGGCGGTATTGCGGTCGATCATTTCTCGAAGACGTCGGTGGACAACATCTATGCGATCGGCGACGTCACCCACCGGCTCAATCTGACCCCGGTCGCGATCCGCGAGGGCCATGCCTTCGCCGACACGGTGTTCGGCAATCGCACCGTGCAGGTCGACCACAAGGACACCCCGACCGCCGTGTTCTGCCAGCCCGAGGTCGGCACGGTCGGCCTGACTGAGACCGAGGCGCGCGCACAGTTCAGCCATGTCGACATCTACAAGACCACATTCCGGCCGATCAAGGCGACGATGTCCGGGCGCGACACCCGCGTGTTGATGAAGCTCGTGGTCGACGGCGCAAGCGATCGGGTGGTCGGCTGTCACATCGTCGGCGATAGCGCCGCTGAGACCATCCAGGCGGTCGCGATCGCGGTGAAGATGAAGGCGACCAAGGCCGATTTCGATGCCACGCTCGCGCTGCATCCGACCGCGGCGGAAGAGCTCGTGACCATGCGCAACCCGACCGCGCGCCACGTCCGCCAGGCGGCGGAGTAGGGGCGGATAGGCTAGTTTGGCCCCGGCGCGACGATGGCCGCTTTCTGTTCCCAGGGCCCGGGATTCAGGATCAGCCCGGAGACCTTGCCTGCCGCATCCCTGACGAAGGCGATCCTTGTGTGATCGTCGTCGTCCACGGTGAATTCGTTGCCTGATGTTGCCACCAACGGCGTCGCCTTGCCGTTCTCGAATTCGAGGATCGGCCAAGCCCCCGCAGCTTCCGCGACAAGCCTGCCTTGCTCGACGCGAAGGCGAAGCTGGACCGTATTGACACGGCGGGCGGCCCTCACGACGCTGAGATCGCTTGCGCCGTCGTGACCCCTGTGGACGATCTTCATCTTGATCGTCGTGTTGGCCGGCCCTCGCAGCCTGGCCATGACATCGGCGAGCGCGAGGCCTTTGAGCGGGGTGTCGTCAAGTTCGGTGATGAGATCGCCCGCCGTCACGCCGGCCTTGGCTGCGGAGCCGCCAGGGTCCGGCTTGTTGATTCTCAGGCCCTCCTGCTCCATGGCGACGAACGCCTCGATTCCAAGCCATCCGTTTTTGCCATCGGCCAGGCCTTGCCTGTCACCCGGACTCACCGAGCCGCCGAAGTCATAGGTCCCGGCATAATCGGCCAGCGTTTCGGGACTGACGATTGCCGGCGCGGCCGGCGTGGCAAACGGTGCGGGAACCGTCAATGCGCCATAGACCAGATGGTTGATCCCCAGGGACACCAGAGCCTGGCGCGCTTTGCTGCCAGGCACCGCCTGGATCATCTGCACGCCGATCAATTTCTCCGCCGGATCGACCCAGAAATACGTCCCCCAATATCCAGCCCAGGAAAAGCTTCCGATTGCTCCCGGGATCCAGCTGGAGACTGGACTGGTGCGGATGCCGAAGCCGAGTCCGAAGGTTGTTCCAGCACGGCCGCCGACCTCGTCTCCGCCGAAGATTCTGACGTCCGGCGGCAGCGCGTTGGTCGTCATCGCCTTCACCGCCTGCGCCGTGAGCACGCGCACGCCATCGAGTTCGCCGCCATTTAAGAGCATCTGGCAGAAGCGGAGATAGTCGGGCGCGGTCGAAACGAGTCCGCCGCCGCCTGAAAACAGTTTCGCCGGCTTGGTCACATCCCAGATCGGCGGCCGTTCCGGCATGGGAGAATCGACGAGGCGATCGAGCTTCTCTTCCGGCACATAGAAGCCGGTGTCGACCATATGCAGCGGCTCAAAGACGCGGCTCTGCAGGAATTGGTCGAAAGACTGGCCGGACACGACTTCGACAACCCGGCCCAGCACGTCGACACTCCAGCCATATTCATGGACCTCGCCGGGCTGATGGGCGAGCGGCAGGCCGGCAAGACTGGAAACGAAATCCGCCAGCGTCTTCTCGCGTCTCCACACACCCTTCCAGCCATAGAGCATATGGATCGCCCGAATCCCGAAATCGGCTGACGCCTCCGCAAGGCCTCGTTCTGGAAACGCAAAATCCAGTTCCGGATAGATGAGGCCGGACGTATGGCGGAGCAGATCCCGAACCGTCATCGGGCGTTTTGGCAGATCGAGCCCGTATTCCGTCTTGCCGGTGGCCGAGTCAGTCCTTTGGAGCGCGACCTGCATATCCCCAAGCTCGGGCAGATACTTGGCGATAGGTGCGTCGAGGTCGAGCTTGCCCTCGTCCACCAGAATCATCGCGGCGACGCTGGTCACCGGCTTGGACATCGAGGCGATCCAGAAGATGGAATTCGTCTTCATCGGGATCGTCTTGGCGCGGTCCTGAAAGCCGATGGCTTGCAGAAAAGCAAGCTTGCCGTCTTTTGCGATGGCGACGACGGCGCCAGGGACAAGGCCCTCTGACGGCGGGAAAGCATCGAAGCGCGCCTGGTACCACGGCGCGATCCGCGCCAGGCGCTGCGCCGAGAAACCCAGGCTTTTTGCATCGCCTGGTGTTCCGAGTTCATCGGCGAACGCCGACCCCGAAAGGCAAAGCGCGACCAAAATCGTCCATAGCGATGCGATGTGTTTCATCCCGACATCTCCGCAAGGCAAGCGACGCATCATGAAGGCGTCCGTGAATTTTCGAAGCAGCCTACAGACGGTGCGCCTGATGTCTCGCCGGAGCGTCACTAGGACTGGCCGAAAGCTGCTCGGCATTGGCCGATTCCTGGAATCGGCCAATCGTGGCAGCCGCCTGAGGGGCGGTGCGGCGGAATTCCGTCGGCGTCACGCCGGTGTCGGCCTTGAAGGCGCGGTTGAACGGCCCGATTGACTGGAACCCGGCGTCCATGGCGATGGTCAGGATCGGCACCTCGCGCTGGCTCGGATCTGACAGCGCCGCCTTGGCGTCCTCGAGCCGATAGTGATTGAGGAAGGCATTGAAGTTGCGATAGCCAAGCCCCTCGTTGATGAGCTGCCGCAGCCGGTACTCCGGCAGTTCGAGCTTTCCGGCCAGCGCGGCGATGGTCAGGCCCTCCTGCCGGTAGGCCCGTTCCACGCTCATCATCTGCTCGAGGCGCTCAAGCTCGGCGTGGTCGACAACGGCCTCGCGCGGTGGGCGGGAGGGCCGGTCCCTGTCATTGCCGGCCGCGAGCTGCAGTTCAGCCGATTGGACCACCATCCAGCCGGCAAGGACGGCGAGCATGCACAGGCCCATCGCGCTGGCGAAGTTGGCCAGCAATATTGCCGCAGATCCCGCGCCTGCATACGGCAGGAAATCCGCCGCGGCAGTCGCGGTGCCCAGGATGCAGGCGCCGATCAGCACCGCGACACGCAGCCGGCGCCGGCCGGCGACCAGATCGGCCCGCCAGGTCGGCAGTGTCTGCACGCCGGCCAGTGCGGCAAACAGCAGCGCGATCGCCGAGACCGACTGCCCCGCCATGTCGGCAAGCGAGATCCACATCGCCCGCGCCAGCATCGGCGAAAGGCCGACCAATCCGATGATGGCCCATAACGCGCCGTGCCAGGGCCTGAGCCTGAAATCATCGTCGAAGGTGGCTCTCGCCCACAGCCAGACCAGCACCGACCCGTTGGCCGCCAGGAACCGGACCGGCGCGCTCCACCAGCTCAATTGCGGAAATCCCGGTGCGCTCCACAGCGCACCTGCCGCCGCGAGCAGCGCCAGCGTCGGGCCCAGCATCGTCGTCCTGGTCAGCCGGTGATCGTGGATCAGGATCATCGCGATCATCAGGAAAAGCCCGCTCGCACAGCCGCGCAAGGCGTAATCCCAGGCCAGAAGACTTGCGTGATCCACGCGAAAAGCTCCCCGATCAGAGGCCTTGGCGAGCCCGCTCCCGGAGCCGGCAGACATTATTGTCGCATCAACCCGGCCGCCTGCGAGTGAAATTCAGCCGTGTCGACATCTACAAGATGGTGTTTCGTCGGATCAAGGCTCCGCTGGCCCGGGCGCGACGAGGGGAAGCGTCATGCAAATCGTCGTGCCTTCTCCGGGCGCGGAGACCAGCGTGATGCGACCGCCGAGCTGATCCGTCACGAGGTTATGGACGATGTAAAGGCCGAGCCCGGTATGGCCCTGCGCACGCCTGGTCGTGAAGAAAGGATCGAAAGCGTGACGCTGGATGTCCTCGGGGATGCCGCAGCCGTCATCCGAGAAGGTGATCTCGACCTGGCCCGGATCGAGCCGGTGCGCCTCGATCTGCACGTGGCCGCCAAGCCCATCGGCGAAGCCATGCGTCACCGCGTTGAACATCAGGTTGGTCAGAACCTGCCCATAGGCACCGGGATAGCTGTTCAGGATGATGTCGGCGGGCATCTCGAGCGCAACCGAGTCACGGTGCTTGAGCAGGCCCGGCCGCACGCTGGCAACGATCTGCTCGGTCGCAAGTTTGAGGTCGAAGCTACGCCTGTCGGCATTGCTGCGATCGGCGGTGACCTGCTTGAACGATTGAATCAGCTCACCCGCGCGCTGGAGATTGACGACGAGCTGGTTCGCGGCGTCGCGGCAGCCGCTCGTGAATTCGGCGAGCCACGAGCGGCGGACCGGGCCTGAAACGATCTGGTCGGCGAAGCCGGTGCAGCGGCGCGCCAGCGCCGAGGCGACCGTCAGGCTGATCCCGACCGGGCTGTTGAGCTCGTGCGCAACGCCTGTGACGAGGCGGCCGAGCGCGGCCAGCCGCTCGGTCTCGATGAGATAGCGCTGTGTTTCGCTGGCGCGCAAGGCGGCCTCGGCCAGTCTTCGCTTGTCCCGGATCTCGGCAAACAGCGCAGCAAGGACGGCGGCGCCGATCGTCACCAGCAGAATGCTGATCTGTGCCGCCAGGACGCGCTCATTCATCGAAAGCTCCGGATTGCCGAAATAGCCGATCCCGAAAGTCGTCGTCCAAACGATCGAAAGACTGACGATGAACGCGGCTGCGGCGGCAAACACCGGCCGGCAGCGGGCCGCAAGCCAAAGCAGCGGCGCGAACAAGATGGCGACGGGGCCGACATTCGCCAAAAGGTCGGATCGCAGAAAGATCGCAAGCGCGCTCACCAGCGCGAGCGCCGCGACGGCCAACGTTCCCTCGATGAGTTCGCTCAGCGGCGGCCGGTCGCGCGCGGCCGAGGCCAGCTCGATCAGCAGCGGTGCGACCGTGATGATTCCCAGTGCGTCGGATGCGAACCAGTGGTGCCAGGTCGTCAGGAGCGGCGTTGTCGTGCTGTGAAACAGCTTGAATCCGATGGCCCCGCCGACGCCTGAGACCGCGGCGCCCGCAATCGCGGCCGCGATCAATCCCCCGACATTGCGCAGCTTGCTCAGCTTGAAATCAGGACCGACGATATGCTCGATCAGCCAGGCCGCGAGCACGGCTTCTCCCGCGTTGCACAAGGCGAACAGAACGGCGCCCCAGAGATTGCGGTCGCCGAGCAGATTTGCGACCACGGTTGCAGTCATCGTCCCCACGACGACCGGCCATCGTGCCCGGCCGCCGAGGGCGATCAGGACGCCGGTCGAGACGCCGGCTGCTGGCCAGAAAACCGCGACACCCTCAGGCTGGGTCAGCAGCGAAAGGCTGAGCCGCGCGGCCACGAAATAAGCGATGCCGACCGCGGCAGCGAGCCCAACCGGCCCGCCCCACCGTGAGAAATCGATGTCGGCGGACGGCTCATGCTGAACCCCTCTTGGCAGGTCCTGCAGCACAGCGCACTCCATACCCCGGCCAAACCCCCTTTAGCACAGGACGGGTGTGGCCTGCTCTGGTTCTTTGCCTTGCGCGGCGCGGATCTGGTGGGGCGGATTGACGCTCGGACCGGCCCCAACCGGAGGTTTATCCGTGGATCGGCTTCGTGTGCAGTGATAATGTCATCGCGATCAATCCCGCTTATCGCAAGTTATGGGAGATCATTATGGAACAGATCCTGATCAACCTCGTTGCGGGCGCGCTTGGTGGCGTCGGCGCCGGCAAGTCATCGCCGACATTCGACCTCGGTACAGTCGGCAACATCGTATCCGGCCTGATCGGCGGCGGCGTGCTCGGTCAGATCGTCACACTGTTGCTGCCCTCGGTCGTGGCGGCGGCGCAGTCGGGCAATCTGAGCGTCGGTGGCATCGTCTCGCAGGCGATTGCCGGTGGTGCTGGCGGGGCTATCCTCACCGCCCTGATTGGTGCCATCAAGAACAGAGCTGCGGCCTGATCGTCAGCGCTTTTGCGCTGATATTGCGTGCGCATCCCGACCGCCCGCCGCGTCCGGCAGGCGGCGGGTACGGCGGTTGCGCGCCGGCGTTCTCTACGGGCCGCGCGAGCGCATCACCGACTGCGGCAGGGAAGCCAGGAACAGCAGGACGCAAACGCCGAGCAGGACGATATCCTTGAACAGGAACTCGCCGGTCAGATTCCAGGCCATCGGGTCGGTCGACCAGCTCCATTTGACGACGCCCGGCGTCGTGAAGAAGAACGACCAGGTCACCGCAAAGGTCACGACGCCCATCAGGGCGCCTGCGGCCGACAGGATCGGGCTGAACGCGCCGGCCGCGAGCAGCGCCGCGATGGTAAGCTCGACGACCCCGAGCACATAGGCTTCTCCGCGCAAGCCAAAAATCTGCAGCCACGACACGAACGGGCTGTGGCTGATGAACTGCACGATCCCCTCTGCGGATTGCGGCGTGAATTTCTGCATGCCGAACGACACGAAGATCACCACCATGACCCAGCGAAGGATGGCGAGTGGACGATAGGACCCGTGGCCGGCTTCGGCGATGTTGAAGGATGTTGTCATGTGGATCGTTGCTTTCCCTGGGGACGACAGATCGGCGTCTTGAGACGCTCATGACAGGCTTTACGCACACCGAAAGCCGCCGTTACGCGCCGCGATCATCAGCCGTTCACAAGGCCGTGCAGGACCGGGGCACCTTTTTGCAATGTGGCGTGCGCCTGTCGGCGAGCGGCAGCCTGAGATTGCTTGCCGTCGCTTGTCGGCCGGGCAAGTATGATCGAGTTCGATAATGCAACAGAGGATGACCCGCGTGCCCGGATCACCGACAGTGAAGATGCTCGTGATAATTGTCGCGTTGTCCGCAAGCGCTTCGGCGGCATTTGCGGAAGATTGCCGCGCATTGCCGCCGGGGCCCGACCGCCGCGCCTGCGTCAAGCGCGAGCACCCTGAGATGTTCGAGGCGAAGCTTCAGCATTGCCGCGACCTCGCCAGCGCGCGCGGCGACACGATCGGCCCCGGCGCGAAAAGTGTTGGCGGAATGCGAGATTTTGTTCACGCCTGCATGCAGGGCCGGCAGCGCTGATTGCCAGCGCAACCGGACGGCGGCGTCGTCAACCCTGCCGCAATGCACTCATTCCCCGTCGCGCGAAAATATCTCCGCGACCTGGTCTGCCAACGCGCTGCCGAGGTCAAGATTGTTCTTCGTGCTGAAATGAATCCCGTCCACAGCGTCGGTCGCGACCACGCTGGCGGCGTCGAAGAATGCGACCTTCATGAAGCTGGCGAGCGCGCTGTAGTGCCTGGCGAGCTCGGCCGTCTTGTCGTGCCCGCCCTCGAACATGCCCTGGAACCAGGGATTAGTCAGAGGGGCAAGGGGAGGCGGCGCCACCACGAGCGCCTTCGGCGCCGGATAGATCGTGCCAAGGCCGCCGGCCGAGGCGAGCACCTGGCCGACCAGCTTCGACATGCCGAGCGCGATTTCGTAAGGCGTGCGGCGGTAAAAACTCTTCGCATCGTTCGTCCCCAGCATGATGATGACGAGGTCGAGCGGCAGGTGGCTTGCGAGCGCAGTGGGCAGATAGGCCGACCCGTTCAGGCGCGGATCGACGGGATCGTCGATCGACGTCGTCCGCGCGTTCAGGCCTTCCTCGATGATGTCGTAGTCACTACCGAGTCTGGCGGCCATGACGCCGGTCCAGCGTTCGGAATAAGGATATCGCGTCGAAGGCGCTCCTTCCGGAGTAGCAATCCATCCCCAGGTCAGGGAGTCGCCAAAGCACAGGATCCGTCTCGTCATGACTGCCTCGCTGTTTGACCTATCACGTTGTCGCGCAGCGCCATGCTAGCGTTGGTGCGCAAAAATTGTGAGGACAGACGTCATGGGTCAGCGGATCAATCGCTGCGTCGAGCTCTTGGAGCAGGATCAGGCGATCTATTACGACGGCCCGCATAGTGGCCATTTGCTGACCCAGGCGCAGGGCTGCATCGATGCCGCGACCTGGGCCGACTACATGAATGTCGGCATGGAGCACGGTTCGTTCGACATGGCGGGCCTCGCCGAATATATGCGCGGCATGGTCGATGCCGGGCCGACGCGGTCGGGGCATCGGACGCCTGCGGTCATCGTCGAGGCGCCGGTGAACGGCATCGACGCCGCGCATGTGCGCCAAAATGCCTGGCAGTTTCGCCAGATCCTCGGCCGCGGGGTGCATGGCATCCTGCTCTGTCAGGCGGAGAGCGCCGACGCGGTGCGGGCCTTCGTGGAATCCTGCCGCTATCCGCACAACACGCTCGGCGTCGATCCCGCGATCCCGTCGCCGCTCGCGCGGATGGGGGGCGCGGTGCGTGCCAAGGACGGCGGCGCCGACGCTGCCGGTCGCAAGCTCCTCGGCATCGGCACGCGGGGGCGGGGATCGGAAACCACCGCAGCACCGGTCTGGGGCCTGTCGAGCGAAGACTACATGGACCGCTGCGATCCCTGGCCGCTCAATCCCAGAGGCGAGCTCCTGCTCGGGGTGAAGCTGGAAAGCCCCGAAGGCGTGGCCCATTGCGAAGAGATCATCGCGGTGCCGGGGCTCGGATTTGCCGAGATCGGACCGGGCGACCTCAGCCTATCGCTGGGCTACCGCACGATTCCGCGCGAACCCTATCCAAAGGAGATGCAGGAGGCACGCGACCGCATCCTTGGTGCCTGCCGCAGTTGCGGCGTCGCTTTCCTGCAGTCCTGCACCGCGGACAACATCATCGAACGGATCGACGAGGGCGTGCGGGTCATCGCGGGGCATAGCGAGGCGGCTGCCGTCAGGGGCCGGGCGCACCAGAAGCGGACGATGCCGGTGTGACCGGCGCCGGCGGTCAATCCGGTCATGCCGGATGGATCCGCCCATCGGGCAGGGCGTCAGCTTCCGAAAGCAGCTCATGCGTCGTTGCGAGACGTATCGAGCGATTGCTGATCAGGCCGTCCCAGACCCAGTTGTGATGTGCGATGACCGCGGCCGCCCCGAGATGAGGCCGATCGCTCAGCGTATGCCCGTCGCGCACCACGACGACGTGCTGATCGCCGGAAACGCACGACCGTACGGTCGCATCGACGCAAAAATCCGTCGCCCAGCCGGCAACGAGCACGCGGCCCGGCGCTAGATCGGCCAGTGTTGTCCGCAGCGAGGTCCCGACAAACGGATCGTTCAGGCTCTTCTCGACGACGATATCGTCGGGTCGCCGGATGAGGGCTGGCAGAAACTCCCAGCCCGGCGTATGCGGCTCGAAACCGTCGCCCGGCTTTCCGCAATGCCGGATCCAGATGACCTTGCCGGCGCCGCGCCGCACCATCGCCGTCAGCGCATTGATGCGATCGAGCACGCCCTGCAGGTCGTGCTTGGGTGCATCGTCCAACATGCCGACCTGCATATCGACGACGATGATCACGTCCACGCATCAGCTCCATGTGCCACCGCCGGAAAAAGCATGCCATGTGCCGCGCCACAAGGTCGGATGGGCCAAAAAGGAGCAATTTTAATGAAGCCGTTTGACCGGCATTAATCCCGTCGCCCGCGGCGCGCTGAATTTTACGACTCCTTCAATGGACGACCGGGTAATTCACCGGCGGGCTGATTGCCGAGGTGAGCCGGTCGGATGGTTAAATACGCGTCGTTGTTGGCGGATCTGGAAAATGCGGTTGCCAAGGGAACCGCCGAAAGTTGTCTGCGTGCCCTGTGGCACGCAACCGACACCCTGATTGCCGGGTCCTACTCGGAAGCGCAGATTGCAACCTTTGGCGAAATCATCGGTCGGCTGTCCGATGAAATCGAACACGGCGCGCGCGTTCGCCTGGCGGCCAAGCTGGCTGCGAGCCACAACGCGCCGTTCGCCATTGTCGGGAAATTTGCCTCCGATGATTCGATCGATGTCGCAGGGCCCGTGCTGCGGCACTCGGAACGGCTCGACATCGCGGCGCTGGTCGACTGCGCGAGCAGCAAGGGCCAGCAGCACCTGCTTGCGATCTCCGAACGCAGGCAGGTCCCCGAAGTGGTGACCGATGTCCTGGTCGTCAGGGGATCGAGCGAGGTCGTGACGTCGGTTGCCACCAATGGCGGCGCGCGGTTTTCGATCTCTGGCTTCCAGATCCTGGTGCGGCGCGCCGAGGGAGATGCCGTTCTTGCCGAGGGCGTCGGCCTTCGAAAGGACATTCCGAGACACCTGTTTCATCAGCTGATTGCGAAGGCCTCCGCGGAGGTCAAGGAAAAGCTGGCAAGAGAACGCCCCGACATGGAGCGCGAGATCCAGAGTACCGTCAGCGAAATTACCGGCGCGATCCACACGAGGTTCGGTGCGGCCTCGAAGGATCGTTTCGCCGCGCGACGAACGGTCGCAAAGCTTCATGAGTCCGGCAAGCTGACCGAGGACAAGGTCTTCGAGTTTGCCTATTCGCTGAAATTCAATGAAACGGCGGTCGCCTTATCGCTGCTGTGTTCGGTTCCGATCGATATCGTCGAGCGGAGTCTGGTCGACAGGAACAGGGAGCCGGTGCTGATCCTGGCCAAGGCCTTGGGCTTCTCCTGGGGCACCACGATGTCGCTGTTGTTCCTTGGCGCGCCGAACTACCGGATCACGGCCGGAGACCTCGATCTGATCAAGGTCGATTTCGTCAGGTTGAAGCTCGACACATGTCTGCGAGTCCTGACCGTGTACCGGTCACGGAAGCAGGCCGCAGCTTGCGAGTCCGAGACCCCGCCGCAGGCTTATCCGAACTGATTTGGCGATCTGACTGACACCGACGCGATCGAACGAAACAGATCGGCGGCCGGTTGCGCGTGCCGCCGCTTCACCAGGCTCAGGGCGCCGTATCACGAATCAGCACGTCGGCCTAAAATCTCGCCGGGCTTCGGTGAGTTGCCGGGCGGGGCGATCGGCGCTCCGCGAGATTTTCTCGGGGGACCAGGACATGAACCGCAAGCAGCGCCGCGCCGCCGAGGCGACCGCCAAGCGAACCGGCGCGCCGCCAGCGGACCCGCGCGTTGCCGGTGTTTTCGCCGCCGGCCTCGCACATCACCAAGGAGGCCGGCTTGCGGAGGCCGAAACGCTCTATCGCGAGACGCTGGCGCTGCAGCCCGATCATGCCGATGCCCTGCATCTCCTCGGCGTGATCGCCTCCCAGGTCGGCCGCCATGACGTCGCCGTCGATCTGATCGGCCGGGCCATTGCGCTTGACAGGATGAACTCGCTGTACCATTCCAATCACGGCCTCGCGCTTGCCGGCCTAAAACGCTTCGCGGATGCGATCGAGAGTTACGACTGCGCCCTGTCGCTGCGTCCCGACAACGCCGAGGTGCGCTACAATCGCGGCAATGCACTGCTCGCGCTCGGGCGGCCGCTCGACGCGCTCGAGGCCTATGAGCGTGCGCTGCGCGCGAGGCCGGATCATGTCGAAGCATTATGCAATCGCGGTGCCGCCCTTGCGGCGCTCGGGCGCAACGATGAGGCGCTCGCAAGCTACGAGCGGACGCTCGCGGTTGCGCCCGATTTCGGCGAGGCGCTGTCGAACCGCGGCAACGCGCTCAAGGCGCTGGGCCGTCTCGACGATGCGCTCGAGAGCTACGACCGTGCATTGCGGGCGCGGCCCGACGACGCGCCGGCGCTCTTCAACCGTGGCGTGACGCTGCACGAAATGAAGCGCTTCGAGGAGGCGCTCGCAAGCTACGATGGCGCGCTGGCGCTGCGAGCGGATCACGCCGAGGCGCTGTCGAACCGCGGCGACGCGCTCCGGGAACTCGGCCGGCTGCAGGACGCGCTCTTGAGCTACGACCGCGCACTGGCGGTGCGACCGGACTACGCCGAGGCGCTGTCCAATCGCGGCAATGTGCTCAAGCTGCTGCGTCGCTTCGATGACGCGCTGGCAAGCTACGATGCCGCCCTGCGCCAGCGTCCAGGATATCCCGCGGCGCTGTCGAACCGCGCTGTGACGCTGCAGGCGCTCGATCGCCTTGACGAGGCGCTCGCGAGCTGCGACGGCGCGCTGGCGCTGGTTCCGGATTCGATCGAGGCGCTGAGCAACCGCGCCAGCGTCCTGCAGGAGCTGCGTCGTTTCGACGAGGCGCTGGCGACCTACGACCGCGTCGCCGCGATCGCGCCTGATCATGCCGAGGCGCAAATCAACCGGGCACTGTTGCTGCTGCTGTCAGGCGATTTCGCTCGCGGATGGCCGGCGTATGAATGGCGCCGCGCCTTGCCGAGCTGGGCCGAACGCGGTTTTGCGCAAGGCGAATGGTCGGGCGAGGACATTGCCGGCCGGCGGCTTCTGCTGCATGCCGAGCAGGGCTTTGGCGACACCATCCAGTTCGCCCGCTACGCTGCGCTTGCGGCTGCACGCGGAGCTCACGTCATTCTCGAGGTCCAGCCGTCTCTCAAGCCTCTGCTCGACGGGCTGTTCGGATTACAGGTGGTCGCGGCCGGCCGCGAGCCGCTTCCGCCTTTCGATCTGCATTGTCCTCTCCTCAGCCTGCCGCGCCTGTTCGCGACGACGCCGGCGACGATCCCGGGCGGCGCGCCTTACATCGCGGCGCCGGCCGATCGGATCGCCGCATGGGCCCCCCGCCTGCCGGCGGACGGGTTGCGGGTCGGTCTCGCCTGGTCGGGCCATCCAGACAACGCCAGGGACCACGAGCGCTCGATCCCGTTCGCACGGCTGGCGCCGCTCACTTCGGTTCCGGGCACCCGCTTCGTCAGCCTGCAGAAGGACATCCGTGCCAGCGACGCGGACGACTTCCGCCGCTGCGGCAATGTGATCGACCTGAGCGGCGGGTTGCGTGACTTCGCCGATACGGCGGCCGTCATCGCAGAGCTCGATCTCGTCATCACCGTCGACACCGCGGTCGCCCATCTCGCCGGCGCCATGGGCAAGCCGCTCTGGGTGCTGCTGCCGCGCGTTCCCGACTTCCGCTGGCTGCTCGATTGCGCGACAAGCCCGTGGTACCCGAGCACGCGGCTGTTCCGCAAAGGCCAGGTGGACAATTGGAACGCCGTCATCGCGGACGCAGCCACCGCGCTCGCCGCGCGTGCCCGTTGACGAGGGACGTTTCGCGATCGTCTAGCGCCACATGCCGCGCATCCGCGTGCCAATGTCGATGCGCGGCCCGTGGCTTGCGGGCCGAACCGGGGCCGCGGTCGTCGAAGGCCAGGCGGTCAGTTCGAACAGGCCGAGCAGGGACGCAGGAATGAAGCGACTTCGCGACGCATAGACATGACGGTCGCCGCGTGCCGGTTGTCCGTGGGTAAAGAAGCGCTGTGGCACGAACAGATGCAAGTCGTCCTTGGCGCGCGTCATCGCGACATACAGCAGCCGGCGCTCTTCTTCGATCTCCGCGCTGGTTCCCGCGCCGAGGTCTGACGGCATGCAGCCGTCGACGACGTTGAGCACGTAAACCGATTTCCACTCCTGACCTTTCGCCGAGTGGATCGTGGATAGGATCAGATAGTCTTCGTCGAGCAGGGCAACGCCGGCTTGATCGCTGGTGGCGTCCGGCAGATCCAGCGTCAATTCCGTGAGAAAGCGCGCGCGGGATGGATATCCGCTCGCGATCTGCTCGAGCTGGATCAGGTCGGCGCGCCGGGTTTCGGCATCCTCGTGGATTCGCTCCAGGTGCGGTTCGTACCACGAACGAGCCCGTTCCAGGTCGGCCGGCCAGCGCGTCTCGCGAAGGTCCTGCACGAGCTGAACGAACGTCGTCCAATGTTCGCCGGCGCGGGGCGGAGCTGATATCCGCAAGAGTTCAGCCAGCGGATCGCTGTCCTTGACCATCTGATCCAGCACCCGCTGCGCCGAGGATGGGCCGATCCCGGGAAGCAGATGCAACAGGCGGAAGCCCGCGACGCGATCCCTCGGATTCTCCACGAAGCGCAGCAGGGCCAGCAGGTCCTTGACGTGCGCGGCCTCGAGGAATTTGAGCCCGCCGAATTTGACGTAGGGGATGTTGCGCCGAGCCAATTCGATTTCGAGCGGCCCGCTGTGGCTCGAGGTCCGGAACAGCACCGCCTGCTGCTTGAGAAGCGTGCCGGATTCCCGCACCGCCAGGATACGCTCGACGATGCAGCGCGCCTGGTCGCCTTCGTCGTGCACCGTGATGAGTTGAGGTTTTGAGCCCGACGTCCGGTCGGTCCACAGGTTCTTGGTGAAACGCTCCCTGGCAAGACCAATCACGCCGTTCGCCGCGGCCAGGATCGGCTGTGTCGAGCGGTAGTTTCGATCGAGCGTGATGATGGTGGCCGGCGGCGAGAATTTTGCGGGAAAGTCCAGGATGTTGCGAACGGTCGCGGCGCGGAACGCATAGATCGACTGCGCATCATCGCCGACCACGGTCAGCCCATGGCCGTCCGGTTTGATGGCCAGCAGAATGGACGACTGCAGGGCGTTGGTGTCCTGGTATTCGTCGACCAGCACGTGATCGAAGCGGCCGCCGATATCCTGCGCGAGCGCCGGCTCGCTCATGGTCTGGGCCCAGTAGAGCAGGAGATCGTCATAGTCGAGCACGTTGTGCCGCTGTTTGGCTTCGACATAGGCGGCGAACAGCGCTTTCAGTTCGCTGGCCCAGGCGGCACACCATGGAAAGGAAACGCCCAG